>RRZT012175947.1_pt1 | contig 17049 bp, 8 predicted proteins | sample 2165551 | NCBI WGS metagenome assembly RRZT01 (sample SAMN10456910, study PRJNA506462) | wastewater metagenome | biome: wastewater; feature: sludge; material: wastewater sludge; isolation source: wastewater sludge with Escherichia coli K12::gfp cells carrying plasmid... | place: USA: Moscow, Idaho ...
CCCAGAAGAGCCCGAGGCCGCGCACCTCGCCGACCGACGGGTGCGTCTCGGCGAAACGCGCGAGGCGCGGGGCGACGACGCGCTCGCCGAGGTCGCGCACACGTTCGAGGATGCCATCGCGACGGAACACCTCGAAGGTCGCGATGCCCGGCGCGCAGGCCAACGGATGCCCCGAATAGGTGAGCCCGCCGGGGAAGGAGACCGTGTCGAAGTGCGCCCCGATGCGGTCGGAGATGACGACGCCGCCGAGCGGCACGTAGCCCGAGTTGATGCCCTTCGCGAACGTGATGAGGTCGGGGGTGAGGTCGAAGCTCTCGAAGCCCCACCACGTGCCCAGGCGGCCGAAGCCGACCATGACCTCGTCGGCGATGTAGACGATGCCGTAGCGGTCGCACAGTTCGCGCACACCCGGCAGGTATCCGGGCGGCGGGATGAGCACGCCGTTGGTGCCCACGACCGACTCGATGATGATCGCCCCGATCGTCGAGGCCCCCTCGAGGATGATCGTCTGCTCGAGGTGCGCGAGCGCGCGCTCGGTCTCTTGCTCGGGCGAGTCGGAGTGGAACGGCGAGCGGTAGTCGTAGGGGCCGAAGAAGTGCACGACCGACGCGTCGGCGGGCTCGTTCGCCCAGCGGCGCGGGTCTCCCGTCAGCGTGATCGCCGTCGACGTGTTGCCGTGGTAGCTGCGGTACATCGCGAGCACCTTGCGCTTGCCCGTGACCAGGCGCGCCATGCGCACGGCGTTCTCATTGGCATCCGCCCCGCCGTTCGTGAAGAACACCTTCGAGAAGCCGTCGGGCGCGATCTCGCTGATGAGCCGGGCGAGCTCGCCGCGGGTGGCGTTCGCCATCGAGGGCTGGATCGTCGCGAGCCGCCCCGCCTGCTCCTGGATCGCCGCGACAAGATCGGGGTGCTGGTGGCCGAGGTTCAGGTTCACCAGCTGCGACGAGAAGTCGAGGTAGCTGTTGCCGGCGTAGTCCCAGAAGGTCGCGCCGGCCCCGCCCGCGACCGGCAGGGGATCGATGAGGGCCTGCGCGCTCCACGAGTGGAAGACGTGCCCGCGGTCGTCGGCGCGGACGGCAGCGTCGGCGCCGGGGTCGGTGACGGGTCCGGTGATGGGCGTGGCGGTCATGGTCTCTCTCCTCGGATCGTCAGTGGTTGCTCGGAAAGCCCAGGCTGATCTGGCTCTCGCTGGGGTCGGGCCAGCGGGTCGTGACGACCTTGCTGCGCGTGTAGAAGTGCACCGACTCGGGACCGTAGATGTGCGAGTCGCCGAAGAGCGAGTTCTTCCACCCTCCGAACGAGAACGCCCCCACCGGAACCGGGATCGGCACGTTGATGCCGACCATACCCACCTCGATGTCGAATTCGAACTGCCGTGCCGTGCCGCCGTCGCGGGTGAACACCGCGGTGCCGTTCGCGAACGGGCTCGCGTTGACGAGGGCGACCGCCTCGTCGTAGCTCGCGACGCGCGCGACGCCGAGCACCGGGCCGAAGATCTCTTCGTCGTACACCTTCATGCCGGGGGCGACCCGGTCGACGAGCGAGACGCCGATGAAGAACCCGTCGCCCTCGAACTGCTGGGTCGTGCCGTCGACGACGACCGTCGCGCCCTCGGCGGCGGCACCCGTGACGTAGGCGGCGACCTTGTCGCGGTGCTCGCGCGTGATGAGGGGACCCATCTCGCTCGCGGCGTCGGTGCCGGGGCCGATCGACAGCCCGGCGATGCGCTCGGCGACCTTCTCGACCAGGGCGTCGGCGACGTCGTCGCCCACGGCGACCAGCACCGACACGGCCATGCAGCGCTCGCCGGCCGAGCCGTAGGCGGCCGAGACGGCGGCGTCGGCCGCGGCATCCAGGTCGGCGTCGGGCATGACGACCATGTGGTTCTTCGCGCCGCCGAGGGCCTGCACCCGCTTGCCGGCCGCCGCGGCGCGCTCGTAGATCGAGCGGGCGATCGGCGTCGAGCCGACGAAGCTCACGGCGCGGACGGTGGGCGAGTCGAGCAGCGCGTCGACGGCGACCTTGTCGCCGTGCACGACGTTGAGCACACCGGCGGGAAGGCCCGCCTCTTCGTACAGCTTCGCGAGGAAGAGCGCCGCCGACGGGTCTTTTTCGCTCGGCTTCAGCACGACCGTGTTGCCGCAGGCGATGGCGGATGCCGTCATCCACAGCGGCACCATCACGGGAAAGTTGAACGGGGTGATCGCCGCGACGACGCCGACCGGCTGCTTCACCGAGTGCACGTCGACACCGCGCGAGACCTGCTCGGCGTGCTCGCCCTTCAGCAGGTGCACGAGCCCCGCCGCGAACTCGACGTTCTCGATGCCGCGGCTGATCTCGCCCTTGGCATCCGAGAGCACCTTGCCGTGCTCGGCCGTGATGATCGCGGCGAGCTCGTCGGCGCGCTCGACGAGCAGGTGGCGCAGGCGGAAGAACACGTCGGCGCGCTTGATGAGGCTCGTCGCCCGCCACGCGGGGAGGGCGGCGGCGGCCGCGGCGATCGCGGCGTCGGTCTCTGCCGTCGACGCGAAAGCGACCTCGGCCTGCACCGCACCGGTCGCCGGGTCGTAGACGGAGCCGGTGCGCTCGGGCGATCCGGTCGACTGGCCGGCGACGTGGTGGCGGATGAGATCCATGCGGGGCTCCTGACAGGGCGAGCGGGGCGGGAAGAGGTGGAGGGGCGCCGAATCGGACAGATCGACCGACGCATGCCATGCTTATGCTGACTCAGCGAAGGGAGAGACGCAGGTGTCTTTTCGTCACGATGTGAGCGTTTCTCGGACAGACCGTCCGGAAGACGTTCTGCCGACCGTCGGCGAAGTGCTCGCGCTCGACGCGTTCGCTCCCGGAGCCCCCGTCGTCGTGGTCGGCGGCGCTGCGCTGAACGCCCCCGTCCGGTGGGTGCACGTCTCCGACAGCGCCGACGTCGCGCGTCTGCTCGAAGGCGGCGAACTGCTGCTGTCGACGGGGTCGGGCTGGCCCGACGAGCCCACCCGCCTCGCGGCTTTCGTCGCGCAGTTGGCGCTGGTCGGGGCGGCGGGCATCGTGCTCGAGCTCGGCGCGCACTATCGCTACGTGCCCGCCGTGCTCGCCGAGGCCGCCCGCGCGGCGGGGATCGCCCTGGTCGCGCTGCACCGCGAGGTCAAGTTCGTCACGATCACCGAAGCGGTGCACCGCCGCATCATCGCCGACCAGACCACGGCCCTCGAAGCGCGCGACGCCGTGCGAACGCTGTTCACGGGCCTCGCACTGCGTGGGGCGCCGACCGAGTTCATCGTCGAGCAGGTCGGGCTCACCCTCGCGGCGCCGGTCGTGCTCGAAACCGTCGCGCACGAGGTGGTCGTCGCGCACGTCGGCGGCGCGATCGAGACGCAGACGCTGCGCGGATGGACGCGGCGTTCGCGCGAGGCCGCCGCCGCGCCCGACCACGACGGACGCGCGATCGTGGCGGTCGAGGCCCGCGGCACGCGCTGGGGCTGGCTCGTCGCCCTGCCGGGCACCCCGCACCCGGCCGGCCGTGAGGCCGTGCTCGAACAGGCCGCCACGGCTCTCGCCCTGGGCCGCCTCGCCGACCCGGGCGGCGAAGAATGGTCGCGGCTCGGGCGGCGCCGGGTCGTCGATGCGCTGGTCGACGGCCGCTTCACGAGCCTCGCCTCCGCGGCCGCGCGGCTCGACGCGGCAGGGATGCCGCTCGCCGGCGTCGTCGCGTTTCCGCTCGTCGCGCTCGCGCCGGCAGTGGCGGGCGGGCCGGGCTCGTCGGGTGCGCCGGGGTTGTCGTTCGCGCCGGGGCACGCGGGTGCGCCGTCCGGGCCGGAGGTCGCGATCGGCCGCGACGCCGCGGCCGGGATCGCGACGGCGGCAGAGGTCGCCGCCGCCGCGCTCGGCGGCCGGGCCGTGTGCGGCACGAGCGTCGCCCTCGAAGACGGGTCGGGTCTCGTGCGCACCGCCCTCGTGCTCACGGTTCCCGCGCGCGCCGCGACGGCGGCCGACAACCGCGCCGACGCGTACGCCGCGGCGCTCGAAGACGCGTTGCGCGTCGGGGTGCTCGGTTCGCCGCCCGCCCCCGCTTCCGCGCCCTCCGTGGCTTCCGGGCCGGGGGCGCCCTCGCTGGTGCCGCGCGCGCCCCGGGCGCGCGTCGCGCTGGGACTGGGGGTGCCCGTGGCATCCGTCGACGACGAACGTGGCGTCGGGGCGCTCGTGAACGCCCTGCGCGAGACGCTCGACCTCGCCGCCGTCGACGACGGTGCACGCACGCCGCGCCGCGATCGCGACGGCGACGCGCGCCGTGTGACCGAGCGTCCGCTCACGAGGGTCGTCGCCGCGATGCGTGACGACCACCGCCTCGTGGCGCACGCCGATCGCATGCTCGCGCCGGTGATCGCCGAGTCGCGCGGGCGCGGTCGAGACCTGCTCGACGTGCTCGCCGCCCTCCTCGCGCACCCCTCGAATCGCACCGCAGCGGCCGAAGCCGCGCACCTGTCGCGGTCGGTGTTCTATCAGCGCATCGCGCTGCTCGAAGACCTGCTGGGCATCGATTTCGACGACGGCGAGCAGGTCGCGGCGCTGCACCTCGCGGTGCTCACGCATCGCCTGCACGTCGACGGAGGAGCGCGCACTTCTGTATGCATTAGTCCAGAATCGATCACCCCGCGCCGCGCAGAGGCCGGTTTGTGTATACACTCGGGGTGTCGAGAGGAGACGCCGTGCGTGCCAGCGATCGGGCCTACCGCACTCTCCTCGACGAGATCCAGTCCGGCGCACTGCAGCCCGGAGCGGTGCTCGCCGAGGTCGAGCAGTCGCTGCGCCTCGGCGTGAGCCGCACGCCCCTGCGCGAAGCCCTCGGTCGGCTCGCCGCCGACGGGCTCGTGGTCCAGGCATCCGCCCGCGTCACCGTCGTCAGCGACATCGACGCCGGTGACATCCGCGAGCTGTTCGAGGTGCGCCGCGCGCTCGAAGAAACCGCCGCACGCCTGGCCGCCGAGCGCGGCGACCGCGCCGTGTTCGCCGCGCTCGCCGAAGAGTTCGCCGAAACGGATGCCACGGCCCGCCCTGATGCGTACTACGCGCTCATCGCCCGCTTCGACGCGGCGCTCGACGCCGCCGTCAGCAACGACTACCTGACCGCGGCGCTCCGCACCGTCCGCACCCACCTCGTCAGGGTGCGCCGGCTCGCCCGCGACAACCCCGCGCGCCTCGCCGCCTCGGTCTCGGAGCACCGCCTGATCGCCGCGGCCATCGCCGCCGGAGACGGCGACCTCGCCGCCCACGCCACCCACGTGCACCTGCACAACGCTCTCATCGCCATCCTCGACTCGCTGGAAGGAACCCCATGACCGTCACCCACCAGGTGCGTGTGCACCGCTCCGAAGAGAACCTCGCGCGCGAAGACCAGCTCGCCTACGCCATCGCCGAGGTCGCGGCCGACCCGGTCGCCGTCGACCCGGCCGTCGTCGACATGATCATCAACCGCGTGATCGACAACGCCTCGGTCGCGGCGGCCTCGCTCACCCGCGGACCCGTCACCGCCGCCCGCGCGCAGGCGCTCGACCACCCCGTCTCGCGCGGAGGCCACGGCTCGACCGTGTTCGGCGAGCCGAACGACACCCTCACGAGCCCCGAATGGGCCGCCTGGGCCAACGGCGTGGCCGTCCGCGAACTCGACTATCACGACACCTTCCTCGCCGCCGAGTACTCGCACCCGGGCGACAACATCCCGCCGATCCTCGCAGTCGCCCAGCACGTCGGCAGCGACGGCGCGGCGCTCGTGCGCGGCCTCGCGACGGGGTACGAGATCCAGATCGACCTCGTGCGCGCGATCTCGCTGCACAAGCACAAGATCGACCACGTCGCCCACCTCGGCCCCTCGGCCGCGGCCGGCATCGGCACCCTCCTCGGCCTCGACGCCGACACCATCTACCAGGCGGTCAGCCAGGCGCTGCACACCACGACCGCCACCCGGCAGTCACGCAAGGGCGAGATCTCGACGTGGAAGGCGCACGCCCCCGCCTTCGCCGGCAAGATGGCCGTCGAAGCGGTCGACCGCGCGATGCGCGGCCAGACCTCGCCCTCGCCGATCTACGAAGGCGAAGACGGCGTCATCGCGTGGATGCTCGACGGGCCCTCCGCGAGCTACGACGTGCCACTGCCCGCCGCGGGCGAACCCAAGCGGGCCATCCTCGACTCGTACACGAAGGAGCACTCGGCCGAGTACCAGGCCCAGGCGTGGATCGACCTCGCGCGCAAGCTCCACCGCGAGGCATCCTTCGACCCGGCCGACGTCTCGTCGATCGTGCTGCACACCTCGCACCACACCCACTACGTCATCGGGTCGGGCGCGAACGACCCGCAGAAGTACGACCCGGCGGCCTCGCGCGAGACCCTCGACCACTCGATCCCCTACATCTTCGCCGTCGCGCTGCAAGACGGCGGCTGGCACCACGTCGACTCGTACCTGCCCGAGCGCGCCGCCCGGCCCGACACGGTCGAGCTGTGGCACAAGATCACGACGGCAGAAGACGCCGAGTGGACGCGCCGCTACCACTCCGAAGACCCCGACGAGAAGGCCTTCGGCGGTCGCGTCGAGATCACTCTGCACGACGGCACGGTGCTCACCGACGAGATCGCCGTCGCCGACGCGCACCCGCTCGGAGCCCGGCCCTTCGCCCGCGAGAACTACATCGCCAAGTTCCGCCTGCTCGCCGAGCCCGTGCTCGCACCCGAAGAGATCGAGCGGTTCCTCGGTCTCGCCGAGCGTCTGCCCGAGCTGACCGCCGCCGAGGTGCAGCAGCTCAACATCGTCGCCGCGGCGGGCGTTCTGGCATCCGTCCCCAGCCCGAAGGGACTGTTCTGATGCTCCGCGCGTCACGAACGCCTGCTCGCGGGGGCGCGAGCGCCGTCGAGGGCCACGCCGAGGTGACTTCTGCCCCACGCAGCAGTTTTTCGTCACACCACCGAGACCACCGAGGAGGCAACTGATGCTGTACGCCACGACGCCGGCCGCCGAGAAGCGGCGGATTCTGCGCGAGCGGCTCGCCGCGGGCGAGCTGCTGCGTTTCCCCGGGGCGTTCAACCCGCTGTCGGCCCGGCTGATCGAGCAGAAGGGCTTCGAAGGCGTCTACATCTCGGGCGCCGTGCTGTCGGCCGACCTGGGTCTTCCCGACATCGGGCTGACGACCCTCACCGAGGTCGCGGGGCGCGGGCAGCAGATCGCCCGCACGACCGAGCTTCCGGCGATCATCGACGCCGACACGGGGTTCGGCGAGCCGATGAACGTCGCCCGCACGATCCAGTCCCTCGAAGATGCGGGCCTTGCCGGAACCCACATCGAAGACCAGATCAACCCGAAGCGCTGCGGCCACCTCGACGGCAAGCAGGTCGTCGACGAGAACACGGCCCTCAAACGAATCCGCGCCGCCGTCGACGCGCGCCGCGACCCGAACTTCCTCATCATGGCGCGCACCGACATCCGCGCGGTCGAGGGGCTCGACGCCGCGATCGACCGCGCGAAGGCGCTCGTCGATGCGGGGGCCGACGCGATCTTCCCCGAGGCGATGAAAGACCTCGCCGAGTTCGAGGCGGTGGGAGGTGCGGTCGATGTGCCGGTGCTCGCCAACATGACCGAGTTCGGCAAGAGCGAGCTGTTTTCCACGTCCCAGCTGCGGGATGCCGGTGTGCAGATCGTCATCTGGCCGGTGTCGCTGCTGCGCATGGCGATGGGTGCGGCGGGCCGCGCGCTCGATACGCTGAACGACGAGGGGCACCTCACCTCGCAGCTCGATCAGATGCAGCACCGCGCCGACCTGTACGACCTCATCGACTACGAGGCGTACAACCACTTCGACCAGAGCGTCTTCAACTTTCAGATCACGAAGGAGTGACCATGCCCGACATTCACAAGGGACTCGCCGGGGTCGTCGCCGACGTCACGGCGATCAGCAAGGTCAACCCCGAGACCAACTCGCTGCTGTACCGCGGCTACCCCGTGCACGAGCTGGCCGCCACCCAGTCGGCCGAGGCGGTCGCCTACCTGCTGTGGAACGGCGACCTGCCGACGGACGAGCAGCTCGCGGCGCTGCGGTCGACCGAGCGCGCGCACCGCGCCCTGCAGGATGACGTGAAGGCGGCGATCGACCTGACGCCGCTCGACGCTCACCCGATGGACGAGGTGCGCACGGCGGTCAGCGTGCTGGGCGCCCGCGACCTCGCCGGCACGGGCTCGGTGCTCGACGCCACGGGCACGCCCGAGGAGAACCTCGAGCGCTCGATCCGCCTGTTCGCGGCGCTGCCGGCGATCGTGGCCTACGGCCAGCGCCGTCGCCGCGGCGAGGAGCTCATCGCGCCGCGCGACGATCTCGACTACGCCGCCAACTTCCTCTGGATGACCTTCGGGGAGGAGTTCGACGACGTCGTGGTGGATGCCTTCAACCGCTCGATGATCCTGTACGCCGAGCACTCGTTCAACGCCTCGACGTTCACCGCGCGCGTCATCACCTCGACCTTGTCCGACCTGTACTCGGCCGTCGTCGGCGCGATCGGCGCGCTCAAGGGGCCGCTCCACGGCGGGGCGAACGAGGCCGTGCTGCACATCTTCGACGAGATCGGCGACGCCGACGAGGTGGAGGCCTGGCTCGACCGAGCGCTCGCCGAGAAGCGCAAGAGCATGGGAGTCGGGCACCGCGGCTACAAGCACGGCGACTCGCGGGCACCGACCATGAAGGCGGCGCTCGACACCCTCATCGACTACTACGACCGCCCCGACGTCGAGGCGCTGTACACGACGCTCGAGCGCGAGTTCGTCGAGCGGAAGGGCATCTACCCGAACCTCGACTACCCGTCGGGTCCCGCGTACAACCTGATCGGGTTCGACACCCTGACCTTCACGCCGCTGTTCGTCGCGGCGCGGGTGGTCGGCTGGACCGCGCACATCATGGAGCAGGCCGCGTCGAACGCGCTCATCCGTCCGCTGTCGGAGTACGTCGGCCCCGACGAGCGGCACATCGCGGGCTTCGTCGACGAGGCCGGCACCTCGACGATCACGCTCCGCGCCGCCGAAGCCGAGGGCTGATCCGGCTCGAAGCATCCTCGTCCCGCCCCGCCCCGCGCCGGCGTAGCGCGCCCGGCGGCACCGGGTCGGGGCGAGGATGCCTCACACCCGGATCATGGCTGAATGAGAGGATTCTCATACCGAACTGTGACCGGTCCCAGTAGCGTCGGGGGTACCTGCTCAGGGCACGGTGCCGTGCCCGTACACCCCGGGAGCTCCGCGTGCCTCAGTCGACGACGACCCTGTCCACCCCCGCGCGGCGCGCGTTCGCGCTGCTCGCCGCCGCCGTCCTCGTCGGGGCCGGCGCCGTCGCCGTCACTGCCGCGCCCACCCTCGCCGCCGATCGCGTGCCCACGCTCGTCGGCGACCTGCAGAGCGAGCTGGGATGCCCCGGCGACTGGGATCCCGCGTGCGCCGCGACCACGCTCGAACCGGTCGACGGCACCACGCAGTACGCGCGCACGTTCGACGTGCCGGCGGGCACGTACGAGTACAAGATCGCGCTGAACGCCGCGTGGGACGAGAGCTACGGTGCCGACGGCGCGGCCGGGGGAGCGAACATCCCGCTCACCATCGCCGGACCGGCCTCGCTCCGCTTCGTCTACGACGACACCTCGCACCGCATCGCGATCGAGACCAACACCTTGGCATCCGGGTACACCGCTGCCGACGACGCGATCGTCTCCGCGCCCGTGCGCCAGGCCGGCGACGGCAAGCAGTTCTACTTCGTCATGACCGACCGGTTCGCCAACGGCGACACCGCGAACGACACCGGCGGCCTCACCGGCGACCGCCTCACCACCGGGTTCGACCCGACCTCGAGCGGCTTCTACAACGGCGGCGACATCGCAGGCCTGCGCGCGAACCTCGACTACATCGCGGGACTCGGCACGAACGCGATCTGGCTGACGCCGAGCTTCATGAACAAGCCCGTCCAGGGCGAGGGCGAGAACGCGAGCGCCGGGTACCACGGCTACTGGATCACCGACTTCACCCGCATCGACCCGCACCTCGGCACGAACGACGAGCTGAAGGCCTTCATCGACGACGCGCACAGCCGCGGCATCGACGTCTACTTCGACATCATCACGAACCACACCGCCGACGTCATCTCGTACGCCGAGAACCAGTACACCTACATCGACCAGGCGACGAAGCCGTACACCGATGCCGCGGGGAACGCCTTCGACCCCGCCGACTTCGCCGGCACCGACACGTTCCCGACGATGGATGCGGCCACGAGCTTCCCGTACACCCCCGTCGTCGACCCGGCCGAGGCGAACGTGAAGGTGCCGGCCTGGCTCAACGACGTCACGCTGTACCACAACCGCGGTGACTCCACCTATCAGGGCGAGTCGACGACGTACGGCGACTTCTCCGGGCTCGATGACCTCATGACCGAGAACCCGGCCGTCGTGAACGGCTTCGCCGACGTGTACGAGTCGTGGATCGACCTCGGCATCGACGGATTCCGCATCGACACGGCCAAGCACGTCGACTTCCCGTTCTGGCAGCAGTGGACGGCCAAGGTGCTCGACTACGCGCACAGTCAGGGCAAGCCCGACTTCTTCATGTTCGGCGAGGTGTACGACGCCGACCCCGCCGTGCTCTCGCCGTACGTGCGCGACACCGACATGAACTCGGTGCTCGACTTCGCGTTCCAGTCGGCCGCGACGAGCTTCGCCAAGGGCGGCGACGCGCAGGTGCTGCAGAAGATGTTCGCCGGCGACGACCGCTACACGACGCCCGACTCGTCGGCGACGGCGCTGCCGACCTTCCTCGGCAATCACGACATGGGGCGGATCGGCTACTTCCTGAAGAACACGCCGGATGCCTCGGGGCGCGATCTGCTCGCGCACGACCTGCTGTTCCTCAGCCGCGGCCAGCCGGTCGTCTACTACGGCGACGAGCAGGGCTTCACCGGGGCCGACCCCGGCGGCGACAAGAGCGCCCGGCAGACCCTGTTCGCGAGCGAGGTGCCGGAGTATCAGAACCAGACCCTGATCGACGGCACGCCGGTGGGATCGGCCGACCGCTACGGCACCGACACCGCCCTGTACACGCACATCGCCGGGCTCTCGGCGCTGCGCGCGCAGCATCCGGCGCTCGTCGACGGCGCGCAGATCGAGCGGTACGCGAAAGACGGCGTGTACGCCTTCTCGCGCGTCGGCGCCGACGAGAAGGTCGAGTACCTCGTCGCGCTCAACAACACGGCATCCGAGGCGACCGTCACGGTGCCGACGCTGACGGCGGATGCCTCGTTCACGGGTGTCTACGGCGCGACGGGCTCGCTCACGACCGGCGCCGACGCCACGGCCGCCGTCACGGTTCCCGCCCTCTCCGCGGTCGTCTACCGCGCGGACGCCGCCGTGACAGCCCCCGCCGCGCCTGCGCCCCTCGAGGTGACGGCGCCGGCCGCCGGTGCGGGGCTGTCGGGTCAGGTCGCCGTCTCGGCGACCGCCGACCAGTCGTGGCGGCAGACGAGCTTCGCCTGGCGCGTCGTCGGCGGTGACGAGTGGCACCCGCTCGGCACGGCCGAGGACACGACGCCCGGGGTCTTCCACGACGTCGCGGGTCTCGCCGCCGGCACGCTCGTCGAGTACCGCGCCGTGTCGACCGACGCTGCCGGCGGGCGCTCCGCGGCATCCACCTACGCCTCCGTCGGCAACCGCGTGAACCTCGTCGACGACCCGGCGCCGGAGGAGCCCGACGACGCGACGCCGTACGACTTCGTCAGCATTCCGGGGTCGCTGAACACCGAGATGGGCTGCGCGGGCGACTGGGCGCCCGACTGCGATCAGGCGCAGATGACCCAGGTCGACGGCATCTGGCGGCTGACGGTCGACCTGCCCGCCGGCGACTACGAGTACAAGGTCGCGACCGAGAAGAGCTGGGACGAGAACTACGGCCAGGGCGGCGTCGCGAGCGGCCCGAACCTCGTCCTCCGCCACGCCGGCGGACCGGTGACCTTCTGGTTCGACCCGCGCACGAAGGTCGTGCAGTCGAGCGATGACGGCCCCGTCGTCACCCTCGCAGGCTCGTTCCAGTCGGAGCTCGGCTGCGCGGGCGACTGGGCGCCCGACTGCCTGCGCGCGATGATGTTCGACGGCGACCGCGACGGCGTCTACGAGTTCTCGACGACGAAGCTGCCCACCGGCTCGTACGAGCTGAAGGTCGCGCACGGGCTCAGCTGGGCGGAGAACTACGGCGCCGACGGCGCGCGCGACGGCGCGAACATCGCGTTCTCGGCCACCGAAGGCAAGCGCGTCTCGTTCCGCTACGACGTGGCGACGCACCTGCTCGAGATCGTCTCGGCCGACCCGCCGCTCCCCGGCACCGGCCAGTCGCGCGCGCACTGGATCGACGCCGACACGATCGCGTGGCCCGGCGAGCTCGGCGCACCCGCCGCCGGTGCGACCTGGCAGCTGTACGGCTCGGCCACGGCGGCGCTCGCCGTCTCGGACGGCGACGTCACCGGGACGGACGGCGACCCGGTGACACTGACACGCGTCGGCGACGGGCTGACCGACGCGCAGCGCGCGCGCTTCCCGGCTCTCTCCGGCTTCGTCGCCCTGCACGTCGAGGGGCAGGACCGCGACGCCGTCGCGACGCTCCTGCGCGGGCAGCTTGCCGTCGCGCAGCGCGGTGCCGACGGCAAGCTCACCGCCTACACCGGCGTGCAGATCCCGGGCGTGCTCGACGACCTCTACGCCGACGCCGTCGCTGACGACGACCTGGGGGTCTCCTTCCGCGGATCCAAGCCGACCTTCCGCGTCTGGGCACCGACGGCGCAGACGGCGACGCTCCTGACGTGGGATGCCGGTGCGACGGGCGATCCCGCGCGGCGCGAGGCATCCTTCGATTCGGCATCGGGCACCTGGAGCGTCACGGGCGGGAAGGCGCTGACCGGCGACGAGTACCTCTGGGAGGTCGCGGTCTACGCCCCGACGACCGGAAAGGTCGAGACGAACCAGGTCACGGACCCGTACGCGGTCGCGCTCACGACGAACTCGACCCGGTCGGTCGCGATCGACCTCGCCGACCCCGCGTGGGCGCCGAAGGTGTGGAAGAAGACGAAGGCGCCGGTGATCGCGCGCGACGTCGACCGTGCCATCTACGAGCTGCACATCCGCGACTTCTCGATCGGCGACGAGACGGTGCCCGAGACCGAGCGCGGCACCTACCTCGCCTTCGCCCGGGACAGCGCCGGCACGCAGCAGCTGAAGCAGCTGGCATCCGCCGGCATCAACACGGTGCACCTGCTGCCGTCGTTCGACATCGCGACGATCGAGGAGAACCGCGCCCAGCAGGCGGTGCCCGCGTGCGACCTCGCGTCGTTCGCGCCCGACTCCGCCGAGCAGCAGGCCTGCGTCGCGGCGGTCGCCGACACCGACGGGTTCAACTGGGGCTACGACCCGTTCCACTTCCAGGCGCCCGAGGGCTCGTACGCGGTGAACGCCGAGGGCGGGGCGCGCGTGGGCGAGTTCCGGACGATGGTCGGGTCGCTCCACAAGATGGGGCTGCAGGTCGTGCTCGACGAGGTGTACAACCACACCTCGGCCTCGGGGCAGGCGGACACGTCGGTGCTCGACAAGGTCGTGCCGGGCTACTACCAGCGCCTCGACGGCAACGGCGCCGTGCAGACCTCCACGTGCTGCCAGAACGTCGCCACCGAGCACGCCGTCGCGCAGAAGCTCATGGTCGACTCCGTCGTGCTGTGGGCGAAGGAGTACAAGGTCGACGGCTTCCGGTTCGACCTGATGGGGCACCACTCGAAGGACAACATGCTCGCCATCCGGGCCGCACTCGACGAGCTGACCCTCAAGAAGGACGGCGTCGACGGGAAGAAGGTGTACCTCTACGGAGAGGGCTGGAACTTCGGCGAAGTGCAGGACGACGCCCTGTTCGTGCAGGCGCGGCAGGGGAACCTCGGCGGCACCGGCATCGGCACGTTCAGCGATCGCCTCCGCGATGCGGTGCACGGCGGCAGCCCCGTCGACGCCGGCTCGACCTTCCGCCAGGGGTACGGCACGGGGCTCGCGACCGACCCGAACGGCGACCCGATCAACGGCACCCCCGAGCAGGCGCTCGCCGACCTCGGTCACCAGACCGACCTCGTCAAGCTCGGACTCGCCGGCAACCTCGCCGACTTCGCCCTGACGACCGCCGACGGCAGCGTGAAGAAGGGAGCGGAGCTCGACTACAACGGGCAGGCGGCGGGCTATGCCGACGAGCCCGAGGAGATCATCAGCTACGTCGACGCGCACGACAACGAGACGCTGTACGACCTCGGCGTGCTGAAGCTGCCGAAAGACACGACGATGGCCGACCGGGTGCGGATGAACACCCTGTCGCTCGCGACCGTGACGCTGTCGCAGACCCCGTCGTTCTGGCACGCGGGCACCGAGCTGCTGCGGTCGAAGTCGCTCGACCGCAACAGCTACAACTCGGGCGACTGGTTCAACCGGATCGACTGGACCGGTCAGGAATCGACGTTCGGGTCGGGGCTGCCCCCGGCCGCCGACAACCAGGAGAAGTGGGCCGTCATGCAGCCGCTGCTCGCGGACCCCGCCCTGAAGCCCGGGCCGGCGGACATGGCCGCGGCGGAGGCATCCGCCCTCGACCTGCTGCGGGTGCGGGGCGAGGTGCCCCTCCTGCGACTCGGCTCGGCCGACCGCATCGAGCAGAAGGTGTCGTTCCCGAACAGCGGCGCCGGCGCGACGCCGGGCGTGATCACGATGCTCGTCGACGACACGGTCGGCGCCGACGTCGATCCCGACCTGGCCGGTGCGCTCGTCGTCTTCAACGCGTCGCCCGAAGCGACCACGCAGACCGTGCCCGCGCTGTCGGGGCGCTCGTTCACGCTCACGTCGGCGCAGGCGAACGGGTCGGATGCCGTCGTGAAGACGACGACATGGGATGCCGCCACGGGCACCGTCACGGTGCCGGCCCGCTCCGTCGCGGTGCTGACCGAGGCCCAGCCGGTCGCGACCCACGTGATCGCGCAGCCGAGCCGACTGCTCGTGCGCCACGGGTCGTCGGTCAGTGTGTCGGGCAAGGTCACGGCCGACGACCGCAGCGCGCCCGTCGGCACCGTCACCGTGACCGACAACGGCACGACCGTCGCGACGGTGACCCTGGATGCCGACGACCGCGGCCGGTTCTCGGTGACGCTGCCGGCGCTCCGCCGCGGCCTGCACGTCGTGCGGGTCACCTTCACCGGTGCCCCCGGCTGGCTCGACTCCCGCGCGAGGGGGGTGCTGCCCGTCGTCGCGTACTGACGGGCGCGGACGGCGCGGACGGGCGGCGGGCCGCTGACCGGTGCGTGCTGACACGCGCGCGGGCAGGAGACAGGATGGATGCCATGAACATGCGCACCGCCGTCATCGTCGACGCCGTCCGCACCCCGTCGGGGCGCGGCAAGCCGGGCGGGGCGCTCAGCGGCATCCATCCGGTCGACCTCGCCGCGCACGTGCTGCGCGCGACGCTCGAACGCAACGGACTCGACTCCCGTCAGATCGATGACGTGCTGCTCGGCTGCGTGAGCCAGGTGGGCGAGCAGACGATGAACATCGCCCGGCAGGCGGTGCTCGCCGCCGGCTTCGACGAGCGGGTGCCGGCGACCACGATCGACCGGCAGTGCGGCTCGAGCCAGCAGGCGGCGCACTTCGCCGCGCAGGGCGTGATGGCCGGCCAGTACGACATCGTCATCGCCGGCGGCGTCGAGTCGATGAGCCGTGTGCCGCTCGGCATCGCGGCATCCGTCGCCGGGTCGCCCTTCTCGCCGCGCCTGCACGAGCGCTACCCCGAGGGGCTCGTCAACCAGGGCGTCTCGGCTGAGCTGATCGCCGAGCGCTGGGGCCTCAGCCGCGACGATCTCGACGCCTACGCGGCGCAGTCGCACGCGCGTGCAGCCCGTGCCGCCGCCGAGGGGCGCTTCGACTCGCAGCTGCTTCCGGTGCCCACGGAGGCGGGCGAGGTGACCGCCGACGAGACCGTGCGCCCGGGCACGAGCGTCGAGGGTCTCGCCGGGCTCGCGCCCGCGTTCCGCACGGATGCCCTGGCCGCGCGCTTCCCCGAGCTCGACTGGCGCATCACGCCCGGCAACTCGTCGCCGCTGACCGACGGCGCCTCGGCCGTGCTCATCATGAGCGAGGAGAAGGCGGTCGAGCTGGGGCTGACCCCCCGAGCACGGTTCCACGCGTTCGCCGTCGTCGGCGACGACCCGCTCATGATGCTGACGGGGCCGATCCCCGCGACGCGACGGATTCTCGAGCGCACGGGCCTGCGCATCGACGACCTCGACGCCTACGAGGTCAACGAGGCGTTCGCGTCGGTGCCGCTCGCGTGGGCGGCCGAAGTCGGGGCGGATGCCGCGAAGCTCAACCCCTGGGGTGGGGCGATCGCCCTCGGCCATGCGCTCGGGTCGAGCGGCACGCGGCTGCTCGGCACCCTGCTCGCGAACCTCGAGGCCACGGGCGGCCGCTACGGACTGCAGACAATGTGCGAGGGCGGCGGCATGGCCAACGCCACGATCATCGAACGGCTGTAGCGCGCAGCGGGGTGTACGCGGTGCGTAGGGGTACCGCACCGCGGATCGCTCGCCTACACTGAGCAATATGCCCTACCGGGCCGCAACGAACATGTCGATCTGTCTCACGAGGACGTTACTGCATGAGCATGACTATGACCCCTGCCGCTCTGACCGATGACGAGCGTGCCGCCATTCTCGAGGCCGTGCGCGAGTTCGCGCAGACGCGCCTCGCCCCGAACGCGCTCGACTGGGACCGCCGCAAGCACTTCCCGCGCGACGTGCTCGCCGAGGCGGGTGAGCTGGGTCTCGGCGGCATCTACGTGCGCGACGACGTGGGCGGCACGGGCCTGCGGCGCGCCGATGCCGCTGCGATCTTCGAGCAGTTGGCGATGGGCGACCCGACGATCGCGGCCTACATCTCGATCCACAACATGGTCGCGTGGATGATCGACACGAACGCCACCGAGGC
>RRZT010915808.1_pt1 | contig 17046 bp, 16 predicted proteins | sample 2165551 | NCBI WGS metagenome assembly RRZT01 (sample SAMN10456910, study PRJNA506462) | wastewater metagenome | biome: wastewater; feature: sludge; material: wastewater sludge; isolation source: wastewater sludge with Escherichia coli K12::gfp cells carrying plasmid... | place: USA: Moscow, Idaho...
AAATTTACCCAACAGCCAATTTCTGAAACCGCCTCACACACAGAAATCCTGACACTCCCCCTTATGGTGGCCTTTTTTGATAGGATCATTCTTCAAAGGGTGACCCACACGGGAAACCCACCTTTTCAACCCCTAACCCACACGGTTGAGGGTAAAGAAGCGATCAGGGTCAAGGGCTTAGAAAACTGGTGGAGAACCCCCCCATCAGCCACCCCAGATTAAAAAAGCCCGAGTGCAGACCACTCGGGCTTTTTTACCGTTTGCGTAAAGTGGCTATTGTTATGAACAAACCCCTCACCATTGCCTTGTGCGCCGGCGAAGCCTCCGGCGATTTGCTGGGTGCGCATTTGATGGCGGCGATTAAGGCGCGTTGCCCGCAGGTGCGCTTTGTGGGCATCGGCGGCCCGCGCATGTTGGCCGAAGGCATCCACAGCTTATATGAGCAGGAAAAGCTGGCGGTGCGCGGCTTTGCCGAAGTCATCAAAAGGCTGCCTGAAATTTGGCGCATCCGCCAAGGCTTGGTGCGGGATTTGCTGACGCTACGCCCGGATGTGTTTGTGGGCATAGACGCGCCCGATTTCAATTTGGGCGTGGCCGCCAAGCTCAAAGCCGTCGGTATCCGCACCGTGCATTATGTGAGCCCGTCGGTATGGGCGTGGCGGCGCGAGCGGGTGGCCAAAATTGTGCACCAAGTAGACGAAGTGCTGTGTTTGTTTCCGATGGAGCCGCCCTTGTATAAAGCGGCGGGCGGGCGGGCGCAGTTTGTCGGCCATCCTTTGGCGCAAACCTTGCCGGTGGTGGCCGACAAAGCCGCTGCACGGGCGCGGCTGAAATTGGCCGACGATGTGCCGGTGTTTGCGCTGATGCCGGGCAGCCGCGTGAGTGAAATCGATTATATGGCGCCGCTGTTTTTTCAGGCAGCCTTGCTGATGTTGCGCGATTATCCGCAGGCACGCTTTGTGTTGCCGCTGGCCACCGCCGCCACCCGCACGCGCGTACAGGCTTTATTGGCCACGCCTGCATACACGCAACTGCCGCTGCAATTGCTGTCGGGCAAGGCCGATTTGGCCTGTACCGCCGCCGATGCGGTGCTGGTGGCCAGCGGCACCGCCACTTTGGAAGTGGCCTTGTGCAAACGGCCGATGGTGATCAGCTATAAGATTTCACCGCTCACTTATGCTTATGTGAAGCGCAAAATCAAGGTGCCGTATGTGGGGCTGCCCAATGTATTGCTGGGGCGCATGGCGGTGCCGGAGCTGCTGCAACACGATGCCACGCCGGAAAAACTGGCTGCTGCCATGTTGGATTGGTATCGCGCCCCCGCCGAAGTGGCCGCGCTGGAACAGGCGTTTACCGATTTGCATTTACTGCTGAAGCAAGACACCGCTGCCTTGGCCGCCGATGCGGTGTTGCGTCATGCCCAAGGTGCTGCGGCATGACGGTGTATGCGGTGTTGCCGCAACACGCGGGCGTAGACGAAGCCGGGCGCGGCCCCTTGGTGGGCAGCGTGTTTGCGGCGGCGGTGATGTTGCCTGCCGATTATGATTTGCCCGGCTTAGCCGATTCCAAAAAACTGAGCGAACATCGGCGCGACAAGCTGGCGGTGCAGATTCGGGCGCAGGCCTTGGCTTGGAGCGTGGCGGCGGCGGATGTGGCCGAAATCGGCCAATACAATATTTTGCACGCCACGCTGTTGGCAATGCGCCGCGCGGTGGCCGGTTTAAACAGGCTGCCTGAAAAAGTGTGGATCGACGGCAACCGCATTCCCCCCGATTTGCCCATACCCGCCGAAGCCGTGGTGCAGGGCGACGGCAAAATCGCCGCCATTTCCGCCGCCTCCATTTTGGCCAAAACCGCGCGCGATGCACAAATGTATGCGCTGGATGCGCAATACCCGCAATACGGCTTTGCCCGCCACAAAGGCTATGGTACGGCGGCGCATTTGGCGGCATTGCAACAGCATGGCGTGCTGCCGCAACATCGGGCGGATTTTGCGCCGGTGCGGGCGCTGTTGGCGCAGGGGCGGTTGTTTGCGGGGTTGGATTGAGAACAGTTTGCGTGGCTGCCTGAAAGTACGTGCCGCGATTGTGTGATGTTTAATTCAAAGAGTGGGTTTTGAAGGGTAGTAACCATAAATGATAAATCGATTATTTGTTTACGGCACTTTGGCACCGGGTTGTCCGAATGAGCATATTTTGGCGCCGATACAAGGCAGTTGGGTGCCTGCGCTGGTGAAAGGGCGTTTGCTTAATGGCGGTTGGGGTGCGCAAATGGGCTATCCGGGCATGGTACCGGATGCCAATGGTGATGATATTGCCGGCTGGGTATTGAGCGCCGATAATCTGGCGGCACATTGGCCGATGTTGGACGAATTCGAAGGTGCGGGCTATCAGCGGGTGGTGGTGTGTGCGCAGCTTGATGATGGCACTCAGGTGGATGTGTATGTTTACGGTTTGCATCAATCTGCGGTTGAGCCGGGCAATTAAGAAGATGATGTGGTTATAAAAAAAGCTTTCAGGCTGCCTGAAAGCTTTTTTGTTGTTGCTGATAACAGCGCCGGATTTAGTCGGCAAACTGCTTTTTCATCCGTTCGCGCCGCTCTTGCGCTTCTACCGACAAAGTGGCGGTGGGGCGGGCGAGCAGGCGTTTGAGGCCGATGGGCTCACCCGTGTCTTGGCAGAAGCCATATTCGCCTTCGTCGATTTGACGCAGTGAAGCCTGGATTTTGTTGAGCAGTTTGCGCTCGCGGTCGCGGGTGCGCAGTTCCAGTGCGTATTCTTCTTCCAAGGTGGCGCGGTCGGCCGGATCGGGTGTGGCGTCTTGCTCTTGCAGGTGGCCGGTGGTGGCCGACGCATTGCTGATCAGCTCTTCTTGCAGTTTCAACAGCAATTCGCGGAAGAATTCCTGTTGCGCTTCGTTCATGTATTCTTCTTCAGGGCCATTCCAGTGGAGGATGTCTTGTTCGGTGAGTTTTGTCATCGTGCGGTCTTTCTCAAATCAATGCTTGTGAACGGTTGTTTCAGGCAGCCTTTATTGGATTAGGCTATGTATTCACAAGCTTATTTTGTCAAGCTGCTTGCTGAAAAGTGCGGGCATCATAGCACGAATTGCCGCAGGCACCAGTATTTTGTGAATAGGACGCTTATACCAATCATAAAAAATAAGATAACAAGGCGACGAGCCGAAGACAGTACAGGTAGTACGGCAAGGCGAGTCAACGCAGTTAGGTTATTTTTTAGGGTTGGTATTAACGCAGCAACCACAGATTGAGCTGCATCATCACTTGCGGAGCAAAATGGCTCAGCCACAACCACAAGGCCAGCACCAATACGGTGGCAGAAAAATCCATGCGGCCGATGCGCAAAAAGGCAAACGGGCGTGTGAGCGGATCAAAAATGCGCTGCAACACCGGCATAATCGGCGCGGCGGGTGCGGCAAAGCTCAACATCATGCGCAGCACCAAGCCCAACAATAAAGTGTAGGCCAAGGCCTTGAGTGCGGAAAACACGGTAAACAGCACATTGGCGGCCACCAGCTTGGCGCTGATTTGGGTTTCAGGCAGCCCCAGCAACATGGCGGCGGTGTAGGCAAGGTAATACACCAACAGCACCGCCAACACACAAGCGCTGTCCCAGCGGCCTAAGGGCGGCGCCAGTTTACGCAAGGGTTTAATCAGCCAGTCGGTGCTGCTGCGGCAGAATTCGGCCAAAGGCTGCTTATAGTGCAGCTGCCCCCATTGCAACAACATGCGCGCCAAACACACGATGGCCAGTACATCGGCCAGCAATAAAATCACTTTGCTTAACAGGGGCATCAGCGCACCTCCTGAGCATCGGCGGCAAACTGCAAACCCAAGGCGCGGGAACGGGCCACGCAGGCGGCCACGCCCTCGGCAATGGCTTCGGCCACATGATGCTGCCTGAAGGTTTCGATGGCTTCGTGGGTGGTGCCGCCTTTAGAAGTGACATTTTGTTGCAATTGGGCAAAATCGGTGTCGGCGGCGGCGGCCAGTGCCACGGCGCCGTTAAAGGTGGCCAAGCTTAAACGGCGCGCTTCGGCGGCATCAAAGCCTTGTGCCTGCGCCGCTTGTTGCAAGGCATCAAGCAGGTAAAACACATAAGCGGGGCCGCTGGCGCAAATGCCGACGATGCGGTGCATATCGTCTTCTTCAGGCAGCCACAGCACTTGGCCGGTGGTGCGCATCAGTGTTTCGGTAAAGGCTTTGTCGGCAGCGCTGATGTGTGCGGGCGCATATAGCCCGGCCATGCCCATGCCCACTTGGCCGGGGGTGTTGGGCATGATGCGGATAATGCGCGTGCTGCCGCCGAGCCAGCGGCTTAAGGTGGCGGTGGTCAAGCCGGCGGCCACGCTGAGCACCAGTGCGCCAGCGGTGTCGATACCGGCGGTGGCGGTCTGCATGTCTTGCGGTTTGACGGCCAACACCAGCACATCATCGGCACTGAGCGCGGGCAGGGTGGGCGAGATGGCCACGCCGTAGCGCTCGGCCAATTGCTGTTGCTTGGCGGCATTGCGCCCCACCACATGAATGGCATAGCCGCCGTGGCGCACCATACCGGCAATGATGGCAGCGGCCATATTGCCGCCGCCGAGGAAATAAACTGTCATGATGGTTAATCTCTATTTTTTAAATAATCTGTGTGGATTTTGCATTTCAGGCAGCCTTTAGTTAAATGGGCACGTCATTTCAGTTATCAACTGAAGTTGTACAGCTGTGTATGAGCTGCCTGAAGTCTTTGCGTTACAGTGCCCGTCGCACCTGCGTAGACAGGTGCCCAGTTCAAAGCGTTGCTTTGATTTCAACTACTCCAGATTGTCTTTTCAAATCGGCTTATGGCTTAATCAAAGTATCCAATGCGGTATTCTGTATAACTGAAGCGCCGCTTCAGACTGGGCACCTGCCTGCGCAGGTGCGACACATTAAATTAAAGGCTGCCTGAAGCATATAATCTGTGTAGTAATGGATTCAATGGTTTCAGGCAGCCTTTAGCAGCAAGTGCGTATCTTTAAGTTATTAAAGGCTGCCTGAAAAAACTTATTGCCGCCGCCCGAAAATGGCGCTGCCCACCCGCACTTGGGTGGCGCCGCAGGCGATGGCGGTGTCCATATCGGCGCTCATGCCCATGGATAAGGTGTCTACGGCCAATCCGGCGGCCTGAAGCGTGGCCAATAGCTGCTGCATCTGCGTGAATTGTTGCGTTAACTCGGCGCCGGTGCTGTCGGCTTTGGCCACGCACATCAGCCCGCGCAGGCGCAGGCGCGGCAGGGTGGCGATGTATTGCGCCAACGGCAGCAATTCATCCGCCGCAATGCCGTGTTTGTTGGCCTCGGCGGCAATATTGATTTCGATACACACATTTAAGGGCGGCATGGTATCGGGGCGCTGCTCGCTTAAACGGCGGGCGATTTTGGCGCGGTCGACAGTGTGCACCCAGTGCGCACGCTCGGCCACGCTGCGGCTTTTGTTGGCCTGGATTTGGCCGATAATATGCCAAGCCAAGTCATCTAAATCGGCCAGTTCGGTGCATTTTTGTTGCCATTCCTGAATGTAGTTTTCGCCAAAATCGCGTTGCCCGGCCTGATATAAGGTGCGGATATCGGCGGCGGGAAAGGTTTTGCTCACCGCAATCAGGGTAACGGCGTGGCCGTTGGCGGCGGCAAGGCTGGCACATTGTTGGCGTACCGATTGCCACTGTTGAATTAACATAGACATAATGTCTGCCTGCATATAATGTAGGGGTAGTGGCGGCGCAGAACAAAAATAAAAAGTGTTGTATTGTATGCAAAATGCCGGATTGGCCGCCGCAAGGTGACACAATACGGAATAATTTGCGTGAAAACAAATTTTTTCATTTGATTTGCGCCGCGGGTTGATTAGAATAAGCGATTGTGAAATTAAATTTAATTTTGTGAAGGCGTTTAAATATGCAAATTACCGATTTGTTGGCGTTTGCCGTCAAAAATAAAGCTTCCGACTTGCACCTGAGTGCCGGGCTGCCGCCGATGATTCGCGTGCACGGCGACATCCGCCGCATCAACTTGCCGGAAATGAGCGACGAAGAAGTGGGCAAGCTGATTACTTCGGTGATGAACGACAACCAGCGCAAAAACTATCAGCAAAATCTGGAAACCGACTTTTCTTTTGATTTGCCCAATGTGTCGCGTTTCCGTGTGAACGCCTTTAATACCGAGCGCGGCCCGGCGGCGGTGTTCCGTACCATTCCCAGCAAGGTGCTCACGCTGGAAGATTTGAATGCGCCGCGCATTTTCCAAAAAATTGCCGACACCCCGCGCGGCTTGGTGTTGGTAACCGGCCCCACCGGCTCGGGTAAGTCCACCACGCTGGCGGCGATGATCGACTACATCAACAACAACCATCCGGCGCACATCCTCACCATTGAAGACCCGATTGAGTTTGTGCATCAAAGCAAAAAAGCCTTGATAAACCAGCGCGAGCTGCATGAGCACACCCACAGCTTTGCCAACGCCCTGCGCTCGGCATTGCGTGAAGACCCGGACGTGATTCTGGTGGGTGAGATGCGCGACCCGGAAACCATCGGTTTGGCGCTCACCGCTGCCGAAACCGGCCACTTGGTGTTCGGCACCTTGCACACCACCGGCGCGGCCAAAACCGTAGCCCGGATTGTGGACGTATTCCCCGCCGGCGAAAAAGAAATGGTGCGCTCCATGCTGTCGGAAAGCTTGCGTGCGGTGATTTCGCAAACCCTGCTCAAAACCCGCGACGGCAGCGGCCGGGTGGCAGCACATGAAATCCTGATTTCCACCCCGGCGGTGCGCAACCTGATTCGCGAAAACAAAATTGCCCAAATCGGCTCGGTGCTGCAAACCGGCCAGAATTCGGGCATGCAAACGCTGGATCAATGCCTGCAAGGCTTGGTGCGGCAAAACCGCATCAGCTTGGAAATGGCGCGCAGCAAGGCGCAAAACCCGGATCAGCTGTCTTAAATGACCGCCATTTTTGTTGCCACCGCTAAAATTGAAGGATATTGATGATGAGAGAAGCTCCCCCCAAAGGTGATTTAACCGATTTATTGTCCAATATGGTAACGCAATATCAATTGAGTAATGAGCTGGAGCATGACCTAACAGCACCGGATGGTGCGGATGTTATTGATTCCGCCGAGGAGACGCAAGATGCCACCGCTGTTGAGCCAACATTGGCAGGTTCAGCAGATAAGGTTTCGGCAAACGCCAAAGCGCCGGCGGCACAAACCGAAGGCTTGGCTGCGCCGGTGTATCCGCACCCGTTGCTGGAAAAAATGGCGGTGGAGTCTTTGCGCTTAAAGGCTTCGGATATCTTTATCAGCACCGGCTTCGCTCCGGCGTTTAAAATCGACGGCACCCTCACCCCCGCGCCGGTGCATCCGCTCAGCCGCGAAGAAGCGGCCAAAATCGTGTATTCCACCATGAATGCGGCACAGCAACACAAATTTGCCCATGAATTGGAGTTGAACTATTCCTTGCAGGCCAAAAACGGCGTGCGTTTCCGTGTCAACGCCTACCACGAGCAAGGCCGCATCGGCATGGTGTTGCGGCGGCTCACCACCGAAATCGCCACTGTCGACGATTTGTTTTTGCCGCAGGCGCTGAAAGATTTGGCCATGAAGCCGCGCGGGCTGATTATTCTGGCCGGAGCCACCGGTTCGGGTAAATCCACCTCGATGGCGGCGATGATTGATTGGCGCAACGAACATCAGGCCGGGCATATCGTGACCATCGAAGACCCGATTGAGTATATCCACCAACCCAAGAAAAGCATCATCACCCACCGTGAAGTGGGCATCGATACCTTAAGCTGGAGCAATGCGGTGCAAAGCGCCATGCGCCAAGCGCCCGATGTGGTGTGTGTGGGCGAGGTACGCAACGAATTGAGTTTGGAATACGCCATGCAATTGGCGCAAACCGGCCACTTGTGCTTTTTTACCATTCACGCCAATAACGCCAACCAAGCGGTGGAGCGGATTCTGAACTTCTATCCGGAAGAGCAGCACAAGCAGGTGTTGATGGATTTGGCGCTCAACTTGGTGTGCATCATCGGCCAGCGCTTGGTGGTGAAAAAAGGCGGTAAAGGCCGCCGCGCCATTGTGGATTTGCTGATTAATACCCCGGCGATGCAAGACTACATCTTCAAAGGCGAATTGATGGAGATGAAGGTATTGATGAACAAGGCCGAGCAAGACGGCATGCAAACCTTCGACCAAGATCTGTTCGACCTCTATTGCGAAGAAATCATTGATTACGATGAAGCCTTGCGCCAAGCCGACTCGGTGAACGACTTGCGCCTGCGCATCAAACTCTACGAAGAAGGCCGCGCCTCCGGCCATATCTTCGACCGCGTGGGCGATTTGAATTTGATTTAAAGCGGCAGCGGTAGCAACGGCCATTGTGCAGCCTGTACAATGGCCGTTTTGCTGGCTATAGGCTTTCAGGCAGCTTTAATCAGGTATCAGGGCATAGGTATCGGGAATCAGGTGTCGGTGTTTGGTTTAGGATGATCGGAAGCGTTCAAACTTTCGTCATTGCCGAACTGGATTCGGCAATCCATTGAGCGCAGATGATATCCGGAACCATACGTATGAAAACCCTGTAATACCAATTCTAAAAAATAAGATAACAAGGCGGCGAGCCGCAGACAGTACAGTTAGTACGGCAAGGCGAGTCAACGTAGTTAGGTTATTTTTTAGTATTGGTATAACTTTAAAAGCGGTAGCACCGCCAATGGCAATATACCTTTAGGCTGCCTGAAGTCCACAAATACATATCGGTGTGGCAGTGTATTAAAAATACAGCCGTTTTAAAATGAATTGCCGAATCCGGTTCGGCAATGACGGTTTTATTTTACATTTCAGGCAGCCTTAATAGTATGTCGCACCTGCGCAGGCAGGTACCCAGTCTGAAGCAAAGCTTCAGTTGTACAAAATAAGGCAACTCGGCTTTAGCGGAATCAAAGCGCTGCTTTGAACTGGGCACCTGCCTGCGCAGGTGCGACGGGTGCTGTGGAATATATAGTCCGTAGGTCGGATTCTTGAATCCGACACTTGTTCGCAGAACAAGACACGCACATCGCTTTGGCTGATGGCCAAATGTCGGATTCAAGAATCCGACCTACGGGGATGGTACTGTCGAACTGCTTTTAGTTTGTAAGGTTATTTTGTAGCGTTGGTATAACAGCAATGACAGCCGTCAAGGTTTTAGGCAGCCTTTAATAAACACAAATGCGTAATTTCAATTAAATAATACCAATCCTAAAAAATAACCTAACTGCGTTGGCTCGCCTTGCCGTACTAGGTGTACTGTCTGCGGCTCGCCGCCTTGTTATCTTATTTTTTCGAATTGGTATAATTTCAAAACAAACCTTTATCACAGGCACCCACTATGGCAGGCGCACCGCGTTGGCACAGCCCAACGCAAAATTGGAACGAGTCACAAAAAGGGCTGCTGTATGCGCTGCTCTGCTATGTGTTTTGGGGGTTATTTCCACTCTACTGGCTGCCGTTGTTGGGGCAGGGCGTGGGGGCGGATCAGTTGTTGGCGCAACGCATTGTGTGGTCGTCGCTGTTGGCGGTGGGCTTGGTTTGTTGGCAGCGGCAATGGCCGGTATTGGCAGTGGCGTTGCGCAATCCCCGCGTGTGGCGGGTATTTGTGTTTTCCTCGCTGGTGTTGGCGGTGAACTGGCTCACTTATCTGTGGGCGGTGACCAATCACCATGTGCTGGATGCGAGCTTGGGCTATTTTATGTCGCCTTTGGTCACGATTGCCTTGGGGCGGGTGTTTCTGAAAGACCGTTTACCATGGCTGCAATGGCTGGCGGTGGGCTTGGCCACGGTGGGCGTGTTGTGGCTGGCGATACTGGGCGGACGCATCCCGTGGGTGGCGCTGGGCTTGAGCATCAGCTGGGGTATTTACGGCCTGTTGCGCAAAAACGCGCCGCTGGGCGCGCTGCCGGGGCTAACGCTGGAAACGCTGATGCTGTTGCCCTTGGCTTTGGCCTATCTGGCGTGGGCAAAAATACACGGGCAGCTGCTGTTTGGCACGCTGCCGTGGCTGCCGATGTTGCTGATTGTGGGCAGCGGCGTGGTAACCACGCTGCCCTTGCTGCTGTTTGCCGCCGCTGCCCGCCGCATCAGCTTGGCCAGCTTGGGCATGATTCAATATGTGTCGCCCACGCTGCAATTTATTATCGGCCTGTGGGTGTTTCACGAAACCTTTGATGCGGTGCGCTTTATCGGCTATGTGTGGGTGTGGGGCGGGGTGTTGCTGTTTGCTGCCGCCAGCTATGCCCGCCACCGCCGCAGCCAGCATGGTAAATAAGTAGCTGAAGTGACAATCGCTAGTTAAAGACTGCCTGAAACGTATCATCCGTGCAGCAGTAGGAACGGTTATTTGCCAATGGATTCGGCAATTCATTGGCAAGCAAAGTAAAACGAAGCGGATTGTTTTAAAAATATGCTGTAGTTTTTATGCGTTTTCTTATCGTTTTACTTTGCGCTTCATGGCCGCTTCATGGCAAAGAAAGGCGACCCCGGTTGCAGGTTTGGCTTACGCCAAACTTCCCTCACTACACGTGGTTTTGGCGGCGCTCGCGTGTCGCTGCGCTCCGGACCGCCCTTGTTTCCGCCCAAACCACGTTCCGTTCGGCTGCGCCAAGGGGGAGGCTGCATGGATTTTTCGTTTCAGGCAGCCTGAACAAAATAGTTTGTAAATGACTGTACTTTGTATTAGAGCGCGTATCTTCAGGTATGTAATTAAGGGAATCCATGAAAGCAATGATTTTGGCTGCCGGTCGCGGCGAGCGTATGCGCCCGCTTACCGACCACTGCCCCAAGCCCTTGTTGGCGGTGGGCGCGGAGCCGTTGATTGGCCACCATCTACGCCGTTTGCAGGCGGCAGGCATCACTGAAGTGGTGATTAACCATGCTTGGCTGGGGGCGCAAATCGAAGCGCGGCTGGGCGATGGGGCCGATTACGGCGTGCATATCGGCTATTCACCCGAAGGTGCGCAAGGGCTGGAAACCGCCGGTGGCATTGCCACTGCCTTGCCGCTGCTGGGTGACGATCCGTTTTTGGTGGTAAACGGCGATGTACTTACCGATATCGATTTTCAGGCAGCCTTGACAATAGCTGCACAGTTGTCGGCCGGCGGCACCTTGGCGCATCTGTGGCTGGTGGCCAATCCGTCGCACAATCCGGGCGGCGACTTTGTGCTGGCCGCCGATGGCGCTGTCAGCAGTGCAGGCGCGGGCAGCGCGCTTACCTTTAGCGGCATCGGTGTTTACCATCCGCAATTGTTTGCCGATACTGCGCCGAATCAAGCCGCCAAACTCGCGCCTTTATTGCGCACCGCCATGCAGCAAGGGCAGGTGCAGGGCAGCGAACACCGCGGCCTGTGGCTGGATGTGGGCACGGTTGAGCGCTTGCAGCAAGCCAATGAGTTGGCGGCAGATTGGCGTTATTAACTCAAATTACGCACCCGCTTGCTAAGGCTGCCTGAAATGCAAAATTGTCATTGCCGAATCAAGTTTGGCAATGACAGATTCGATGGTTGGTTTCAGGCAGCATTTGCCAATAAGTGTGTAACTTCAGTTATTAGCCATCAATATGGCGTTTCAGGCAGCCTTGCTCAATCAATGCGTCACTTCATTAACCATAAAAACCAACAACAGTAATAGGGGAGAAAACATGGCTTTAGTCGAAATAGAACGGCAAGCAGGTATTGCCACCGTATGGCTGAACCAGCCGCAAAAGAAAAACGCCGTCGGCTTTGCCGCCATGCGCGAGCTGGTGGCGGCGGCCAAAGCGCTGCGGGCAGACAAAAGTGTGCGTGCGGTGGTATTGGCCGGGCGCGGGCAGACGTTTTGTGCCGGTATTGATTTGGCCGATCTAAACGACCCGGCCAACCGTAAAACCGCCATGTGGGAATTAATCAAACCCGGGCGCAGTCTGTTTCAACATGCCGCGCTGGTGTGGCAGGACTTGCCGCTGCCGGTATTGTGTGCGGTGGAAGGGCATTGCTTGGGCGCGGGTGTGCAGCTGGCGCTGGGTGCCGATATCCGCCTGGCCACGCCCGACAGCCAATGGGCGATTTTGGAAGCGCGCTGGGGCATTGTGCCGGATATGGGCATCAGCCGCACCGCCCAAGGCGTGTTGCGTCAAGATGTGCTGCGTGAGCTAACCTACAGCGGGCGTGTATTCAGCGGCGAAGCGGCGGCGGAATACGGCTTGGTGACGCACTTGAGCGACAACCCTTTGGCGGCGGCCTATGCCTTGGCCGCCGAGCTGGCCGAGCGCTCGCCCGATGCCCATGTGGCGGCCAAACGGCTATTGCAAACCATGCAAACCAAGCCGTTAAAAACGTTGCGCATGGAAAAAATCTGGCAAATCAAACTGCTCAGCGGCAAAAACCAGCGTCGCGCGGTTAAAAAAGACCGTGACCCGCAAACCGAATTTTTGCCACGCCAGTTTGATTGAAACAGCAGCCAAGGTTTTCAGGTAGCCTTGATGCATAGGCCGCTGCACAGTATGCCAGCGGTGCGTATTGATTAAAGGCTGAAACCGTTACGAAATTCTGCTAGATTGATGAAGAATGTCCAAACCCCGTCATTCCGGCGTAGGCCGGAATCCATTGAATTCTGGCAAATTAATTTAAAATCAATTTGTTGTGTTTTAAAGTGTGGATTCCGGCCTACGCCGGAATGACGTAGTGGACTTGCGTAGCTAGGGGCGATCCGGAAAGGTTGTTACAGGCTAAACAATATTTTATAAAAGCCTCAGGCTGCCTGAAAGCATTGGCGGCATCAAAATCGACACTTCAGGCAGCCTTGGCATTTTTGCGGCAACGCGACAAATTAAGCAGCCAAGCCACAGCATAAAGCTGCGTTTTTATTGCAGGGGCGGTGTTTTATGCCGATATCGACAGAAGGTGGGCTAATTTAAGGCCAAAACCCATAAATTAGACTTATTGTCTATTTAAATCTTATTTATTTCTGTATTAACTTGGCGTAATATCCGTGCGGCAAATTGATATACATAAAGTCTAATCCCCGCGCCTTCCGCGGGGCATTTTTTTAATAGAAAGACCAACACAGCATGACCGAACCCAACGCAACCACACTTCCCTCTTCACGTTGGCACAGCCGCCTGCGTGCCATGGGCCCGGGTATTATGATGGCTTCCGCCGCCGTGGGCGGCTCGCATTTAATCGCTTCTACTCAGGCCGGTGCGCTCTACGGCTGGCAGCTGGCACTGATTATTGTGCTGGCCAATCTGTTTAAATACCCGTTTTTCCGCTTCGGCCCGCAATACACGCTGAGCACCGGCAAAAGCCTGCTGGAAGGCTATGCCGAAAAAAGCCGGGTTTATTTGTGGGTGTTTTTTGCGCTCAACTTATTTGCCACGGTGATTAATATTGCCGCCGTGAGCATGTTGTGCGCCGCCATTTTGGGCTTTGTGTTGCCGGGCGAGTGGTCGGTGAATGCCTTGGCGTTGGCGGTATTGGCGTCGGCGGTGTTGATGTTGTTGGCCGGGCCTTACCGCACGGTAGACCGCATGTCCAAAATTATTATGATTAGCCTCACCATCACCACCGTGGCGGCAGTGGTGATTGCCGCCGGCAAAGGCGCGGCGATGCAGGCTGACTTTATCGAACCCAGCCCGTGGAATCTGGCCACGCTGGCGTTTATGGTGGCGCTGATGGGCTGGATGCCCGCGCCGATTGAAATTTCCGCCATCAATTCGATGTGGGTGGCGGCCAAGCGCAAGCTGGAGCCGGTAAGCTATGCCGACGGCTTGTTTGATTTTAACGTCGGCTACATCGGCACCGCCTGCTTGGCGCTGGTGTTTCTGGCGCTGGGTGCGCTGGTGCAATACGGCTCCGGCACGCCGGTGCAAATGGGCGGCGGTGCCTATATCGGCCAGCTTATCAATATGTACGCCGCCACCATCGGCGAATGGGCGCGCTGGCTGGTGGCGTTTGTGGCCTTTGCCTGCATGTACGGCACCACCATCACCGTAATCGACGGCTATTCGCGCACCAATATGGAATCGCTGCGGCTGATTACCGGCGGCCAGCACCGCAGCAACCGCCTGCTGGCGGTGTGGATTGTATTGGGCGCCATTGCCGGCTTGTGCGTGATTTTGTTCTTTAAAGGCGCGGTTTTGCCGATGCTTAAATTTGCCATGATTGCCTCGTTTGTGAGCACGCCGATATTTGCTTGGCTCAACTTAAGCCTAGTGCGTAAAAATACCGGCGTAGGTGTCTTGCCGCGCTGGCTGCTGTGGCTGGCATGGATTGGCCTAGTGTATTTGAGCGCGTTTACCCTGCTGTTTTTATTCAGCCAAACCGGTTTGCTGGGTTAGCCGCATCATAGCGGCAGCTTCAGGGCGAAATGGAAAAGTGGCGATGGTGATGGGTTGGTGTTAGAGTGAATGCTCCTGTGAATTGATGTTAAAAATCAAATCTGAAATTAAAGGAGCCGTTATGAAAAGCTGTTTGCGTAAACTGCTTGGCATGTTGGCGGTATGCCTGTTGTTAACGGCCTGTGCAGATGGGCCGCAATTGCTGGAGTTGATGCACCGGCAAAGCTATGTGGGCAAGCCCATTGAAACGGTATACCGGGCGCAAGGTCGGCAGCCCGATTATATCGAAGATGTATCCGGCGGCCGTATATATAGTTGGTTGGAGGATAAGCGCTATGTCACCACCGTGCCCACAGGCACCAGCCGCAACAACAATGTGCTGACTTACCACTATCAAGAGAAGGTGCAAGGCAGTATCGCGCGCCGTTCCTATCTTACGGACAGTAATAATGTGGTGCGTGATATAGAGTATCGTTTCGTGCGCTGATGGCGCCCTCATCTTTGCCAAGGCTGCCTGAAAGCGTTTCAGGCAGCCTTTTTGTATCAGCAGTGCCCAAAATCCGCTATATAATCGGCTGTATTACAAATTCTAAAGCGCTTGGACAAACCACCACCATGCAGGCAAACACACGCATTTTGGGCATCGACCCCGGCAGCCGCGTTACCGGCTTCGGCGTGATTGACGTGGCCGGGCGCCAGCACAGCTATGTGGCTTCCGGCTGCATCAAAACCCCAGTGGGCGCGCCCTTGGCCGAGCGCATTGCCGTGATTGTGCGCCACATCAATGAAATCATCGTTACCTACCAGCCCACGCAAACGGCGGTGGAGCAGGTGTTTGTGAATGTCAACCCGGCGGCCACGCTGATGCTGGGGCAGGCACGCGGCGCCGCCATTGCCGCACTCACCCTGCACGACTTGCCGGTATACGAATACACCGCCTTGCAAGTGAAGCAGGCGGTGGTGGGCAAAGGCAAGGCCGCCAAAGAGCAAGTGCAGCATATGGTGGTGCAAATGCTGGCCTTGTCCGGCACCCCGCAAGCCGATGCCGCCGACGGCCTCGCCGTCGCCCTCACCCACGCCCTACGCAACCACAGCCTCGCCGCGCAAATCCAGCACGGGCTTACGATTAAGGCGGGGCGGTTTCGGTAGCGGGTTTCAGGCGGTCTGAACAAAATAGCGACATAGGATGCGCCTTGGCGCATCAGATTTGAGGCCTGTTTTGGTTTGATGTGCCAAGATGTATTTTATGCAGGATGGTTACAGAAATGTTTTGCGGTTTCAGGCAGCCTTAATCAGCGGATAGCTAATTTCAACAACTCAACACCAACGGGGAGCAAGCAATGGACACCCGCGAGCGTGAAGCTTGGATTGAACTGGCGTTAACCCCGTATATCGGCGCAGAGAGCTTTTTGCGGCTGTGGCAGCATTTCGGCAGTGCTGCTGCTGTGCTGGGCGCAGACCCGCAGGCGTTAAAGCCGCATTTGTATTTTCAGGCAGCCTTAAAGCATTGGCGCGGTGATGCGGCGCGCCAAGCTGCCGAGGCGGCGTTAAACTGGGAAGCCAGCCATGCGGACGGGCGTTTGCTGCTGCTGGCCGATGCCGATTATCCGGAGATGCTGGCCGAAGGCATGGCACCGCCGCCTTTATTGTTTGTGCGCGGCGATGCGGCCAGCCTCAGGCGTCCGGCCTTGGCGATTGTGGGCAGCCGCCATGCCACCCCGCAGGCGCTGCGCATTGCGCGGGATTTCGGCCAGGCTTTGTCGGATGCGGGCGTGGTGGTGGTGTCGGGCATGGCCGACGGCATTGATACCGCCGCCCACGAAGGCGCGTTGCGCGGGCGCGGCGCCACTGTGGCGGTGTGGGGTACCGGCATCGACCGCGTTTATCCGGCCAAAAACAAAGCGCTGGCGCAGCAAATCACCGGCCAAGGCTGTGTGGTATCGGAATTTCCGCTCGACACCCGCCCGGTGGCGGGCAATTTCCCGCGCCGCAACCGCATTATCGCCGCCTTGAGCCAAGCCACTTTGGTGGTGGAGGCCGCGCCGGAATCCGGCTCGCTGATTACCGCACGGCTGGCGGCGGAAATGGGGCGCGAAGTGCTGGCAGTGCCCGGCTCGATTGACAATCCACACAGCAAAGGCTGCCATGCTTTAATTAAGCAAGGCGCTAAACTCACCGAAAATCTGGATGATATCTGGCAGGAGTGTCCGGAGCTGATGGCGGCGTCATTGCAACACAGCTTTGGCCGCAGCCCCTTGCAAAATGCATCACCGCAACCATCTGGGCTGCCTGAAAGCTTGCCAAGTGCGGCCACTGCACAGGAAAATGCTGGCAATATTGCATCGCAGCATGGTATGTTGGCGCAGATGGGTTTTGAGCCGGTGCACCCCGATGCGCTGGCACAAAGGCTTGGCATGGCCGCCGCAGATGTGTATGCTGAACTCACCGAGCTGGAGCTGGCCGGCAGCATCGCCGCCCTGCCTGGTGGCCGTTACCAACGTGTTCAATCTTGAAAGGAAGAGAAATGATTGAGGTGATTGCGTTTTTGATTGAGCACTTTCAAGATTTCGATGCCTGCCCGCCGCGCGAAGATTTAGGCGAGCTGTTAGAAGAAGTGGGCTTTGATGATGAAGAAATCGGTACGGCACTGTG
>RRZT010245111.1_pt1 | contig 17026 bp, 17 predicted proteins | sample 2165551 | NCBI WGS metagenome assembly RRZT01 (sample SAMN10456910, study PRJNA506462) | wastewater metagenome | biome: wastewater; feature: sludge; material: wastewater sludge; isolation source: wastewater sludge with Escherichia coli K12::gfp cells carrying plasmid... | place: USA: Moscow, Idaho...
CTCTTTCTTGGCCTGCGGCGAATGGTCGCATGACCTTTTTGAAAGAGCTTTACTCCTGATTCTTTGATCGGCTTGCTCCGCTTTAGTTGCGGCTCAAGGCTGATCGCACTGAACCATAGGACAGGCGGTGCAGGTTTTTCAAGGCAGACTTAAAGGCGTACCGCGCTGTTTTTTTACCGTCCTTACTGTGCCTGTCCGGCGCGCAGCGCCTCGGCGAGTTGGAAGACCGACATCGCGTAAAAGGTCGACCGGTTGTAGCGCGTAATGACATAGAAATTGTCGTAGCCGACCCAGTACTCGGTCGGCTGCACCGGGTCGACGAGGTCGATCAGCGCCGCCGGGCGTTCGGCGTCGCCGGCCGTTTCGGGGCCGGTGACGACGCCTTCAGCCTGCAGTTCGCGCAAAGGCCGCGACGGCTTGATCCCGGCGGCGAGCAGGCGCGCGGCGTCGCCCTCGATGTGGGCCGGGGCGGTGATCGGTGCGCCGGTCTGCCAGCCGTGGTGAGCGAGGAAGCTGGCAACGCTGCCGATGGCGTCGCTTTCGCTGGCGCGCAGGTCGATGCGCCCGTCGCCGTCGAAATCGACCGCATAACGCCGCTGGCTGCTGGGCATGAACTGCGGGATGCCCATCGCTCCGGCGTAGGAGCCGCGGACTTCGAAGGCATCCATGCCGTTCTCGCGTGCGAGCAGAAGGAAGTGTTCGAGCTCGCTGCGGAAGAAGGGGGCGCGCGGCGGGTATTTGAAGGCCAGCGAGGCCAGGGCTTCGAGCACGCGGAAGCGCCCGGTATTGCGCCCGTACTCGGTTTCGACGCCGATGATGGCGACGATGATCTCGCGCGGCACGCCGTAGATGGCTTCGGCACGCACCAGCTCGGCGCCGTGTTCCTCCCAAAACGCGAGGCCGCGCTCGATGCGGCGGGCGTTGAGGAAGCGCTCGCGGTAGCGCGTCCAGGAGCGTTGCTGTTCGGGCACTGCGGCCGGCACGATGGCGCGCAGAACGGTGGCATTGGGTCGGGCGACGCTGAAGGTGCGTGTCAGCTCGTCGGCGTCGAAACCGTGCCGCTCGGCCATCTCGGCGATGAATTCCCGTGTTTCGGCCAGCTCGATGAAGGGCGGTGGCGGCGGCGCTTTCTTGTCTTTGGCGGCGTGCGCGGCAGGGGCGAGCAGCAGGCTGGCCGCCAGGGCGAGCAGCAGGCGGGAAAAACGTTGGTTCAAGATCATCTCCGGTTGGGGGCGCGCCAGCGGGTCAGCACGCGGGTACAGTCTTCGAGTTCATGCAAGGCCTTCGTCGCAGCCGCTTCGGGGCTCGCATCGTAACGCAGGCGCACGTAGGCCGCTGCGGCACGCGCGGCCAGCGCGGCGAGTTCCGGCCGGCTGGTGGCGACGCGTGCGGCCAGGGCCTGCGGTCCCTCCCAAGGGGTGCGCTCGATGCCGTGCCGGGCGAGCGCGGCGCAGAAACGCTGCCAGGCCCGTTCGGCGGGCGCGCGGCGGGGACGCGCGTAGAGCATTGTCGCGATCAGAAGCAGCAGCCCCGTGCCGCAGACGACGGCCAGCGCGACCGCCAGCGTGCGCCAGTCGGGGTCGCCGAAGCCGAGCCGGGCGAGGGCTTCGCGTTGCCGCTCGGGATTGTACCCGAGCACCCACTGGTGCCAGGCATGGTTCATCGCTTCCCAGCGGTAACGCAGGTTGCGCAGCCAGTCGATGTCGATGCGCGCCAGCGCCGGCAGCGCCTCGCCGGCGGGCAGCGCGGCCTCGATGCCCTGTTCGACGCGCGCCGGGGCGACTGCGGCGGTCGGGTCGACGCGCTGCCAACCCATGCCCGGCAGCCAGATTTCCGCCCAGGCGTGGGCGTCCGATTGGCGGACGGTGAGGACGCCGTCGACCGGGTTGATTTCGCCGCCTTGATAGCCGGTGACGACGCGTGCCGGGACGCCGGCGGCCCGCATCAGCACTACGTAGGCGCCGGCGTAGTGCTCGCAGAAGCCGCGTCGGGTCGAGAAGAGGAAGTCGTCGACCGCGTCGGCGCCGGTGCGCGGCGGATTGAGCGTGTAATAGAAGGCTTCGCGGTTGAAGAAGCGCAAGGCGGTGGCGGAAATCGCCCGCGCATCGCCGCTGTTTTGCGCGCGCCACGCTTCGCCGAGCGCGCGGCTCCTGGGGTTGCGTTGTGCCGGCAGGGCGAGGGCCCTGGCCAGGAGAGGGGCGGCTTCGTCACGGTTGGCGTGCGTCGCGCTCGCCGAAGCGAAGGTAAAGCGCGCACGGCTGCGCACCGGCTCGCGGTTCAGCGTTTCGAGACGCGAGGAAAACAGGCTGTCGGTGGGGCGGGCAAAGGGCAGGTCGAGCGCCAGCAGCCAGCGCTGGTTGTGCGCTTCGAGCGTCGTGGTGTAGCGGTAGGTCGGGCCGTCGGGTTCGAGGCGCGGCGTGGGTGCGGCGTTGCGGAGCGCTGCCGGGGCGCGGGTCCAGGTCAATCCGTCGTAGTCTTCGAGCACCGGCCCGCGCCAGTAGCGCTCAAGCGGGGGCGGTGGCGGGCCGTCGAAGCGGGTGCGAAAGGCGATGGCGCCGGAACGGATCAGGGTGTCGAGCGAGCCCGGTGCCATGCTGTCGGAGAGGCCGGTCATTCCGGCGTAGGCATCGCGCGGCAAGCCCCACAGCGGCCCCTGGACGCGCGGAAAAAGGACGAAGAGGACGAGCATCAGCGGCAGCGCCTGCAGAAGCATGACCGCTGCCTGCCGGGCGGCCGGACGCCACGCGCTCTCACCATGCAAGCGAATCAGGGTGGTTGTGAGCAGGGTCAGCGCAGCAAGCAGCCAGAGGCCGGTGGCGATGCTCTGGGAATAAAAGTAATGGGTGAGCAGAAGGAAGTAGCCGAGCATGACGACAACCAGCGCATCGCGCCGGCTGCGCGCCTCGAGCGGTTTTCCGGCCATCAGCAGGACGAGCAGCGCGACGCCGGCGTCGCGGCCAAAGAGCGTGCGGTAGTGCAGGGCGATGCCGATGACACCGGCGAGCATCACCGCGAGCAGCAGCCAGCGCGCTGGCAGTGCGCCTTGGCGCCACCACAGGAGCGCGCGCCAGAGCAGCGCGGCGCCCGCCAGCAGGACCAGCCAGAGCGGCTGGTGCGGCGCGTGCGGGCCGGCGGTGGCGAGTGCTGCGGCGAGCAGCCAGGGCACGCAGGCGGCGTCGAGCGGCGGAGAGGACGGGGGCGCGCTGCGCATCATCGAGCCTGGGCCTCCACTCCCGCGGCGTGGCTGTCGTCACGGCCGTAATCGGCTAGGGCTTCGAGGCAGGCGGCGCGCTGCGTCGGACCGTGCCCGCCGGCGATGTGTCGTCCGGGCAGGTGCAGGGCGTAGGTGAGCTGTTGGCGGTCGGCGGTCAGCACCCAGCCGGCGAGGACGGACAGGCGCCGCTCGCTGTCGTCGGCCGGAACCACCCCGGCACTGGTGGCCCAGTCCAGCGTCAGTTCGCCGGCCGTTCCGCCGGCGAACTGCTTGACCTGCAGCGGTCGTTGCGCCCCGTCGCGCGCGGCGACTTTCCAGGCGATGTGGCGCGGCGCGTCGTTCGGGCGGTGCGGGCGCAGGCCGGCGAAATCTTCCTCGCCTGCGTCGCCTTGCTGCCATCCCAGGCGCTGTGAAACCGCGGGGCGCGGCAGAGGGTGGAATTCGGGCCGTGGGTAGACGAGCAATTCGATGACGGGACGCGGCGTGCTCCAGGCTGTGAACAGGCCGAGCGGGTAGCGCGTGGCGACGACCAGGCGGGCGATGCGCTGACGCCCGCGCTGCGGTGCCGGGCAGGGGATGAAGGCGCGGATGCTGGCCCGGGTGTCCACGTCGACGACAGTACAAGGCGTTTGCCCGGCGACGGAAAGCTCGAGTGCTCGGCGCGGGGTGTCGTCGGGGTTGTCGATCAAACAGGGCAGGTGTGCGGTTTCGCCGGCGAAGACGGGCTCCGGGCGGCCGGGGATGAGGCGCAGGCGCAGCAGGTTACGCCAGGTATGCACCATGCCCACCAGGCCGAGCGCGGCGAGCAGGAAAACGAGCGCGTGGCCGAGGCCGAGGTCATAGTTGATCGCGCCGAGCAGCATCACCACCAGTGCGACGGCGAAGAGCAGTCCGCCGCCGGAGGGCAGGATGTAAATGCGGCGGGCGTCAAGGACGATGGGGCGGGCCGTGTCGGGCGGTCGAGCCTGCCAGCGCTCGATCAATGCACCCAGTCGCAGGCGCCAGGCCAAGGGCGGCTGGGGCGGGCGCGGCGCGGCTCGCGGGACGGACGACGAGTCGGACGGCATCGTGCCGTTCAGGGCAAGGGCGTGGCGCGGATCAGCGCGATCACGTCTTCGCTGCGCGCGTGTCCGTCGCCCTGCGCGAGGCGCAGGCGATGGGCGGCGACGCTGGGCAAGACGGCCTGCACGTCCTCGGGTAACACCATCGTCCGCCCGGCGATGCAGGCCCAGGCGCGTGCTGCGGCGAGCAGGCCGAGCCCGGCGCGCGGGCTCAGGCCGTGCTCGAAGCGCGGGTCATTGCGGGTGGCTTCGAGCAGCGCCTGAACGTAGTCGAGCAGGGCGGGGGCAGCATGCACTGCGGAGGCCTGGGCTTGCAGCCGGGTGATGGCGTCCGGGGCAAGGCAGGCGGTGAGCGCAGGCAACTGCTGGCGGCGTCCGCCGCCTTCGAGCAGCGCGCGCTCGGCGGTACGGTCGGGGTAGCCGAGTTCGATGCGCATCAGGAAGCGGTCGAGCTGCGATTCGGGGAGCGCGAAGGTGCCGATCTGCGACGAGGGGTTTTGCGTGGCGATGACGAAGAAAGGATGCGGCAACGGCCGGGTCTCGCCTTCGACCGTGACCTGGCGTTCTTCCATCGCCTCAAGCAGGGCGCTTTGCGTTTTGGGCGTGGCGCGGTTGATCTCGTCGGCGAGCAGGACGTTGGCGAAAACCGGGCCGGGCAGGAAACGGAAGGCACTTTTCTCGCGCTCGAAGATCGACAGGCCGATGACGTCGGCCGGGAGCATGTCGCTGGTGAACTGGACGCGCGAGAAGTCCAGCCCGAGCAGGCGCGCCAGGGTTTGCGCCAGCGTCGTCTTGCCGACACCGGGCAGGTCTTCGATCAGGAGGTGGCCGCGCGCGAGGAGGCAGGCGAGGGCAAGACGGATCTGGGTATCCTTGCCGAGGACGATGCGCCGGGCGGCGGCGATTACGGCGGCGAGTTGGGCCGACGGAGCGGTCGGCGGCGTGTCGGGTGCGGTGGAGGCAGTGGGGGCAGTGTCGGGCATGGTTGTCGGAAATGGACGCTTCGGTCGATAATCGACCACGAGCAGGAGATTGAGTTTCGGCAGAGAATCGGGCGCTCCCGCCCGATTCTAGCGCATCCATCGAATCGGCATTGGCGCCGCCTAAGCGGCCATTTGCTCGGCGTTTGAGAGGAGAACCGCGTGACCAGTACCGCTTTCATCTCGCATCGTGATTGCGCCCTGCATGACATGGGGGAAATGCACCCGGAAACGCCGGCTCGCCTGGCGGCGATCAGCGACCATCTGATCGCGCAGGGGCTCGACCACTACTTTGCCTTTCACGATGCGCCGCTGGCGAGCTTTGAGCAACTGCTGCGCGTCCACAGTGCGGCGCACCTCGAGCACCTCAAACGGCTCTCGCCGCAGCACGGCATCGCCCACATCGATCCAGACACGGCGATGAATCCGCACACTTGGCAGGCCGCGCTGCGCTCGGCCGGCGCGGGGGTGCTGGCGGTCGATCTGGTGATGAGCGGCGCGGCCGAGAATGCCTTTTGCTGCGTGCGCCCGCCCGGCCACCATGCCGGCCACGATTACGCCATGGGCTTCTGCTTCTTCAATAATGTCGCGGTTGCGGCGGCTCACGCGCTCAAGGCGCATGGCCTCTCGCGCGTGGCCATCATCGACTTTGACGTGCACCACGGCAACGGCACCGAGGACTGTTTCGCCCATGACGGACGGGTCTTGATGGTCGGGATGTTCCAGCACCCCTTCTTTCCCTACTGCGGAACCGAGGTCGATGCCTTCAACATGGTCAACGTGCCGATGCCGGGCGGCACCGACAGTGAAGCCTTCCGGCAGATGGTCGATGACAACTGGTTGCCGCGCCTGCACGAATTCGCGCCGCAGATGGTGTTCGTTTCGGCCGGTTTCGATGCGCACTACGAGGACGATCTGGGCGGGATGCGCCTGTTCGAGAAGGATTATGCCTGGGTCACCGAGCAGATCATGAAGGTTGCCGCCGAGTCCGCGGAGCGGCGGGTGGTGTCCGTCCTCGAAGGTGGTTACGTGCTCTCCTCGCTGGCGCGCAGCGTCACGGCGCACCTCAAGGTGCTGGCCGGGATCTGAAACGGTGCTGGCTGCGGTCAGCGGAATCGATTCTGCCGCGTTTTCCATGGTGGTGCCGCTCGCCTTCGGTTAGAATCTTTCCCTGAATTTTTACTGGTGCATTGCCATGACTCCCATTACCGGTTCGATAGTTGCCATTGTTACGCCCATGCACGAGGACGGTCGCCTGGATCTTCCGGCCTTGCGTAAACTCGTTGACTTCCACGTTCAGGAAGGCACGGATGCCATCGTCGTCGTCGGGACGACCGGCGAGTCGCCGACCGTGGATGTCGAGGAACACCATCTGTTGATCGAGACGGTTGTCGCCCAGGCCGCCGGACGCATTCCGGTGATCGCCGGTACTGGCGCCAATTCGACCGCCGAAGCCGTCGAAATGACCCGTTTTGCCAAGGCGGCTGGCGCCGACGCCGCGCTGTCGGTCGTGCCCTACTACAACAAGCCGACCCAGGAAGGTCTCTACCGCCACTTCAAGACGATTGCCGAAGCGGTCGATATTCCGGTCATCCTCTACAACGTTCCCGGGCGCACGGTGGCCGATCTGGCGAACGAAACCGCCCTGCGTCTGGCACAGATTCCGAACATCGTCGGCATCAAGGATGCGACCGGCAACTTCGACCGCGGCTGCGAACTGATCGCCCGCGCGCCGGAAGGCTTCTCGGTCTACAGCGGCGACGATCCCACCGCTTGCGCGCTGATCCTGATGGGGGCCCAGGGTAACATCTCGGTGGTGGCCAACGTTGCGCCGCGCCTGATGCACGAAATGTGCGTCGCGGCCCTTGCAGGCGACCTCGCCAAGGCACGCGAACTGCATTTCCGCCTGCAAGGCCTGCATCGCCAGCTGTTCTGCGAAGCCAACCCGATTCCGGTCAAGTGGGCTTGCCAGCAGCTCGGTCTGATCCCCGAAGGTGGGATCCGCCTGCCGCTGACGCCGCTTTCCGCGGATTGCCACGAGCGGGTGCGTGCGGCGTTGCGTCAGGCCGGGGTGCTTGCCTAGTCCGGGGTGTCGGGATAGTCTTGCCGCTCCGCCGGACTGCGGTCCTTTATTGTTCTTGCATGGTTGTTCGGGATACCCAGATGAATCGTTTTGTCCTGCGCGCATCGTTGTGTTCGATGGCGCTCGTTCTGGCCGGATGCTCGGGCGGTTTCAGCCTGAGCGACATCGGCATCGAATCGAAGAAGATCGACTACAAGTCCGCCGGTAAAGTCAAAGCGCCGTCGCTCGAAGTGCCGCCCGATCTGACTTCGCCGACGCGCGACGACCGTTATGCGGTGCCCGACACCGTCGGTAAGGGCACGGCCACCTTCTCGGCCTACAACCAGGAACGTTCGCCGCAAGCGCTGGCGCAGGCCCAGCAACAGAGCAACGTCCTGCCGCAGGTCGACAAGACGCGCATCGAGCGCGCCGGCAGTCAACGCTGGCTGGTCGTGGCCGGACGGCCGAACGAGATCTGGGATCAGGTCAAGGAGTTCTGGCAGGAGACGGGCTTCATTGTCAAACTGGAGATTCCCGAGGCCGGGGTGATGGAAACCGACTGGGCTGAAAACCGGGCGCAGATCCAACAGGATTTCATCCGCAACATGCTTGGCAAGGCGATCGACTCCCTCTATTCAACGGCCGAGCGCGACAAGTTCCGGACCCGCCTTGAGCCGGGCACGGAGCCGGGGACGACCGACATCTTCATCAGCCATCGTGGCATGTATGAAGTCTTCATTACCGAGCGCAAGGATCAGACGCGCTGGCAGCCGCGTGAGCCGGACCCCGAGCTCGAAGCCGAGATGTTGCGGCGCCTGATGGTGCGTTTTGGTGCCGACCAGAAGAAGGCCGAGGCGCAGCTCGCGGCGGCCAAGACCAAACCGGCGGATCGCGCCAAACTGACGCGCGGCGGCGGCGGTGTCGGAACGCTGGAGGTTCAGGAATCCTTTGATCGCGCCTGGCGGCGTGTGGGGCTGGCGCTCGACCGCGTCGGTTTCACCGTTGAGGACCGCGACCGTTCGAAGGGGCTTTATTTCGTTCGCTACGTCGATCCTGAGACCGATGGCGCCAACAAGGATCCTGGCCTGCTGTCCAAGCTTGCGTTCTGGAAGGATGCGCCGCCCGATCCGAAGACACGCTACCGCATCTTCGTCAAGGACAGTGGTGGCACGTCGTCGATCCAGGTGCTTTCTACCGAAGGCGGTATCGATCAGTCCGAAACTGCCAAGCGGATTCTCAATCTGCTCTTCGAACAGCTGAAGTAATTCCGCAGTGATCCGTTTTGCTTCGCTGGGCAGCGGCAGCCAGGGGAACGGCCTGGTTGTCGCCGCCGGCGAAGGCGCGGTCCTCGTCGACTGCGGTTTCTCGCTGCGCGGCACGGAGGCACGCCTGGCGCGTCTGGGCATGAGCCCCGCCGACCTGTGCGCGATCCTCGTCACTCACGAACACAGTGACCACCTCGCCGGCGTTTTTGCCCTGGCGCGGCGTTACGGTTTGCCGGTTCATCTGACGCATGGGACCTGGAGCGCGGCTGAATCGCGCTTGGCCGGGTGCGCCGATGCGGTGCGCAGGCTCTGTCGTCCGATTCGCGCCGATGCAGACTTCACCGTGGGCGCTCTGACGGTGCGCCCTTTTGCCGTTCCGCATGATGCCCGCGAGCCGGTGCAGTTCGTTTTCTCTGCTGCAGGGCGGCGTCTGGGCATGCTCACCGATTGCGGCCGGATCACGCCGCACGTCGTCGACGTCCTGAGCCCGTGCGACGCCCTGGTGCTTGAATTCAATCATGACCGCGAACGGCTGGCGGTTTCCTCGTATCCGCCGTCGCTCAGGGCGCGCATTGCCGGTGGTTACGGGCACCTGGAAAACGCCCAGGCCCTGAGTCTGCTGCAAACCCTCGATGTCGGGCGTCTGCAGCATCTCGTTGCGGCGCACTTGAGCGAAGAAAACAATTGCCCGCGTGCGGTCGAGGCGCTGTTGGCGCCGCTCTTTGCGGGCGACAGGCGGCGCTTCGACATTGCCGACCAGGCGGATGGCCACGGCTGGCGAGCGCTTACGTGAGCGGACGTTCGCGTGCAGATTTACGCGCGGCGCATTGAAAAGCGAATTGAAAGAGCTGAGTCGCTGCGAATACGGTGGGTGTGACGAAAACCGGGATTTAGATTTGTCGGCTGAGGTTTGCTTTGGGGAGGCCAGGTGTCAAGGAGGATGCGCCCTGGCGCCGGCCTGCAGGCCGCATCCGGACGCCCTTTCCCGGGCCGCGATTTTGGCGGGCAAAGGCCGTCAACGAAAAAGCCGGCCCAGGGGCCGGCTTTTCGCTGGGCGCTTGCGCCTTACTTCTTGGCTTCGCCAGCAGGTGCAGCTTCGGCCGGCTTGGCTTCGGCAGCGGGAGCAGCCGGGGCGGCTTCAGCCGGCTTGGCTTCGGTCGTCGCTGCGGCGGGCGCGGCTTCGGCGGGCTTGGTTTCAGCGGCCGGTGCCGGAGCTGCTGCCGGTGCGGCGGGCGCGGCGGCGGGGGCCGGAGCGGGCGCCGGGGCTTCTTCCTTCTTGCTGCAAGCGGCGACGGTCAGGGTGGCGAGCAATGCGGCAACGAGGAGCGACTTCTTCATTTTCTGCTTTCCTTTACGGTGTAATCGACGGTGACCCGATCCTCGGCCGGCATGTTCAGGCACGGCGGATGAACCGGATCGACGAAAATTTTACCGTTGGCGATACGTCTCGTTTTTGCGAGTTTTGTAACGGTCTGTGCCGTTGTGCGTATCGTGTGTGCGGGTTGTGTTTTTGTCGTTTGCGCTGCGGTGCGACGGGGCACTGTTCTTGCTGTCCTGCCAGCGCGGGGTGCGCTGTTCGTCGTTGTGGCGATGTGCAGGGCGCGCTCCGCCGTAGGCGTTGCCGCTTTCGGCGCCGTGAGCGCCATGGCGAGGTTTGTTCTGGAACGGGCGGTCGTTCTTGGCGCTACCGTTGCGCTGGCCGCCTTCGTTACGCCACGGGCGTCCTTGCTGCGGGCGCGACGAGGGGCGGCGGGGCGACGGCGGCTGGCGCTTGGGTTCGTGCCCTTCGACGGTCTCAACCGGGATGTTCTGCTGGGTGAAGCGCTCGATGCGGCGCACGTGGAAGTGGGCGTCGTGCCCGACCAAGGAGATGGCGATGCCGTTCCGGCCGGCGCGGCCGGTGCGCCCGATGCGGTGCACGTAATCCTCGGCGCACTTGGGCAGGTCGTAGTTGAAGACGTGGGTGATCGTCGGCACGTCGATGCCGCGGGCGGCGACGTCGGTGGCGACGAGGATGCGCACGTGGCCGCGGCGCAGCGCGCCGAGCGTGCGGTTGCGCGCGCCCTGCGGCATGTCGCCGTGCAGCGCGGCGGCGTTGAGGCCGGCGATGTTGAGGCGGTCGGCAAGGACGTCGGCTTCGCGCTTGGTGGCGGTGAACACCACGGCCTGGTCGATGGCGGCGTCGCGCAGCAGGTGGTCGAGCAGGCGGTTCTTGTGCGCCAGGTCATCAACGTAGTGCAGGCGCTGTTCGATGTTCTCGTTTCGGGTCTGGGCGCTGGCGACCTCGATGGTCAGCGCGTCGCGCGTCATCCGGCGCGACATCTGGCCGACGTTGCCGTCGAGCGTCGCGGAGAAGAGCATGGTCTGGCGCGACTCCGGGGTGGCGGCGACGATGGTCTCGATGTCGTCGATGAAGCCCATGTCCAACATGCGATCGGCCTCGTCGAGGACCAGCATCTGCACTTCGGAGAAATCGATCTTGCCCGACTGCAGGTGGTCGATCAGGCGGCCGGGCGTGGCGACCAGGATCTCCGGGTTGAGCGCCAGGCGCTCGAGCTGCTTCGGGTAGGGCATGCCGCCGAGAATGGCGGCGGCCTTGAGGTGGCGGATGTCACTGGCGTATTTTTCGGTGGCGGCAGTCACCTGCAGTGCCAGTTCACGCGTCGGCGCAAGGACCAGGAGGCGCGGCTTGGCGGGGGCGAAGCGCGGGCGCTCGAAACCGCGGGCACGGGCCGACTGGCGCTCTTGATTGGGCGTGCGGCGCTTGAGCGGAACGAAGGGGCGGCGTTGCTGCTCGGCCAAGCTGTGCAGGGCGGGCAGCATGAAGGCGGCGGTTTTGCCCGAGCCGGTCTGCGAGGAGACGATCAGGTCGCGGCCTTCGAGGGCGGCGGGGATGGCCTGGGCCTGGACCGGGGTCGGCGCGGTGTAGCCGGCTGCCGAAAGTGCGTTGAGGAGGGTCGGGTGAAGGCCGATGTCAGCAAAGGTCATGCGTGTCTTTCAGTCGATGAAGCGAACTCCGCCAGGCGGCGGAAGTGCGGAAATGCTGCGCCGAACCACGGTGAGTGTTCGGACTTCCGCCTGAAGGGCAGGGAATCGGTACTTCTCGGCACGGAAAAAGCTCGGTGCCGGAGCGGCGCACACGGGACGGCGCCTGAGGGCAGTGAGGCTTTGATGATGCGGCGAGGTTCGCGCAGCGCGGGAGAGGCGTGCTCGGCGTATTGAGGGAGCCGAACAGGCAAGAGCGCAATTCTAAAGGGTTTTTTTCTTGCTGTCCAGTGCCGGGGCGAGATTGGCGATGGCGGGGTGGAAAACTTCGGTGACCAGAACCCGTTGTGCATCGTAGGTGAAGCACGAGCGACGCGCCCAAAGCGGAGGCGCAGTGGGGGGCGTAGCGTCCAGCCCGAGGGCGGCCATGGCCCGGGCGTATAGAGGGTGACGGGCGTCGAGGCGGCGGCAGTGCAACGGACCGCGGGCGAAGCCGGGATGGGCGAATAGCAGGGCGCCGAGCGAGCGTTCGCCGAGGCGGCCCAGCCAACGGCAGAAGGGGCCGCGCGGCGCACGCGGCAAGACCGTGTGCGCGAAGACGAGGACGCGACCGTCGCAAGACAGCGTCACTTCACGGATGCGCGCCCGTTGTCCGGCCGGTTGCCCGAGCACTGCGGTTTCGTCGCGGTTGGGGCGGCCCTGGCCTTGGCGCAGGAGGCGCAGGGCGAAGGCGCCGCGTTGCTGCAGGCGGGCGGTAAGCGAGCCGGGGTCGGTGAGCCAGTCGCGCAGCCCGGCGTTGTCCGGTCGGCGCAAGGGGTGAGGGCGCCAGTGCGCGGCGCTGCGTTCGGTCATCGTGCCAATGTGCTCTGGGCCTAGCGCGGCGACGGAGCTTTTTCGGTGCCGCCGATCTTCTGTCCGGGACGGAGGCCGCGGCTGGCGAACCAGCCCTGGTTCATCTCCAGGGCGAAGCGCGCCGGTGCCGCGGCGCAATGGTTCGCTTCCGAATGGGGCTGCATGTCGGCGATGTTGATGATGCGTCCTGCCTCGTCGAGAAAGGCGACCGAGAGCGGGATGAGCGTGTTGCGCATCCACATGCAGTGCCGCTCGGCCTGGAGGAAGACGAAGAGCATGCCTTGGTTGGTTCCCAGGCTCTTGCGATGCATCAGTCCCTGCATGCGGTTGGGCATGTCGGCCGCGACTTCCGCTTCGATGCGGTGCATGCCGGCGTTCAATTCCATGCGCGGCATCTGGGCCTGGGCCGAAGACGCGAAGAGGGCGGCAAGGCTGGCGAGAACTGCGCTCAGGGCGGTTCTGGCCGGGCGGGCCCGGTGGGCGGAAATCGGGGAAGAAGTCATGGGGCGTCGGCGCGGATTGATAATGGGCCTGGAAAAGTTGTTTCCCGGTTATTTTCCGGCGCTGCGCGCCGGTTTCTTGCTCGCATTTTGCTTGCCACTCGCGTTGGTCTTGTTCGAGGCCTTGTCGGACGCTTTGCTTTTGGTTTTGGCGACTGGTGGCTTCTGGGCTTTGGCAGGTTTGGGGCGGGCGGTGTCCGCACCGTAAGTGACGGGCGCGTCGGCGTGTTCGGCGGCTTTCGGGATGGCTTGGGCCGGCGCGGCAAGGACGGTGGCGAAGCAAAGCGCGGCAAGGCGGGCGAAGGACGGTGCGGAAAAACGGGCGGTCATGGGCGAGCGGTGGCTGGCGAGGTCTCAGGGCCGGCGCCGTCAGGCGTCCGGGCGTTGCCTATTGTATGCCAGCCGAGCCATCCCGAGTAGGGCGCGGGGGGATGACGGAGGCGTTACGGGCGAAGGTGAAACGTGCGGCGGTCGTTTTGGATCGACACTTTCGATGGATAATGCCGTCTTTTCGCTGCGCGGCCCTCCGGCAACGCGGTTTTGTCATTCCTGCGGCCGATGGCCGAGAAAGAGCGTTGCGTCGTGCGTCTGAAGATGTCCCAGAATTCGCTGTTCGCCATCCTGTTGCGTTCGCACTGGTGGATCAGCTTGGTCGTGGCCTTGTTCATCGTCCTCCTGGCTCGGCTCGTGGTTCCCGAGGCGTACGCCAGTTACGCGCTGTCCTTTGCCGTCCCCTTCGTGGTAATCGCCGCGATCGCCGCCTGGAAGCAACGCCATGTTCCGGGCGAAGCGCAGGTACGGGCCCTCGTTGAACGCGTGTCGCCGATGGCCTGGGCCGATTTTTTCCCTTTGCTCGAAGACGCGTATCGTCGCCAGGGCGGGACGGTGACGCGCGTGGAGGGCGGCGCAGACCTGCTGGTCGAGCGCTCGCGCCGGCTGAGCGTCGTTGCAGCGCGACGCTGGAAAGCGGCCAGCCACGGCTTGCCGGCGCTGCGTGAACTGGTGGCGGAGCGTGAACGGCGCGGTGCGCACGACGCGCTTTATGTGTCGCTCAATCCTTTGAGCGACAAGGGGCTGCTCTACGCCCGCGAACATGGCGTGGTGGTGGTCGATGCGGCGGCCTTGGCGAGCCTCTTTCAGCGCGGTTGGTTGAGCTAAACGCGCACTTGGGCCCGGGGTGGAACGTCCCGGGCAACGTGGCCTGGGTAGATTTTTGGGCAAAGTTGTGTTGACTAAGTATTAGAATGTGTTAATAATCTTATTCACCAACCTTATTCAGGGAGAATGAGATGCTGCGTTTCGACATTGCCCCGGTGTGCTCGAATGCCTATCGCTTTCAAGCCGCGATGAGTTTTACTCTCGCTGCGCTGTACCTCTTCACGCCTTATCGCTGGGTGGCGTTCATCCTAGCGGCCGGAGGCGTCCTGCGCGGTTTCGTTTCTCCGCACAAGTGCTTGAGCTACCGCCTCTTCGCCTCGCTGACTTCCGGCCTTGGCTGGGCAAAGAAGGTTAATGCCGGCGCCAAGATGTTTGCCGACAAGATTGCCGCAGTCGCCGGGCTGGCAATGGGGGTGAGTTGGCTTCTAGGATCGTCGTTCGGGATGCTTCCGGCCAGTGCGATCCTGGTGTTTGCCTTTCTCGATCTGACAACCGGTTTTTGCGCTGCGTGCTGGGCTTACGCGGCGTGGTATCGCCTGCGTGTCAGCCACGAATGAGGCAAACGGCGTTCAGCCTTCGTCGGGTTCTACGGCGCGGTTGTCGTCCGCGACGAAGAGTTTGACCTGAGCGCTGTCGAGCGCGGCGCAGATGCCCTCGGGCGGCGTCCGGTCGGTGAACAGTGCGTCGATTTCCGAGATGTGGCACAGGCGCACCATCGGCGTCTGGCCGAACTTGGTATGGTCGGTGGCGAGGAAGACCTGGCGCGCGTTCTCGATGATCGACTGGGCGACCCGGACTTCGCGGTAATCGAAGTCGAGCAGGGTGCCGTCATTGTCAATGCCTGAGATGCCGATGATGCCGTAATCGACCTTGAACTGGCGGAAGAAGTCGACCGTCGATTCGCCGATCACGCCGCGGTCCGGGCGGACCACACCGCCCGAGACGATGACCTCGAAACTCGGGTTGGCGCAGAGCAGGGTGGCCACGTTGAGGTTGTTGGTGATGACCCGCAGGTTCTTGTGTCCGGCCAGCGCCTTGGCCACTTCCTCGGTCGTGGTGCCGATGTTGATGAACAGCGAGGCGTTATCCGGAATCTGCTCAGCCACGAGGCGGGCGATGCGCGCCTTTTCCTCGTGCAGCAGGGTCTGCCGCTCGGTGTAGCCGACGTTCTCGACACTTGACGAAAGCCCGGCGCCGCCGTGGTAACGGCGCAGCAGGCCGCGCTCGGCGAGTTCGTTGATGTCGCGGCGAATCGTCTGAGACGTGACGTTGAAGGTGCGCGCCAGTTCCTCCGTGGTCAGGAAGCCCTTGAGGCGCGCCAGTTCGATGATTTCCCTGTGGCGCGGATTAGTCAGGGTGGCTTGGGCGAGACGCTTCTTCATGCGATTCTCCAACGGTCCAGGCGCAGCGATTCTAACCGAGGCGAGCGCCAGGAACTAGCGCTTTGTCATGACGCGGCCGGTGGCGCGTAACCGAGTTCGGCCAGCATGCGGGCGACGCCGTGATCGGCGAGGGCCGGCGCGACGCGGTCGGCGATCGCCTTGAGTTCAGGGTGTCCGTTGCCCATGGCGATGCCCAGGCCGACGCCTTGCAGCATTTCGCGGTCGTTGAGACCGTCGCCAAAGGCGACCGCCTCGGCGGCGGCGAATCCGGTCTGGGCGAGCACCCACTGGCAGCCCGTCCACTTGTTGGTGGCCTTGGGCATTACGTCGACGGCGGTGCGGTGCCAGCGGACGAAGTCGAATTGCGGGAAGCGTTCGGCCATGCGCGGCATCAGTTCGGCGTCGAGGGCTTCGTCGAAGAACAGCCAGCCCTGGCAGACGTCTTCCCGCAGGTAGAAGGCGTCTTCGCTCTGGGTCGGCATGCGCACACCCTGCAGCGGCACCATCGAAGCCGGGGTCTCGGCGCTGATGTAGCACGATTCGCCGCGGTTGACGCCGAAGGGGTGGCCGAGCTCGCGCATCCATTCGAAGAGTTCGACGAGCGCTGGACGTGCCAGCGGCGTGCTGGCGACGACCACCCCGTCCTTAAGGATGCAGGCGCCGTTGAGAGTGATCGTGTAGTTGGCCGGGATGTCCTCGATGTGCGGGCGGGCGTGGCCGTAGCTGCGCCCGGTGGCAATGACGATGGTGTGGCCGGCGGCCTTGAGTTCGGCGATCGCGTCGAGCGCCGATTGCGGGACTTCGTGATTGCGGTGGTCGAGCAGGGTGTTGTCGACGTCGAAGAAGAAGATGCGTTTCATGGCGCGTGCCCTAGATCATTTTCTGGCCGTGCTCGCGCGAAGCATGGAAGCCGACCTTGGTCCATTTTTCCTGCGTCACGTCGAGGTTGTAGCGCGTGCTGGCGAGATAGACGGTGTTGCCGTCGACATCCTTGGCCATGCGGTGCTGCTGCTCGCGCTCGAAGTTGCGGCGCGTGACCTCGTCCGGGAAGGTCAGCCAGCGCGCGGTGTAGATGTCGGCCAGCTCGAAGATCGCGTCGACCTTGTATTCGGTTTGCAGGCGTTGGGCGACGACCTCGAACTGCAGCACGCCGACCGCGCCGAGCAGCAGCGCGCCGGTGGCGAGGTTTTCGAAGACCTGGATCGCGCCTTCTTCGCCCAGTTCCTGCAAGCCCTTCTGCAGTTGCTTGCTCTTGAGCGGGTCGCGCAGGCGGGCGGCGCGGAAGAGTTCGGGCGAGAAGTAGGGAATGCCCTTGAAGTTGAGCGCCTCGCCTTCGCTCAGGGTGTCGCCGATGTGCAGCTGGCCGTGGTTGTGGATGCCGATGATGTCGCCGGCCACCGCGTCTTCCATCAGCACGCGCTCGTTGGCCATGAAGGTCAGCGCGTTGGCGAGCTTCATCTCGCGGTCCATGCGCACATGCTTCACTTTCATCCCGGACGAATAGCGGCCGGAACAGATGCGGAAGAAGGCGATGCGGTCGCGGTGCTTCGGGTCCATGTTCGCCTGA
>RRZT011376955.1_pt1 | contig 17008 bp, 25 predicted proteins | sample 2165551 | NCBI WGS metagenome assembly RRZT01 (sample SAMN10456910, study PRJNA506462) | wastewater metagenome | biome: wastewater; feature: sludge; material: wastewater sludge; isolation source: wastewater sludge with Escherichia coli K12::gfp cells carrying plasmid... | place: USA: Moscow, Idaho...
TATACATTAAATTCTATTTTTAAAAAATTTATGTTAATAAATACTATGATTGAAAATAATTTAAAAATTAAAAAACCTTCTCCTAAAGAAATTAACGAATACAGAAATTTATTTTTAGTTGAAAAAGTTGAAACTATTATGCCTTTTAATGCCAATAATTTTGATATTGGATTAGTTTAATAGTTTCATTATTAGTTACACATTTTTTATAAAAAAACACCTTGAAACATATATTTTTAAGGTGTTTGAAGACATATAATTAGTTCCACTTTTTATTATTTAAATTTTATTTCATTACTTTTAAAAATTGTTTCACCATTTACACCATTTGTATATTTTAATGGAAATATACTATCTTTATTTTCTATTGTAAGACCTAAATATTCTTCTACTAATTTTAATTTTTCTTTAACAGTTTCATTTAAATTATTTTTAAATATTGTCCAAGTACCACCTTTTATGTCTTGCATAATATCTTTAGCATATTTTAAAACAAAATAATTTATTTCTAAATACCATTTATCATTATCTAAAATAATAAAAGTTTTTAAATGGTTCATTAAATTTAATTTATATAATTCTAAGTTATAAGTATGTTCTAAATTACAACTTTTTGTACTATTTTGATATGTTTGATATGTTGTTGTTATATCTTTTAATTTTCCAGTTGATTCTAATTTTAAAAACATATCAAAATTAGTTGAAGATGTTTCTGTTTCTTTTTTAATCTCTATTTTTTTTATTAATAATTTTGGTGTTCTTTCTATTATTAATAAATTTTCTTTTTCTAAATCTTCAATAATATTATTAAATTCTTTAGAATTTAATTTTGAAAAATAAACATCTTTAAAAAATTTTAAATTTGTTGCATTATCTAGTTTTTTTACTTTTAAAAAATCTTTTAAATTTTTTTTCATATTTTCTTTATTTAAAATATCAAAATCATTAACAGTAAAACAATAAACATTATCAGATACCACTCTTTGATTTAAACCAAAATTTACAATATAATCAGTTGAATCAGTTGAAGAATATGTTACATATCTTGAGTTAAGACTTTCATTTATTTTAAATAAATCATTTAATTCTTTAATAAAAGAATTAGCTTCATCTACAGATGAAACAGTAAATTTTTTTAAACTTATTGAAATAAGTTTTTCTTCTTTATTTGTTAAAGATTTTTCTTCTATAAAAGAATATTGAAAACTTTTTTGATGTTTTTCTAAAAAACAGTTTATTTCTTTGATTGAAAGAATTTCTTTATTTAAAATAATATAATTTACCATTTTTAAGTCCTTTTATTGTTTTTATATAAAGAAATTATATATAAATATTACTTAAAAAATGATTAAAATTAAGTTATTTATTTTACAATAAATTTAATTTTTTTAAGTTTAAATTAATCTAATTTATTGTAAAATAATATTAAATTTATAAATAAAAATGAAGTAAAATGTTTAATAAAGGTAAAAGATACAATTTATTTTTAATTGTGAAGGAAATGATGCTAAAGTTATAATTAATAATTTTAATGGAAAAAAAAATCATAGAATTACTAACATTTAATAATGATGTTCAGAACTTTAATAATATTAAAAAATTTAATAAAAAGGAAAAAAATGCACAGAGATATTTGGGGAGTACAACACACAAAAGAAGGTTATGAAGAGTTATATCAATTATTTAAAGAAGAAGGCTCTTTAAATTTAGATTGGTTCACTTGGCAAATTGATGATGATAGACATATGACTAAAGAACAAGCTTTTGATTTATTAAATTTTTTTATTAACAGATATTCTGAAGATAAAAAACATTTAACTTTAGATTTTACTGAAAAAGAGGAAGAAATTAATACAACAACAGAAGTTATTAAGTTTGAATGTAATCCTTCTAATTTTGGTAGTCAAATTTTAGCATTTAATAATGATGAAATTGATGTTATTTAAAAAAAAAAAAAAAAAGGTAGTAGAAGCCATAATGATACAAATAAAACCGCTAATTATGAAATAACTATAAAAAAGATTTAAATAAAATTTTATTAAATAAAACTCAAAATAAACAATAATATTATTAAAAGCATTATTGTTTATTCATAATTTCTAACTAACTTTTTAATAATTTAAAAACAAACCATCTTAAAAAAATACATTTTATATTGTAATTTAAAACAACTTAAGCTATAATACAATTATGGAAAACAGAAATCCTGCCGTCCTATATTTGGTAAAACTGTTTGTATTATTTTTGTCATTTAAATTTACTTGAATGACTAACAGAGGGACAAGTTATTAAAAAAAATTAAATAAAAGGTAAATTAAAATGGAAAAAGTAACTAACAAAGTATTGCCTACTATAAAGCAGTTTAAATATATATCTAAAATTAATAAACCACATTTTAGTTGTTTAGGACACTCACAAAATTATTTAGCACAAAAATTAGGTTTTAAAGATTATAATTCTATTAAACCATATCTAAGAGATTTTTATATAACAGAAGAAATGAAAGAACAAAAAAATAATAATAAAAGTGGTTCTTTACATATTTTAAATTTAATACAAAATGAATATGATACTCCTAATTGTGTTTATAGTTTAAGTTTTCATAATAGTGAAAATTTTTTAAATTATGTTATAGGATATAACACTTTAAATATAGAACATTTATATAAAGATAAATTAAATAATTATATAAATGTATTAGAAAAAACATTAACAGATATTAAATTACCAGATGAAGTTATAATTAACTATACAAATGATTTTAAAAAAGAATATGGTGAAAATATTAATGTAAATATTGATGATATTAAAGAAGAAATAAAAAAAGAAAAAGAAATGTATGTTTATTATTTTATTGAAGAATTATTTGAAATGTTAGAAAAAGATGTTGTTAATAAAAAATATAATGGTAGTTTTAAAGATTTTTATATTGATAAGATTTTTTCTCTTTATGGGTTAGGTTTTCGTTTTCATAGAACTTGGGTTGATTATTATTTTTATACTAATAAATTATTAGAACCTTTAATTAAATTATATTATTTAAAATATAAAGAAGTATTAATAAATTATTAATTACTTTAAAGAAGACTTTAAGCAAAATAATGCTATCGTTTTAAATAATTAAAATTTAAGAAAGGAATAATATGAAAATTAAAAATATACCTTTAGATAAATTAATTTCTGATACTACTAATAGATGTATGATTAAAATGTTTGGAAAAAAAAATATCAGTAAAAATAATGATATGGATATTGTTACTTTAAAATGTTTTAATTTATCAAAAGAAGAAATACATTTTTCTTTTACATTTTTTAATTTTCATAAAAAAGAATTAGCTATAAATGTTTTAATATCTTTATATATCGACAATGAATGGCAATTATATCAACCTATAGAGAATTTGAGGACTTTAAATGGTGAAGAAACAATAAAAATTGTAGATTTATATAAACAAAATTTTTTAACTATAATTGAAGATATAAAAAATAGTAAAAACATACATAAATATTTAGCAGATAAAAATTTTGAAATTGTCCGCTAATTTTAATAATTATTAAAAAAAGAAGTTTTAATTATAATATAATTAAAATAAAATTAGGAAAATAGTTTATGTTTGATAATAATTTAATATTATTAAAATTAAGTATATTTAAATTTAAAATATTTTTTAAACATTATACTAAAGTAAAAAATTATTTAGTACCTATTAAAAGATTTAAAATAAAATTTAAAAGAAACTACAATAATTTCTTAATTTCATCAAAACAAGAATATAAAGAAACAAAAATAATGATTAAAGTTTTTTTTAGTAAAAAACCAACTAAAGAAGAGTTAATTGAAGCTAAAAAACAATTTAAAGATTTATTAAAAATATCTAGTTTACGCCCTATTCTTATATTACCTGGCTCTCCTATTACATTACCTTTATTTTATAAAATAGCCAAAAAATTTAATATAGATTTAACTCCTTCTTCTTTTAAATACAATTTTTTAAAAGTTGGTGTTGAAACAAATGAAAGAAATTTAAAAGTAGCTAAAAAATTATTACAATATAATTTAGACATAACACAATATAATTTCAAATTATATAAATATTTTAAAAGAAATAATATTGAATTTAATGATGAAAATATAAAGCTATACAATATTAAATATAATATTAAAAATAATAATTTAAAAATTAATGAAATCAAAATTTTAGATTATTTAAATAATTTAGAACTTAATGACGATGACATCATTAATGATATATATTTTAAATATAATAATAAGGAAAAAATATGAATTTAATTAAAGAAGAATATTTAAATAAATTAGATAATAGTTCTTGTAAGGAGCTTTTAAATAGTCTTGACGTTCAACACAAACCCATTTATACAAAAGATGACATTACTCCTGAAAATGAAAAATGGATAAGAGTATTATTAAAAGCTGATGAAATTTTTGAAAAATTAGAAAAAAACAAATTAAATTAAGCATAAATTAAGCTATTATTGTTTATAATTACAATATATAAACAATATGGAGAAACATTATGAACTACTTAATACAAGTTTTAGTTAAAATTTTTATGGTACTTTCTTTTAAATTATTATCTAAGGTTATCAGAGGTTTAATTTCTTTACCTTTACATTTTTTAAGAAAAAGTAAAAAAATTGAAGCTAAATTATTACAAATTAAAGACGGTGACACTTTTTCTTTTGAATTACAAAATGGTGAAAACATAAATTTAAGATTATTTGGTATAGATACACCAGAAAAGTTTAATTCTAATAAAATGGATAATGATTTAAGAAAACAAAACCATTTTTTTAATAAATTATTAGGAAAAGGTGTTACAAAAGAAGAAATGATTGAAGCTGGTAATTTGTCTACAAATTTTGCTAAAAGTTTATTAAGCGAAAACAGTATATATAAAATTGAAATTACAGATAGAGATAAATATGGAAGATATGTAGGTATTGTTTATTTTAATGAAACTTCAACTAATGTTTCTAGTAAAACTTATAATGAAGAAATTATTAAACAAGGTTACGCTAAAGCATATACAACTTATATCAAAAATGATTTTTTAAAAATCAAATATAGTTATTATAATTTAGTTTCAAGAATTAATAAAAATGGTTTGTGGGCTTCAAATAAAACTATTATGAGTTGTTTATAATTAAAACAAAAATAATAAAAAAATATGTTGAATTATTTAAACTGCTTTTAACCAGTTTAAGTATTCAATTTCGTCTATTTCATTTAATTTTTTATTTTTTTCTTCAATGTATTTTTTTAATTGATTATAGTCTTTTAAAAAATAATCGTTTTTATTATTTATTAAATTAGATATTTCTATTCTTAGATTTTTTAATTCGTTTAATTGTTCTTTACTAAATTTTCTATAATTATTTTTTATTATTTCATATTGAGATTTAAAATTTTTTAATAAAACTAATTTTTCATCTACCATTTTTCCCCCTTTTTTGTTTTTATTTTATTATATAAAAATTTATATTTGGCTTTAATTTATTTTTTAAACAAAATTATGATATAATATATTATATTTAATTTAATACTAAAGGCTTTTAATGATTGAAACAAAAAAAATAATGACTTATAAGGACGAGATTAAAAGTAAGACTTGTGATATTTGTGGAAAAACTACTGATAATCCAGCTTTTACAGAGGGTAAAGATTTTTTGAATAATGATTTTGAAGAATTTATTTCTTTTTCTGTAAATCCTGGTTATAACGCTAAATTTTTAAAAGATGGTATGAGAATGAGTTTTGATATTTGTGAAGAATGTTTTTGTAAAAAAATGTTACCACAATTTAAAAATGTCACTTTTCACACTAGCTTTAATTATAGTGAAAAAGATATAAAAAATATGACTATAGACGATATTTAAAAAAAAATATAGAATTATTTGTTTATTAAAATTTAATGAAAGGTCAAAAAAGTTAAAGACATTTGAACAATTTCCTCAACTGATATGGATAATGATGTTATTATAGGTTCAAGAGACATATCATATATTTACGCTTATTATTTACAAGACTTTAAAGAATAATGTTTAAAAAATGAATTAGATTTTATACCAACACAAATAAATTAATTTAATATTAAAGTTTATTTTTTAAAACATTTTTTTTAGAATAAACTTTAATAAACTTTAAGGCATTAATAATGTATATACCTATGCAAACAATAATATTAAAAACAAAAAACACATATTTAAAAATTATGTTTGAAAAAATAAATGATAATAATTTTAGGTGTTACTATTCTTTAAAAAAAGAAAATAAAGATAATTATGAACCTTTTATTTACAAACATACAGAAAAAAATATTTTAAATTTATTAACTTATGTAAAAGAAGATTTCTTAAATAAATATAAAAAAATTGATGAAGTTTATGTTTATAATTTAGGAATTTTTACTATAAAAAATTTAATGGAAGTTTTCAACATTAGTATTGGACGTAATTTAGATTATGACTCTGAAATACATATTCTTTTAACAGATAAAAAGGGAAATGTTAAAACACACTTTTTACCTTCAGGATTACATTTAGAATTAAAAAATGCTTTAAAAGAAAAACACTATTTAATAAAAATTCAAACTATAGAATAATTTTTAAACAAGATTAAATTAATCTTGTAATAATGTTGTTTTAAAATCTTTAGGATATATTTCTTCATATTTATCTATGTATTTAGAGTCCATTTTTTCTTTATTTTTTATTTTATTTGAATTAAATTGCATAAAATCTAAAACAAAATTTTCAAAATTATTTATTTTAATATTATAATCAATAGACTCTTTTAACTCTTCTTCAGAACATTTCTTCTCTATCATAGTATTTAATACTTTTATTATAATATCTTTATTTTCTGTTTCTAATTCTAAATTATTTTCTAATAATATTTTATATTTTATTTTATTATATGTTTTATTATAAATCTTAAATACGTAAACGCTGTTATTTATTTTTTGATATTCTATTTTATTCCTAAAATCAAAATTTATGTTAGTTAATAAAAAATTTTGAAATGCTGTTTTTACTAGATAACCATTTTTAAAAGGTATAAATATATCATCACTATAATAATAATTGTATATATTTTCAAAATTTAAAAAATCATTTAAATTTATTTTATTTAACATTTTTGTTTCTGGTGAAGACTGAATTATTTCTATCATATTTTTTATAACAACTTCATTATTACTTTTATCATAAATAATTTTATTTGTATAATAATTATTGTATATTATTTCATCTAAAGTAGTTTTATTTATATTATCTATTATAAACACGAAAGAATTTACAGGGTCTATATTTTTTGTTATATTTGAAGATTTTGGATTTTCAAATGGTATTTTAAATTGATAATTACTATTAATTAAACAAGTGTTTTTCCAATTTTCTGTTTCTTTTATATTTACTGTAGATATTTCATTTTGATTAATTATTTCTGATTTAGTTATTTTTGAAATATTATTAACATATATTAGTAAAAAAATATATATAATTATTTGAAATGAAACTAACATAGTTAGTCTTATATATAATTTTTTAATTAAAAAGTTAATGGTATAATATGTAGTTATAATAGATAAAATTATTAACATAATATTATTAATAAGAATAAAATTGTTTGACATTAAAAAACTTTTATAATAATCAATATAAATTAAATTAGATAAAAAAACTAATACTATCATTAATATATAATCTTTAATTTTCATATAAAAATCCTTTTTTTATTTTTAATAAAATAAAGTATATTAAAACTCGTTAATAAGTCTAATTATATTTTATTTAATAAAACTTTAAGTTAAAAATTGATATTATTCAATATAAAATTTTATGAAAAGGTTTTTAATGAAAATAGAATTTTTAAAAAATAGAAATCTCTCAGAAAAAGATAAGGAAATATTAAAAAAATTATCATTAAAAATAAATGTTGAAGAAGATTTTTTTATTAATGATAAAGATTTAATTTTAATTGGTGTTAATGATGATGAAATAAAATCTGTAATTAAATTATCTTATTGTGACGATAACTTAAATAATTTATATTTAAGCGATTTTAATGATATAGATGAAGAAAAAGATTTTGTTTATAATAGATTTAATGTTTTAGCGTTATCTTCTCTTGATGAAATTGAAGAGTTAAAACTTATATCTAAATTACATCAATATTTTTCTGGAAGCTACTTAAATTTAGATAATTGTATAACCATTTCTGGTTAAAAAGGATATTTAATATGTTAAATAAAAAAGGTTTTGTGTCTTTATATATTAAAGACTATTTAAAAAGAAAAAAAACAAATAGAAAATTCTGTTCAAGAATTTCATTTTAGTTTAGAAGATATTATAAATTATTAAAAAGGATAAATTATGAGAAAATTAGTAAGTGTAAAAAGAGTAACAGATATTCAACCTATTCCTGATGCAGATTTAATTGTTGTTGCAACAGTAGACGGTGGTTGGAATTGTGTAGTTAAAAAAGGTGAATTTAATATAGGTGATTTAGGTGTTTATTTTGAGATTGACTCTTTCTTACCTGTTATTCCAGAATTTGAGTTTTTAAGAAAATCTTCTTTTAAAAAAATGGGTGATAAAGAAGGATTTAGACTTAAAACTGTTAGATTAAAAGGAACAATCTCTCAAGGTTTGTTAATTCCATACAATATGGTTAAAACTATATTAAAAGATAAAGAAGATATTCATTTTGAACACGGAGAAGATTTAACTGAAGCTTTAGGTGTTGAAAAATATGAACAACCTATTCCTGCTTGCATTTCAGGAGAAGTTGTTGGAGATTTTCCATCATTTATTCCAAAAACAGACCAAGAGAGAATTCAAAATTTATATTTAGATTATTCAAAAACTTATGCTGATAATAGTGATTTAATTATTGAGGAATTATCTAAAAATATTGAAAAATATGCTAATAGAATTGAAGAACTTAAAAATAATAGAAAACCAAACCCTATTTTAGATTTAGAGTTTGAAGCTACTATTAAATTAGATGGTACTTCTATGACTGTTTTTGTTGTTGATGCTAATGTTTATAAAACAAGAAACATTGAGAAATTAAAGGAAGAATTAGGAGATAATTTTGATACTACATATTTTGGAGTATGTGGAAGAAATTATGAGTTAAGAGAAAAAGAAGGTAATACTTATTGGGACGTTGCTAATAGAGATATTAAAGAAAAATTAATTAATTTTTATAAAGAAACTGGAAGAAATATTGCTTTACAAGGTGAATTAATGGGGGTAGGTATTCAAGGTAACAGAGAAAAATTAGATAAACACCAATTCTTTTGTTATGAAATTTGGGATATTGATAAACAAAGATATTTAGTTAAAAAAGAAAGAGAAGAAATTCTTGTTAAATTAAATATTCAATCTGTTCCATTTATTGAAAATATTAAAGTATTTAAAGTATTTAAAACTTTAGATGACATTTTAAAATATGCTGAAGGACACTCAATTAATCACCCTATTAGAGAGGGTGTTGTTTTCAAATCTAATGAATTAGTTAATGGAAGAACTGTTTCTTTTAAAGCTATTTCTAATCTTTTCTTATTAAAAGGTGGAGATTAATCCACTTTTAATAAAATAACACAAGGTTTAATATGACTTATATAAAAAATTTTTTAGATTTTTTTAAAATTTCAATCGGTATTTTAGCAATTTCTATTATTTTAATTATATCTTTATGTTTTAATTTAATATTAATGTTATCTTTTTATTTAAATAATAAAAAAAATTATTATAAAGAAAAAATTTCATTTTTAGAAAAAAATAAATATACTTTTATTAAAAATTTAATTTCTAAAATAAAACATTTAAAAATCAAAGACTTTTTTGAAGATTTTAGTGTAATATTTTTATATACTTCTTTAGTAGTATTTGGTTCTTTATCAAAATTTATTTTATTAGCTATTGGTGTTATAATATTTATTTATATTTTAGGGCTTTTAAATTTTATTTCATTAAGTATAGGAATACTTATTTGTATTTTATATTACAGAATGTACCAAGTTATAAAGAAAAATAATGATAATGGTTTAGGTTTTTTTGAGTTATATAAATGGAATAAAAATGATTTTAATAATATAAAAGATATTTTATTAGTTCTTTTAGTTTGTATGTATTTTTTTATTATTTTAACTTCAAATATATTTAATCATCATATTAATTCTATTTTTTCATTTTTATTTGTTTTAAATTTAATATTTGCTTTTATAATTTTAAATAGACCTTTTGAAAAAAATATAAAAAATATAAAAAATTAAGTATAAATTAAGTACATTCATATTATAATTCAGGATATAAAAAAGAATAAAGGATTATATTATGAATACAAACATTAAAATATTACCACTTCAAACATTACACATTAATAAAAAATTGGATTTTATTAAATTGAACTCTTCTAAAGAAATTAATTTAGAAAATTATAAAGCTTTTTTAAAATATATTAAATATAAAGAAGATGATAAAATGAAAATAGAAATTTGTGATTGTAAAGAACAAGGAATTAAGATAAATTACATTTCTGGAGACAAATCTTTAGATAGTATTTGTAAAACTTTAATAAAAAGACAAATTAAAAATTATAATTTATTTAATTCAAAAAGAAATAAAATTTTAAAAAAATTAGAAACTTTAAATGATAAAATTTGTTAATTTAATAAAAACAAATAATTTTTTAATTAAATATTTATTTTTTGAAGATTATTTGTTATAATATGTTAATTAAATTTAAAAAAAAGGAACAATATGAAATTTACAAATTTTTTTTCTTGTCTTTTAATCAAAAGATGGGGAGAGGAAGATTAATATGAGTTGGGAAAATAATGATTAAGGAATTCTTATGAAAATAATAGATGATGGCGATATATGATAGTAAGTGTCATAGGTGGATATGGCAGATAACCTATCCAATAATAAAGTTTAAAAAGGTTGATTTTTAAATCAACCTTTTTTTTTGCATTATTTTTAATAATAAAAATATTTAAATATATTTATTAAAATTAATATTTATAATAAATATAAAAATAATAAAGGGCTTTTTAATGTGGAAATTAAAAGATAGTAATAAAATAGAAATTAATAACGAAACTTTTGAAGCTATATGCTCGTTATATTGTAATAGACCTTTAGATTATTATATTAAAGAAAAGGGTATGTATTTAAGATTAATTAAACATTTAGATAATAATACATTAAATTCTTTATGGTTATGTATTAAAAACAGCGGTGATTTGAGCAAGATTGAAACAAGAGATTTAGGTTCTTTTGAACACTCAGATATATTAATAATGGAAGAATATTACGACGTTTTAAAAACTTATAATAATACTCTCGAAAATATAAGATTATAACTATTTTTTAATTTAAAAATATTTTATTTTTTTTTATAATTTAAAAAAAAAATGAAGGTTGTGTATGAAAAAGATTATAATGTTTTTAAGTATTTTTTCTAGTTTATTGTTATCAGAAGAAAAATATTCTACAGTTTTTATAGATTTAGAGTATAGCGGACAAACTAAAGTTTTAATAGACTGTAATTTTAAAAATACAGGCATACTTTATAATTATCAAAAATTTACTAATGATGTAACTTTAAACGACACTTTTAAAGATTATTGTAAAAATGGTCGAGATTATAAAATAGACTCTTTAGAAAATTTTATAAAAATGTATGATAAAAATACTAAAGGTAAAAGTTCTTCAAAAATAGAACCTGTAAAACAACATACATTAATAAAAGATGGTGAAATATTTGATACTAATTTTATGAATAAACATTTAAACCATCTTACTTTATTTATAAATACTTTAAATATTAGTTCAGGAGTTTTTTCTATAAACACTATACCTATAACTTTTATAGAAAATGTAACTATTAAAAGTCAGGCTTTTATAGGATTTTCACCATTACAAGAAAAACAAATTAATCATTATAGATTAGAAAATCTTGAGTTTGACCTTAAAACAAAATCTTTTAAATCTCTAAATTTAAATGAAAAAGTTATTTTTAAATCAGAGCTTTATACTAATACTTATAAAATTGATAATAATAAAGAGTGTGTAGACGGATATATTGTTAATAAAAAAGTAAATACTAATCTTTATTGTAATTACATTTTGAAACCAAAAAAAATATTAAAAGAAACAAAAAATAAATCAAAGAATAAAAATTAAAATAAATTTTTGACAAATAATTTTGTAAAATTACAAAAAATTAAAATATTAAATTTGAATCTGTTATTATTTTAAATGGCAGATATGTTTATTTATATTTTTTATTTGATTATTTAGAAAAAAAATAATAGAAGATTAATCAATAATTAAGCTTATTTTATGTATAATTTCTATATATAAAATAAGGAATAAATATGGAAGATACAAAATTAAATTTAAAAGAACAAACAAAAATTTTAGAGACTGAATATAATATAGATATTTTTGTTAATTATGAAGATAATCAATTAATTTTATTTAATTTTAGCAAAGGTAAAACTAGAACTTTTAAATTACCTAAAAATGTTTCTTTAGAGTGGATTATTAAAAAAATTAATTTATTCCTTGATAGTTCTTATACTAACCTTAATGAAGTTTTTAAAAAAGTTAATTTAAATGGTTATACATACCCTACTTCTTATGGTATAGGATATAATTGTCTTTTTAGTAATAATGAAAAATTTACTAAAGATGTTAATTTGATTGAAGAAAAATTAAATAGTTTAAATATAAAATTTAAAGCACAATTTAGTGAACAAAGACATTGTTTAAGATTTATTATATCTCAAAGTGAAGAAAATTTAAATATAATTAAAAATATTTAAGATTTAAATAATCTTAAATATTTACTTTCAACTTTATAAACTAACCAAACACCATTTTGACTTTGAAAAAAATCTATTTCATTTTTTAACATTTCTTCAACATCAATTTCTAATATTATAAAATCTTCACCTTTTCTTTTAGCTACTTCAATAGCAGTTTCTATATCTTCACTTAAATGAACATATTGTCTTGACATAGGCAAAAGACCCTTCTCAATTATAGAATTATAAAATTTAGAATTAGTACCGTGATATAATTTTATAGGAGGGATTGAACTTTTTAAAAATAAATCAACTTCTAAACTGTGTCCTTGATTTGCTTTAATTTCAGTATAATCACTATTAAAAGAGTATCTCCCTTTTTTATCTGTTTCAACTATTTTAATTAAATCTTCTACACTAATATTGAAAATATTTATTAAATGATTAACTGGAACAAATCCGTCCCACATTTTTTGATTTTCTTTTTTAAATTTTAAATTTTCTTTATTATGTCTTAGTTGCCAACTAATTTTAATACTAATCTCTGGTAGATATTCCAACATTTAATTTCCTTTTTTACTATATTATAACATTTTTTTAATTTAATTTGACTATTTTTTTTTATAAAGTTATAATTTTACGTAAAATTAAAATTAAAAGGAAAAAAAAATATGGACGATTTAAAAGACGAAGTAAAATCAATATTTTCAAGATTATCTGGAAAACTTATAGCAATCCCTATTTTAGTTATAATTATAGGATTTTCTTCAGTTTACACAGTAGATGAAGGTTATATGGGTGTTGTTAAAAGATTAGGACAAGTTACTGGACAAGTTAATCCTGGTTTACATTTTAAAGCTCCTTTCATTGATGAAATTATTCACCTTGAAATTAGAACTAAGAAAAATGTAGAAAGTATGCCTGTTGCTACTAAAGAACAAATGAGAGCTGATGCTACAATTTCAGTTAACTGGACTGTTAAAAAAGAAGCTGTACTTGATTTGTATAAACAATATGGTTCTTTAGAACAATTTGAAGAAAGAGTTTTAGACCCTAGATTAAGAGAAGTTTCTAAACGTTCTATTTCTAAATATACTGCTGAAGAAAATATTAACACAAGAGAAGCTGTAACTGATACTATTAAATCAGAATTTATGGAAAAAGTTTCTGGATTACCTGTTGCTATTGACTCAATTCAATATGAAAATATTGATTTACCACAAATTTATTTAACAAGTATTAATGCTAAACAAACAGCAAAAAATGAAAGAGATGCTGAACAATTTAAACTTGAAAAACAAAAATTAGAGGCTATGAGAGCTGTAAATACTGCTGAAGCTAATAAACAATCTGCTCAATTAGAAGCTGACGGTATTGCTTATAAAATTAAAGTAGAATCTGAAGCTGAGGCTGGAAAAATTGCTATTATTGCTGAAGCAGAAGCAAAAGCTATGAAAATTAAAGCAGAGTCTTTAAAATCTAACGTTGATTTAATTGAATATCAAAAAGCAATTTCTTGGGACGGTAAGTTACCACAAACAGTCTTAGGAAGTAATCCAGGTGTTCTTATGAATTTAAAATAATTAAAGAATTAACTTTAATTATTTTAAGAAAAACTCATTTCCGCTGAGTCAATTCCACGAGTATGTTCTTCATAATGTTTTTCTAATGAAGATATTACTTTTGGTTCTCTTTTTCTAGGTTTATCTGAACCATATTCAAATTCTTCTACAGTTGTTGGAAATATAATTTTAGTTTCAAGTTTAATCCAATCAGTAATTTTGTTACTATCAACAGGCATACCACCATCTTTTCGTACCATTAAAGTAATATGAGGTTGTTTATTGTCACTATAATCTTTCATATTCGTTACTCTAAGAGCTATAGCTTTACCTTCATCATTATTTATAATACCAACAGAGTCTACTATTAAATTTAAGTTTTCTCCCAATTTATATTTATCTTTTATCGGCCCTAAATTTACTGTAGCGTGATGAAAAATAGTTTTCCATTCGCTTTTTCGATAACTATTAAAAAAAATTTTACTATCTGGGTTTTTTGTTATATCTTTGAAAATAGTATTAATATATTTATCTTTCTCCATTTTTGTTAAATTTAAATAAGCTCGAGTATAAGATACATTATTATTTTTTTCGTTATTATTTTTCATTATTCTTCCTATTTTTTTGTTTTAATAATTATATTAAAAATCTTTCAAAAAAATCATTTAAATTGTATAATATATCTATTAAATTTTTAAAGGTAAAACAAATGTATTTAACAATTAAAAGAACCAATTTTGATAAAAAAATAAATCAAAAAGTTTTTCATAAAAAAATTAATAAAAATGCTTTTAAAATAATCTTGAGTAACAAATTATCAGAAAGAACTTTTTATAAAAAACAATTATTTAAAGAAAAAACAAAAATAACATTAATGCCAGAATATTGTTCAACTTGTTTATGGAAAAATAATTCAGAAATAGAAATTTTTGATTTACCAAAAATAACCCATCAATTATATAATAAATTAAAAAAATTTAGTGATGATTTTGAATTATTAATGAAAGACCAATTAGATTTTGAATACACTCCAACAGATGAAGAGAGAAAAAAATTTTATTCTAGCAAAGAAATGGAAAATTTTATTTCTTTAGGTTATGAAATTTGTTATAAATTAAAAAAAATTTTAAATTCAGATTATTATGATGTTTATTTTTATGATATTAAAAAATTTTATTTTAGCGATAATAAAGAACCTAATATTAAAATTTAAATTTTAAATTCAAATAATTAAAAATGGATTTTTTTTAGTTTTTTTATATAATCATAAGTATAAAATTTATTAGGATTATATTTTGAAAAAAGTTTTTTTTGTTATTATTTTTAATTTTATTATTGTTAATAATATTTTTTCTAAAGATTTAGATTGTGAATATCTCAAAACAAAAACTACTGCTCTTTTACCTGAAGATTTACCTTGTTTAATTCAAGAATTACCAAAATTAATGAAAGAAAAATTAGAATTACCTAAAGTTATCGACGATAAAACTAAATTAGTTGACGTCGTAGAAACTAAAATAGGTAAAGAATTAACATATTTTTATGAAATTGAAGAAAAAACATTTAATCCTTTTGACCCTAGTGATGAAATAAGAAATTTAGCTTATTTATTAACTATTAAAGATAATTGTTCAAACTCAAAATTTATGAAATTTTTTAATTTAGGAGCTGATTTTAAATTTGTTTATATAAAAAATAATGAAATATTATTTAATTTTTTAATAAATAAAAAAGTTTGTAATGATTTTCAGGAATAATTAATTATATATAAAATATAATTATACATATTTTTATATAAGGAATTAAAATGGGGTTACATACTTGGTTTTATGATAAAGTTGATTTAGAAAAATTAAATTTAAGTGATATGGTTGAAAAGTGTATAAATGAATTAGAATATAAAATTAATTTTTTACAAGATTTTTTAAATATTAATAATGAAGAAGAAAAAAAAGATTTAACATCATCAATATCTATCGAAGACACTATAAAACACTATAAAAAGATATATAATTTTTTAGTTAGTAATAATAGAAAGAAAAAAATAAAATTATTAAAACTTTATGAAGAGTTATTTGAAGATTATATGGTTTATAATAATAAATTATATATAGATTTAAATTCAAAAGAATTAACAGATTGTTTTAGAAGCTGGGAAAAAAATAAACCATTAGAAAATTTAGAAGAAACTTTTTTATTATTATCAAAAAGCGGATACGGTGAACTTACGTTTGATAATAATGGAAACATAATTAAAAATATAATAGATATTCAAAAAATTATTAATTTTTGGGAAAAACACCCTAACGGTTTAATTTGTTTCATTTAAATATTTTATTTAAAAATAATTTTTAATTTTAGACAATATTAGAAATTTTATTTTATTTTATTATAATTGTAACTCTATAATAAAATTAAAAGGAAATATTTATGAAAAAATTTTTACTATCTGTGTCTGCTCTATTTATAGCTTCTAGTGCTTTTGCTTTAGACTGCTCTTACCTTGATAATGCACAAGGAAAATTCAAAAAAGAAGATTTACCTTGTGTTACTCAAGAACTACCGCCATTAATGAAAACTTTAATGGGAACACCTTTAAAA
>RRZT011824310.1_pt1 | contig 17008 bp, 13 predicted proteins | sample 2165551 | NCBI WGS metagenome assembly RRZT01 (sample SAMN10456910, study PRJNA506462) | wastewater metagenome | biome: wastewater; feature: sludge; material: wastewater sludge; isolation source: wastewater sludge with Escherichia coli K12::gfp cells carrying plasmid... | place: USA: Moscow, Idaho...
AAACATTTTATAGCATATCGGGCAAGAAACCAGTAAGATATCTGCTCCTGATTCTTTAATAAGCCTACTGTTTTTCTCAACTAAACCCTTTGCTTCCTCTTTTCTACCACTCAACATTAGTGGTCTTCCACAACAAATTGATCCATCTTTGTCTAGGAATTCATAGTTCAAATTTGCTTTATCTAAAACATTAAATAATGCTTTATAAATATTTGGTGTTAAATGAGTCATGCATCCTGAATAATACAAGATTTTAGTTCCCTTTTTAACATTGGATGAATAACTTGAAAGGTAAGTGTAGTCTGTCTTTGCGCCATTTTCAGAGACATCCGAACGTTTGAACTGTTTTAGTCTACAAGAATCAATTCCAACAGGGCACAGCTCTACGCATTTTCCGCACATTAAACACTTGTCTGCAGGAACAATCGGTTTTCGTTTATTTCTTCGCCTTAGAAAGCGTAAAAAGTATACAGTCGTATTATTCAAATTCCTCTTTTGGGTTGTCATCGGACAGGCATCTATACAGATACCGCAGCTTGAGCATGAATAAATTTCTGTCTCAGCAAAACCTTCTCTAGTGTTGTCTGATTTAATTCCAGCATTTCTTAAGACGATCAACAACATCTCTGTTGGAATATGCATATATCTCGAAAATGGAAGTGCAAACAGGAAGATTCCTAAAGCAGATGAGTATGCCCACCAAACAGGTAAAATATGGTCAGAATTGTTTACAAAATTATGGAAGAGATGGTTGATAGATTTTGTAAGGAAGCTGCCACCACTAATGTCGGCAGTAAAGCTTTCAGCAAGTAATCTCAAAGGAAAGATTGCCCAAAGGGCGTAAAGTGCTATCGTATCTCTTTTAGATAATCTCGTTGTTCTTCTCATACCTAACGCTCTTGATTTGAATCTTTTATAGATTGCTAAAGCGATTCCGCTCAAAACCATTAGTAAGAAAAAGTCCATTAAGAAGAAAAAGAAGGCACCTCTCAAGGTCTCTTGGGTCTCCATTACGAAGTATCTAAAGAAGACAGGGTAGTAGAGTACTCCATTTCTTTGAGGAGTATATATCATAACCTCAATATGTCCGATAAAGATGAGCATAAACCACCCAAATGCAATACTGGCATGCATATAACCTAAAAGAAGGTTCTTTTTAAAGATCTTAACATGTAAAAGACAATCAAATATTATGTCTTTTATGGTTTTAATCAAAGTCGGAGATACAAAGGATTTTACTAGTTTAATTCTATCCTCTTTAGAGAGAGCAGCAATAATTCTTACTAAGCCTACGCCCAAATAGAGAATAATAAAGATCATTCCTATCGTAAACGGCAGAACAAATGCATCGTAGCCAAAAATTATTCTCTCCTTCATCACTTAATCTTTTTATTATCGGAATATCTCAAAATGAGATTAATTATGTTTCGTGTATTGATACCTCTAGGGCAAGTCATCGTACATTTACCACAAAGCATACACCCTTTCAAGAGCATAACAGCCTCCTCAGACAAACCTCTGTCGAGTTTTAAAATAGCCTGTCTAAAACTCACTTTAGTCAAATTTGAAGCACTACAAGAGGCAGTGCAAGATCCACATGCGATACATTTTTTTATATCAGGCTCAAATTCAGATACAATCTTATACAGGCGTTTATCTGCATTATCTAAATCGATACTTGAGCTTGGATGAAGAGAAAAACCAAAATCAGCCATTGATTGAAGAGTTAAGATAGTTGTGTATTTCTATAGCAGCACTTCGCGCATCATTGATTGTCTCTGGAAGAGTTTTAGGACCTGTTGCTGTTCCTGCAATGAAGACACCATTTACATTGGTCTTGTTGCCACCAGGAATTGTCTCTTCACATTTATAGAATCCATCCTCAGCAAGTTTTACTCCTAAGACAGGAGAGAGTTGTGTAGAAGATGAGTTGTTTAACATTCCAGACATAAGAACTAATAGATCTAATTTAATCTTCATTGGTTTCGACGAAAGTGTATCTTCGCATTTTACAACCACCTTTTTATCAATATCTTCTGAGACTTCAGAGACTCTACCTCTTATAAATCTAACGCCATGTTGGCTTTGTGCTTCGAGATAAATGTCTTCAAACCCTCTGTTAAACATTCTTAAATCCATATAAAAGCAGTAGGCTTGACTATCTGGAAACATCTCTTTTAGCTCAATAGCTTGTTTCACAGCAGTTACACAACATACTTTCGAACAATTTCTATTACAAATCTTCTCGTCACGAGAACCGACACAATGTACAAATCCAATTTTCTTAGGTGAGTTTATCCTCTCATCATGTTTTGATTGAAAGAATTTTTCTAGATCTACATTGGTAATTACATGGTCATAGATACCATAACCATATTCCTCTTTCCTTTCTGCTTTAAAAACATCAAAGCCAGTAGTTATCAGAATACTATCAGCTTTTATAACATTATTGTTACTCAATGTAACAGTGAAGTTATTATTTGAATTATTTACTTCTATAACATTGGAATTTAGATATATATCGGATAAAGAGGATCTTTTAAGCAATCCGTCTAGAACAGCCTTTGCCTCAATACCATCTGGAAACAATCTGTCCCAATTTTTTATATTTCCCCCCAAAGATTCCTCTTTTTCAACAATCACAGGCTTGTATCCCAAACTGATTAATTGGGCAGCACTTTCGAGGCCGGCGGCACCTCCGCCAATTATCAACACACTCTTTCCGCTCATATCTTTTTACAGTTTATATTTATCTTCCTTTTTATACTCAATGCCAATTTTATCTAACAATGGCTCAACATTAGTTTGGTGGATCTGAAGACCAAGATCCCAAGGGTTGTAGCCAAGAACTAATCCTGCAACCTCTTCGTAGGTCAATACAGGAATACCTTGTCCGTTCTGTCCATATGTCTTTCCCTCCATTTCCGAAATTACATATTGCCATCTATCTAAGAAATAGGGACATCCAGGGCAATTTGTGATGATCATATCGGGTTCAAACGGAGCCATTGACTCAAATTTTTTGTGAGTATTAGAGATGGAATAACCTCTGTTTGCTTGCACAAGATATTGTCTAAAGCCAAATCCACAACAGTGTCTCCTCTCTGGATAATCTACAATCTCTCCACCCCAAGACTCAACCATCCCTACAAGGACATATGGGTATTCTGCACCTCCGACACCCTTTGAAGGGAACATTTTTGAATAGTGACATCCTATATGTTCTACAACCTTAAGTGGTTTGCCTGTGTATCTATTTATTAATCTGTGTTTAGCGTTTTGGTTGATAGCTCCTCTCAATTTATAAATAACATCACTTGCATGGGCTAAATGAGTTGGCTTTTTAAACTCTCTCCTACAAGAGTCCCAAAGCATCTGTCTGATTTTTGCCTCTAGTTCTGGAAAATGGTGCCAAGTGTCAAGAATTTCTGTATAGATGCCAAAAGATGTAATGCACGAGGCTACATAGTTTTCGTAGCCGGCTTCTGTCATAAGGGCAAACTGACGCGCCACAATTGTCATGATTGTCTCTTGTGGTATGGAGTCGCTATGGTAGGCGATACCCCCGCAAGTTGTATGATGTTCGGTCTCGAAAAAATCCAAACCGAGCTTGTTTCTCACAATGTCGAGAAATGTCTTTTCCGAAGCTGGAAAAAAGTTTTGTCTTATGCAGCTTCTCACATAAAAATAGTGATTATCCGGGATCTCCTTTTGATAATCACTCCATATTTTTTGCTTTCCGTTTACAATCATCTCTCAACTTATTATTGATTCAAGTGGTCTTTTTCAACCGCTGTATATGTGTAATTAATATACTCTTCTTCTGTCATATTAAGCTCTTTAGCCTTCTGTAAAGAGAGCTCTTCGATAAACTCTAGCCTTTTGGTCGCACCTGTGATATCAAAGATTCTTTGTAACTCATCTAGATCCGATTGAGGGATTTTACGAAGCACTCCAGGACCTTCTCCATCGAGATTCGAACCCAGTCTTTTATGAACAGCCTCTAGATTCTCTTCTATCCATTTATGAACAGGCCCCGATTCAGGATGATTTTTATGACTGAATGTTCTAGGATAGATACAATATCCATAATTTAAAATATTACCACATAGCGCTTTGTTTATAGCATATTGTTGCCTTCCTTTTTCGGCTTCAATAAAATATCCTAACTCTTGAGAGAGATTTCTAAGTGCTTGAATAATAAAACCAGGGGCATTCTTACGAGGACATCTTGTAACACACGACATACATTGCCCACAATACCAAATTGTCTCACTTTTCAAAAGTGCCTCAATTTCATCATCATCCTTAGATTGAACAATGTCGGTGATAGAACGAGGATCATATTTGTAAAACTCGGCAGCAGGGCAGATCGCCGTGCAGGTTCCACAATTAATACATGCATTAAGACCCTCTTTAAATCGATAGTCCTCCATTAATTTGTCATAAAGCTTTCCCATCACCACAATTATTGTCGGAAGAGCTCATGTTTTCGGCCATCTTGTTAAGAACACTCACAAAAACATTCAAATCCTCTTCCGGAATATCTTTAATTATTTGATTAGTGCAATCGAGAGCAATATCGGTGATATTATCTTTCATGCTTTTAGCAAGTTCGGTTATATGAATAAGGTTCAACCGTCTGTCAATCTTGTCGGGAATCCTCTCAACGAGTCTCTTCCTCTCTAGCGCATCAATAAGTTTTGTTACGGAGTTTTTGTCTTTCTTTAGAATGTCAGCAAGCTCCTGCTGCGATAACACGCCATCATCCCACAATGTATCCAGAACTAAAAACTGCTCTGGGGTGAGGTCATAACCATGTTTTGCAAATATTGCACTGAGATACTGCTTGAAGCGAAAGTGCACAAGATTCAGAAAGACTCCGACCTGTTTGTTTAGTATCATAGGTTATAGTATAGGCTTTTACTATTGCAAATATAGTTTAATTTTCATTATTTTGTAAGTATTCAAACAATAATTCCATAAATAATGATATTAAGTTTATTGAGTGTCATTCTTGCCGCTTTGGCATTCGTGACAGCTGCCTTTGTCTATATTAAACTAGTAAAGCTGCATGAATCAGTATCTTCAGCTTCGGATTCTGCGCTAAGGACTGAGAATCAGAATAAAGAGGATCATAGAATTTTCAGAGAAGAGAATCTAAGGTACTTAAAAGAGAACAGAGAGGAGATTTCTGCTAGAATAAACGATGTTAGGCGTGATATTTCCGATTTATTCAAGCAGTTTTCGGAATTACAGACAGACAGTATGAAGAGATTTCAAGAGGCTTCGGACAAGTCTCTGAATATGCTTACTGAGATTCAAAAGGAGAAGCTGTCGCAACTTGAGAAGCAGCAGGGTGATATGATTAAAAATACCGAGCAGAAGCTGGAACATATTAGAGTGACAGTAGAGGAGAAGCTTGAAAAGACATTAAGCGAGAGGTTGGGGCAGAGCTTCGAGACTGTAGGAAAACAGCTTATTGAGGTTCAGAAGGGACTTGGTGAGATGCAGACTTTGGCGCAAGATGTTGGTGGCTTAAAAAGGGTATTAAGCAATGTTAAAATGAGAGGTGGAATAGGAGAGGTTCAGCTTTCGATGTTGTTAGATCAAATCTTAGCTCCAGAACAGTACGAAGCAAATGTCAAGACTAAATCTACGGGACGTGATTTTGTTGAGTTTGCAATTAAATTACCTGGAAAGGACTCCGATAAAAAGCAGGTATGGCTTCCAATTGATGCAAAATTTCCAAAAGAGTATTACGAAGCACTTCAAAATGCTTATGATACAGGTGATATTGTATTGATTGATCAAGAGCAGAAAAAGCTAGACGATGCTATTAAAAAGATGGCAAAAGACATTAATGATAAGTATGTCGACCCTCCATATACAACAGATTTTGCTATTATGTTTTTGCCATTTGAGGGAATTTATGCCGAAGTTGTACGTAAAGCATCGCTGCTTGAAGAGTTGCAATCAAAATATAAAGTAATTGTAACAGGACCAACAACTCTTGCTGCAATCTTAAATAGTTTGCAGATGGGCTTCCGCTCTTTGGCTATCGAGAAGAGAAGTAGCGAAGTTTGGGCTGTTCTTGGAGCAGTTAAGACTGAGTTTGATAACTTTGGCGGAATGCTTCAGAAGGCTCAGAAGAATATTCAAGGAGGTCTTGATGATCTTGATAAACTTGTTGGTACCAGAACTAAGGCAATTCAAAGGAAACTTAGAGGTGTGGAGGCATTGGACAGTGAGGCCTCTTCGAGGTTACTGGATGTTGAGCAGCAACTAGGAATTAGTGACGAGTAGTTTGGCAAATTATTGATTTTAATATCTTTCTGAAATACTTACATCTTGGTGTTTGCCCTATTAGTGGTTGTGCACCTAGATGTTTTTTTTAACGCTCGCCTAATAGGGCAAACCTTTAGTATTATTTTCTTTCTTAATATTTTGGTCAGTAATTTTTTTCCGACTACTCGATTATTTGTTTGGAAATATGTTTGAAGATCATAACTTTATATTAAAATATAAATGCTATGGAAGGAGATTTAATCGTTTTAATTGAGACAACTGATATATCAATTGCTAATGAAATTCAGTCTCTGTTAGAGGAGTCTGGTGTACATTCACTAATTGTTTCAGATGATCCGGCATCATCTGTTTTGAATCTCTATTCTGGATTTAACCCTTTTGAAAATATCACTATAAAAGTAGTTAAAGCTGATTATCACAAGGCTGTAGAGATAATTAAAGACAGTGTATTTAATGAGCTTTTGTTGAGTTCTAAACAATCATGAGTTTCTATCTAGGTGTTCTCCCTACTTTAGGTGGGGCATCTAGATGTTTTTTTTAACGCTCGTCTCCTTGGTTTTTCGGGGCTTGCGGAACTCCTCACTTCGTTGTTTAAGAAACAGATTGATTAGTTACTTTCTGATCTTTTTTTAATTGTGTTTAGCCATACTCTTCGAATAATTGCACTTCCTGGGTAAATAATGCGCCAATAACGTCCAAAAATCCGACTGTCTTTTGGTGTTATTCCATTTACTCGAGTTTCAGTAGACAATAAAGTTTCATTATTGGTAAGAGAGATAAATCGGAAGTTAATAGCGACTTTTACATAATGAGGATTATTAAAAGAGCAGAATTGTTCGAGAGACGAAATCTCTGGTGGGGCAGGGGTCTGTTTATCTTTTGAGATAAATGATGATTTAAGTACCATGACAGCAAGCCACTCATCTGGAGAGACGTTGTAAAAGTTAAAATCTGGAGTTGATATTGTTTCTGAATTTGAAGAATTACTAGCTGCTCTGTCGCTCATATCTACATTTTCGTCTGCTATGCCTCTGATTTTCATTAAAAAATGAGCGATTGGAATATCTTTTACACCGGTTATCTGCATCACTTCCTTTACCTTTTCTACTGGCGCACTTATCTTCACTTCATGATACTCATTAAATGCAAAAGCAGGGATCAATCCATCAATCTTTTGATTGTCTGTTTTCGAAAGAGTTAACTTAACTGGGAACAAAAGAGACGCGAGACAAATTAAAACTCCTACTATCAGAACAACTAAAGCAATGTCTCTATTTAAAATAAACAAAAAAGATAGCGGTTGAAATAGTGAGACTGATCCAATGATTGAAATGATTGTCCCTATCCAAAAAAGATATGAAGGAGCATAGAATTTCGCGTAGTGCATCAAGCGAATCATTACAATTAATCCAATAATAATGAAAGAAATAGAAGGAAATATAGATTGGGATGGCATGATTAAGAATGGTTTTGTTAGTAACTTTTGAGTCTTTGTCGATCTGTTGATATATATTCAGTACCATTAAAAACTAATAATGTTTCCCACTCTACATCGCTTTCTGGTTTGATGCATTTTAATAGAATGACTGGTTTCCCATTTCTTGTTATTGGAATAAAAACAATATCATATACATTCTCATTATGAGTGCTCTTGAATAAATTTCTGTATTGATCTTTCTCTCTTTCTACAATTAGAGTACCAAAGTCCCAATTGATAATTGAAATAATACTCCTTTTATTTTTATCTGAAAAATGTAGGCTTTTGCACGCATATCGAGATGTAAGTTTATACTTATCTAGAAGTTGCTTTGTCATTAAAGTGTCCTCAAATAATTCATAATCACTTATAATTATTTTGTCTTTGAGATTTCCAATACAATAAACAGCAGAGTCGATATATTGTGGCTCTTTAACTTTATATACTGCTGTAAATCCAGATGATATAGGTTTTTCAAGATATTCAACTCTTTCAAATTTTGCATCTGTCAACTTATTATGATGTTTATCAAAGAGAATTACACTGCCCAATCCTCTAAAATCTATTTTTTTACGAGCACTTGAGTTTGGGATTCTTAGTCTACGAATCTCCATATCTTCATATATTAATGAATCATTGTTATCAATTAAATTTTGATAATCAGAATCACCAATACTATCACGATTAAAATACAAATCGATATAAACTTCGTTTGAATTATTAATATAGTATTGATTTACAAATCCTATATAAGAATAATTTTTAGATTGATTATTTGTACATGAAGCTAATACTAGGAATAATATGAATAAATATTTTGATTTCATTATTCAAATAATTAAATGTTGTATATCTAACATTGTAAAGTTAAGTTTATAATGTTATTCTTGCAAATAATTGTAAATGATTATAATATAATTAAAAATAAAAAGGGCGCTCTCGTGTGAGGGTGCCCTTTTTGTGGTGTGTTTATTCTGAATTAAGAGGCGTATTCGTCCCAGCTCTTAATTTGGATCTCTTCGATTGGAATATTGCAGAATGCGTTGATAAATGCTGATGCTAATCTTGCATTGGTGATGATCGGAATATTGAAATCTACTGCTGCACGACGGATCTTATAGCCATTATCGAGTTCTTGCTTTGTAAGGTTTTTAGGGATGTTGATAACAAAGTCTATTTGCTTGTTTTTCAGCATCTCCATCGCCTTAGGAAGATCGCCAGTTTCACTTGGCCAAAGAACATGAGTCGCAGGCACATTGTTCTCGATAAAGTATTTATATGTTCCGCCAGTTGCGTAAATATTGTATCCTTTCGAGATCAATAGACGAGCTGCCGAAAGCATCTCAGCCTTCTGCTTTGCGTCTCCTGTTGACATCAGAATATTCTTCTTAGGAATTGTGTATCCTACCGAAAGCATCGCCTTTAAAACCGCTTCATTGCTGTCGTCTCCGATACATCCAACCTCTCCTGTTGATGCCATATCTACACCAAGAACTGGATCGGCTTTTTGAAGTCTTGAGAATGAGAACTGCGAAGCCTTTATACCAACATAGTCAAGGTCAAATGCATTCTTAGAAGGAGGTGTGACCTCTTCGCCGATCATAACCTTTGTTGCTAGTTCTATAAAGTTGATTTTTAGTACTTTTGAAACAAATGGAAAGCTTCTAGAGGCTCTAAGGTTACATTCGATAACTTTAATATCATTCTCTTTTGCAAGGAATTGAATATTAAATGGACCAGTTATCTCTAGAGCTTCAGCAATCTTTCTTGCAATCTTTTTAATTCTTCGAGCTGTCTCAACATAAAGCTTTTGAGGAGGGAACTGTATGGTTGCATCACCTGAGTGAACACCTGCAAATTCAATGTGCTCCGAAATTGCATAAGCAACTACATTTCCATGATCAGCAACTGCATCTAATTCAATCTCTTTTGCATTTTGGATAAATTCAGAAACTACAACAGGATGCTTTTTAGAGACATTAGCAGCAAGTTTTAAAAATTGCTCTAATTCGTCGTGGTTTGAGCAGACATTCATCGCAGCGCCAGAAAGCACATAAGATGGGCGAACCAAGACAGGGAATCCAACTACTTCAACAAATTCAAAGATATCATCCATAGACGAAAGCTCTTTCCATCTTGGTTGATCGATGCCAAGTTTGTCGAGCATAGTTGAGAATTTATGTCTGTCTTCGGCGTTGTCGATACTCTTTGCGCTTGTGCCTAAGAGATTTACGCCAGATTTGTCGAGTCTTAAAGCTAGGTTATTCGGGATTTGTCCACCTACCGATACAATCATACCATGAGGATTCTCCAATTCGTAGATGTCCATCACTCTTTCGTATGTCAATTCATCGAAATAAAGACGATCGCACATGTCGTAGTCGGTAGAGACAGTCTCAGGATTGTAGTTAATCATAACACCTCTCCATCCTCTGTTACGAATTGTCTGCAGAGCATTTACACTACACCAGTCGAACTCAACAGAGCTTCCAATTCTATAAGCACCAGAACCTAAAACAACGATTGATCTCTTATCTCCAAGATATTTGACATCGTTATGAGTTCCACTATAGGTTAGATACAGGTAGTTTGTCTGTGCAGGATATTCTGCAGCGAGTGTATCGATCTGTTTAACAACAGGCTTAATATTAAGCGATTTTCTATGAGTTCTGATTAGGGCAGAGGCCTCATCTACATCCATCTCATCTTTGAAAAGAAGCCTAGCAATTTGAAAATCGGAAAATCCTTGAACTTTGGCAAGTTTTAGAAGGTCAAAATTTAGCTCCTCTTTTGTATTCAATTTAGATAACTCCTTAGAGGTCTTTACAATATTTAGGAGCTTTTCCAAAAACCAACGGTCGATCTTAGTCAATTCATGAATTTGATCTACAGTATATCCTTTTTGGAATGCTTTAGAAATCACAAAAATACGATTATCTGTAGGCTCTCTGAGTGATTTATCGATATCCTCAACACTAATCTCTTTATTGGCAACAAAACCATGAGCTCCTTGTCCAATCATTCTCAGACCCTTTTGAATCGCCTCTTCGAAAGTGCGACCAATTGCCATCACCTCACCGACACTCTTCATACTAGATCCAATCTCTCTAGAGACTCCTTGGAACTTAGATAGATCCCATCTTGGAATTTTGCAGACAATATAGTCTAATGCAGGCTCAAAGAACGCAGGAGTTGTTTTAGTTACTGAGTTTTTAAGATCAAACAGACCGTATCCGAGTCCAAGTTTTGCAGCAACAAAGGCTAGGGGATAGCCTGTTGCCTTTGATGCCAACGCAGACGAACGGCTTAAGCGAGCGTTAACTTCAATTACTCTATAATCTTCTGATTGTGGGTCGAATGCATATTGAACATTACACTCCCCGACAATTCCAATATGTCTTACTATTTTTATTGCTAGTTCTCTTAGAAGATGGTATTCACTATTAGAAAGTGTCTGTGAAGGAGCAACAACAATACTCTCTCCGGTATGAATTCCAAGTGGATCGAAATTCTCCATGTTGCAGACAGTGATACAGTTGTCGTATTTGTCACGAACTACCTCATACTCTATCTCTTTCCATCCCTTTAATGACTTCTCTACTAAGACTTGAGGAGAGTAGGAGAAGGCTTTAGATGCCAACACATTGAGCTCCTCTTCGTTGTCGCAGAAACCACTACCTAAGCCTCCTAATGCGTAGGCTGCTCTTAAGATTACAGGATAACCTAAGTCCGCAGCAGCTTTTCTGGCGTCTTCGATATTTTCTACCGCGTGACTTTTAATTGTCTTTACGCTTATCTGGTCGAGCTTTTTAACAAACAGCTCTCTATCTTCGGTATCCATGATGGCTTGAACTGGAGTTCCAAGCACCTTTAGATTATACTTTTCAAAAATACCAGCTTTGTAGAGGGCAACTCCGCAATTTAATGCTGTCTGACCGCCAAATGCTAGAAGAATGCCTTGTGGCTTCTCCTTCTTGATAACCTCTTCAACAAAATATGGAGTTACGGGTAGATAATAGATCTTATCTGCAACTCCTTCGGATGTCTGAACTGTTGCAATGTTTGGGTTAATCAATACTGTCTGTATTCCCTCTTCACGCATGGCCTTTAAAGCCTGAGATCCAGAATAGTCGAACTCTCCGGCCTCTCCGATTTTAAGAGCTCCGGAACCAAGAAGAAGTACTTTTTGAATATTTTTTTCCATTGTTGTCAATTACAGCATTTTAATAAAATCATCGAACAAAAATTCAGTATCAGTAGGGCCACTAGAGGCCTCTGGATGAAACTGTGCAGAGAAGAAAGGCTTAGACTTGTGTCTGATACCTTCGTTAGTTCCATCGTTCATATTGATGAAAAGTGGCTCCCAATCGCTACCTAAAGTGTTACCATCAACTGCATAACCATGGTTTTGAGATGTTACGAAACATCTGTTTGTGCCTGCCATTCTAACAGGTTGGTTATGACTTCTGTGTCCATATTTTAGCTTGAAGGTAGAGGCTCCTCCAGCTTTTGCCAGAAGTTGGTTCCCCATACAAATTCCAAAGATTGGTTTATCTTTTTTCATTGCCTCTTTTATATGTTCAACAGCTTCACCACATAGTTCTGGGTTACCTGGGCCATTTGAAATAAAGAGACCATCGTATTCAATTGTGTTGAAGTCGTAGTTCCATGGAACTCTAATCAATTCAACACCTCTTTCGATTAGACATCTGATGATGTTGTGTTTTACTCCGCAATCTACCAATACTACTTTTTTGTTTCCGCTGCCATATTTGATAACCTCTTTGCAGCTGACAACATCAACTTGATTGATTAGATTTGGGTCGGAAATCTGTTCGATTTTGCTTCCTTGTGGTTCGATTTTACCAAGCATAGTGCCTGCTTCACGAAGAATTTTTGTCAATTCGCGAGTGTCGATACCATAAATGCCAGGAATCTTGTGCTCTTTTAGCCATTCATCAAGACTCTTTTTGGCATTCCAATGGCTGTAGGTAAACGAATAGTCCGAAATTACCAGTCCTCGGACATGAATCTTCTCCGACTCATAGAAAGTGGAGAGATTGTCTACCAATGAATCTCCTGGTACTCCGTAGTTTCCTACTAGAGGATAGGAGACGCAAAGAATTTGTCCTGAGTATGACGGATCAGTCAAACTTTCGGGATAACCAACCATGGCAGTAGAAAAAACGACCTCACCATCAACGGCTTGGTCGTATCCAAAAGCAAATCCCTCAAAACTGGTCCCGTTCTGTAGGGAGAGTGTTGCCGGCTTATTAAAGTGCATTCCTTATTGATTTAGTAAAATTATAAACTCGGCAAAGGTATATATTTTACATTCCTCTTGCAAATATTGACCATAAGTCAGCCTTCATTTCTCTCCATCTTTTCATTGTCAATGATGCAAAATCTTCGGTGTATTTGGTTAGCAATATTTTAGCCTCTTCATTTTTTCCCTCTTTAATTAAGGCGGCAGCTCTCTCTTCAATAACCTTGTTGTCTTCGAACATTTTGTTCTCAAAGTAGTGAATTTGAGGCTCTAATATCTTTCTTGTACGGTCCCAGTTGATTGTGGCAATTCTATTAGTCTCTCTGAATGACCAAATTGCAGCATCTTCTCTGTATCTGTGTTGTCCGCAAACTTTGAAGCTTTGAGGTAGATCATTTGTACCTGCATAGATAGGTATTCTTGGGCTTTGAGCAGGATTATCGAATGAGAAGTAAGCTACACCACCAATTTCATCGGGTAACCAATCTCTAAGTTGGATAATATGCGAGTAAGAACATTGGATAACAGCAATACCTCTTATTCTTTCGGTTACTCCTGGTTTTAGCATATTAAGCAAAGCTCTCATGTCGTTATTCATGAAGTTTGAAATAGGCTTGACCATCTCTTTATATTCACCTTTAACGCGGTCTCTTCTAGTTACCTCTACTGCCAGATTTTTAGTTTGATCCCATTCTGTACCATCATAAGTCTCTCTATAAAGTGACATAATGTCTCTTACAGATACTCTCTTTTCGGGTTTAACTGAAAATGGAAGCTCTTCTGCATCGAATTTAAGTCCTAACGAAGGAGCTAAAGTGTTCAATACATAATATTCTCTAATCGCAAAAGGTTTAGATCCCGAAACTATTTTCCAAAACTTAAAAGGCTCTTTTCCATCCCAAAATCCAAGCTTCTTACATCTCTCTTTGATATCAGAACTATACATGAAAAAGTCTGGATTACCAAAATCAACCAATGAAATTCTAGGAATGTTTGCAGAGATACCAACATGGTCGTCTGGAACCCTTTGTGCAACCCATATAGCAGAAGGTTTTCCTGGGCCTGAACCAAACATCTCTAGCTGCCAAACCTCTTTTTTATCGGCAATTGTAATACACTCACCAGAATCACCATAACCATATTTTTCAGCAAGCATACCAATTAATTTGATAGCATCCCTAGCTGTAGAACATCTCTGTAATGCAATTCTCTCAAGCTCCTCTATCAAGAAAAGTCCTTGATTATTCTCTAGCTCCTTTCTTCCGGTGATGGTAGTCTCTCCAATTGCAAGTTGTTTTTCGTTCATACAAGGATAAGCTACGTTTAAATATGCAAAAGTCTCAGCTGGAGCTGGAATTCTTCCTTTTTCAGTTACGTTTCGCATATCATGTGGCTCTTCATTGTGAAGCATTCCCCAATAAATTGGTTCAGTGTCGCCAGCATTGTATTTTTTTCTCTTTTCGAATGTCAACCATGTTCTGTAGTTTGAATCGCAGGTGTGAGCAGTCATTACTGATCCATCGGTACTTGCATTTTTTCCTACCATGATTGATGTACAACTTTCGGTGTAATCCTCATCATCTGGGGAAATGTAGGGATAGGTAACCTGTGCTCCGGCAAATGCAACGAAAAACAGCATTAATGCCGTGAATAGAAGTTTCTTTAGTTTCATTTGGTTCTTATTGATTAGTATTAATTTTTAGTGTTTATATCTAACAAAAATAAAAAAACAAATTAACTTTACACATACTTATTTAAAATTCCATTTATTATGAGAAAGTTTTTGACAGTTTTGCTCGTATTGGTGTCGTCTTTAATCTTTGCAGGAGAGCGTAAAGTGTATGTCATAGATATAAGACAGGAGATAAACGCAGCGTCGCAGAGAATTTTAATGATGGGAATGCGAGAGGCTCAAAAACTAAATGCAGACTATATAATTCTCAATATAAACACGTATGGCGGTGCTGTTGATGCTGCCGACAGTATGAGAACTGCTATACTTAAAAGCAAAATTCCTTTTGCTGCCTTCATTAATAATCAGGCAGCATCTGCAGGTGCGCTGATATCTATTTCTTGCGATAGTATCTATATGAGTAAAGGTTCTAGTATTGGCGCTGCGACAGTTGTTGACCAGACTGGTAAAGTTCTTCCAGACAAATATCAATCTTTTATGAGAGCCATGATGCGCTCAACTGCAGAGGCGAACGGCCGTGATCCTAAGATTGCAGAGGCAATGGTAGATCCTTCTGTGTCGATTCCTGGAATCATTGATAGCACAAAGGTGTTAAGTTTTACAAGAGAAGAGGCAATTAAAAATAATTATTGTGAAGGCAAAGCTGAGACAATCGAAGAGGTTGCTTCTCAATTCGTCGGTAGTCAAGATTATGTCATTATCAAACAGCGGATTACATTTCTAGATAAATTGATCTCATTCTTCTTGTCTCCAGTTGTGCAAGGCATCTTAATTATGATGATAATTGGGGGAATATATTTCGAGGTGCAAGCTCCTGGGTTTGGCTTTCCAAGTGTTATTGCCATAACTGGTGCAGTTCTGTATTTCGCTCCACTCTACTTAGAGGGTTTGGCAAACTATTGGGAGATCATTCTCTTTTTCATTGGTGTTGCGTTGATTATTTTAGAGCTCTTTGCCTTTGTCGGGTTTGGAGTTGCAGGAATCTTGGGGATAATCATTCTCTTTGCAGGCTTGACATTTGCTATGATAGATAATGATCTTCTGCTTAAAGGAGATGAGATAAATTTGATGCCAATTATTAAACCTTTAGCTCTTGTGATGGTGACAGGAACCTCTTCTTTGATACTATCTATCTATTTTGCATCTAAGATTTTTGGTAGCTCTAGGTTTACCAAATTAGCTCTTAAGACTAGCTTGATGGAGAGCGATGGTTTCGTTGGTGTAAATACTGATTATGCCGATTTAGTAGGTAAAATGGCAATTGTGATGACCGATATGAAACCTTCGGGCAAAATTGAAATTGATGGCAAGTGGTATGAGGCTTCGCTGGAGTTTGGAATGGTTCGCAAAGGGGGAACTGTTGTTGTTACACGTTTCGAGGGCGGGCGACTTTATTGCGAATGTCTTCCTCAATAAGCTCGAGAAGCTTATCAATTGCTTGATCTTGAGGTACAGACCTGTAAACTGCAGTCTTTCCTCTGTAAATACATACCTTTCCTCTTCCTTCACCAACGTAGCCGTAATCTGCGTCTGCCATTTCGCCAGGTCCATTGACAATGCAACCCATTACTGCGATGTTAAATCCGACCAGGTGTGAAGTTCTTCTCTTTACCTCTTCGAAGGTATCTTCAAGATTAAATAGGGTTCTGCCGCATCCAGGACAAGCTATATACTCTGGTTTTGTAAATTTCTTTCGTGCTGCTTGTAGAATTTCGTCCTTAAGAAAAGATATCTGTTCTAGAGTAAATAGTTCACTCTCTTTATGCTCAATTGTAAAGTCTTCAATTTTATTGTCCATTAGGAAAGGACCAATTCTGCATGCTGCAGACAATATAAATTCGTCCCAACTCTTCTCTTCGAATAGAAAATGATTATCTACTTTGTTTGGAGAGTTAAATTTGAAATAATTCGCTATATATTTTGCTACAGGAATTTCATTTACGGGACTTTCTGTTAATGAGACTCTTATTGTCTCTCCAATTCCATCTTTCAAGAGGGTAGAGAGGCCAACTGCTGATTTAATTCTGCCAGAATCTCCGTTTCCAGCTTCGGTGACACCTAAGTGCAATGGGTAAATTTTGCCATCAGATACCATTTGATTGTACAATAATCTGTAGGCTTCGGTCATAACCTTTGTATTACTTGCCTTTAGTGAGACAACTATTTGATTGAAGTCGTTCTCTTCTGCCATCTTTATCCATTCGTAGGCAGCCTCCTTCATTCCGAGTGGGGTGTCTCCGTATTTCTCAATAATCCTTTCGCC
>RRZT010001457.1_pt1 | contig 17001 bp, 15 predicted proteins | sample 2165551 | NCBI WGS metagenome assembly RRZT01 (sample SAMN10456910, study PRJNA506462) | wastewater metagenome | biome: wastewater; feature: sludge; material: wastewater sludge; isolation source: wastewater sludge with Escherichia coli K12::gfp cells carrying plasmid... | place: USA: Moscow, Idaho...
TTATGCAGAAGTAAAAATTGCAAATAATGAAAGAGTTACTAGTCAAGTGATTGATGGTATGAGAGCAGTTTATCAAAATAATATAGGAACTATCCATTACAAAAATAGTTCTAATGGGGAGGTTTGGCTAAATCTCGATTGGAACGGAGCTACACCTGGTTCAAAATATTTTGATTCTGATAGAGAATGGATTTTTGATATGAGAAATAATACTTTTAGTTATTCGGAAAATAAATAAATTTAACACAGTAAATATAGAAGTCGAAACTTTTACACAAGTTGAAAACTTTGATGAAGATGAAGAGTATTATGATGACGAGGATGAAGAATAATAAGTATTGCCACTCCAGTTTAATTCTTGCTAAAAGAGTCTGGCTTTTTGGTTTCACGTCGGAATTCCCGAATTTTTTACCGAAATTACTGTCTAGCAGAATGGAATCACTAGATACAGTCATTTTTATGACTGTAAGGTCAAAAGGTCTCTTGTTTTTTCTGTACGAGGGGGTTTGCCGTTGTAAAACCCTAAAAATCCATTTGAATTTAGAAAAGACAAATAACCTATAAAACCCTGTAATTTGCATTTCTCATGTTAAACTCAGAGTATTAGAAAACTTTTTTAAAATTCTTCAGTGAAGATCAAGATAACGGATTTTAAAAAAGAAAAAGAGATTAGCAAGACAAGAAGTGTTACTACCAACAAATCAAAGAAAAATCTTATAATTTATTTTAAATATCTTTAGAATTTTTCACAATTCTGACACAATCATAGGTTAATATAACTTAACCAATTAGATACACCCAATAATCTGCCAAAGCAAATACCATCCCTTCTTTGGCAGAACTAAATAGTTTTCATGTTTTCTCTTTATATATAGAGGCTCTCACGAGCCTCATTTTTATTATGTATATTTATATATTTTGAATAAAATAAAAAAGTACTTGAAATTTTCTTTTAAAGTGGTATACTTATTACAAGTTTATAATTATTACAAAAATGAAATTAAGTAAAAGGAGAGGGTTTTATGAAAATTGGATTAAACAAGGAAAAATCGATTATTATTGCAACAAAATTGAATAAGTATTTAGCAGATTTACACGTTCTTTATTCAAAACTTCATAATTATCATTGGAATGTCGTAGGAATAGGGTTCTTTGAGATGCATTTAAAATTGGAAGAGTTTTATACAGCAACAGCAATAGAAATAGATACTGTTGCAGAAAGAATTTTACAACTTGAAGAAAGACCTTTAGCTTCTATGAAATCTTATTTAGAAGTATCTACTTTGAAAGAAGCAGAGAGCCTAAAAATTAAACCTGCCAATGCTGCTGGTGACATCTTAAATGATTATGAAGCCGTCCTTAAAGAAATAAGAGAAATAGTTTTATTAGCTTCTGAAAATAATGATGACCAAACAGTTGCACTATTAGATGGTGCTATAGCTAACTATGAAAAACAAATTTGGATGTTAAGTGCATATTTAGATTAGTTTTAAAATTAAGATAGAAACTATAAATTTATCTTATTTTTTATGAATAATAGATTTTTATAATCTAATAAATAAAACAAAAGCATAGTTTTGAGACTATGCTTTTGTTTTTGCTGATATTTAAACTTTATATATATTACCCTAGCATACTTCTTAGATATATAAATAAAAAGGAACCTAAGTTCCTTCACATGGAGAGATTTATTATTGGAAAGGTATTTAGTTTCTGAGATTTACGGAGCATACGTGAGCAGTAGCGCCCATAATTACAACTATTAATCGTAAATCAGAAAATTTAAACTAATAATGAATTATAAGAACTCGGTCAACTATATAGGGCTCAATGCGGTTATATACATTAACCATAGTTGATATAACTGGAAACAAGGGTAGAAGCTGTCTACCAGACTACTTTACCAAATGCCTTATGTATAAATACTATTACATAAAAAATGAAAAAACAACTAAAATGGTATAAATTCTATAGTTTTTTTAATAAAGAATTATCATTTAGATAGGTTTATCTAATTATTTTTATATCATCGAAACAATAGCCATTTTCTAAAATTTTCACTAAAGTTAGAATAGTTATAGGGTAACGAACCGTTTCCTAATAACAAAATCATTAAAAATTGAGAGCCAGTAATATCTTATCTTGAAATACATTTCCAAGCCTCATAAACACAAAATATTTAACCTATATAAGTTACAGCTTAAAAACTGCTTCTAGTTCAGAATACCTTAAATAATTTTACTTATAAATTTTTCAAACTCCACTCATTAATTTCCTCTAATAAGGGTACAAATTTATTTCCTGTTTCTGTAAGAGAATATTCTACTCTTGGTGGAACTTCACGATAGACATATCTTTTTATTAAGCCATCTGCTTCAAGTTCTCTTAGCTGTTTTGTAAGAGCCGATTGAGTAATCTCTCCTAGTAATCTATTCAATTCACCAAATCTCATTGTTTTTTCATGAAGTGACCATAAGATCATAATTTTCCATTTTCCAGAGAAAATCTTTTGAATTCTCTTTATCCCACAAGATGAATTTACTTCTATATCTGTGTCTATTAATTTATTTTCTATCATTAAACCCAATCCTTTCGCAATAGTATAATTTTTGATAGTATATACTAATTATTACAGTACTTGTATAATTTGTTATTTATGTTAAAATCAGTATACAATAAAAATTTAAAAAATACAATTCTAGATTTTTCATATCTAGTAAGTATTGAAAGGAAGGTAATATTATGAATCGTGTATCAAAAATTTTAAACATTAAATATCCTGTTATTCAAGGTCCTATGGCTTGGATTACTTCACCTGAGTTAGTAGCAGCAGTGTCAAATGCTGGTGGTCTCGGAACTCTTGGAACAAGTGCAGGTTCAGATGAAATTATAACAGGAATTGAAGAAACTGTAGAAGCAATGAGAGGTGCAATACGGAAAACTAGGGAACTTACTGATAAATCTTTTGGAGTTAATGTGTTTCCAAAAGCTATAGATCCATATGGATTTAGTTCTTCGGTGATTGAAATGTTAAAAGAAGAAAATGTAATGATTTTAGTTGTTGCTGGTATTGTTGATAAAGAGGAATTACTTAAATGGAAAAAGGATGGGTTCACTATAATATTTAGAGAAGCAAATCCCACTGTACGTGGAGCAATTGAGGCAGAAAAAGCAGGTGTCGACATAATTGTAGCAACTGGGTGTGATGAAGGGGGAAGCATGCCTAATTTATCAACTGGAACAACAGCAGCAACAGCTTTGTTATGTGATGCAGTCAATATCCCTGTACTTGCTGCTGGTGGAATTGTTAATGAAAAAATGGCTAAAGCAGCTCAAGTTGTCGGAGCAGAAGGTGTTTTAGTGGGTACTAGATTTATTCTTTCCAATGAATGCCGTGCTGCAAATATAGTAAAAGAGGATATTTTAAATACACATCCTGATGATTACATTGTCTTTACACAGTCAAATGGATTTTCAAAGTGGAGAACAACACCAAATAAGCTTGGAAAAGAAGGATTAGAAGCTAATAAAAACGGAGACTTAAATCCACCATCAGGAAGTTTTTACTATGGTATGCTAAAGGGAGACCTTGATGCAGGAGTTAATACAGTTAGTAATTTATCAAGTTTAATTAAGAAAATTGATTCTTGCGAAGATATAGTTCTTGAACTTGCAGTTCCATTTATAGGTTAGGAGTGATATTATGCATTACACAGGGACACTATATAGAAATCCATATGTACCAGTATCTCCTCTTCTTGAAGTTACACAAGGCTGTACGCACAATAAGTGTAAATTTTGTACAATGTATACAAGTATTCCATTTAAAATGTCGCCAATAGAATGGATTGAAGAAGATATTCAAGAAATTGCACAAAATAATCCAAATACTACAAGGCTTCAATTGATTGGAGCAGATCCTTTTGCTCTTAGTTTTGATCATTTAAAAAAAATATGTGACATTATTCTTAAAAGGCTTCCAAATGTAAAAATAATGACAATGGCCTCTAGAGTTACAAATATAAAAAATAAGACTATAGATCAACTAAAAGAACTGAGGAAAATGGGTATTACAGAGTTGCATATTGGTGTAGAAAGCGGAGATGATTGGACTCTTAATCGTATTCAAAAAGGCTATGAATCAAATGAAATTATAGAGCAAGTTAAAAAATTGGATGAAGCTGGCATTAGCTATTGGTTAACTTTTTTAAATGGTGTGGCTGGGAAAAAACATAGTTATAATCATGCCATAAATACAGCAAAAATATTTAATCAGTTGAATCCTATAGTAGTAGGAACAGGAGGACTAACTCTTTTTCCTGGTACTGAATTGAAAAAAGAAACAGAACTTGGCGAGTTTGACCCTTTAACAGAAAAAGAAATGTTAGAAGAATTAAAAATTTTCCTTGAAAAGTTGGAATGCAATGCCAGACTTATTACTCATCATACAATAGCTATAAATTTAAGTGGAAATTTTTTAGAGAATAAAGAAAATATATTAAAATCACTTCAGCACCTTATTGATAACCTTGATGAAGAGAAACTTCTAAATATTCGAAATAACAAAAAAACTCTTTAGGCATTTATATGAATATTGATTAGTTTAAAGACCATGAAATATTATAAATATAGTAACATTAGTATTCAATAGATTCATATATAAAAGAGTTCATATCAATATTAAATAAAATTAAAAAAAGCGAGGAAAGTTATTATGAAAGTTTATGCTATTAACGGAAGTCCAAGAAAAAATAAAAATACTGCTATATTGCTTCAAAAGGCTTTAGATGGAGTAAAAGAAGCCACAAAAGATAAAGAAGTTGAAACGGAAATAATTAATTTATATGATTTAAACTATACTGGATGTAAAAGTTGTTTTGCCTGTAAAAGACTTGGGGGTAAAAACTATGGTAAATGTGCTATAAATGATGATATTTACGAAATTTTAGAAAAGATATCTCAAGCTGATGGACTTATTTTTGGATCACCGATATATTTTAGTAATATAACAGGGCAATTACTAGCATTCTTAGAAAGATTATTATTTCCTTATTTAGTGTATGATAAAAATTATTCAACAATTCCACCAAAGAGGATGCCAACTGCATTTATTTATACAATGAATGTTCCAGAAAATTTTATGGAACAAATTGGATATCCCAAAACCTTTAATCACATGGAAAAAGTTATTGAACGCACATTTACAAAACCATTAGTTATGTATTCAAATGACACTTACCAATTTGATGATTATGAAAAATATGAGTCTAGCGCTTTTTCTAAAGAGGCAAAAGAAGAACATAAAAGAATACAATTTCCTTTAGATTGTAAAAAAGCATTTGAATTAGGTGTAAATTTAATAAAATAATATATAGCCTTACGTTGTTTTTTTGGAGAAAAATAATCATTTGGCCATTTAGCCATGATAAATCTAGAAAATGTAATTTTAGATAAAAATATGGGAAATTTAGAATAATTAACATATGTTTTTGATACTTCGATTATGAGAAAGTGTCAAAAAATATATTTTTAATAAAATCTATTGATATTGCTAGGATAAACTGTAAAATGATACTTTTTCTCCCTCAAAATGATGCGAGTACGATTAGAGATTTTAAGGTAATTGGAGGGTAGCGGGGTGATTGTCACCCTTTAGGCCTAGCGTTAGAATTCCTAATTTTTTTATCAAATATAGTTACTGCCTAACTAAATCAGTGTACAAAACTATTATTTCTTATTTTTTTATTGTAATTTTTAGGTCAAATTTTTTAAGTGTTAATCCATTGATTATGCTAAACTAATTCTAACTTTGGTGAAAACTTTCGGGAATTCCGAGGCGAGGCCTGAATAATTTTTATAAAAATAAACTGCTTAGGTAACTTTTACTTAAGCAGTTCAAAAATATCTTAACTATTTTTAAAATTTTCTAAGGAAAGCTTAGAATATATTTTAATTGACAGCAATGCTATTACGGGAATTTCATTTCTTTATTCATATATGTTTAATTTTCGCAATATAACCCCAACTTATTCCTCATCATTAATTTCAGTAGTTACATTGTTAATAATTGCAACAACAATCGATTTAAGCTCTTGGACTTTTTCATTATCAATATTTGCAAAAACGCTTTCAGATAACTGTTTATCAAACTCTTTTGGTATGATGGATTTTCTACAGAAATCTGTTGGGTATATTTTAAATTTTCTAGTATCATTTAAATCAGATTCCTTATAAATCAAGTCTTTCTTTATAAGAGTATCTACTATTCTGCTTGTAGCATGTCTATCTTTATCGATTCTTTGAGCTAACTCTGATTGATATATTCCTTTGAAATTTAATATGTTAACTATTGTTAAGTATTCTTCAAATGTAACGTTGTATTGATTTGTTTCAATAAGTTTATTAATTTTTTTCTTAATTCCTCTTGAGGCAAATACGATAAGTTTTTCAAGATTTTCTTTTTCTAATTCTTTTAAGTCTTCTGTTTTCATAAGGCTCCTTTAATAGAGAGTTTTCCTAAGTATATCAGTTTTATTTGATAATTTAAAGTACTTCTCCATTGCTTTCAATAACTTTTTTATACCATTCAAAAGATTTTTTCTTATATCTTTTGTTTGTTCCGTTTCCTTGATCATCTCTATCAACATAGATAAATCCATAACGTTTAGACATTTCTCCTGTTGAGGCACTTACTAAATCAATACATCCCCAAGAAGTATACCCCATCAGCTCTACACCATCTTTTATAGCTTCTTTCATTTGTTCAAGATGCTGTTTCATATAATCTATTCTATAATCGTCATTTACTGTTTCATTTTCAAGAATGTCTTTTGCTCCTAGTCCATTTTCAACAATAAATAATGGTTTTTGATATCTATCATAGAGGTTGTTTAAAGTAATTCTTAGACCTATAGGATCAATTTGCCATCCCCATTGTGAAGCTGAAATATAAGGATTTTTTAAAGAAAAAAATGCATTTCCTTGAGCACCGTTATTTTTTAAAATTTCTTCATCTGCTGTAGTCAAACGAGAAGAGTAATATGAAAGAGATATAAAATCTACAGTATGATTTTTTAATAATTCTGAGTCTCCTTCTTCAAATATTAAATTAATATTATTTTCTTCTAAAAGTCTTTTTGTATAACTTGGATAGTATCCTTTTGATTGGACATCAATAAAGAAATATTGCTCTCTATTTTTTTCTATAGAATTCCACACATCATTTGGATTAGGTGTATTGTAATAAACCTCTCCTGCTGCAAGCATACAACCTACTTTGTTATCTGAATTAATTTGATGAGCTATCTTAGTAGCTAAACTACTCGCAACTAACTGATGATGTGCTGCTTGATATTTAGCTTCTAATTTATTTTCTCCTTCTTCTAATAAAAGGCCTCCACCAAAAAAAGGTATATGAAGTAGCATATTGATTTCATTAAATGTAATCCAATGTTTTACTTTATGCTTATATCTTTTGAAAAGAACCATAGCATATCTTATATAGAATTCTATTAGTTCTCTATTTTTCCAACCACCGTATTTTTTTACTAAACCTACAGGTGTATCAAAGTGGTTAATTGTTACTAAAGGCTCAATATTGTATTCCTTCAATTCATAAAATACTTTGTCGTAAAATTCCAGTCCTTTTTCATTTGGAATAAGTTCGTCTCCATTGGGAAATATTCTTGGCCAAGAAATAGACATTCTGAATACTTTAAAGCCCATTTCTGCAAGCATCTTAATATCTTCTTTATAGTTGTGATAAAAGTCTATTGATTCATGAGATGGATAAAATCCATAATCTTTTGTAATAGCTTCTTTCGGACTTTTAAATAAAGCTTCAAACCTTTGTTTTCCTGAAGGCAATACATCAACTATTGAGAGCCCCTTTCCATCTTTTAAATATGCGCCTTCACATTGGTTGGCTGCTGTAGCTCCTCCCCAAAGAAAATTATTAGGAATTATTTTATTTGTACTTTTCATAATTTATACCTCTTTTCTAAAAATATATATACTCAATATTATCATATTATGTTGATTTAAACAACATAAAAAATTTTATATATTTAATTTTAATTTATTTATAATCCGTAAAATAGATTAAATGTTCAAAAATAGCCTTTAAAACATTATAAAAATACATACTTTTTAAAAAAATAAAAAAATATGTTGCAAAAATTTAAAAACAGTTGTATATTTATGTTGTTAATTACAACAAATTTAACAGGAGGATTTTATGAAGTATGAAACATTAGTTTCTGATATTTTAAAGTTTATTGGAGGAAAAGATAATGTTGATAGTGTATCGCATTGTGTAACAAGATTAAGATTTAAAGTAAAGAATGAAAATGAGGTTAATCTTCATGAATTAGAGGGATTAACAGGAGTACTTAAAGTTGTAGTAAGTGGAGGACAACATCAAGTTATTATTGGAAATCATGTTCCAGATGTATTTAGAGATTTGAATTTAGTAATGACAGGAAACTCCCAGCCAGAAATGGAAAATATTCAAATAGAGGCAGAACCGCAAGAGAAGAAGGTTGAGTCGAAAGTGAATAAAGTTGAAAAGAAAAAAATACTTGATAAATTTATTGATATTGTATCTGGGGTATTTACTCCTGCGTTAGGTGTTCTTGCTGCAACAGGGATGATAAAAGGATTTTTGGCTTTAGCTGTTGCTTTAAAGTTGGTAAGTGCTGGTAGTGGAACTTATGAGATTATTAATGTTTTAGGAGATAGTTTCTTTTATTTCTTCCCTATATTTTTAGGATATACAGCTTCAAAAAAATTTGACGGAAATATATTTATTGGAATGACTATAGGAGCTTCTTTACTTCATCCTAACTTACAAAAAATAATGGCAAATCAGCCAATGTATGCATTATTTAAAGGAACATTTATAGAGTCTCCTATAAATACAACTTTTGCTGGAATACCGCTAATGTTAATGAATTATTCTTCTACAGTAGTTCCTATAATTTTAGCAGTTTACTTTAGTGCAAAGTTAGAAAAAAGAATTAACAAAATTATGCCAGATGTTGTTAAAACTTTCTTAGTTCCGTTCTTTACACTACTTATTATTGTTCCATTAACATTTATCGTTATAGGACCAATTGCAACTTGGGCAAGTAAATTAGTTGGATTAGCAACACTATCTATAAATAATTTTAGTCCTGTACTTTTAGGAATATTTATTGGAGGATTTTGGCAAGTTTTCGTAATGTTTGGACTTCATTGGGGAATTATACCATTAGCTATTAATAATTTTATGACTTTTGGTTATGATCCAGTTTTAGCAGGACAGTTTGGAGCATCTTTTGCACAAATTGGAGTAGTTTTAGCAATAATAGTCAAAACGAGAGATCTAAAATTAAAAGGAATGTCAATTTCAGCTTTTATTTCTGGATTATTTGGAGTTACAGAACCAGCAATCTATGGAATAACATTACCAAGAAAAAAACCATTCGTAATATCTTGTATAGCTGCTGCAATCGCTGGTGGTTTATTAAGTTGGTTTGGAGCTAAAGTCTATATGATAGGAGGACTTGGTATATTTGGAATAACATCATTTATTAAACCTAATTCAAGTTTAGATATGTCATTTTATGGAGTCATCATATCGATAGCAGTAGCATTTGTATTAGGGTTTGTAATGACATATTTTTTAGGATTTGAAAATACAAAGAAAGAAAAAAAATAAAGAAGAGGAGAAAAAACATGAAAAAAACGAAACAATTTTTACTAGCTGCTCTATTAATTTGCTCTACAAGTGTATTTGCAGATGATTCATTTACTTGGTCAGGATATATGAGAGGTGGACAAGGTTACACAACAGACATGAAAGATGCTGATGCAGTAAAAGAAAGAGGAATGGAAAACTTATTAGGAAGATTTGGGAATGAATTTGATGAACAAGTTTTGTCTACAATGACTAAAAAATGGACTGGACCTAATGGAGAATATGCTAAATATAGTTTAGAACTTCAAGTTTTTGATGGAGATGAATTACATTGGAATACAAATATGGTTGAATTTGGAGGGTTGAGTTTTTTACCTGAAGGTTCAAAAATATGGGCAGGACAAAAATCTCCATTTAAAGAAGTAGACATATTTGATTATTTTACAGAGCAACAAGATGCAGGATATGGAAAACCAGAGTGGTGGAACAATACTCAAGGATCAGGAATAGGATATCAAGGAAAACACCTAGATATTTCATTATTAACGAAGACAGATGATGGTGAAACAGAGTATGATTTAGGAAGTTTCACTGCGACAAAAGGAAAAAGTACATTAAATACTTTAGATATTGGATATAAAATTGGTGATGCTGGATTTGGAAATGGTAAAGTAGAAACAAGACTCACAGTATCGAAAGAGTCTGAAGATGAGGTAGGAACAACTACAGGTTATTATGGAATAGATAGTGATAATACTCTAGATTCTTCTGTAAGTGGAATGGTTACTTATAATAGTGGAAAGTTCTTAGGAGCTTTACCAGGATCAACAAGTTATAAACTTCAAATTGGAAAAAATGTAACATCGTCAAGTTTAAATAAAAACTTAATTGACAATATTGATGGAAAAGCTGCAAGATTAATAGTAGATGGAAGACTATACAAGTTTCCTAAATGGCAGATTAACCCTGTATTTATAGCAGAGATGACAGACTATGGAAACGCAGTATACGGAACAAATGGAGCCGAAACAGAAAAAGTTATTGTAGCAGGAGTTAGAGCTCAAAATCCTTTAAATAATAACATATCTATGGTGTATGAAGTTGTAGCGAATAGTTTTACTAATAAAGAAGGATACGAAGGTATAGATGGAACTTCATATAAAATTTCTGCAGGTCCAACAATTCAATTATTTGCTAATGAATGGGTTAGACCAGTAATGAGATTTACTGCTGCAGTAGTGGGTGGAGATAAAGAAATAACAGAATTAGATAAAGATAATGAAATTAGATTAGGTTATGAATTTGAAACTTGGTTTTAATTAATTTATTAATAAACTCAAAAACTAATTTATATATTTAGTTTTTATAAAAATGTCATGTGTAACATCCTCTTAATAAAAGACATTCATACTATATAGTGTGAATGTCTTACTTAATTTAGAATTATAGCTTAAATAAGGAAAATTCATATTTTAAGTAGTATAATTTTTATATAAATTATTTGAGAGGAGAAAAAGCATGAAAAAATTATTGTTATTCTTATTAATTATAGTAAATATTTTTGGTGGTTCTCCAAAAGTAACATTTATAAGTCCATCTCCTAAAGGAGATGAGTTTTGGGATAAATACATTACTTGCTTATTAATAAGTTCAGAAAAACTTGATATAGATTTAAAAGTAGTATACCCAAAAGATTCAAATAGATTTGATATTGAAAAGAATGCAATAAATGAAATACTTAAGAATACTCCTCAATATATAATTTTTCCTTTTCCTTCACTAGTAGGAAAAAATATTTTAGATAATGCTGAGAAAAAGAAGGTTTGGAGTGTTGTGGTTAACATGTCAATACCCTCAAATGAATTAGCCACTGTAAAAAATCCAGGAGAAAAGTATAAATATTGGATATCTCATATTTATCCTGATGATTTTGATGCTGGATATCAACTTGGAAAAAATTTAATAGATATAGGTTTAAAAACAACTAATCTTAATAAGATTGAGCTATTAGGAATCAACGGTTCAAGGGATATCGATGTAACAAAACAAAGAGAAGAAGGTCTTAGGAAAGCAATATCGGAAGCTAAAGGGAAAGTACTATTAGATCAAGTAATTTATAGTAATTGGAAAATAGAAGATGCATATGAAATGACTCTAAACTCTCTAAAGAGATATCCAAATATAAAAATAATATGGTCTGCAAGTGATGTAATGGCTATGGCAGCTTATTCAGCATTAGAATCGAGAAATAAAAAGCTAATCTTAGGAGGGATAGATTGGAGTAACAAAGGAATAAAAGCTGTAAAGGAAAAGAAATTAGAAGTTACATTGGGAGGACATTTCTTAGATGGCATAATTGCTTTAGTATTAATAAAAGACTATAGTGCAAATATTGATATTAGCGATGAAAAAATAATTAAAACAAAGTTTTATGCAATTAACTCTTCAAATGTAAATGAAATGGAAAAAATAATCTCTCTGGATAATCTGAAAAAAATGGATATTAGAAAATTGTCAAAATTTTATAACAAAAAAATATCTAAATATAATTTTGATATTATAAGTTTATTAAAAAAATAGTGAAATAGGAGGAATAAATGAAATTAAATAAATTTTCAATTTATTTGTTGCTAGGAATGTTAATGATAAGTAGTATTTCTTTTGCCGAAGTATTAAACAGTTTAAAAAAACTAACTGTTGAATATACAGAAAAGCCTTTAGGAATTGACACTTCAGAACCAAGATTTGCATGGCAAATGGAATCTAAAGATAGAGATGTTCAACAGTTATCTTATCAAATAACAGTGAAAAATTCTAAAAAAGAAATTGTCTGGAATTCTGGGAAAGTTAACAGCGGAATTTCTGCTGGAATTAAATATGCAGGGAAAAATTTATCTCCAAGCACTAAATATGATTGGACGGTAAAAGTTTGGGATAATAAAAATAAAGTATATGAATCAAATTCAAATTTTGAAACAAGCCTTTTAAGCAACTCTATAGATGCTTGGTCAGGAGCAAAATGGATTGGTGGAGCAAATGAAGATTTAGTTTTAAATGCTCAATATTTACCTGTTTATAAAATATCTTATGATTTAATATTAGATAAAGAAAGTAATTCAGAAAAAGCAGGTTTTGTATTTGGAGCTAATGACCCACGTTTGATGGATAAAAATAAGAATATTTATAATTTAGAAAATAAGAAAAATGAGTCATATATTAAAGTAGAACTTGATACTTCAAAAGTTAATGGAAGTACTGATGGATTAGCTTTATTAAATGTTTATAGAGTGGGATATACACCAACAGATAGCAAAGATAAAGCCTTATTAACATATAAATTACCATTAACGTTAATTAATAAAGATAATAAATATGAGAAACATTCTTTTGTAGTTGAATTAAATTTTGGTCAACTAAATATCAAAATAGATGGAGATAAATATCAATTACCTCAAGACCCATTATTTGTAACTACATTATCGAGTAACATAAACTTAAATCCAATTGGACATGGTTCTGATTATATAGCATTCCCAATGTTATCTGAAATTGGATTTGCCATGGAACAAAATCAAAAAGCAAGTTTTTCAAATTTAAAAGTGTTTAACTATAGAGCTCCTTCAAATACTTTATTTAGTGAAAAACTAGAAGAAAAATATAATGGAATTTTTGCAAAAGAAAATGGAAAATCTTTAAATGTTAAAGATAATAGTTATGTTGTTAGTAATACATTTTTAGTTGCAGATCCAAGTAAAAATTCAATGCCAATGCTTAGAGCTTCATTTAATGCAGAGAAAAAAATTGCATCTGCAAGATTATATATTACTTCACGTGGAGTATATGAAGCTTATATTAATGGAAAAAGAGTAGGAAATGATTACTTCAATCCTGGAATAACTCAATATGATAAAAATCATATGTATTCTGTATACGATGTTACTTCATTGATTTCTAAAGGAAGTAATGCTATCGGTGTTATGCTTGGAGACGGTTGGTGGAGTGGTAACCAAACTTATGTTGGAAAAGGTTGGAACTACTTTGGAGATAGACAATCGTTACTTACTAAAATGATTATAACTTATGAAGATGGAACATCCAAAACAGTTATTTCTAATCCTAATGAGTGGAAATATTATAATAATGGACCTGTAGTTTATGGAAATTTCTTCCAAGGTGAAATTTACGATGCGACAAAGGAAGCTGCTGTAAAGAATTGGACAAAAGCAACTTATAATGATAAAAACTGGAAAAAAGCATCAGAAGTAATAACAAAAGGGACAACTAATAAAAAAGGAGAAGTATTCTATTTTGCAGGTTATAAAATGATGGAATGGGCAGATTTTGAAGACTTTGACAAAACTAAATTATTTACTCAACCAAATGAAGCGGTAAGACCATTACAAGAATTAACAGCAAAAAGTGTTAAAGAAGTGAGACCGGGAGTTTTTGTTTATGATATGGGACAAAATATGACTGGAATTCCAAAAATTGAAATTGAAGGTAAATTAGGAGCTAAGGTAACAATTCGTTATTCGGAAGTTTTATATCCTAACTTACCAGAATATAAAGATAATAAAGATATGTTAATGATTGAAAACCTTAGAGGGGCACTAAGTCAAGATACATATATTTTAAAAGGTGGTAAAGAAACTATTAAACCTAGATTCACTTACCATGGTTACAGATATATTGAAATAACAGGAATAAATAAAGCATTACCTGTAAATAGTGTAAAAGGAATCGTTTTAAGTTCTGTTAAAGAAATAACTTCATCATACAAAACATCAAATGAAAAGGTAAATAAACTTTGGGAAAATATAACATGGTCAACTAAAAGTAATTTTTTCTCAATACCTACAGACTGTAATCAAAGAAATGAGCGTATGGGATGGACAGGGGATATTTCTGTTTTCGCAAAAACAGGAACTTATTTAACTGACTCTGAAGCTTTTTTAAGACGTTATATGCTTGCAATGAGAGACACTCAGGATGCTGATGGAAGATTTGCTGACATTGCTCCAATTGGTGGAGGTTTTGGAGGAATTCTTTGGGGAAGTGCTGGATTAACAGTAGCATGGGAATCTTATCAACAATATGGAGATAAAGATATGCTTGATGAACATTACTCATCAACTGTAAAATATTTAGATTACATAGCAAAAACTACTCCTAACTGGGCAGGATTCCTAGGAGATTGGTTAGCTCCAGAAGGTTTATTAATGGGGCCAAATGAGAAAAACTTCTTATTATGGGAAGCATACTATATTTATGATTTGGATTTAGCATCAAAAATGGCTGAAGTATTAGGAAAAACAGAAGATTCTAAAAAATACAGAGACCTATATAACAAAGCAAAAGATGAGTTTAATAAAAAGTACTTAAATGAAAATAAGCAAACAATTGAAGCTGGAACAGGAAATTTAATAGACAATCAAGGTTCATATGCGATTCCACTTGCTTTAGGAATTATAAAGGAAGAAAATAAAGTTCAGTTTGCTAAAAATCTTGCTAATGCAGTTTCTAGAAAGAATAAAGACTTTATGGGAATAGAAAGACCTGAATACTCATTAATGACTGGATTTATTGGAACAGCTTGGATTAATAAAGCTTTATCTGATAATGGATATAGCGATGTTTCATATAAATTATTACAAAATAACTCATATCCTTCTTGGTTGTATTCAGTAGATCAAGGATCAACAACAGTATGGGAAAGATTAGACTCTTATACTAGTGATAGAGGTTTTGGTGGGAATAATAGTATGAATTCTTTCAATCATTATGCATTTGGAGCTGTTGGAGCTTGGATGTATAACTATTCTTTAGGAATAGAGAGAGATGAGAAATCTCCTGGATTTAAACATTTTATTTTACAACCAAATCCAGATACAACTGGTAAAATGACTTTTGCTAAAGGACATTATGATTCTTTATATGGGAAAATTGAAAGTGCATGGGAATTAAAAGGGAATATGCTAAGTTACAATACAACAGTACCAGCAAATACAACAGCAACTTTATATTTACCAACAAAAGACATAAAATCAATTACTGAGAATGGAATATCAATTGAAAATTCGAAGGATATTAAATTTGTAAAATACGAAAATGGTAAAGCTATATTTGAATTAAAATCGGGAAAATATAGCTTTCAATCTAAGTTATAAGCTATTGTGCAAATAGTTTTTAATAAAACCCTATCTATAATATTAAAACAAAAGGCGCTAGTTAAACCAGCGCCTTTTGATTAGTAAATTTTGGGTCTTTTTATCTATTTTATAGGAACTTGTATTTCTGTTAGCCATTCTTCCTGATTTTCTTTATTCCATATGCCGTCTATGTATGATTCTCTCGCATGGTCAGAGATAACAAAGTTGTTTTCCTCTATCCATTTTAGTATATACGCATAAGCTTCCACCAAAGTTTCAGAGGGCCCTTTGTGAAGAATGCAAACAGCCTTTGGTATTTCAGGAATTCTTTTATAAGTTACCATTTTAGAGTTTTCGTAAAAATCTACAACTTAAAGAAAAATCCTGGAATCCTATTACTTTTACAGGTATAGGAAGAATCTGGAAAAAAAGATTATGGTTACCTGTTTCTGCTTATTTAATAGAACATCCAAAAGGTCTTATTTTATTGGATACAGGATGGCATAGAGAAATTAGCCCAAATGGTGAATATTCTAAAAAAGATCAAATAAAACATATGTCATTTCCTAATTATTTTTTAAATCAAGGCGTAATACCTCATGGTCAAGCAATAAACGAGCAATTATCTAAACTGGGAATAAAAACATCTGATCTAGACTATGTTCTTTTAAGGCATATGCATACTGACCATGCCAGTGGTTTAAAACTTGTAAAAGATGCAAAAAATATACTTCTTAGTTATTTAGAATTAGAAGATACTAAAAAATACTCAGTTCGTTATGCAAGTCCTATGTGGGATGGAGTTCCTTTATCTACATTTAGCTTTAAGAATTCAGGAATTGGTCCTGTAGGAAAATCTTATGATTTATTTAATGATGGTTCTATTTTATTAGTTAACATTCCTGGACATACTAATGGATTATTTGCTATATAAACTCAATATCTGCCAAAGTAATTTATATTCTTACTTTGACAGAATCAGAATGTTTTTTCATATCAGACCTTTATATATTGAGACTCGAAAGAATCTTATATTTTATATTACTGATAATTTTTTAACTCTAAATTTTAGAATATATGGATTTTTATAAAAAGAATAGACTAGTTGAATAGTCATAAAACACCATATAATTGGTTCACATAAGATTACTCCAGTATAGTCGAAGTGAGGAA
>RRZT010627451.1_pt1 | contig 17001 bp, 10 predicted proteins | sample 2165551 | NCBI WGS metagenome assembly RRZT01 (sample SAMN10456910, study PRJNA506462) | wastewater metagenome | biome: wastewater; feature: sludge; material: wastewater sludge; isolation source: wastewater sludge with Escherichia coli K12::gfp cells carrying plasmid... | place: USA: Moscow, Idaho...
AAATAAGTAACATTTTCATGTTGTACAGAAACTTCGTACAAAGCACTTAACAAACGCGCTTTACTTACATTGTTTTCTACAATTCCATCTTTGATATGACGAACAGGACTTGCCGTTACAATTACTTCTGCATTCGGCGCCATTTCTTCAATAATTTTGATCGAATTTTTGATAGATTCAATAATTTCAGCTTCAGTTAACAGCACTTTCTCAAAATGCTTTTGAGGAACTTTATGACAATTTGCGACTGCAAAATCTAACTCTTTTAGTTTATAAATCCACGAAGTACCCAATGTAATGAAAACAACATCTGCGTCTTCAAGAAAATTGTGAGCTTCTTCTAAAGATAAATTAATCTGTTCTAAAGTTCTCGTAGCGTCTGTAGAATTGAAACTTGAATGATGATCCCAGCTAAAAAAAAGTTCGTTTAAATTAAAAATTTCTTCGGCTTGATAAAATGTATTGGACTGAATGCGTTGCAAAGCATTTTCTATCGCAAGTGGATGAAATAGGATTCCGAAGGGATTTGCTAAAACATTAAACTTAAGATTAGAAAGACGACTCGCCATTTCATCAGCAAAACAAGATCCAAAACTGATTATTTTTTGATCATGATTTAAAGTAAAATCACTTTTGCTAATCGTTAATTCAGTCCTAAAAATCATTATCCTTGACGATCAATTAACACTTCGCTTAATTCTCTTAAATGTTTTTTACGTTCTTCTGGAACATCAATTTGATCTAAGAAACTATGCGCTTTGTTTGTATATTCTCTAATTAACATCGATAATTTACGGTTAACATTCAGTTTTCTGAATAATTTTTCTACTGCATACACTTTATCTATATTATCTGTATTAGAGCTATACCAGTATAATAATTCTTCTTTTTCTTCTTCGTTCGCAGCTTCTAAAGCAGAAATGTATAAAATCGTTTTCTTATTCTCGAAAATATCACCAGCGTGTTTTTTACCTAAATGTTCTAAACTTCCGAAAACATCCAAATAATCATCTTTTAATTGATAAGCGATTCCTAAATTAAGACCGTATTGATATAATTTTTCTGCATCATCTGCAGAAGCATTACCAATTAAAGCACCTAATTTTAGAGCTGCACCTAACAAAACACTCGTTTTTAAAGAAATCATGTAGATGTAATCTTCATAAGAAACATTCAGTTTTGTTTCATAGTTTACATCCAACTGTTGACCTTCGCAAACTTCTAAAGCTGTTGTTGAAAATAATTTTGTTGTCGTTTTGAATAATTCTGGTTCTAAATCTTCTAAATATTGATACGCTTTAATCAACATTGCGTCACCAGACAAAATCGCATCATTCAAACCATATTTTTCGTGTACGGTAGGTTTACTTCTTCTTAGAGATGCATTATCCATAATATCATCGTGCATCAACGAGAAATTATGAAAAAACTCAATTGCCAAAGAAGGTTTTAATGCTTTTTCGATGTCTCCATCAAATAAATCTGTTCCTAATAAAGTAAGAATCGGACGAATACGTTTTCCACCTATATTCAAAATATAATCCATTGGTTCATACAACTCGACTGGAGATTTAGAAAAAGGATTATTATCAATTGTTTGAGAAACTAATTCGTGAAATTTATCAAATGAATACATATTATTTTTTGTAAGATTTTATATTGACACAAAGATAAGTGTTTAGAGCTAATCAAAAAACTAAACCGAGATTGATTATTAGTGAATCGTATAAAATAGTGATCACAAAAAATGTTTAGAATTAAAACTCTAAACATTTTCTGAAAAACTAAACGGTAAAACATTAATTACCAAATATTTCACTAATTATTTTATAGTTTCTTCTTTTTGCTTTTTGATCAAAAATATTAGACGAAGCCATCACCTCATCTACATTTGATTGAAAAATAAACTCATCAAAACTTTGCGTCAATGTATTTTTACAACCAATAAAAGACAAAGCTGTCATTCCCTTTAACATATACTTTTGTTCGGGCGAAGCCAATTCTAAATTAGTATTCTCAGGCGCGACAATTGGTTGGCGTTTATCTGTAATAACATTCAGAAAGCCTTGATACATAGACATTGATAAGTAATGAGCTTGTTCGTCTGTATCTGCTGCAATAATATTGACACAGGCAATTGTATAAGGTTTTTCTAAGAACTCTGAAGGCTGAAATTGAGATCGGTAAATCTCTACAGCATTATGAAATTGTTGTGGCGCAAAATGACCAGCAAAAGCATAAGGTAAGCCCAACTTAGCCGCTAAAAAAGCAGAATCTGTACTTGATCCTAACACATAAATTGGTACATTTGCACCTTCACCTGGAATTGCACGCACATTACTATCCTTATTTTCTAAGCTAAAATAAGTTTGCAAATTTTTAATTTCAGCCTCAAAGTCATAATTCATAAAACTTTCTCCACGACGAAGAATAGACGCTGTTAATTGATCTGTACCAGGTGCTCTTCCTAAGCCTAAATCAATCCGATTTGGATAAAGTGCTTCTAAAGTTCCAAATTGTTCTGCGACAGATAATGCCGTATGATTAGGCAACATTATTCCTCCAGACCCTACATTTATTCTTTTTGTGCCACCTGCAACATAACCAATTAATAACGAAGTTGCAGCACTCGCAACATTTTGCATATTATGGTGTTCTGACAACCAATATCTTGTATAATTTAATTCGTCTACAAATTTTGCAGACTCTAATGTATTTTTAAACGTTTGATTTAGCGTTTCTCCCTCTCTCACATAAGCTAAATCAAGTACCGAATAATTTACCTTTTTTAATCTTTCCATTCAAACGTATTATTAAACTAAGTTACGAAGATTATTTTTTTCAGAAATTGAAAGACAAAAAAAATCCTCTAAAAGAATTTTCAGAGGATTAGATTAAATTGAGTAATTTAATTTATAAATAGGTTTAGATAGTTCGAGCGTAGTAATAGTTGTTTAGTTGTAAATTAGTAATCTGTTTTTACTCTATCAAAAGTAGTATCAATTTATAAAAAAGTACAATTTTTGGGGTGGACAAATGGGAGGACATTTACAAAAACAATGTAAATCAACAAATTACAATATCTCCTATTTTTAATTAGTTTTAAATATTTATTTAAAAAAGAATCAATTTTTCAATTTATATTTGCAAAAAAATACATGCTTAAACCATTTATTTACTTTTTTATTGGCTTGATTGCCATCTTGTTTACAAGCTCATTTGCAAATCAAACTTCTGAAGAAGAATTGATACGGTTAGATTATGTAATTAATCAAAATAATAATGTTAATGATACTGTACTTTTAAAAAAGAACTTTGAGGATTTAAGCAACAATTCATCTTCCTATATCCAAAAGAATCTGAATGTTATTTATTCTATTTTATTAGCTGAAGCGCATTATAAATCGGTTGATAAAATAAATGCAAAATCAGACCTGCTTTTTAGACAGGCAAAAGAAACTACAAAAGATTTAAACAATCCAGGATTAACGATTTGGGTAAATACAAAAATTGGTTTTTACTATTACAATTTTAGCGAATATCAGAAAGCATTTCCGTATTTTATGCTTGCTTCTCGCCTTTTGGATACGAGCAAATCATCAGAAATTATTCAGAGAAGTGATGTTTACAAAAAAAATGCTTATTTCTTTGGTAATGTTGGCGATGTAGAAAAAAGTAAAAATTATCTAAAATCTGCTTTATCATTTACCAATAAAACGAATAACGAATATGCAATTATTTTAAATGCAATTGGTCAAATATATTTTGACAAAAAAGATTATGATTCTGCAGAACATTATTATCTACTTGCTCAGAAAAATGCCTTAAAAATTAACGACCAATTAAGATACGCAAAGGTTTTAGGTGATTTATCGCTGATCTATAATCATAGAAAAGAATATGATAAAGCGATAGATTTATTGCAAAAAGACATCGAGATTTCGGAAAAACTGAATGAAGAACGAAACTTAATGTTCGCGAATATTAGGTTGGGTAAAATTTATTTGGATCAAAAAAAATATGCCGATGCAAAAAATACGATAGAAAATGCTGAGAAATACGCTTCAACAAAAGAATACCTTCGAAGTTTTGAGTTAGAAATAAATACGGCTCTTTTACAAATTGCAATACAAGAAAATAATCAAGATGATGAATTGCTATTAAGAAGAAAAATAACAACTATAGAGAATCATCTCCAAAATAAAGACGGAAAGGAAGTTATAGATCAAATTAACTGGAATATCCAAAAAAGAAACTTTGATTACGAATTAGAAGCTCAGAAAAATAAGTCTGACAAAGCTGCTTTATTAAGAAATGCATTAATCATAATCTCCGTCTTATTACTCTTAATCGCGTTGTTTATTTACCTTTCTTTTTCGCGCAAAATAAAAATTCAAAATTCACTTTTCGAGAATAAGGTTTTACAACTACGTTTACAAAAATTAGAATCTGAAAACGCGTTGAATGATACAACAAAGTCTTTGGAGGATTATAAGATTTTCTTGACTGAAAAAAACAGACAAATCGGAATTCTAAAACAAGAAATAGAAACGGCGCAAGAAACCAATCGACTATTTGGAGCAGAAAAAAACAAAGGAAAAATAAATCAATTGCTTCATTCTCACTTAATGACAGAAGAAAACTGGAGCAATTTCAAGACAATATTTGCTTATGAACAAAAAGAGTTTTGTGAATATTTGAATGCTAATTTTCCGAATTTAACAGATTCTAATCTTCGTATAATTTTTCTACAAAAACTTGGATTGAATAATGTAGAAACTGCTCAAATTTTAGGAATTACAACTGATGCTGTAAAAAAAGCCAAGCAACGATTAAAGAAAAAATACGACAACTTTGATTCAGTTTTTTCTGATTTTAATGATTCAGAGTAATTTATTCGATTCTATATTTTTTCAAATTATCACGGTAATGCTCTAACAATAGACTTTCTGTCACGTAACCTACAAATTTAGTTTGTTTGGTAAGTAGCATATACTCTATCTTTTTGTTTTCCATCATCTTCATTACATTTGCAGCATTTGCAAAAACCGACGTTGAAGGCGCATCTGTAATACAATCTAAATAGCTTTTATTTTTAGAATCGTCAGAAAAAATAAACGATCTGATATTATCCAACACAATAACCCCATGTAGAGTTTGATCTTCATTAAGTACAGGTATAAAATCTTGTGTTGTTGTAGAAAATATCTCTTTAACATCGTCAATCGAATTGTAAACAGTTAACGTTTTGATATTCTTGATGTAAATAGAAAACAAATCAATTTTATTGAACAAATTTCGATCTTTGTCTGAAGTAAAAACAATTCCTTTTTCGGCAATCGCATAAATATCCATCGAATATTTATCGTATCGTTTAGAGATTGCAAAACTAATAGATGAAACCAACATAAGCGGAATAATCAATCCGTAACCACCCGTAATTTCGGCAATCAAAAATATAGATGTTAATGGAGCGTGGAACAAACCACTTAACATCGCTGCCATACCAACAACAGTAAAATTACCCACAGGAACATCTTTGAAACCTACTAAATTAAAAAACTTTGCTACAATATAACCCAAATAAGAACCCACGAATAATGAGGGAGCAAAATTACCTCCATTACCTCCACTTCCCAAAGTTAAGCCAGTAGCAATTGCTTTAATAAGAATCGTAACTGTTACAAACGCTAAAATAACCCATTGATTTGTTTTAAAATCTTCGAGTAATGTGTTCTTTAAAATAAATCCAGCCTCATCGTTTGCTAAGTATTTAATTCCTTCGTAACCTTCACCAAATAATGTTGGAACAAAAAATATTAAAATTGCTAATGTACCAGAACCAATCAAAGCGCGCCAATATACATTATCAGAATAGTTGCCTATTAAATGCTCTATTCTTCTAAACATACGAGCATGATAGATTGAAACAAAACCAGCTAAAACACCAAGAATTATATAAAAAATAGTGTTGTGATAATCAAATCCAAGAGCATAACGAAACGAAAGTAACATGTTTTCTTTCAGTGTTAAGTTAGCGAATAGCGCACCCGTAGCTGATGATAACAATAACGGAATAAAAGCACTTACACTCATATCTGCCAAAACAACTTCTATCGCAAATAAAACTCCTGCAATAGGCGCGTTAAATGCTGCTGAAATACCTGCTGCAACACCACAAGCGAGAAGTAATGTCCTTTCTTTGTATTTGAATCGATAATATTGTGCATAATTAGAACCAAATGCAGCACCAGTAATTGTAATTGGAGATTCAAGACCTGCGGAACCTCCCATACCAACGGTTAACGAACTTGTCAATATCTGAGCGTACATTTGCTTTTTAGGCATTATTCCAGATTTTTTTGCAACAGCAATCATAATCTGAGAAGTACCTTTTTCTATTGAGCCGTCTAAAAATTTTTGAACTACAAAAACAGTCAATAAGATACCAATAATTGGTAAAATACTATTCATATACGGAAGTTTCAGAATACTTCCGATATAAATCGTAAACTCAAAAACTCTATGTGCAAAAGTTTTCAAGACGATTACAGCTAAAGCTGATGAAATTGCAACTAAAATACAAGATAAATACAGAAATTGTCTTTCTGTTAAAACTAATTTTAACAAATTCAACAAATTCTGAAAAAAATTGACTCCTCTCTTTATATATTGTAAAAACTTGAATTTAGTAGATAGTTGCATTTCGCAAAGTTAATTGTCATAACGACAATACAACAATTATACCCTAACTTTTTTTTCCTTACAATTACACTATATATCTTAAAAATTTAACTAATTTGCATTATCACAGATTTATTTACAAATAATTACATGTCTCAAAATATTACACGAAAAGATTTTATTAAAAATTCTGCTTTAGCAATGGCAGGATTAACGATTTCATCTTCATCATTACAAGCCACAAGTCCTTTACAAAACTTACAAACAAACACTTCTTCATCATACAAACTAAAAAATGTACTTCTTGAAACAGGTTTTGAATACGAGGAAGGCGAAGTTATTTGTACAAGAACAGACTTATTTTTAATAGAAATAAAAAATGGTAAAATCATTAGTATTTCTCCAAATAATTCGAGTGCTAAGGCTATAGATGCGCAAGGTTTTCTGATGTTACCTTCGTTCAAGGATATGCATATTCACTTAGATAAAACATTTTATGGTGAAAAATGGCAGGCTGTAAGAAAACGTAGCAATGGAGTAAAAGGAATGATTGAGTTGGAGCAAAAAATGATGCCAGAATTACTTAAAACTTCTACTCAAAAGGCAGAAAAAATGATCGAATTGTTACAATCTAAAGGATCAAATTTTGCGAGAAGTCATGTTAACATAGAACCTACATCAAAATTAGAATCACTTAAAAATCTTCAGAAAGCATTAGAGAATAAGAAGAAAACATTCGAAGCCGAATTAGTTGCTTTTCCACAACATGGTGTTTATTATACAGAAACTGCACCTATTTTGAAAGAAGCAGCACAATTAGACATTGATTTTATTGGTGGTGTTGATCCGTTTTCTATTGATGGTACAATCGAAAAAACAATGGATTTTACCATTCAATTGGCATTAGATTACAACAAAGGAATTGACATACATTTGCACGAATCTGGTGAATCTGGTGTTAGAACAATAGAATATTTGATTGATAAAGTAAATGAAAATCCTGTTTTAAAAGGAAAAACTTACGTTAGTCATGCGTTTGCTTTAGGTAAACTTCAGAAAAATGAGCAAGAAAAAATTGCCGAAAAATTAGCAAATGCGAAAGTCGGAATTGTATCTACTATACCTTTCGGTAGTTTAATTATGCCTATTCCGACTTTGTATAAATATAATGTAGAAGTTTTGACTGGAAACGATAGTATTGTTGATCATTGGAATACTTTTGGAAGCGGAAGTGTTTTACAAAAAGCGAATTTGATGGCTCAATTATATGGTTATTCAACTGAGTTTTTGTTGTCCAGAAGTTTAAAACTCGCTACAGCAAATATTCTTCCTTTGGATGACAATGGTAAACAACAATGGCCAAAAGTAAATGAACCCGCAAATTTTGTTTTGATAGACGCAAGCTGTTCGGCAGAAGCTGTTTCGAGAATATCAAACGTAAAAGCAACTATTTTTGAAGGAAATCTAACTTGGAATATTGTTTAATCTATAAATCAAAAAACGAATGAAAAAAATTATTTTTGGAATAGTAATGATGATTGGTTTTGGTGCTTGTCAATCAAATAAAGTAGTTTCAACAAAAAGTAATCACTTTAATTTTTTGGTTGGAGAATGGATTAGAACAAATGAAAAAGCTGATCGAAAAACGTACGAAAGTTGGAAGAAACTGAACAATACAACTTATTTAGGTTGTGGATTTACCATCAAAAATAATGATACAATTTCGCAAGAACATCTTACCATAACTAAGATTGACGAGAAATGGATTTTGAAAGTAAAATTAGATAAAACGAAAGAGGAAACAACTGATTTTGAACTTATCAGATCGGACAAAAACACTTTCACTGTAGAAAATCAAGAAAATGATTTTCCTAAAATCATAAAATATTGGAAAAATGGAACTTTACTGAACGCAGAAATTTCTAATGACGAATCCAACAAAGTTCCTTTTATTTTTGAGAAAATCAACTAATTATACGGCAGGATTTGTTAGCACAGCGTACGTAAATGCGACAACAGACAATATTATTCCGACCATAAATATGGTATAAGTTATACTTAATAATCGGTATTTTCTTTCTAACACTTTACCTAAGAAAAATAAATCTCTGGTCATCGAATTATACAAATAATCACGATCTTTCATTAAATCTTCCATCGCCTCAACATATGCATCGAGTGACATTTGATAAAAATTTCCGAAAAATAAAAGATTCACTTTTTTGTTTTTCACATCTTCTTCGTTAAAACTCTCGTACGTAACATTTGGTTTTGTTGCTAAAATTGCAAAAACGATTGATACTACACTTGATAACAACATTACGATTGATGGCAACAGTAAATATTCATTTTTAGGACTTCCTAATTTCGGAATAAGTGTTGATAATGCAATCGAAATAATAATTGCGTTAACCGAAAGCAAAATATTTGCTTTACTATCTGCAATATCACTTAATCTTGTGTGATTATTTAGCGTTACGCGAAAAAGTGTATCAACTCCTCTATCTGGCTGTTGTAATTTATCATTCTTCTTTTTCTTAAGATCAAATTTATTTGGAATTTCGCCAAGAAATTCAATCTCTTTGATTTTATTCTGAATTGACAAATAATTATCTTCTTTGCCTTTTTGCCACAAATCTTTTGCAGCATCAGTATAATAATGATGAACGTTTAAGAAAAAGTTTCGATTTTCTACATTCCACTCATAATCTGTGTATTCTTTACCACAAATTTTAGCAATTTCATCACGAAGTAATTCGGCTATTTTAGAGTATTCTAATTGTCCTAAATGAAAATTATCGGCATCTTTTACAATCGCTTCACCAACGTTTGTAGGTATGTTATGTAAAACCGTAATCAGAATATATTTTTGTACTTCTGAGATATAATTTTCATCAAAATTTTGCGCTCTAAGGTATTCTCCTGCAATATTTGCACTCTCATTTTCGTGTCCTTGCACGATTTTTGTGTAACCTGTATCATGAAACCATCCAGCAATCAATAATTTTTCTTGTAGTTCTGACGAAATTTGTTCTTCTTTGCACAAAGTTTTTATAGCTTCAACAACCTTTACAGTATGCATAAAATTATGGTACGTAAAATCCAAAGAAAGATTATCTTTGAACAGATTGAAAACATAGTTTTCTATATTTAATAACGATTGGTTCATTACAAGTTTTTAATGCTTAAATGTATGAAATTATTACCAACCCTTAACAACAAAAAGTTGAATTACCCTTTTCTGGCTTTAGTCGGTTCATGTCTTTACTTTACCTCTTGTGCTACTCAGCATCCGCAATATGGTAAAAATATAAAGAATGAAAAAATACAAAAAGTTGATGGAAACAAAATTCAATCCATTTATCTACTTGGCGATGCCGGAAATTTAGATGATCCTAAAAACAAGCAAAATCTTGAGATTTTAAAAACAGAATTAGCAAAAGCCGATTCTGCATCTTATTTATTCTTTTTAGGAGATAACATCTACGAAAATGGAATTGTAACAGACTCTACAAAAGCTGAATATGCTACAAGTAGAGATAAACTACAGCTACAAATTGATTTAGCTAAATCGTTTAGAGGCAAAACACTTTTCATTCCAGGAAATCACGATTGGAGAAATGGTATTGCTGGACTAAAAGAACAAGAAAAAATTGTAAAAAAGCAACTAAATAATAAGAAAGCTTTTTTACCAAAAGATGCTTGTCCAATTGATAAAATCAATGTAAATGATAGTATTGGGATCATCGCAATCGATTCTGAATGGTATTTGCAAGATTGGGATAAACATCCTCAATTAAACGAAAAATGTGATATCAAAACACGTGAAGCTTTTTTTGAAGAGTTAGAATCTCAGTTAAATAAATACCAAAATAGAACAACTGTCCTTACAATGCATCATCCTTTGTACTCAAACGGTACGCATGGTGGTCAATTTGATTTTAAGAAACAGTTTTATCCTTTTGGCGATGATTTTAAAATTCCTTTACCTGTAATTGGTTCTTTTCTTAATTTATTAAGAAGTACAACTGGTCTTAGCCCTCAAGATGTCAATAATTTTAAATACAGAGAATTAGCATCTCGCATTGCTACTTTAATCCAAAACAGAAATAATGTAATTGTTGTTTCTGGACACGACCATAACTTGCAATACATTCAGAATGAAAACGTAAAGCAAATTATTAGTGGTTCTGGATCTAAAAACGAATCTGCAAAATCTGTTGGTAAAAATGATTTTTCTTACGGAGACAAAGGTTTCGCAATTTTGGATTTGTATGATAATGGTGCATCAAAAGTAAATTTCTTTGGCTACAACGAAAACGGAGCTAATCTTTTATTATCTAAACAAGTAACAGATAAAAAGAAAGAATATTTAGCGCAAGTTTACGACGATAAAAAAATGCCTAAAACAAAGGAAACTTCAGTTTATCCTTTAAATGATACAAGAAAATCTGATCCATATAAGTTTATTTTCGGAAAACATTACAGACGAACTTTTGGACAAACTATTACTGCAAACACAGTCAATTTAGGCGAATTGTATGGTGGTTTAACGCCTATTCGCATGGGTGGCGGACATCAAACAAAAAGCTTACGTTTGACAGATAGTAAAGGACAAGAATACAATATGCGTTCGGTTAAGAAAAGTGCAACGCAATTTATTCAGCAAGTCGCTTTCAAAGACAAATATGTAGCAGATGATTTTGAGGATTCTTTCACAGAAAAATTCTTAATGGATTTTTACACAACAAATCATCCATATTATCCGTTAGCTGTAGCAAATTTGATGAATCCGATTGGTATCATGCATTCTACGCCAAAACTATATTATGTTCCTAAGCAAGAAACGCTGAAAGAATATAACGAAGATTTTGGTGACGAACTTTATATGATAGAAGAACGACCAATGTCTGGTTATCAAGATGGTATTTTTGGTAAACCAAAAGACATTGTAAGTACTGATGATATGCTTGCTGCAATTCAAAAAAACAAAGATGTTGTAGTAGACAAAGAAGCCTATATTCGTGCTCGATTGTTCGATATGTTAATTGGTGATTGGGATAGACACTCAGATCAATGGCGTTGGGGAATTTATAAAGAAGGAGACAAAACTGTTTATAAACCAATTCCACGCGATCGCGACCAAGCTTTTCCTCGTTATGATGGTCTTTTATTCAAGACTATAATGGGTATTCCTCCGCTTCGTCATATGCAAGATTTCAAAGATGATATTAAGAATATAAAATGGTTTAACCGTGAGCCTTATCCATTGGATTTAGCACTTCTTGAATCTTCAAATCTTGACGAATGGAAAAAACAAGCAAAATATATTCAAGATAATTTATCAGACGAATACATTAAAAAATCATTCGAATTAATTCCTCAGGAAGTTAAGCAAGAATATGATGACGAAGTCATTAAAAACTTAATCGAACGAAAAGGAAAATTAGTAAAATTTGCAGAAGAATATGATAAAACGCTTCGCAGATTAGTTATTTTGAAAGGAACTGACGAGAATGATGAATTTATAATAACTCGTTTACCAAAAGGAAAAACGAATATAAAAATTTACTCAGGCATTGATCGTACATTAATTCTTGATGAAGATTTTGATAAAAAAGCAACAAAAGAAATTCGACTATATGGCTTAAACGGTAAAGATCAATTCAAAGTTGATGGTAAACCAAGCAAAGCTATTTTAACTCGCATTATTGGTGGTGTTGATGATGATATTTACGAAGTAAAACGTTCGTCAAAAATAAAAGTATATGATTACGCAAATGGTAGCGATGCCAAGCAATCTACTTTTATGACGTCGACAAACTTTATGAATGATTATGAAATAAACACTTACGATTATAAACAACCGAAATATAATTTCTTTTCGATGTTGCCTAATATTGGGTATAATCCTGATGATGGTTTAAAAATCGGCCTTTCGCCAACATATACAGTAAATGGTTTTGATCGTAAACCTTATTCGCAACGTCATAATTTGCAGTTAAATTACTTTTTTGCAACTGGCGGTGTAGAAGCAAAATACAAAGGTACTTTTATTAAAGCCTTAGGTAAATGGAACATGGAACTGAATGGAATGTACACCAGCCCAACGTTTAGTACAAATTATTTTGGATTAGGAAACGAAACCCTAAATAATCAAGAGCAGTTAGGAATGGATTATAACCGTGTACGTTTGGAGAGTTATAGTTTTGGACCTTCTATTTACAAAATCATGAACAACAATGGTCGTTTAGATTTTTCTGCAATTTATAGTTACAAAAAAATTGAAGAAAATTTAGATCGTATTGTTGCTGATGTTCCGATTAACCGTGATGTTTTTAAAGGACAACATTTTGGTGAAATTGGTGCAAAATATGTTTTCAAAAACTATGATAACGAATCTCTTCCAAAATTAGGAATGACATTTTTAGCAAATGCAAAATGGATTTCTAATTTAACAGAGTTCGAACGCAATAACTTTTACACAGAACTTAACTTAGGTTTTACACATAAAATATCTGCTAATGGTAGATTAACATTAGCGTCTATGTTGAAAGGTAAAGCAGTTTTTGGACATTTTATGGAGTTTTATCAAATGGCTAATTTAGGTGGTGACCAAGATTTACGCGGTTATCGTTTAGGTAGATTTGCAGGAGATAAAGTTTTCTTGCAAACTTCTGATTTAAGATTTGATGCTCTAAAATTTAAAGCTGTCGTTCCTATGCGATTAGGAATGTTTGTTGGAGCAGATTACGGACGCGTTTGGTTAAACGGCGAAGATTCAAATAAATGGCACTCTTCTATGGGTGGCGGAATTTGGATAAACGGAGCCGAAACAATCACAGCAAGTGTTTCTTACTTTAAAGGTGAAGATCCTGGACGTATCGTTTTTGGACTAAACTTCGGATTCTAAAATAGAAAAATCTCAGAATAATTTTAATAAAAAAATAAGCTTCATAAAATTGAAGCTTATTTTTTTTGTACATATTTCTTAATCGCTTGCATCATATTAATCCAAGTGTTTTCTGAATGCGAGCGTTCAAACTCATCAACAAAATCTTTTCCTTCAATCGATAAATAAGTAAAATTACCTGAAGGTTTAAGACTAAAAATCACTTCTATTTCGTGGTTTGTGTTTTGTTTTTTGTAATTGTATCGTAAACGTTCATTTTCTAAAATAGATGTAATCAAGGCTTCATCTACAATTGTTTCTCCATTACGCTGTGTTTCAAACTGTATTACTCCTCCTACTTTCCATCCATTGCACGTCATTTTTATGTTTTCAAAACAAGCTGCAAATACTTGTTCGTCAGTCAAAACTTTCCAAATACTATCAGCAGAACTATCTATTGATATATTCAATAAAACTACTTCATTCATTTATTCTTTGTATTTTAAATAATTATTCAATTCATTTTTATAGTTAATCGAAACTCTTACTGCTAACAATCCATTAATTCCTTGTAAATCATCAATTTCAAGGTATTCAATATCATTCTTCAGGTAATTAAGTTCAATTAATTTCGTAAAATATTCAGTATATTCATCTCTCAAAACATCTTCGCTGTAAATCACACAAATTTTTCCTGGTTGATTTACGCGTTCGTCCGTATCTTTTATAAATGCTTTACTAATTCTTTTCTTAATGATTTCATATTTCGCATTATTGTAGCCGTTTACATCGAAACGTTTTTCGTCCATTTTGAACAAAATATCTAATGTAGAATTCGTCGAAAAAATAAGCGAAGCGACATCAATTTTGAGTGGCATTTTTTTACGTACTTCTTTGTAATCCTGCTCTAAAGCAATAGTTGCTTGCAATTGCCAAAATCGGATTTCTTTAATTTTGAGATAACTAAATTTGATATGAGGCGAAATACTTCGACCAACATATAAATTATAATCAACACCATCTGTTTTAAATCGTTCGTAATAATGCGGAAAAATCTGCTGCGCCTTAACTTGAAACGCATCTAATTTTGATGACAAAAGCGAATTTATCATCACGATTGAATGATCAAATTTTTTGCGTTCTACATAAAACAAACCAGTTGTTGTGTCTAATTTTCTCAAGTATTTTTCGATAATACTTTTTTCGTCCTCTTTGGCGTACTTAGGAATTTCTGGATGAATGTTAAGCGAAATATAATCGAACAATTCTGATTCAAAATAAATTTTATCAACATTATCAATTCTGTCCAAAAAATCTTGTAAATGATTAATATTATCTAAGAATTTCTCTTTTCGTGTACGATTATATAATTCACCACAGATTTTAATCAAATATTCAATTTGATTTTGGTAATCAATTCGCATACATTGATTCCGGATTGTAGAAGAATTTCTTACATCAATCTCTCCATACATCGGATATACATTCTGAAATGAAATCTGAGATTTCTGTTTTGTGTTAGAAGTATTCAATAAATGATCTTTCGCTTTTTGACGGAACTTCCACTCTACACTCGGATGCAACGACGTATATTCGGTTTGTATATACGCATTGATTTGATTTTCGAAATCGATTCCATATCGATAAATCGATTCTTCTAATAAAGGTGTAATTTCTGACAACAAATTAGCGTTAATTCTGTTAAAAACGCCTGCTTTACGCGAAGCAACCTCTAAAACACCAAGACAATCGTTCCCATTCTTCAGCGGATAAATAATTAAACTCTTTAAACCTTGTTGATGAACTATATTCAGCAATTTATCGTCAGGATATTTCTCTAACATTGCATCAATATTAGAAACTACGTAATAATCGGATTTACTAATTTTATTCTGAAGATTGGTACAAGCAATCTCATTCATTCGTACACTCGACTTTTTGTTAACAATGAAACTCATGTTAACATGCTCTAATGTACTGTTCTCCAACAATTCTCTGTCCGAATTATAGGAAGAAAAACCAACTTCTAAATCTCCAATCTTAAAAATAGATTTCATTGCCGAAACAATATCACTTTTTACCACATCAAACTGCTCACCAAAAGTAATCAGTTTACTTTTTAGGTTAGACATCGCAATTTCTGTCGTATTATCAAAGAAAGATACAAGGTTAAAACCTTTGGCTATATACGATTGTGGCGGAAAATAATCTCTCCACATTACCGTGTCTTCATAGCTATTTAATAGATTATCAATCTGTTCCTCTGTTAATTCATATTTTTTATCAGCTGGATAAATTTGAAAATAATCGTGATTAATATCTGTACCCAAATAAGTGATAAAACCTTCTTTATTCTCAATTTCTAACTGATTTGCAAAATTAAAATCTAAATTAACATTATAATATTTAGACAAAATAAAACAGCACGAAAATTTATACAAAGTATCTTCGTCTAAATTAGAAAAACTCAGTTTTAGTTTAGAATGTCTGTCGTCGATTAGCTCTTTTAGACGGTCTGTTGCAAAAATAAACTTATCCGAAAAAGGAAATGTAATCGCTTTAAGATTATATTTCATCAACGGTTTCGGAATTATTTTCTCTATAATAGGATGAACTTCATTTATCAATCTTTCAAATTCTTCATACGAATCTACTCCGTTTATAATTTCAGGTTTAGCTTCTTTTAAATAATCTAAAAAAACTTTAAACTCTCCAAAATTATATTCAGAATTCTCTAACTCATTGATTAATGATTCAAATGAATAAACAATTTTAATTGGTAAATTTTCGATCATATTCTCCTTCATATAGCTGTAAAAAACAAAAGACTACTTTTACAAAAGTAGTCTTTTTAAGCTGAAATGTCTTATTTTATTAACGTGTAAAAATCAATGTTTCGTTTGTAGAAAGGTTTTCATCAAATCGATAACCATCCACATCATACGCTTTTACTTCGTCTAACGTTGTTACATTATTTTCTGCACAATATCTTGCCATTGCTCCACGAGCATGCTTAAAATACATCATGATTTTCTTTAATTCTCCGTTTTTATAATCTTGAAATTCTACATCATAAACCGGAACTTTCAGCGATTTTCTATCCAAAACTTTTGCATATTCGTTACTTGCTAAGTTTAAGATAAATTCGCCTTTTTTTAATTTAGAATTTACGAAAGGAGTCAAAGTTTCTTTCCAAAATCCATATAAATTTTTAGAACCATTTACATCTAATTTAGACCCCATCTCCAAACGATACAACATTACTTTATCAGATGGACGAAGAATACCGTATAACCCAGAAAGTAAAAAAGCATTTTTAGTAAAATAACTAATTACATCATCATCCATAGTCGAAGCATCCAAACCTCTGTACACTTCTCCTTTAAAAGCTAATGCAGCCGGAATTGCCTTTTTAGCAGTTGGTT
>RRZT010588256.1_pt1 | contig 17000 bp, 16 predicted proteins | sample 2165551 | NCBI WGS metagenome assembly RRZT01 (sample SAMN10456910, study PRJNA506462) | wastewater metagenome | biome: wastewater; feature: sludge; material: wastewater sludge; isolation source: wastewater sludge with Escherichia coli K12::gfp cells carrying plasmid... | place: USA: Moscow, Idaho...
GAAGCCGGCAGAAAACAACGAAAACAGGACATAACGCGCCTAAAATTTAGGCAAAACTGAAACGAAACACGAAATTCCTCGGAAAATCCTCCTTCGGGGGAAGGGTGTTATGACGAGGGTGAATTAATCAGCGCTTCCTTAGCACTCATGTGGTCTGCACACCCTCAATTAACCGATACAACCCTCCTATATCGCCTAGCAGGCTCAACCAAGCAATTCTCAAATTCTTATTTCCCATTCCTCGTCCTACCTAACTGCCCACAACTAGGGGCCCCCAATACCCCCGAAGAAAATCGATGCTTCTGCACCCACTCCACTTGCGGCGCAGGCTTACTCAATGCTGAAAATGCTGTTGCAGAAGCCATGCGCCCGGTTGCCAACTTTACAGCAACACGCGCGAATGACGCGGCCCCCATTGTATTAAATGGGGCAAGCTCCACTGCGGCAAAAAATGCAGAAATAAAAAGTTATGCTTGGGAGGTTCTCAATGGCAATGATAAAACCGTCATCACCGCCCCTTCTGCCAGCGTGACAAACTTTGAATCTGCCCAAGTTGGTTTATATCAAGTGAAACTCACCACCACCGACAGCACCGGTCGGGTCGACTCCAAAGAGCTTGGTGTAAACGTAACAGCCCCCACCCCAAACGCACCGAAACCGGCTAAATCTAGCGACGGTGGTGGGGGCGGTGCTGCAGATCTGATGCTATTTGCTGGCCTAATGCTTGCTGCTGGCGCTGCATCACGTCGTAAGTAATCAATAAGCTATACATTTAAAAGGGCCGTGCTTGTGAAGCACGGCTTTTTTTGTTGGCTTTGCATAACTCATCATCGTCGGCTCAAATAACCTCAAAAGACTGCCCACAAAAACAAAATCTAAACTAACACTATGTTTTGCTCTCCGGCCTAAGAGCAAGCTCTGTTTTAACGCTCAGACAAATGATGCTGATACACGCCTTATCTTTAAAGCGCTTGCCCGGCTTATTACTAAGAATTTCCCGCTGCTGCCAACATTTCTGCGGCATGTTGGCGGGTGGTTTGGGTCAATTCAAGCCCACCGAGCATGCGTGCAATCTCCTCTACACGCCCTTCGCCCTCCAAGCGCTCTACGGCGCTTAAGGTTTGCCCCTCTACCGATTTTTTCGCAATACGCCATTGCTGGTGCGCCTGCGAAGCAACCTGCGCCAAGTGCGTTACGCATAGAACCTGTCTATGCTGACCCAACTCGCGCAAGCGCTGCCCGACAATTTGAGCCACTCCACCACCAATACCGACGTCAACCTCATCAAAAATAAGGGTTGGTGCCGCGCCGTACTGGCTGGTCATGACTTGAATCGCCAAGCCTATGCGAGAAAGTTCCCCTCCTGAAGCCACTTTTGCCAGCGCCCGTAAAGGCTGCCCGGGGTTGGCGCTAACTTGGAACTCAACATCCTCCTGCCCATGGGCCGCCGGGGCCTCCCGCTTTAGCAGCGCAACCTTAAATTGCCCCCCTGCTAACGCCAAGCCTTGCATGGCTTCCGTAATGCTGCGGCTCATTTCTTCCGCCATACTATGCCGATACGCACTCAATGCTTTTGCCGCTTGCTGATAAGCTTCTAATGTTTTCTGAACCCGCTCGATCAATAAGGCAGGATCAATCGATTGATTCAATTCCAATAAACGCTCGCGCATTTTGATTAATAGCCCCGGTAAATCCACAGGTTTCACCCGGTGTTTACGCGCAAGATTGGTAATGGCTCCCATCCGCTGGTCAACGGCCTCCAGCCGGGCTGGGTCTAATTCGAGCCTGTCGTGATAACGCTTCAGCGCATGGCGTGCTTCATCCGCTTGTATCGAAGCCTCCGTTAGCAAACTTGCCGTTTCTTGAAGTTGGGTATCTATGGCGGATAAATGATTAAACCGTTCAGAGAGCGATGCCAACTCAGTACAAATTCCCCCTCGCCCACCTTCCAGAGCCTCTATCGCCTGCGAACAACCTTCCAACAAACCGGCTCCATGCGCAAGACGTGCTTGCTCCTGCTCCAACTCATCCCATTCTGAGGCGCTAAAGGCCAAGGCTTCAAGCTCCTCCACCTGCCAAGAAAGCATTTGCTGCTCATGAGCAAGCCCGGTGGCATCAGCCTCTGCCCGTTCCAAGGCCCGCTTGGCATCCAACCATTCTCGATAACAACACTGCACCGCCAAAACCAAGCCCGGCGCCTGCGTATCTAGCAGCTGGCGCTGCGCTTCCGCTCGCATTAAGGCATGATGCGCATGTTGCCCATGAATATCCGCAAGCCCCTCTGCAGCAGCCCGCATCTGTGCCTGCGTCACAGGGGTGCCATTCACCCAAGCTTTGCTACGCCCATTGGCTTCGATCACTCGCCTCAGTAAAATCCCACCTTCTGGCACAGAAAGGCCGGCCTCCTCTAGCCATGCGTGTAAGGCACTCTCTGGCGCCACATCAAACTCCGCCACCACCTCCGCCCGGGTAGAGCCCGTTCGAATCATGTCCGGTTCGGCCCGCCCGCCCAGCACCAAGCCTAAAGCATCCAATAAAATAGATTTGCCGGCCCCCGTCTCGCCCGTCAGCGCACTGAAACCTGAAGAAAACTCTAAATCAAGTTGATCGACAATAACAAAATCTCGTATAGCTAGGCGATTGAGCATAATAATCTTGATATCTACAATTTACACAGTATTAAACGTGCCAAGCAAATGGCAATAAAAATGCGGGGCTGCCCCCGCATTCTAATAAAATCAATCGGTTTTGTGCAGATAAGCAGGTTACTCGTCCCGACCTAATACACCAAAGATCTGCAGCAGGCTAAGAAATAGATTGTAGATATTAACAAACAAAGAGGTGGTGGCCATCACATAGTTTGTTTCACCGCCATGAATAATACGGCTGGTATCGTACAAAATATAACCACTTGAAATGAGCGCAAATGCGGCAGAAACGGCTAATGAAAGCATTGGAATTTGAAAGAAAATCGCTGCTAAGCCTGCGATAAATGCAATCCATATGCCCGCAAAAAGAAAGCCGCCCATAAAACTAAAATCTTTACGGCTCATCAGCACATAAGCAGACAGGGCTAGGAATACAGTGCCGGTGGCCCCCAAAGCAGTCATGACGATGCTAGAGCCACCGCTCATCTTCATAAACATATTCAAAATAGGGCCAAGGGTGTAGCCCATGAAGCCGGTTAAAGCAAAAACCAAGGCGACGCCAACGCCGCTATCACGAAAACGTACAATGCCAAACTGTAGCAAAAAGAAACCACCTAGCGTAATCAATAAACCCAAAGGTTTTTGATTCATCGCCATCGACAAACCGGCCATACCAGCCGAAAACAATAAAGAAAGCGCCAAAAGCATATACGTGTTGCGCAGCACCTTGTTAACTTCGAGTACCGAGGTGACGCGCGTCGGGATAGCATTTGAGGCAATATGATTACTCATCCTGAATTCTCCTAGGGTTTACAACAGAACCTGAACACTAACACAAAATGATTGCTTGACGGAGGCATTATCCCATCTATAAACTGGAGCAATTCAAGATTTTTTATCCCATTTTTCCGAAGTTTTAAATGATAAACCTTAAACAGCTTCATCACTTCTGGGCTGTCGCAAAAGCGGGTGGCGTTGTGCGCGCAAGCGAACGCCACGGCTTAGCCCCCCAAACATTAAGCGGACAGATTGCCACCTTGGAGGCCAACTTAGGCGTCACGCTCTTTCGAAAACAAGGTCGCAACCTGGTTTTAACAGAAACAGGGGAAATGACCCTCGCCTATGCAGACGAAATTTTCAGCGTAGCCTCTGAGCTTGAAGCCGCCATCCAAAACCGTGCGGCCGGGCGCACCTTACCCTTTAAGATTGGTGTGGCCGATGTCGTCCCCAAGGCCATTGCCACACTCATCATTTCACCGGCCATGGTGCTTCAAGACACCCTGCACTTAACCTGTCGAGAAGGCAAGCTCACGCAACTTTTAGGCGATTTGGCCATTCACCGGCTTGATCTGGTGTTGGCAGACAGCCCCTTGCCCGATCAATCCGATATCCGTGGCTACAGTCAAAAACTAGGGGAATCCACACTCAGCTTTTTTGCTGCGCCTAAACTTATGTCGCAGCTCACCCAACCTTTCCCGGCCTGCCTTGCCCAAGCCCCTTTGCTAATTCCGGGCTCAGACGCCAGCAGCCGAGGCGCACTCATGCGCTGGCTACAAGACCACAATATTGTGCCTAAAATTGCGGCCGAATTTGACGATAGCGCACTCACAGTCGCCTTTGGCCAAGCCGGTATGGGGATTTTTACCGCCCCAACACACATTGCGCAGCAACTTTGCCAGCAACACAATGTGCACATTATTGGAGAGGCAACAACTATTTTTGAAAACTATTACGCAATTACCGTGGAACGCCGCTTACATCACCCCGCGATACAGGCCATTACACAAGCCAACTTGTTCAACTCTCAGAATAAAACTGCATAAAAGCGTTACAGAAATGCCTTCAGTAATTTTTGGCTTTAGTTCAATGCGCTAAGCCTTGAACTCAATTCATCTATCTGAAAACGGCTGCTATTTGGCACAAAAAACTAATCACTTTTTGCATCTAGCTTATACTTGCATCCCGCAGCAACACGCGCTCCAAATAAAACCTCAATGTCTCACGCAACAAGCCGGGCGCTAGACTTTTAGAAGCAATACGTATTACCCCTTCGTTAAACTTTTCTAAGCGACGGCAACAGGCTATCCTACTGTCCTTTTGCGCGATTTAGTATTTTTATACACTCAACATGCTCAGCTACCTTTTTCTTCTTATTGGCGCAGTACTCGTTAATAACGTTGTTTTCGTCAAAATTTTAGGCCTATGCCCCTTCATGGGCGTTTCTAAAAAACTCGAAACCGCGCAAGGCATGGGCGCCGCAACCACTTTTGTACTCACGCTGGCCTGCGGCACCAGCTATTTAATCGACCATTACTTGCTTAGCCCGCTAGGACTGCAATATCTCAGAACCTTAGCGTTTATTGTCGTCATTGCCGCCATTGTTCAACTCACAGAATTAGTCATTCAAAAAACCAGCCCGGTCTTACACCAAGTTTTAGGCATCTATTTACCGCTGATCACAACAAACTGTGCTGTTTTAGGAATCCCTTTGCTGAATGTTGCTTTGGACCACAATTTTTTTGCCTCCTTAATATTTGGTTTTGGCAGCGCAGCCGGCTTTACTTTAGCCATGATGATTTTTGCCAGCATTCGAGAACGTCTTGAAGGCGCGGACATTCCCGAACCATTCAAAGGCAATGCCATTGCACTCATCACAACAGGTTTAATCAGCTTGGCTTTTATGGGATTTGCCGGCCTAGATCGGTTCGGCCAATGAAGGACGCACTGGCATGCTTGTAGCCCTGATTTCCATGACTATTTTAGCGCTCATCCTAGGCGCTGCCTTGGGCGTGGCCGCTATTTTATTTAAAGTCGAAGGCGATCCGCTGGTCGACAAAATCGACGCCATTTTGCCCCAAACACAGTGCGGCCAATGTGGCTACCCCGGCTGCAAACCTTACGCCACCGCCATTGCAAATAATGAAGCAGATATCAACCAATGCCCCCCCGGCGGTGAAGAAGGCATTCGTAAACTTGCTGATTTGCTGGGGCGCGAATTCAAACCCCTTTCTGAAGAACACGGCACAGAAAAACCGAAAGCCGTCGCCTTTATTGATGAACAAGTCTGCATCGGCTGCACGCTGTGCATTCAAGCCTGCCCGGTTGATGCCATTGCCGGTGCCGCCAAGCAAATGCACACGATAGTCAGCGATTTGTGCACCGGGTGCGAACTGTGCGTCGCGCCCTGCCCGGTCGACTGCATTACCATGACTCCCTTAGCGCAGACGCTTGAAAACTGGAAATGGCAATACCCGGTTTTTACCCTTAAGCCTGTGGGCCCTTATGCTAAAAAAACTCTTTAAATTTAACGGGGGCGTCAAACCACCGACTTACAAGGCAGACAGCGCCGCCACCCCTATAACCGTCGCCCCCCTGCCCAAGCAGCTCATCATTCCGCTGCATCAAAATGTTGGCGGCACGCCTCGCCCCATTATGCAGCCCGGGGAACGCGTGCTCAAGTATCAACGCCTGGGCGAAGCGGACGGCCATTTTTCCGCTGCCGTTCACGCCCCCACCTCCGGCACCATTACCGCCGTTGAACCGCGCGTTATGGCACATCCTTCCGGGCTAGAAAGCTTGTGCGTGGTGCTCACGCCCGATGGTTTAGACCAAGCGCTCTCCATTCCCCCTTTTGACTGGGCCAACAACACCGCACAAGAAACCCAACTCTTTCTGCGCGACATGGGCATCGTCGGCCTGGGCGGCGCCGTTTTCCCAAGCCACGTCAAACTCAAAACAAAGCAAACCGGGCTAGATACCCTGGTCATCAATGGTGCGGAATGCGAACCCTTTATCACCTGCGACGACCGGCTGATGCGCGAAAGCCCCGAGGAAGTCGTCGCCGGGGCGCGCATCATGCAACAAATATTAAACGCGCGCCAAGTGCTCATTGGCATTGAAGACAACAAGCCCGAAGCGCTCTCTGCCATGCAAGCCGCCTGTGCAGATTTACCGGGCTTTTCAGCTCTAGGCATTCCCACACGCTACCCGACAGGCGGCGCCAAGCAGCTGATCCGCGTACTTACCGGCATTGAAGTGCCGCACGGCAAGCGCTCGACCGACTTTGGCGTACAGTGCTTTAATGTGGCCACCGCACGCGCCATTTGGCAGGCGCTCACGCAAGGCATCCCGATGGTACGCAGAATCGTCACCATTGCCGGGCATGTTGAACAAGCCCGCAACTGGGATGTGGCCATCGGCACCCCCATGGCAGAACTACTCGAATGGGCGCAAGTAAAGCCCGGCGTCAGCACCCTGATTATGGGCGGCCCCATGATGGGCGTGCCCATGCCCATGCCCAGCCCAGACGTCCCAGTCATCAAAGCCACAAACTGCATCATTGCCGCAGACGAAAAGCTCTTTCCCCCGCCACCGCCGGAGCAAGCTTGCATCCGGTGCGGTGACTGCGCCCGGGCCTGCCCGTCCGATCTGCAACCCTTTGAGCTCTATTGGCATAGCCGCAGCAAAAACTTTGGCAAAGCGCAGGAATACCACCTGTTTGACTGCATCTAATGCGGCTGCTGCGCCTATGTGTGCCCATCCCATATTCGCTTGGTTGACTACTACCGCTTTGCCAAAAGCGAAATTTGGGCGCACGAAAAAGAAAAGAATGCCGCTGATACCGCGCGCGAACGCTTTGAATGGCGCAATGAACGCCAAGCCCGGGAAAAAGCCGAAAAAGCGGCCAAGCTCGCCGCCAAAGCCGCACAAACACATGCGGAGCAAAGCGCCGCCAGCTCACAAGAAGACAAGCCCGCCGCACCAGACAAACAAGCGCTGATTGCCGCCGCACTTGCCCGGGCTCAGCAACAAAAACAAGCAGCCAGCACCCCGGCGCCGGATATTCAAAGTAAAGAGCCTTAAACATGATCGAACACGCCCCTTACCTGCGAAAACCCAATAGCGTCACCCAGGTGATGTTCACCGTGCTCCTTGCACTGGTGCCGGCCATTGCCGTCTATATTTGGCAGTTTGGAATAGGCGTGCTGGTAAGCCTGTGCATCACCAGCCTCACCGCCCTCATCGCAGAAGCCCTTGTCCTCAAAGCCCGGCATCGGCCCATCGCCCCCCATTTAATGGATGGCTCCGCCTTGGTCACCGCTTGGCTCGTCACCTTATCCATTCCGCCGATTTTGCCTTGGTGGACAAGCGTGCTGGCAGCTCTTATCGCCATTGTCATTGCTAAGCATCTTTATGGCGGCTTAGGCCAAAACCCTTTTAACCCGGCGATGGTTGCTTTTGCCGCGCTAATCGTGGCCTACCCTTCACTCATGTCGCAATGGCCCAATCCCAATCTATCCGCCGCAGAACAGATACAACTCATTTTTGGCGCAGAGCGTAGCGTTGACGCCATTACCGCCGCCACCCCGATTGATGCCATGCGCACCGGGCTGAAAACCGGGCACCAGACGCTTGAGCAAATTAAGCAAGGCCCGGCCTTCGGTTTTGTCGGGGGCCGGGGCTGGGAATGGATTGCACTGGCCTATCTGTTAGGCGGCCTTATTTTAAAAGCCCGGGCCATCATCACCCTGCATGCCCCTATCGCCTTTCTCACTGCACTCGCAGCCATCGCAAGCCTATGCTGGGTCATAAACCCGGAACACTTCGCCACACCGCTCTTTCATCTCGCCAGTGGTGGTACGCTGCTTGCGGCGGCCTTTATCGTGACAGATCCCGTTTCAGGCGCGACCACACCACGAGGAAAGATCCTCTTTGGCATTGGCACCGGCCTGCTGGCTTACATTATCCGAGTCTTTGGCGCCTCGTTTCCGGATGGCATTGCGTTTGCCGTACTCATCATGAACACCCTTGCCCCGCTGCTTGATATGAAAACCCAGCCCAAAGTTTTTGGCCATAAACACACGCCAAGCCCATGAATACGCCCAAGCCCCCTACCCTGTCTCGTGAAGCCTTTGAAAGCGGCCTCAGAAATAGCCTTGCCATGGCCGTTTTTACAATCGTTTTTACCGCTGCCATGGCGCTCACCTACGAAGCCACGCATGAAGATATCGAACAATCTCTTATCAAAGAGCGCATGCGCCTCGTCAATACGGTGCTCCCCCCAGCGCTTTACGACAATAATCTGCTAGAGGATTTTGCCATCCTCCCCCCTCATCCCAAGCTTGGTCTGCCCAAAGGCGGCAAAATTTACCGGGCTCGAAAAAATGGGCAAGCGGCGGGTTTAGTCTTAGAAACCGCTGCAAACGATGGCTATTCTGGCCGTATCGAACTTCTCGTAGCGCTGGATGCACAAATGTCGGTCATTGGGGTACGCGTCACAGAACATAAAGAAACCCCAGGCTTGGGTGATTACATCGTGCCAGAAAAAGATAAAAACAAAGCCCAACCCTGGATTAACCAATTCTCCCATCACTCGCTTGAAAACACTCCTACCGCACAATGGACGGTTAAAAAAGACGGCGGCGCATTTGACTACCGCACCGGCGCCACCATTAGCGCACGTGCGGTGTCTCAAGCAGTGGGGCGAGCCGTTCAATTTTCCACCACTCACCAAGCTGAGATTTTTAACGCCGAAAAAGGCGAACAACTGAAACTGGAAAACACACCATGAGTACCCCAAAAAGTACCGTTTTCAAAAATGGCATTTTTACTCAAAACCCGGCGCTCGCACAGCTTTTAGGCTTATGCCCCACACTAGCTATTAGCAGCACCTTTGTAAACGGCACAAGCCTAGGCTTGGCTACCATTTTAGTCATGGCCCTCTCAAACCTCGCCATTGCGCTGCTGCGTAACTTTATTCCGTACGAAATCCGAATCCCGGTCTTTATTCTCATTATCGCCGCGCTCGTCACTGCGGTAGATTTAGCATTTAACGCCTATTTCCATACGCTTTACATGGTGCTGGGTATTTTTGTGCCCTTGATCGTAACCAACTGCATTGTGCTGGCCCGGGTTGAAGCCTTTGCCGCTAAAAATAGCCCCATGCATTCTTTGCTGGATGGTTTGGGAATGGGCGTGGGACTCACACTGGTCCTCGCCATGCTGGGCGCCACACGCGAGCTCATTGGCAGCGGCACGCTTTTTAGTGGTATCGAACAAGTAATTCCCGGCACACAAGCCATCTCTGTTTTAGGTGCCAACTACCCCGGCTTTCTCATCGCCATTTTGCCCCCCGGCGCTTTCATATCACTGGGCATGTTCATCGCGCTCCAAAACATGCTCAAAATGCGCCAAACACATAAAAACAAATCCGCTCACACGCAGCCAAGTACAGTTCAAACAAGCGAAGCTTAAACACACAAGAAAACCAAGGCAAAAAAAACACAGCCCAATCAAAGTAAATTGGGCCATAAAACCTTGACGTGACGGTTCACAATGCGCACAACACAGGCAACAACAGGTAAGAGCCGGATTTAAAAGATCAGCTTAACGAGGAATCAAGCCCGTCGAACGTTTTTGACGTGTTTAATATGACGAATAGTGCGTATGACATCAGCCAAATGCTTGCGGTCTCGTATGTCTAAAGTGAAGTAAAGCGTTCTGAGGTTTTCAGCATCGTTGTCAAAATGCACTTTTTCAATATCCGTACCGCTTTGAGTAATAGCATTTGCAATGTTGCCAAGCACCCCTCGCGCATATTCAATTGTGATGCGAATGCCCACAGGGAAGCTTTGCAAGTTTTCTTTTGCCCAAGCAACGTCTATCCACTGGCGACTATTGACGCGTATCTCGGGAATATGCTCGCACCGGACGTGGTGAATTTCTAACCCTTGCCCTTTTTTCAGCAAGCCAATAATGGGGTCGCCCGGGATGGGCTGGCAACAGGGCGCACGCACAATATGGTTGCCCTCAGTACCATAAATTTGAATGACAGCATCAAATTTGGGACTAGCCACATTGCCTTGACCAGATTCTTCATCTTGCGCCTGTGCCAAGCGCCTAGCCACAATCACTGAATGGCGTTTGCCCAATGCAATACTGGTAAAGACTTCTTCTTTACTACGTAGCCCCCGGTCACGCATAAAGCGATTCCAGGCAAATGTGCTGACCTGTTCGAGATTAAGACCATGGTGACGCAGCGCTTGATCTAGCAAGCGCTCACCTAAACTGACGGCCTCTGTATTGTAAGTTGCTCTAATAAAATGACGAATTTGCGCCCGGGCTCGGCTAGTGCGCACATATTCCAGCCACGCGGGATTAGGCTTGGGTTCAGAAGCCGTGATAATTTCAACAACATCCCCATTTCTAAGCTCGGTACGCATCGCATAAGGTTCATTGTTGATGCGGCAAGCAATAGCACAATGTCCAACATCCGTATGCACTGCATAAGCAAAATCGACCGGTGTTGCCCCCCGGGGTAAGTTGAAAATTTTGCCTTTGGGAGAAAAAACATAAACCTCTTCCGGAAAAAGATCGACTTTAACGTGCTCAAAAAATTCTGCGGCTTCACCGGTGGTGGTTTGTAGCTCAATCATAGACTGAAGCCAATGATGCGTTTTTTGCTGAAGCAGAGTTAAAGGCTGCCCGTTTTCTTTGTAAAGCCAATGTGCTGCGATGCCGGTCTCTGCAATACGGTGCATCTCATTGGTGCGAATTTGCACTTCTATGGGAATCCCAAAAGGGCCAATGAGCGTGGAGTGCAAAGACTGGTAGCCATTTGTTTTGGGCAGGGCAATAAAATCTTTAAATTTTCCCGGGATGGGTTTGTACAGCGCGTGCAAAGCCCCCAGTGCTACATAACAACTTTGAATATTCGGAACAATAATGCGAAAACCATAAATATCCAGCACCTGTGAAAAAGTAAGGCGCTTGTTTTGCATCTTGAGGTAAATGGAATAAAGGTGCTTTTCCCGGCCGTAAATTTCTGCGTCTATTTGCCATTGAGGAAGCTGGGCTTCTATAGCCTTTTTAATCTTTCCAACCACTTCGCGCCGATGCCCACGAGCCGTTCGAACCGCTTTATCGAGAACCGTGAAGCGTAAAGGATTTTTACTGCGAAAAGATAGATCTTGAAGCTCGTGGTAAAGGCTGTTCAACCCCAGCCGGTTGGCAATACGAGCGTAGATTTCAAGTGTTTCATTGGCAATACGCCGTCGCTTCTCAGGGCGCATATGCGCCAGAGTGCGCATATTGTGAAGCCGGTCAGCCAGTTTAAGAAGAATGACACGCAAATCTTTAGCCATTGCCAAAAACATTTTCCGAAAGTTTTCAGCTTGTGCTTCTTGGTGAGATTTAAACCGGAGTTTATCGAGCTTCGAGAGTGCCGCAACCAAATCTGCCGCCGCTTGCCCATAACGTGCCGCAATTTCGCCGGGTGTAATGTTTGTATCCTCAACGACATCATGCAGTAATGCAGCAATCATCGCCTGCGCGTCAAGATGCCATTCTGCGGCAATAAGCGCAACCGCAAGTGGATGGGTGATATAAGGTTCACCACTGACCCGAGTTTGATTTTGGTGTGCGAGCGCGCCAAAGCGAAAGGCACTCTCAATTTGAGCGACTTCTTCTGGCTTGAGGTAGGTTTGGAGCTTTTCTTTAAGGGGAGAAAAGTCAACGCTGTCTGCAGGATGAGGGCTAGAGAGCGTAGCAGACATGATTGATACGCCCTCCTACCTACTTACTTAAGTTGAGCTACGCTTGAGAATCTCAAGCCCGATTTTGCCTGCAGCGATTTCTCTTAAGGCGATCACGCTAGGTTTATCTTTATTATTCTTCTCAAGCTCAATTTGTGGCGTGCTGCCAATAGAAAGTTGGCGCGCACGAGTGGTAGCGACCATAGTCAGGTCAAAGCGATTGGGAATGCGTTTAAGACAGTCATCAACTGTAATACGTGCCATATAAAATCCTAAAGGTTAAAAAGTTCTGGGTGATTCTTCTGCTGCAAAGCACTACGTAACTTTGCCGCGCGAACAAGCGCAACAAGGTCTGCCGTAGCCTGCTCAAGATCTGCGTTAACAATAACATACTGAAACAAGACTGCGTGCTTGATTTCATCATGTGCGGCAGCAAGCCGAGCTTGAATCACAGCTTCCGAATCTGTACCCCGGCCACGTAGGCGCGTATTGAGGGCATCCAGAGAGGGGGGAAGAATAAAAACATCTATCGCATCTCTAAAACGTTTGCGAACCTGTTCCGCACCTTGCCAATCAATTTCAAGGAGGATGTTACTGCCTGCACAAAGTTCAGATTCAAGCCAGACGGCTGATGTTGCGTAATAATGGCCATGCACATGAGCCCATTCTAGGAATTCCCCCTCCTCCCTTTTTGCAAGAAATGTGGACTCATCAATAAAGTGATAATGTTTACCATCAATCTCGCCGGGCCGGGGTGCACGCGTTGTATAGGAAACTGAAAGATGCACACTTGGATCTTGTGCCAATAAAGCACGAACAAGTGTGGTTTTGCCCGCACCAGAAGGCGCCGAAACAATGATGAGAGAGCCTGCCATAATATTTATCTTCGATAATAAGAGGATAAAAGTATCAAAATAGGTATACGTGATACGCTAGAAACACCCCGTGAGTGTAATCCAAACAAGTATAAAACGGGTATTTTTAAGCTTACGAGAGCAGTTCTTTGATTGTTGCAATGCAGCATCGCAGTAGGTTTGTAGGCTTTTAAATTTATATTTAAAAACCTTATGTCAGCAATAAAAAATCTGAACTACTTTGCGTTTTATTGTGTGAAAATACATACCGTAATATGAAATAAGAGAGTAATCTCCATATAAATTTAAAGAGACGTTCGTTGAAAAACCTTAAATCTAGGAGTGCAAAAGTATGAATGCAATCACAGAAAACACTAATATCTTAGAAGCATGGCGCGGTTTTAAAGGCGGTGACTGGCAAAATGCCGTCAACGTGCGCGACTTCATTCAAAAGAACTTTACGCTTTATGAGGGTGACTCCAGCTTCTTGGCCGGCCCCACAGAGCGCACAACCAAGCAGTGGGCAAAACTCTCTGAACTGCTTAAAGCTGAGCGTGCAAAAGGTGTACTAGATGTATCACCTATTCCCTCTAGCATCACCGCACATGACGCAGGCTATATCGACAAAGACCTCGAAGTAATTGTAGGTCTGCAAACAGATGCTCCACTAAAACGCGCCATTATGCCCAATGGCGGTTTGCGCATGGTTCAAAATGGTTTGGATGCTTTTGGATTCAAAATGGATCCCGAAGTGACTGAAATTTGGACTAAATACCGCAAAGACCACAACTCCGGCGTATTTGATGTATATACACCTGAGATCCTGGCTGCACGTAAGTCTGGTGTGATTACGGGTTTGCCTGATGCTTATGGCCGTGGTCGTATTATTGGTGACTATCGCCGTGTTGCTTTGTACGGTACAGATTACTTACGTGCTGAGCGTCAAAAAGCGTTCCACGACTTAGATGACGCTGTTTTCACAGAAGACGTTATCCGCTTGCGCGAAGAGCTTTCAGAGCAATTCCGTGCGCTGAAAGAACTCACCCAAATGGGTGAAAAATATGGGTTTGATCTATCTCGCCCAGCAATGAATGCACGTGAAGCAATCCAATGGACTTACTTGGCTTACCTTGCTGCTGTTAAAGAGCAAAACGGTGCCGCAATGTCTATGGGTCGCGTTAGCACCTTCCTAGACATCTACATCCAGCGTGACCTTGAGGCCGGTCTGATCACCGAGTCTGAAGCACAAGAGATGATGGATCACTTCGTCATCAAGTTACGTATTGTTCGCTTCTTGCGCACACCAGAGTACGATCAACTCTTCTCCGGCGACCCAACTTGGGTAACCGAGTGTATCGGCGGTGTCGGTGAGGATGGCCGTCCATTAGTGACCAAAAATGCCTTCCGCACCCTCCACACACTGTACAACTTGGGGCCTGCACCTGAGCCAAACATTACTGTATTGTGGTCAACACAGCTCACACGTGGCTTTAAAGACTTCTGTGCCAAAGTGTCTATCGACACCAGCTCTATCCAGTACGAAAACGATGACCTCATGCGCCCACGCTGGGGTGATGACTACGGTATCGCTTGTTGCGTCTCTGCTATGCGCATCGGTAAGCAAATGCAGTTCTTCGGTGCCCGTGCTAACTTGGCTAAGGCACTGTTGTACGCAATCAACGGTGGCGTAGATGAGAAGAGCGGCGCAGTGGTTGCAAAAGGTTTTGAGCCGATTAAGAGCGATGTGCTTGACTACGATGAAGTCATGGTGAAGTTTGACCTGACCATGGACTGGTTAGCAAAAACTTATGTGAAAGCACTGAACTGCATCCACTATATGCACGATAAATACGCTTACGAGCGCATTGAAATGGCTTTGCATGATCGCGACATTCTCCGCACTATGGCTTGTGGTATTGCCGGTTTGTCTGTTGCTGCTGACTCTTTGTCTGCTATTAAGTACGCCAAAGTCTCTGTTATTCGTGATGAAAAAGGTTTGGCCGTCGATTACAAAATCGAAGGCGATTACCCCAGCTATGGTAACAATGACGACCAAGCAGACAGCATTGCTGTTTGGCTAGCAGAAACCTTTATGGGTAAGATCAAAGCTCAGCCTCACTTTTACCGCAACGCTACGCCAACGCAGTCTGTTCTCACCATTACATCTAACGTTGTGTATGGTAAGAAAACCGGTAACACCCCAGACGGACGCCGGGCTGGCGAGCCTTTTGCACCAGGCGCTAACCCAATGAACGGCCGTGACGTTAAAGGCTTTGTGGCTGCCGGTGCTTCTGTGGCCAAGATTCCTTACTGCGCTGCGCTAGATGGTATTAGCTGGACCGCTTCTGCTACACCGGATGCATTGGGTCACACAGAAGAAGATCGCGTGCTGAACCTGTCTAACTGCTTGGATGGTTTTGCCAGTGCCGGTGGTTTCCACGTGAATGTGAACGTGTTTAACCGCGACACCTTGGTTGACGCTATGAACCACCCAGAGCTTTACCCACAGCTAACCGTTCGCGTATCGGGTTATGCTGTGAATTTTGTAAAACTCACCCGTGAGCAACAGCTTGACGTAATCAGCCGTACCTTCCACAGTTCAATGTAAGTTTTACACTCTTCTTTGAAGAGATACCTAAAAATCCGGCTGTTTGCAAACAAGCCGGATTTTTTATGCACTTTTCAAAATATATTGGCAAAATCAAAATAAGCTAGGATGGACTCAAAAATCCCCATCATTGCAAATTTAAAAATACAATATCCATAAAGAGAGCATTACTATGACATCCGCCCCAATTGTCTCGCCTAATCAAGAGATTGCATCAGAGCCCGCTCCGCTGATTGGTTATATTCACTCTGTCGAATCAGGCGCTGCTGTAGATGGCCCTGGCATGCGTTTTGTCTTTTTTATGTCAGGCTGTCAGTTCCGATGCCTATATTGCCATAATCCAGACACATGGAAATTACACAATGGCCGAGTTACAACCATTAAAGAGTGCCTATTTGAGCTATCAAAATACGCCAGATTTTTAAAGTTTGCAGGCGGAGTCACTATTTCTGGAGGAGAGCCCATGATGCAGGCGAAGTTTGTTGGAGAACTTTTTTCTGCAATCAAACAAGAATACGGCTTACATACAGCACTGGATACACAAGGATTTTTGCATACAAATGTCACAGATGACTGGTTTGATCCCGTTGATCTAGTCCTGCTAGATATTAAGCACATAGACCCTGCCAAGTATGAGCACATCACAAGCAAACCCCTACAGCCAACACTTGATTTTGCACATCGTCTGGTGAGACTAGGCAAAAAAATGTGGATTCGCTATGTATTAGTACCAGGCTTATCTGATGATGAAGATGATATTGCCAAAATGGCAGATTTTATTGCCACATCTTTAGCAAAAAATGTAGAGCGAGTTGAAGTGCTACCTTTTCACCAAATGGGCGCACACAAGTGGTCTGATCTAGGAATGCATTATGAACTAGGCGATACACCTACACCAACACCAAGCCTAGTACGTAGAGCACGCGAAATATTCTCCGCCCATGGCCTCAAAGCCACTTAAATGAAAAACTTTCCGGAAAAACAAATAGAGCTTTACGAGCCAATCTCATAATGTGTAAGAATCCAGCGCGTTATTTACAGTTTTGTTTGTAAAAATAAAGACTGAGAATCTCATACGGCGTATGGTTACTTAAAGATTTATGTGGCTTGACTGTATTGTAGAAATTGACAAACCGATTCAGCTCCTGCTGTCTATGAGTCGAATCATTGAAGAGCATTTTCTCATGCCACATTTGCATCATGGTGCGAATAACCCGTTCTGCTTTACCCTTGGTTTGCGGGCGGAAAACTCGAGTAAACTTTTGCCCAATATTGTTTTGGCAACATGCTTGAACAAATGCATGAGCAGCATTGCCCTTACATACAGTTCACGTGAATAATCATCAATGGCCACAAA
>RRZT011391314.1_pt1 | contig 16988 bp, 12 predicted proteins | sample 2165551 | NCBI WGS metagenome assembly RRZT01 (sample SAMN10456910, study PRJNA506462) | wastewater metagenome | biome: wastewater; feature: sludge; material: wastewater sludge; isolation source: wastewater sludge with Escherichia coli K12::gfp cells carrying plasmid... | place: USA: Moscow, Idaho...
CAAGAACGCCCTCAAGATCGAGGCAGACAATTTTCACGACAAGCTCCCTGGGTGATGTGATTAGCCGACAATGACGGCAAATGAAAATTTAGCCCGGCATTCTACCAAAATTCAGTTACTTACATGAACTCCATTACGCAGTGCAGCTATCCAAAAGCTGGCTTTGGGGGACAAAACAGTCTAGATTTACGGCCTCGGAGGAACAGCACAATGCACATTTACCCTTTATTTTTGCTCATTCTCATTATCAGCCCCTCGCTCTGGGCGCAAACGCCAGACACAAGGCCTGTGGAACATGAACCGCCACAAACACTCGAGCAGGCCAGCGCGATGCGCCAGCGCGCCAAGCAAATGAACAACGAGGCAGATGCCGCTTATGCCTCGGAGCAGGAAGAATGCTACAAAAAATTTCTCGTCAACAGATGCCTGGACGCTGCCAAAAAACGCCGCACGCAAACAACAATAGAAGCCCGAAAACTGGACAGTGCAGGGCGCGACTTTCAGCGCGAAGCCAAACGCGCCGAGGTCGAAGCTGAGGAAACCAGGCGCACCGCCGACCTTGCAACCCGCAGCACGGAACAAAAGGCACAAGCGGAAACCTATCGCGCTGAGGAAGCCGCAAGAGTGAGCGCCCGGGAACAAAAAATCGCCAAAAAGGCGCAACAGGCTGAGGCCGGCCGCAAAAAGACCGCCGCCGAACAGGCCAAGCGTCAAGCCAAAGAAGAAAAACGGGCCAAAAGGGACGCAGAGCGAGCCGCCAAAGCGCCTGGTCCAGGCAACTGATTGTCAAATAGGCCCTTAACGTCTATCGACACCGGCCCGCAAAAGAGCGATCTCTCCGGCCGCTTCAGTCCCCACACCCCTGACTCCCCCAGCTACGCGAAAAGCCGCCCCCTTCGCCTTCGCGTGCAGGGTAGACGCACATCCGGATAGACATCGAATCCCGCTCTTTCCGAATATCGGGCGGAAATGCCGCAAACGGAGAGGCACGCTCGACGACGCGCTTGATATATGCGACTTCGGCTGCCTGGTCGGCCGCATAAAGCACTCGGTAGTCTTTCAATGAGCCGTCCGAATTCAGACTGATCTCGACCAATGCCTTGCGCTGGCCCCGCGCGCGTCGCTCATTCTCAACAAAAGCAGCACTTCGATTGAGCTTGCGCAAAAAAGCATCCCAATACATTTCCAAACTGTAGCGATCAATGGGCTTCCCTTTACCGGAAGCTGGTTTCGATTCACGATCAACGCCATCTTCCAGCGCTGATCGTCCCATCTGACGGGCCATGGCCAGCGCCTTGCCAGACAGTGTCTGCCCGCTCGGCGGCGGCCTCGTATCGATGGCCAGTTCGTCGAGAAAACTTTTCATGTCCGCCTGTTCGGCCTTTGACCATTTACGATTGGCCAAAGAGTAGGCAGGAGCACTCAAGGACTTCGTAGGTGCTTTCTTGTTTGACGACAGCCGCCGCTTTGACGCTGGCTCAGGCGGCTTGGGTTCGGGCGTCGAAACTTGAACGCCGGACGGGCGCGGCGGCGTAACTGGAGAACGGGCAAGCGTGGCTATCAGCCGGCGCTGCGGCGGCATTTCCTGATTCTCTGCATCGGCACCAGAGCGGGGGAGGAAATTCGATGAGGAATAGCCCACAAAAAGAACGACCGCATGCAGCAACAGGGAAAACCCCATCGCCAGCAGAAACGACTTGCGTACCTGCAAATAGGGCGATTCCAGGTCGTTCATCCAGTGCCAAGCAGGCCAATCAGGGGCGCCAACACTTACCTTGCCAGCCTATCCCGGAAGCGGATGTCGCCGGCCTTTGCCGGATCAAATGCTGCCTTATCCGCGTAATACGCGCGGAACAATGCCAGATCTTCTTGCTCATTTCCGCTCAGCATTACCCAATGTTCAATGCCCATCAGTTTCTTGCCGTAGTCGATAAAGCCAAGGCCAACCGGCACCTTGGCGGCAAGCGCAAGCCGGTAGAACCCAGTCTTCCAATGATCGGTCTTCGCCCGCGTTCCCTCCGGTGCGATGCACATGCACATACGCTCACTCTGCGCGAAACTGGCCGCCAGTTGCGTAATCAAGCCTGTCGGCTCACGCCGGTTGACTGGCACCCCGCCGAGCCAAATGAAGAGACGTTTGAGTGGCCAGCGAAACATCGAATCCTTGCCCGCCCAATTGAGGTCGACGCCATGCTTGGCCTTAAACAGAAGACCCAAAGGGAAATCCCAGTTCGAAGTATGCGGATACACCGGCACAACGGACTTCGGCCCCGGCGGAGGGGTATAAACCGTCCGCCAACCGGAGATGCGAAGCACAGATGCCGCTAGCCAGCGCATAGCCGCTCCCCGGAAAACTAGTCGATGCCCTGACTGGAGAGGTATTCCTCGTAGTTACCGAGGTAATTAACGACCGTACCATCCATGCGAATCTCGATGATCCGCGTCGCCAGCGACGACACAAACTCACGGTCGTGCGAAACAAACACCAAAGTCCCCTTGAACTTCTCCAGCGCAGTATTAAGCGACTCGATAGATTCCATGTCCAGGTGATTGGTCGGCTCGTCCAAAACAAGAACGTTCGGTTTGGTCAACATCAGCTTGCCGAAGATCATGCGCCCTTGCTCGCCACCGGAAATTACATTGACCGATTTTCGGACGTCATCTCCGGAAAAAAGTAAACGGCCGAGAGTTCCGCGAATCAGCGTTTCCAGATCCTCACCCTCGCTGGCATTGGCGCGCGCAAACCCAGACACCCAATCGGTAAGCGTGGTATCACTCTTGAAGTCATCCGCATGATCCTGCGCGTAATAACCGCAACGAGCCTTCTCAGTCCATTTGATCGAACCAAACTGCGGCTGCAAAACGCCCATCAGTAATTTGAGGAAGGTTGATTTACCGACGCCGTTTTCGCCGATAACCGCGATACGATCGCCCGCATTCAGGGTGAAATCAAAGCCGTTGAAGATTTTGCGCTCACTGCCGGGGTAAGCAAACGTCAGATTCTCTATCTCTACCGCTTGACGGTGCAGCTTTTCCTTCTCATCGTAGTCAAAGCGAATCCAAGGATACTGACGTGACGACGGCTTCACGTCCTCTGGCTTCAGCTTTTCGATCAGTTTGACGCGCGACGTTGCTTGTTTGGCCTTCGATTTATTGGCCGAAAAACGGCGCACGAAATCCTGCAACTCCGAAATGCGTTCCTTGGCGCGGTCATTGGCGTTTTTCTGCTGCTGGCGCGCCTGCGACGAGGCTTCCATGAAGTCGTCGTAGGTACCCGGATAAACGGTAATCTTGCCAAAATCCAAGTCGGCCATGTGCGTGCACACCTGGTTCAGAAAGTGGCGATCGTGCGAAATGATGATCATCGTGCTGTTGCGCTCATTAAGCACGTTTTCCAGCCAGCGAATCGTCGCGATATCAAGGTTGTTGGTCGGTTCGTCGAGCAGCAGTATGTCCGGATCGGCAAACAACGCTTGCGTCAACAACACGCGCAGCTTCCAACCGGGGGCCACTTCGCTCATCGGGCCGTGGTGCTGTTCTGAGGGGATACCCACACCCAGCAACAACTCCCCAGCGCGTGATTCAGCGGTGTAGCCGCCGTATTCCGCGTAGAGATGCTCCAGTTCGGCAGCGTGCAGGTAGTCTTCTTCAGTCGCTTCGAGATTGGCATAGATGGCGTCTTTTTCCTGCATGCACGCCCACATCTGCTCGTGCCCCATCATCACCACATCGATTACGCGCTGATCTTCAAAAGCGAACTGATCCTGACGCAAATAGGCCACCCGCTCATGCGCGTCCTTCGAGACATTACCGGCAGTCGATTCAAGCTCTCCGTCGAGGATCTTCATGAATGTCGACTTGCCTGAACCATTGGCGCCAATGAGGCCGTAGCGATAGCCCTCGCCAAACTTGACCGAAACGTTTTCAAACAGGGGCTTGGCCCCGAACTGCATGGTGATATTGGACGCGACGAGCACTCGGAAACCTCGGGGAAAATCATTGAGAAAAGGGGCGGCTATTGTAACCGAGCGCGACGACCCGCGCCCGACTTCAAGTTAAGGTGCGACATCCCCGCAGCCGCCCTTGCCATCAAACATCCGTTTATCGGCCAGTTCCAGCAAAGCCGCCGCAGAGTCCGCTTCCTTCGGGTAATACGCCGTCCCGATCGAAGCACCAACACTCAAGGTAACGCCATCGACATCGAACGGATCAATAATCGCGCAGTGTAATCGCTGCACCAGTTTATCAACATAAGCCTCATCGGCCTCTTCGATGATCACGGCAAACTCGTCGCCAGCCCAACGCGCGACCGTATCAGCCAAACGTACTTCGCTGCGGATACGCCCAGCAACGACACGCAAGACGAAATCGCCGTATTTGTGGCCGTACAAATCATTGACTTGCTTAAAGCGATCAAGGTCCATGAAGATGACCGCCAACTGTCCGCTCCCCTTACGGGCATGACGGCGTATTGCCTGCTCGATCCGGTCATCAAACAAGCGCCGGTTGGGCAGATCCGTCAGCGCATCGTATCCCGCGTGGTGCGCCAACTCGTTTCGCTGGCGTAACACCCGATTGACGCAATAGCCGAGCAGAATTGCCAACAGCATGCCGACCGTCCGGTCGACCCAAGGCAGCAAGCGCTTCTCCGGCCCTTTGTCACGGATGCCATAGACCCATCGGCCGCCCGGGACCTCAGCCTCAAGCAGAAATGCACGTTTCTCAGAGAAGAGTTCCGAGCGGCCCCATAGCATGCCACCGCCACCAGCTTCTTCAGAACGAACGGCAAACTCAAAACGCTTGTCCTCAAGGGTCTTGAACACGGCCTTCTGAAACGAAGGCAGGTCGATAACCGTCGAAATCAGCCCCCAATAGGCATCCTTGCGATAGACAGGAGAACGATGAATCAGCGCCGTCCCTCCCTGCAGCAAGCTAACAGGCCCTGAAAGAACCGCCTTGCGCGACTCTATAGCACTCCGAATTGATGGCCACTGCGCAGGCAGTTCCCGATAGTCGCGCCCGAGAGCTTCCTCATTGCCGGCATGCGGATAGATGTAGGATATCCGGTAGCCGACAGCAATCGTGAAATTCCGGATATGCGGGTCGTTGTTTCTATAAACGGCAGCCAGGATGCTGTTGAACTGCTCCGGATTGATCTGCTCATCCCGCACAACAAGATAGCCAGCCACGCTGGCCCCAAGAAACAACACCGAATTGAGTTCCCGATCGACGTGCGCCCGCAATTCCGAGACATGCGCCAACAAGGAGGCACTTCTAGCCGCATCGGCTTCGGCGGCTCGGAAGCGCACCAGCGCTTCGGTCAACAACAGCAGCGCACAAAACACCGCGACGGCCGCATAAACCGCAAATCGCGGGATCATCGATTTTTTCATCGCCCAACGCGTAAAACGGCTCCACGACGAACTGATCACCTTGGTACTGCCTTTAAAGTTGTGGCTATCAGGAGAGATCACAAAGCCTTTCTATTTGCGCACACCGTTATGGCAACAAGCACTCCAGATTCAGCGCACCATCAAGCAGGTGCGACGACAAAAGATCAACTCTAGCATTCGCAGCCATGAGGCCAATGTGACAAAACGCACACAAAAAACATACAAAACAACATATTCGACAATAGCCATCAACACGAAAGCCAAGGAGTCATCGCCATGAAGTCGCTGATCAATAGCGAAATCTTCCGTTCAAGGCCACTGCCTATCACAACACCTAGTTCGTTCCTGTATCCAACGCTGAACTACGTGCAAAAATGGTCAATTGTGCACCTCTACCCGGCTGACTTGACCTTCGCTTACCGTACCAAGCTGGGTGGCTCGACTAACGAATGCGCTGAGTTTAAAAGAAGGGGCGAGGTCTATTGGTTATCGACCCGCACTGCGCTGCACATTCGTCATTACCCCCGAAGGCGGGATCACGGCAGCAAAACCCATGACATAGGCTGTCACCGCAGCGCTAGAGAACCCAAATGCAAGAGTCTGACGGCGCAGTACGTTGCCCTGCACCCGAACGAATTCGGCCCGTCCAAGTGGGCACCAAGCGCCAGCACACTCGCACCATCGCTTGGGATGCTTGGCAAGTAACAACAAGAAAGCACGGCGATCACACACCATCGCGCTTACAGGGGTCTTCGTGCGAATCGGCTTGCCGCCAAATAGGGACTTACGCTATGGAGCGCTGGAATCATCTGCACACGGTGAAATCGAAATCGACGCACGCGGCCAGACCTCAATGCCCGGCGTTCTTGCCGCCGGGAGCTTTACCACCGTGCCATTCAAACAGATCATCATTACCATAAGAGAAGGCGCCTAGGTAACGCAGGGCGCCTTCGCTCACCTTATCCGCAATCATGCCCCGGACTGCTAATCGCATCAACGCCCCGCTCCCTTGTCTGCCAGCAGCTGGTGGTGCAAATCAAAGCATGCCGCCCGGCCGGCTTTCGCGGAACCCCAGTGAGGACATCAATAACTCAAAGTGATGAAGCGACTCCTGTAAAGCATCCACTCGGCGCCGCTCCGTTTCAACGCGACGCTCGGTGAATCCGTGCGGCGGTCCAAAATGGTGAACTCGTCGTTCGCAACCTCTTTCTCGCGTCATATCTGCCTCCACAAGTGATCTAGCCATACCTTCAACATAGACCAAATCGTTCCATTTCTAAAGGCTCCTGTACATCCGTACTTACCGCCGTTTTTAGCGGCAAATACGGAAGGCAACGCCTGTTTTCTTGCCATTCACCAAGCAGGCTTGCTTTACGGCGCAAGCCTTTTACGCCCGGATTGTTTAAACTGCGTACTCTCCACTTTGTTACCGGCTTGCCTGACCATGCCCCTTGCCATTGTTCATAGTCGCGGTTTGGACGGACTCTCCGCACCGGAGGTCGCGGTCGAAGTCCATCTGGCCGGTGGCTTGCCCAGCATCACTCTGGTCGGACTACCGGATACCGAGGTCAAGGAGGCGCGCGACCGCGTACGTGCCGCACTGCAGAACTCGGGTTTCGAATTCCCCAGCAAGCGCATTACCGTTAATCTTGCCCCTGCCGATCTACCAAAAGAATCCGGCCGCTTCGACCTGCCGATTGCACTCGGCATCCTGGCTGCCTCTGGGCAAATTCCGGGAAAGGGGCTGAACGATTACGAGTTTGCCGGCGAACTATCGCTTTCTGGCCATCTGCGCCCGATTCGAGGTGCACTGGCGATGGTATTGGCAGCGGGAAATCACGGACGCACCTTCGTACTCCCGGAATCAAGCGCACGCGAAGCGGTACTGGCTCGTGAAGTCCGCATATTGACGGCGACGACGCTGCTCGAGGTATGCGCCCACCTGAACGGCCAAAGCCCGCTCAATGAATGCATGGCCACAAGCAGCACGGACTCATGGGCTGAGAACTATCCGGATCTGGCGGATGTACGCGGTCAGACCCAGGCCAAACGAGCACTCGAAATTGCGGCTGCGGGCGCTCACTCGATCCTGCTCTGCGGACCGCCCGGCACGGGCAAATCCATGCTCGCCAGCCGTCTACCCGGTTTGCTGCCACCAATGACGCAAGAGGCTGCGCTGGAGTCAGCCGCCGTGCTCTCACTCGCAGGGCAATTCAGTCCGGATAAATTCGGCCGCCATCCGTATCGGGCGCCGCATCACACGGCTTCTTCCGCCGCGCTGGTCGGCGGCGGGAGCGTACCGCGTCCGGGCGAAATTTCACTGGCGCACAACGGCGTTCTATTCCTCGACGAACTCCCCGAGTTTGATCGACGCGTCCTTGAAGCACTGCGCGAACCGCTCGAGAGCGGCCGTATCCATATCTCGCGCGCAGCGCGACAAGCCGAGTTCCCAGCGCAATTTCAACTCATTGCGGCAATGAACCCCTGCGCCTGCGGCTATCACGGCGACGCCAGAGGAAAGTGCCGGTGCACGCCCGATCAAGTGGCAAGATACCGGGGAAAGCTTTCCGGCCCCTTGCTTGACCGCATCGATCTACAAATCGAAGTTCCCGCGCTTCCCGCAGAAACCCTGCAGGGCGCTGCCAGCGGCGAATCGTCGGCCATCGTCCGCGAGCGCGTCACGCTGGCACGCCAACGCCAACTGGCACGCCAGGGAAAGCCCAATGCGCGCCTGAGCACCAAGGAAATCGATCGTTACTGCCAGCCCGATGAGGCTGGCGCGGCCTTGCTCAAACAGGCCCTGACTCGCCTCAATCTATCTGCCCGCGCCTACCACCGCGTCCTGCGCGTTGCACGCAGCATTGCCGACCTCGCGGGCTGCGACGCCATCGCCTCACAACACATCGCCGAAGCGGTGCAGTACCGCCGCTTCACGAAAGACTGAATGACAAGTACCGAACCCAAGACAGTGTCACGCGGAATTGCCTTCTTGCTGGCTTCGCTCACCGCACTCGGCCCATTTTCGATCGACACTTACCTGCCGTCCTTTCCTGACATCGGCGCAAATCTGCACGCCACACCAATCGAGGTACAGCAGACACTGACCGCCTACCTGCTGCCTTTTGCCGTTATGGCTTTGTGGCACGGCGCGATTTCCGATGCGCTCGGCCGACGACGAGTCATTCTTGTCACTCTTGCGCTGTTTGGCCTGTCGCTGTTCGGCTGCCTGTTTGCCACGCGCATCGAACACCTTTGGCTACTGCGCGCACTCCAAGGCATGTCGGCAGGTGCCGGTATCGTGATCGGCCGCGCCATCGTGCGTGACCTGTTCGACGGACCGGCCGCGCAACGCCTCATGTCGCACATCACGATGATGTTTGCCCTGGCGCCCGCCATTGCCCCGGTAATCGGAGGGCGTCTGCAGTCCTGGTTTGGCTGGCGCTCGGTGTTTGCATTCCTGGTCATCTTGACCTTGATGTTGTGGCTCGCCTGCTGGCGTTGGCTACCTGAAACGCTACCCCCGGAACGAAGGCAAACATTGCACCCTGAGTATCTTGCCAAAACCTACTGGAAGGTGCTGACCTCGCCGCCCTTTCTCTTCGCCTGCGCGGCTGTCGCTTTCAATTTTGCGGGCTTTTTCATTTACATCATGTCGGCACCGGTTTTCCTCATACAACATCTGGGCGTTACGGAAACCGGGTTCTTCTGGCTCTTCGGCCCTGCCATGGCCGGCCTGCTCTGCGGCTCATGGCTTTCTGGACGACTCGCCGGCAAGCTCTCGATGGAACAAGCCGTCATGTTCGGCTATTGCGTGATGGGCATCGCAGCACTTGGCAATATCGGCGTGAATCTGTGGTTTCCGCCGGTGCTGCCGTGGAGCATCCTGCCCGTTTTTGTCTACACCTTCGGCATGTCGCTCAGCATGCCCTGCCTGACGCTGATGGCGATCGATCCGTTTCCAAAACAACGCGGACTCGCCGCTTCGTGCCAAATGTTCATGCAATCGGGCGCCAACGGCCTGGTGGCTGGCGTCCTTGCACCACTGCTCTGGGGGTCGACACTGACCATGGCCTTCGGCATGGGTGCGCTGATGCTACTAGGCGCCGCGTCAGCCGGACTGCATCACTGGTTCAAGACAAGCCACTAATTGAACTTCCCCTCACAAGCATGCCGCGAGACCCGCATGGATAGTGGCTTGTAAGACACCCACTTCGAGACGACCGCGCCATGCGCCTTGCACGCTTGCCTCTAGCGAAGCGCGCGCAGCGTAGCCAGCGCTGTGTCGAAAGAAAAGCGTTTGATCGACCGTCCGAGTTCTTCGCCTGGAGCCCCCAGCGCTAGACAAAGCGCCGGCCCCTGCTCTTCAAACAGGGCAATCGCACCATAGTCATGGTGCACCAGCATGGTATCGAGTTGATCCAGGATACCCTTCAACTCCTGCTCCTCCAGAACGGCAGCCATAACAGGCTGTGGCGATGGCGCTGCTTGCAAGGTCGCGGCCAGAACACCAAGCTCGATTCGAATTTCTTCCATTTCAGGGCGCATGTCATCAAGCGCAACGCGCTTGCCTGCATGCTCCCTGAACACCACCTCCAACTTGGCGGCCATCGTAGACAAACGCTCGCACCCCAGTGTTGCCGCCGTACCTTTGAGGCTGTGTACCAGAACGCTTGCTTCATCGGAAGCCGCCCGCGCATCGTCAGCCAGAATCTCTGCCAGTCGCGCCATGTCTTCAAGATGAGACTCAACGAAACGCCCCAACAATTCCAGATACTTCGCCGAATTTCCGCGCAAGACTGACACCCCCCGCGCGACATTCACTCCCAGCATCCTGGACAGTCGATCAAGGGCCGCCTCTGGCCGCGACGAGGGCGCAGCTGCTACGGAGTCGTGCGTGGCAAGCAAATCACTGCATTCCCTGAGGGCCGGTTCAAAATGCCGTTCTGGTGCGTTTTCCCTTCTGGCCGACAACCAAAGTAACAACGCCCGATAAAGTGAAGCGGGTTCTACCGGTTTGGTAATGAAATCATTCATTCCTGCTTTTTCACAGGCTAATCGGTCTTCGGCAAAGGCATTAGCGGTCATCGCCAGAACCGGCGTCTGTGCGTACTCTGGCAAGGCGCGAATGGCCCGCGTCGCCGCCAGACCATCCATACGTGGCATTTGCATGTCCATCAAAATCAGGTCATACGCTTCGACTTTTGCCAACTCAAGTGCATCTTGACCATCTTCAGCGACGTCGACCATCAAGCCCACGCCATGAAGCAACTCCAGCGCCACCTCCCGGTTGATCGCGTGATCTTCGACCAACAACAAACGTACGTCGCCAAAAAGCTCGCGCAATTGGCTCTCGGCATCCTCATTCTCGACTCGCGTTGCGCCGGGCATAATGCCGTGGCCGTGATACAGCCGCGCCGTAAACCAGAATCGACTCCCTTGCCCCGGCACACTCTCGACACCAACTTCACCGCCCATCAGATGCACCAGTTGCCGGGTAATCGTCAAGCCGAGGCCACTCCCCCCGTATTTTCTTGTTGTCGAGCTATCAGCCTGTTCAAAGGCCTTGAACAGGCGAGAAATACTCTCCGGATCGATACCGATGCCGGTGTCGGCCACTTCAAAACGCACCAGAAGTTCTTGGCCGTCGTCCTGCAAAAGGACGGCTCGCATGCCAATTACGCCGGCTGAAGAAAACTTGACGGCATTCGACGCGTAATTGAGCAGGGCCTGGCGCAAGCGCGTCGGATCGCCACACAACCATTCCGGCACCGAATCATAGTCAATCTCGATCCGTAGCCCTTTTTCGCGCGCAGCTTGTCCAATAATCGAAGCAACCCCATTAAGAACGGCCGAGAGGTGAAAATCAGCCGACTCCAACTGCATTTGATTTACTTCGATCTTCGACAAATCCAGAATATCGTTGATGATCGACAACAAGTGCCGGCCCGAGTTGTCGATTTTTTCCAGCCGCTCAATTTGCCCCTGCGTCGTTGCAGTACGCCGCAAGATATGAGCAAGTCCGATGATGGCGTTCATCGGGGTGCGGATTTCGTGACTCATGTTAGCCAAAAAATTGCTCTTCGCCATATTTGCCGCCTCGGCTTGCTGGCGCGCGTTGACCAACTCCGTCGTACGTTGCTCAACCAGTTCTTCCAGATGATGGCGATAGCGGTCGAGCTCGCCAGCAATTCGTTTCTTCTCGGTGATATCTTCCTTCACGGCCACATAGTGGCTGACCTTTCCGTCAGGCCGACGCAAGGGCGTAATGACAGCAAATTCGACAAATACGCAGCCATCCTTCTTACGGTTATAAAACTCCCCCTTCCACGGTCTGCCCTCGCACAGAGTCGCCCACATTCTGCTGTAAGTTTCAGCAGGCGTCTGAGCAGACTTCAGAAGCCTCGGATTCTGCCCGATCAACTCTTCGGGCGAATATCCCGTCGTCTGGACAAAAGCCTCGTTAACATACTCAATCCGCGCGTCGACATCGGTGATAACAATGCATTCAGAACTTTGCTCTACGGCCAGCGCCAATTTGCTTAACTGCGCCTCTACATTCTTGCGCTCGGTGATATCGCGAGAAATGCCGAACATACCAATCACGCAGCCTTCAGAATCGCGCAACGGCCCTTTGGTGTCGAGAAATATCCGCATTCCCGCTACCGAACTCAGCGTTTCTTCTTCAGTTTTGGTTTCATTCCCGGCGATAACACGGAGATCATTGTCCCTAAGCATGTTGGCCTGAGCCATCGGGAAAAGCGCTGCATCGTTCTTGCCAACCATGCTCTCAACGCTCCGTCCAAGAATCCGAGCCGTTTCCCGATTCACCAGCAGGTAACGCCCCTCCAGATCCTTGGCGTAAATGGCATCCGTTGAGTTGTCGACGATCGTCGCCAGCAAGCTCAGGGTACGCACTGTTTCCTTGTGCGCAGAGAGCTCGTTTTGCGCAGCTCGTTGCGTCCTCCAGAGCAGGCGGCGAACAAAACCGTAAAGCAACAGCGAAGTCATCGCGACAAATGCCCCTCCCTTGAGTGTGCTGACCAAGACTATCAAGGCGGGATCGCTAAACAACCAAGCCAGCAGGTTATCGGAAAAAATGATCCATAAACTGGCGAAAACGGCATAAGCAAAGGCGATCTCGAACGCTCCGACCGGCGTGCGCACTTTATTGCCTTTCACTTCCGGGGCAGCGTCATCTGCACTCATACGACAACCCTGGCCTGCCCACCAACACTCGTCGACAAAGCGGTAAGAAAGGTAACGGGGATGGCCGCCAATACCTGAGACTGCGGTCGCAACAACTCCCCTAACACGAGCAGGTTTTCGGCCGAGTCGTCAAAAATCAGGATGAGCGAATTGCCAAGTAGGGACATACGCGCCAGGCGGGTATTTTTTGATCGCTTAGTCTAGTCGCAATTACCCGCAAGAGGAATTGGAAATGCGCTCAATGAATAATGCATTTCCAAAATCCTCCAAAGAAAAACCTATCTGCAGCCTATCTGCTGGTCACATCGACAACCGTGAGCGCGGTCATGTTAACGATACGGCGAACCGTCGCTGTATTCGTTAACACCTGTACCGGCCGTGCTGCGCCAAGCAGGATCGGGCCAATAGTGACGCCATGACCAGCCACCATTTTGAGCAGACTGTAGGAAATATTGGCGGCATCAAGGTTAGGCATGACCAGAACATTGGCTTCGCCAGTCAACGGCGACGCCGCATCGAATTTACTGCGTATTTCCTCTGACAACGCACCATCCCCGTGCATTTCGCCGTCCGACTCGGTTTCCGGCGCCAGCACATGAAACAGTGCTGCGGCGTGTGCCATCTTGCGAGCCGACTCTGACGAAGACGCACCAAAATTGGAATGCGACAGCATCGCCACCTTCGGTTCAATACCAAAATGACGAACCACGTCAGAGGCCATCACGGCAATTTCTGCTAGTTGTTCGGCAGTCGGATTCTCATTCACATGCGTATCGCAAACGAAGATAGCCCGATTGGGCAGAATGAGGTGATTCATGGTCGCCAGCGTCGTGCATCCCGGCGCCTTGCCGATAACCTCATCAACCTGCTGCAAGTGGTGCGCAAAACGGCCAGTGACACCGCAGATCATTCCATCAGCGTACCCTTGGCGGATCATCATTGCGCCGATCACTGTGTTATCTTTACGCAAGCACGCCTTGGCGATATCGACCGTCACTCCACGGCGCTTCATGAGTTGATGGTACGCTTTCCAGACCTCGTTGTAACGTTCATCATTATTTGGATCGACAACCTCTAGGTCCTTGCCGATCTGCAGTTTCAAGCCTATCTTCACGAGCCTGGCCGCGATAACATCAGGACGACCGATCAGAATGGGGTGTGTTAATTGCTCTTTGAGGATGACTTGGGCAGCACGCAGGACGCGCTCATCCTCTCCGTCCGGATAAACAATGCGTGTGCGCTTGCTGTTTCTTGCCGCATCGAACATGGAACGCATGCCAACGCCGGTGCGATAAACAAAGCCTTTCAGTTTCTCGACGTAAGCGGCCATGTCGGCAATCGGACGCGTGGCCACACCAGAATCCATCGCGGCCTGGGCAACCGCTGGCGCAATAACAAGGATCAGGCGCGGATCGAATGGTTTGGGGATAAGATACTCGGCGCCAAACGTCAACTCCTGACCGGGATAAGCGACAGCAACTTCGCTGTGCACAGACTCATGCGCCATGGCTGAAATAGCGCGCACGCAGGCCAACTTCATTTCCTCGGTGATTCGCGTCGCACCAACGTCCAGCGCGCCACGGAAGATAAAGGGGAAGCACAACACGTTATTGACTTGATTGGCGTAATCCGAACGCCCTGTGGCAATGATTACATCAGGGCGAACTTTTCGCGCTTCTTCCGGCATAATTTCCGGCGTTGGATTGGCCAACGCGAAAACGATGGGCTGTTTGGCCATTCTGGACACCATCTCACCCGTCAGCACACCGGCGGCAGACAAGCCCAGAAAGATGTCTGCGCCGTCAATCGCATCGGCCAAGGTTCGCGCCTCAGTATCACGCGCAAACTCTGCCTTGGTCGCCTCCATGTTGGCTTCGCGGCCCACAAAGATCACCCCCCTGGAATCACAGACCAGAACATTCTCTCGCCTGACCCCAAGGTTGCACCACAAATTGAGACAGGAAATGGCCGCCGCACCGGCTCCGGAGCAAACGACCTTGACCTCGCCGACGCTCTTGCCAACCACCTTGAGCGCGTTGAGCATGGCCGCCGCCGAAATGATCGCCGTGCCATGCTGGTCATCGTGAAACACCGGTATTGACATGCGTTCTTTCAACTTGCGCTCAATATAGAAGCACTCGGGAGCCTTGATATCCTCCAGATTGATACCGCCGAGGGTCGGCTCCAGCGCAGCGATCATCTCAATAAGTCTGTCCGGGTCATTCTCGGCCAGCTCGATATCAAACACGTCAATGCCGGCAAATTTCTTGAACAAGCATCCTTTCCCTTCCATCACCGGTTTGGCTGCCAGCGGGCCGATATTTCCCAAGCCCAAAACTGCCGTGCCATTGGTGACGACCCCGACCAGATTGGCACGCGATGTGTACAGCGCCGCATTCTTCGGGTCCTCAACGATCGCATCGCAGGCATAAGCAACGCCCGGAGAATACGCCAGCGCCAGATCATGCTGATTGCTCAGCGCCTTGGTCGGCATTACCGAGATCTTGCCCGGTACAGGATTCAAATGATATTCAAGCGCCGCTTTGCGCATTTCTTGGTCAATCGCCATGAGGACTCCAGTTACTACGTTTTCAAAAATATTGATCTGACTAGGTCAAGCTCGGACTTTACAAACATCTTCAAGCCGCCTCAATACCTGGAATGTATCTTTTCCCGCAACGAGCAGATAAAAATGTAAAAAAGAACTGCGTCGAAAGCCGTTACCCGCAGGTACCAAAAGAGCGTGCAACAATAATCCACTCTACCCGGTTAAGCAAAGCACCATCGGGGTGCTCTGACAGGCTCGGACAAGCTAAGAGCCCAGCCAAATACGGTAAAATCGCCACTTTTGCGATCATCGTCATTGAATTGACGGGTCGCCCGAGCACACTCCCATCAATTCTGGAAGGAACACCCGATGAGCACTCTGGCCGAACAGCTGAAGAAAATGGAAGCCCACAATTCGCTTTTTGAATCGGCCTTGCGCGAACTGCCGCTTCCCGTTTGCGCTGCTTTCGGCTCGGCAAGCCAGCCGCAGGCGGCCAGTTTCGCCAACACGGAGCGCGTACTGAGAACCAAGGACGGCGAGGCTGTGGCCAAGAACTTTCAGAACTCGGTGCAGGCTTCTGGCAACGTGGTTCTTTCCTCATCAGGCAACATTGGCCAGGCCGCGCAAGGCAAACGGGTCGCCGTACTGTTCTCCGGTGGCCCGGCTTCCGGCGGCCATAACGTAGTGTGCGGAATCAAACGCGTACTCGGCAAAGGCAACACCTTGTTTGGCGTCAAACCCGGCCCCAAAGGCTTGCTGCTCGGCAATCTGTTTGAAATCACCGACGCCGACGTCGACACGATCATCAACACGGGTGGCTTCGACTTCCTCGGTACCGACCGCACCAAGATCAAAACCGACGAGCAACTCGCCCAGGTCAAAGCCACCTGTATCAGGCACAACCTCGACGCCATCGTCGTCATTGGCGGCGATGACTCCAACACCAACGCCGCCGTTCTGGCCGAGTTTCTCTTCAAGAACGTAAAGGCTGACGGCTCCGGAGTGCAAGTTATCGGCGTGCCGAAGACGATCGACGGCGACTTGCAAATCGGCGACTTGCTGCCCATTTCCTTCGGCTTTGAGACGGCCACCAAGATTTACAGCGAAATCGTCGGCAACATCGTTCAAGACACCCGTTCTTCTCTCAAATACTGGCACTTCATCAAGCTGATGGGCCGCTCGGCCTCGCACGTCACGATGGAAGTTGCACTGCAAACCAAGCCTGCGGTGACGATCATTTCGGAAGAAGTAGCGGCAAAAAAGCAATCGCTCTCGGCCATCGTCGAGGCGATTGCCGAAGCCGTCGTACTGCGCTCAAAGAAGGGCATGAACTACGGCGCGGTGCTGATTCCCGAGGGTCTGATCGAGTTCATTCCCGAAATGAACGCCCTGATCGCTGAGCTCAATGACGTGCTGGCTTACAACGGTCCTGAATTTGCCGAATGTTACGATGCCGACAAAACGGCCTACCTGCAAACCAAGCTATCCAGTGCGAACAGTGCGTTGCTTGGTTCACTGCCGGATTACGTCGTCAAAATGCTCTACGCGGACCGTGACTCACACGGGAATCTGCAGGTTTCGCTGATTACGACGGAGCACTTGCTAGTCGACATGGTCAAAGCACGCATCAGACAGATCGACCCGAAAATCCCATTTAGCGCCCACTGCCACTTCCTTGGTTACGAAGGTCGCTGCGGCGCTCCCACGCTATTTGACGCCGCTTACACCTACAACCTCGGGCTGACCGCCGGATCACTGGTCCTTGATGGCCGCACCGGCTACATGGCAACCGTTACCGGGCTGACCACGGGCGGTACGCCAAAAGCCATCCCGCTAACCGG
>RRZT010388931.1_pt1 | contig 16986 bp, 10 predicted proteins | sample 2165551 | NCBI WGS metagenome assembly RRZT01 (sample SAMN10456910, study PRJNA506462) | wastewater metagenome | biome: wastewater; feature: sludge; material: wastewater sludge; isolation source: wastewater sludge with Escherichia coli K12::gfp cells carrying plasmid... | place: USA: Moscow, Idaho...
TCCCTACTTCGCCGGCGAGCGGACTCCACTGTTGGATCCAAACGCGCGCGGCACCATCTGTGGACTCACGTTGTCTCATGGTCGTGGCCACCTCTACCGGGCACTCATGGAGGCAACCGCTTTCGGTGCCCGCCACGTCCTGGACGCGATGAAGGAAGCGGGGGCTTCCACGAGCCATTCCTTTGCTGTGGGTGGTGGCACGACCGGCGGTTTGTGGCCGCAGATCATTTCGGACGTCACCGGCCTTACCCAGCACATCACGGAGCAGTCGGTGGGCGCCTGTTACGGCGATGCCATGCTGGCGGGAGTGGCGAGCGGGGTTATCGAGCGTGATGCGAACTGGCTCAACGTAGTGGGAACAATTGAGCCAAACCCGGAGAACACAAAACTCTACGACGAGATGTACGCAATGTATCGATCGATGCATACGCAGACGGTTGATATTCAGCACCGGCTGGCGGCGCTACAAGCGAAATAAGAGGGTACGCCGATAGGCAAGATTCCGCGACATCCGCAGGAGATAGCGGCCTCTTAGTGGGATCTCGAGATGCGGTGCCATAGGGCAGCTAAAAGCAGCGGGTATATCTGCTGGTCAATCAGTAAAGTGATGGGTTGACTCTTTCCTTGTGGAGTGCCAGACTCTTTTTATCGACGCGCGTCGATGAATCTGGCACTCCACCCCTCACGGCAATGAAGCGAGGACGTGCGCGGAGCAATGAGGCAAGGGATTGGTCATGATACGAAGGAGAGAGGTGACTTCTCATGGCGACAAGAGATGATGTTGCGCGGCTAGCGGGAGTCTCCTCTAGTACCGTGTCGTATACGATCAGTGGTCGCCGTCCGATTTCTGACAAGACCAAGGCCCGAGTAAAAAGGGCCATGGAAGAACTCGATTACACCCCTAATGCTTTTGCTCGGGGCCTTGCTGGGTCGCGGCTCGGTTTGATTGCTCTCCACTATCCCTCCAGTACCGCTGGAGTTCCTTCAACAGAATTCGAGTACGTCTCGGCGATGGCTAATCGTGCTCGTGAGAAGGGGTACCACCTGCTGCTGTGGACGCAGCCGCTGGAGGACACGGCCGGGTTGCACAGCCTCGTCTCCCAAGGGATTGTGGACGGCGTCGTGCTCATGGAACTGGTTGCTCAGGACCCGAGAGTTCCCGTCATGGAAGAATCTGGTGTTCCCTTTGTTCTGGTGGGTCGGCCAACCGATACCGCTGGTCTCACGTATGTGGATAATGATTTTGATGATCAAGCAGTGCAGGCAATGACGTATCTGCATGAACTCGGGCATCGTGTGGCGGTCTTCTTGAGACCTGATACGAAAGCCGATGGGCGAGGGGTTGGCACCGACGCGCGAATGTGTCAGAGTCTAACCCGCGCCGCCAAGGATCTCGGATTCGTTCTGCATCTCTGGGAGGCAGAACGAACACCGGCGGCGGGCCGCGCGATCCTCCAACGCATTCTCGCTGAGGAGCCCCGCCCCACGGCGTTGCTCTCCCTCAATGAGGTGGCAGCGGCCGGGTTTGCCAACGCGGCCGCTGTGGCAGGAATGGCGGTGCCGGAACACTTCACCATGATTGGCCTCAACATGGGTGATGTGGCCGCGGATCTGATGCTGCCGCGAATGACAACCGTTTCTCCCTCGCCCGCAACCTTGATGACCAAAGCGATGGACGCGCTGGAAAAACTCATCGAGAAAGAACCGGGGTTCTCGATGCAGGAGCTGGTCACCCCCGCACTGACAATTCGGGGCAGCTCCGCGCAACTTCTAAGGGAACCTGCATCGCGAGTAAGGGAACCTGCATCGCTGAGTGAGTCCGTTTCGCCGGGTGAGCGTGTATCGCACGGAAAACCCGCACTCGCGGGAGAACCTTCTTAACCACCCAACCGTTGGCCCCTCGATGGACGATGGGCCATTTACACATAGTTAGGACACAGATGTCTGACACAACACAAACCAAGGGAGGAGCCGGAGGCGCGCGAATCGCCGTTCAAAAGTTCGGTACCTTCCTTTCCGGAATGATCATGCCGAACATTCCGGCGCTGATTGCCTGGGGCCTGGTTACGGCGTTCTTTATCCCCGTGGGATGGACTCCCAACGAGGGTCTTGCCACGCTTGTTGGTCCTACCATCCACTATTTGCTTCCGCTGATCATTGCCAATACCGGCGGTCGCATGGTGTACGAGATGCGTGGTGGCGTGGTGGGCACTGTGGCCACCATTGGCGCTATTGCAGGCTCTGATTATCTTATTGACCAGTTCAACGCCGCCGCGCTTGCCGAGAACCCGGATGCTGGTTCGCTCGGATATGTCCACATGTTCATTGGTGCGATGATCCTTGGCCCGCTGGGTGCCTGGGTGATGAAGAAGCTCGATGCGCTGTGGGAGGGCAAGGTCAAGGCTGGCTTCGAGATGCTGGTCAACATGTTCTCTGCCGGTATCGCAGGCTTCTTCCTCATGATCTTTGGCTTCTACGCTATTGCTCGCCTGGTCAATGCCCTGATGGATGTTCTCGGCTCGGCGGTGGGTTGGCTAATCGAGACAGGATTCCTCCCTCTGGTTAGCTTGATCATTGAGCCGGCAAAGATTTTCTTCCTCAACAACGCCATCAACCACGGCGTGCTCACTCCGTTGGGCACCACCGAAGCAGCGAACACCGGCAAGTCCATTCTCTTCCTCCTTGAGGCCAATCCCGGCCCGGGCCTTGGAATTCTCCTCGCCTTCTCCTTCTTTGGTGTGGGTATGGCTAAGGCCTCCGCTCCCGGTGCGGCAATCATCCACTTCTTCGGTGGAATCCACGAGATCTACTTCCCCTACGTGCTCATGAAGCCAGCCCTCATCCTTGCCGCTATTGGCGGCGGCATGACCGGTGTGGCTACCAATATGATCTTTGACGCCGGGCTGCGTGCACCTGCGGCTCCCGGATCTTTCATCGCTATCATGTTGCAGACCGCAAGTGACTCCTACGTGGGAGTCATCCTCTCGGTGCTTCTCTCCACCCTGGTCTCTTTCCTCATTGCCGCAGTGATTCTGCGCGCGAGCCGTAAGAAGGATCTGGAGAACGAGAACGCTGGCGATCTCTCGGCAGCCATTGCCAAGACCGAGGCCAACAAGGGCAAGAAGTCCTCGGTGCTTTCGGGTGCAGATGCTCCTATTACCGGTGCTATTAGCGGCCCCGTCAAGAAGATCGTCTTTGCCTGCGACGCCGGCATGGGATCCTCCGCCATGGGTGCCAGCGTGGTGCGCGAGAAGGTGAAGAAGGCTGGATTCGGCCAGGTCACCGTCATCAACAAGGCGGTGCGCGATCTTGATGACACACCCGATATCGTCGTCACTCAGCGCGAGCTGTCCGATCAGGCGCGCAAGAACAGCCCAAACGCCGTCGTCGTCGCCGTCGATAACTTCATGAACTCGCCGCGCTACGACGAAGTGGTGGAGATGGTTGCCGCGTCCTACGAATTGGAAGGCGTGCCGCGGCCTGTCGCTCCCGCGCCGGAGCCGGAGGAAGCCCCCGAGGCAGGATCGAAGCAGGTGCTTACCATCGAATCGATTGTGCTCGCGGGCTCGGCCACCAGCTACTCCGATGCCATTGACGAAGCCGGTGCGCTGCTCGTCGAGGCGGGCGGCGTGGACGAAGAGTATGTTGCGGCCATGCACAAGCGTGAGGAACTGGTAACTACCTACATGGGTAACTTCCTCGCCATCCCGCACGGCACCAATGAAGCGAAGGATTCCATCAAGCGTTCCGCCATCTCATTCGTGCGCTACCCGGATACTATTGACTGGAAGGGAAAGCCGGTCAAGTTTGTGGTGGGCATCGCTGGCGTCAACAACTCGCACATGTCGATTCTGCGGAAGATCGCGCTCACATTCTCCAACAACGAGAAGGTAGCGCGCCTTGAAGCAGCCACGACCGCACAAGAAGTTCTCGACATTCTGGGAGAGAAGTGAGTATGAAAACTGTCCATTTTGGCGCAGGAAACATCGGACGTGGATTCGTTGGTTTGCTTCTAGTGGAAGCGGGTTACCACGTGACGTTCGCGGACGTCGCTGCCGGTCTCATCGAGCAGCTGCGCGTAGCGGACTCGTACAAGGTCAACGAGGTAGGTGACGAACCGACCACGCACGTTGTGAGCAATTTCGATGCCATCAACTCGGCCACGGAGGCTGAGGCGCTGACGGAGGTTCTCGCCTCGGCCGATATTGTGACGACGGCGGTGGGTGCGTCCATTCTCAAGTTTGTCGCCCCAGCAATCGCTAAGGGTATCGCCGCTCGTCCCGCGGGTGCTCCGCGCGTAGCGGTCATGGCGTGTGAAAACGCGATTTCTGCGACGGATATTCTGGAGCAGGAGATCCGTGCCAACTACGAGGGCGAGGATCTGGACGAACGCGCCATCTTCGCTAACACGGCGGTTGACCGGATCGTGCCCGCCCAGGATCCTCACGCCGGACTCGACGTCACAGTGGAGAACTACTTCGAGTGGGCCATCGAGAAGGCGCCATTCGGTGACGCGGTTCCGAATATCCCGGGGGCCACCTGGGTGGAGGATCTGGCGCCCTACATCGAGCGCAAGCTGTTCACCGTCAACACCGGTCACGCCACCAGCGCCTACTTCGGCTATCTGGCGGGCGTATCGAAGATTTCGGATGCGCTTGCCGACGGCGCCATTGCGGCCCAGGTTGCGCGTGTACTCGCCGAGACGCGCTCGCTTCTTGTGGCCAAGTACGGGTTTGAGGAGTCAGATCTGGAGGCGTACGCCGCCAAGATTCTCAAGCGTTTCGCCAACCCGTATCTGCCAGACACGGTGGAGCGCGTGGGCCGTTCGCCGATGCGTAAGCTCTCGCGCCACGACCGCTTTGTGGGGCCGGCGGCCGAGCTGGCTGAGCGTGGTTTGAGCGCCGAGGCATTGCTCGACACCATGGGCGCCGCACTGCGTTTCGATGTCGAAGATGATCCGGAAGCTGCTGAGCTGCAGTATCTTCTCAAGGATCTGTCTGCCGCAGAGTTTGTGGCGAAGGTGACTGGCCTGGACTCAGAGCACCCGCTCTATGCCGGTGTGCTGAGCCGTGTGGAAGCACGTCAGGGATAGGAGATTACGCGATCTCCCAGTAGCGCGAAATAAGAAGACCGGGGCCTGCTGAACTAGCGGTGTTTCCTGGTCGTTGAGTGGATGTGGCCCCACCCGGAGTGATCTGGGTGGGGCCACTTTTTTGGTAGCGGGTTTCGTGGGGGTGGTGGCGGGTTGGTGGCGAAGCCCGGCTAATGAAGCCCGGTTAATGAAGCCCGGCTGTCTCTTTGCTGCCAGCTGCGCATGGGGATGTGAGCAACCCTCTGTGAAAATGTCACCAACCATGTTTATTCATGAGAAATCGTTCAACTACCGATTAATCGCTGCTATACCAACAAAAAATATCGCGATAGGGAGGGTGTTCGCTCCCCTCCCATCTGGGAAAAATCTCAATAATTGACGTGAGCTAAAAGTCCCATGTGCGAGAGTCGTCACAATTGCTAGAATTTCCACATAGCAATATCCAAAACAAAACTTAATCCAAACTTAAACGGAGTTTAATCCCCACATCTGCGATTGAGTCATTTGAGAATAATTGCATCATTGGCTCTTCCTCTGCCTTCTTGGCATTCTCCTCCACTCGGCCCTCCTATGTCCCAGAAAGGCCCTTCTCATGGACCAGTCAGCCCGTTATGCCGATCTCAGCCTGCGCGAAGAGGATCTCATCGCCGGAGGCCAGCACATTCTCTGCGCCTACAAGCTCAAGCCGAAGCCCGGCACCGGTTTCCTCGAAGCGGCCGCGCACTTTGCTGCTGAGTCCTCCACCGGAACCAACGTGGAAGTCTCCACTACCGATGATTTCACCAAGCAGTTTGATGCGATTGTCTATCTGGCAGATGAGGCCACCGAAGAGGTGCGTATCGCCTACCCGCTAGGTCTGTTCGACCGCAACGTCATCGATGGTCGCATGATGATGGTTTCTTTCCTCACCCTCACCATCGGCAACAATCAGGGTATGGGCGATATAGCTCATGCCAAGATGTACGACTTCTACATGCCGCGCCGCGCTATTGAACTCTTCGACGGCCCGGCCACCGGCATCCAGGAACTCTGGCGAATCCTCGGCCGCCCGGTCGAGAACGGCGGCTACATAGCCGGGACCATCGTCAAACCCAAGCTGGGCTTGCGCCCTGAGCCTTTCGCCCGCGCCTGCTACGACTTCTGGCTGGGTGGGGATTTCATTAAGAACGACGAACCCCAAGGCAACCAAACCTTCGCGCCGCTCAAGAGCACCATCCCGCTGGTCTACGACGCCATGAAGCGCGCCATGGATGAGACGGGCGAGGCCAAGATCTTCTCGGCCAACATCACCGCCGACGATCACTACGAGATGATCGCGCGCGGTGAGTTCATCTTGGAAACCTTCGGGCCTGACGCGGATAAGGTGGCCTTCCTTGTTGATGGCTTCGTGGGCGGTCCTGGCATGATCACCACTGCTCGCCGGCACTTCTCGCGCCAGTTCCTGCACTACCACCGGGCTGGCCACGGCATGGTCACGTCGCCCTCGTCCAAGCGTGGTTACACTGCCTATGTGCTGGCCAAGATGGCTCGCCTCCAGGGCGCCTCGGGTATTCACGTGGGCACTATGGGCCACGGCAAGATGGAAGGTGCGGCCGACGATCGTGGTATCGCCTACATCATTGAGCGCGACGAATACCGGGGCCCTGCCTATCTCCAGAACTGGTACGGCATGCGTCCCACAACCCCGATTATCTCCGGTGGAATGAATGCGCTGCGCTTGCCGGGCTTTTTCGATAACCTCGGGCACGCCAACATCATCAACACCGCCGGTGGGGGCTCCTATGGCCACATCGACGGCCCGGCGGCGGGCGCGCTCTCCCTCCGCCAAGCCCACCAGTGCTGGGAGGCCGGTGCCGATCCGCTCGAATGGGCCAGGGGGCACCGAGAGTTCGCCCGCGCCTTCGAGTCCTTCCCGGCAGACGCCGACCGCCTCTTCCCCACCTGGCACGACGCCCTCGGTGTGTGATTCACACGCCAGAGACGTAAGGAATCCGCCATGGCACCTCGCACCCTCACCCAACACCTCCTCGATGTCGGCCACCACCCCCACAACCACGCCCACATCATCAGCGCCGTTGCCGTCTCGGTCAAGCTGCTTGCGGTTGCCATCAGCCGTGGTGCGTTGATTCCATGGGAGAGTGACGGCGGCGGCACTGACCCCTGCTCCGTCAACCGTCACCTTCGGCGGCTGGCACCGGCGATTGTTCTTGAGCAGACGTCGGGCCTGCCGCAACTGGCCGCCGTCGCCCTTGAAGGTGGGCTGGAAACTCTGGATGGGGTGCCGTCCTGGTCGCGTAACTACCCCCGTTTCTCGCGGGTCTCTGCGGGTCTGGAGGCCAAATATCTTCTCGCTGTGGAGGCGCTGCACGGATCGGTGCGCTTGGCGGAGAATCAGTCCGTCGGGCTGTGTTTCTCGATTCTGGAGCGCGATGAAGCGGCCCTTGGGACGGAGGTTCAGGAAGCGGAGTTCTTGCAGGCAGGCGTGCGGCAGCTGTGCGCCGGAATGGCGCTTTTTGGCCCCTCCACCGTTCTTGTCCTCACCACGGGGGCCGGCGTGGATGCCTTCACTTTGGACCGCGATGCGGGAAACTTCCTGCTGACACACCCGCAGTTGCGAGTGCCGACCACCACCAACGTCGTCGCCATTGATCCCTCCGAGAGTTCGCACTGGCCGCCGCCGATCAAGCGGTATGTCGAGGAGTGCTCGGCTGGAGTTGATGGCCCCCGTGGTGAGGATTTTGTGTTGCGATGGAATGCTTCGGCGGTGATGGGAACTTTCCGTGTTCTGATGAACGGGGGAGTGTTCATTGTGCCGCGGCTTGAGCGCTCCAGCGGTCGCGGCATTCCGCTCCTCCACACCTGTGCTCCGCTGGCAATGATCGTGGAACAGGCCGGTGGTGCCGCCGTCGACTCCGCGAATCGCATGCTTGAGCGGGTCCCAGAATCGGTGGACGAACGTGCTCCCATCATTTTCGGTGCCTGCGAGGAAGTGGCCCGTATCCGCCGTTACTTTGCGGAGCATGAGAAGGGGTACGACGTCGAGCCGCGCTACCCACTTTTTCATAGTCGTACGCTTTTTGCTCAACCATAGATTGCTGAGGATAACCCATGTCACGCACACACCCGGTAGTGGCGATCACCGGTTCCTCGGGAGCTGGAACCAGCACCGTCACCGATACCTTTCAACAGATTTTTACCCGGGAAGGAGTCAATGCCGCCATCGTACACGGCGACTCCTTCCACCGGTATGACCGCGAAGAAATGAAACAGGTTCACGCCCAGGCAGCGGAGAAGGGTGTGGATCCGCCCAGCCATTTCGGACCCGAAGCCAACCGCTTCGAAGCCTTGGAAACACTCTTCGCCGAATACGGACGTACCGGCACCGGCAAGATCCGCAACTACATCCATGACGATGACGAGGCCGCCCTTTATGGCTGCCACCCCGGCACCTTCACTCCCTGGGAAGACGTTCCGCAAGGAACCGATCTTCTCTACTACGAAGGCCTGCACGGAGCCGTCCGCACGAACGTAGTGGATGTGGCCCGGCACGTGGACCTCTGTATTGGGGTGGTTCCGATCATCAATCTGGAGTGGATTCAGAAACTCCATCGTGATCGTACAAAACGTGGCTACACCACGGAGGCTGTCACGGACACCATCTTGCGCCGCATGCACGATTACGTCCACTACATCGTCCCGCAGTTCACCAACACCCACATCAACTTCCAACGAGTGCCGGTGGTGGATACCTCCGACCCCTTTAGCGCCCGCTGGATTCCCACCCCTGATGAATCGATGGTGGTCATTCGCTTCGCCGACCCCCGCGGAATCGACTTCCCCTACCTGCTCTCGATGATCGAAGGCTCCTTCATGTCGCGTGCCAACTCCATTGTGGTTCCCGGTGGCAAAACAGACCTCGCTATGCAACTCATCTTCACCCCACTCATCTGGCGCCTCGTAGAAAACGGACGAAAAGAAAGAGAAATGGCAGGGCTTAGTTAGGGATTCTGGTCCAGTCGATGGGGTGGGGCCACTTCTTTGATGATGGGTTTTGTTCTGTTGGAGGGTCTGTGGAGGTGGTTCTTCTGTCAGCGCACCCAAATTGGTCAGTCCAATCGCCCAATTTTCGTGCCGCTCTCCTTATAATTGGATGGTTCGAGTGGAGGCCTCTGGTTTGTCTCCGCCATGTCATCGGCATATCGCCGCGACTTTCCCAGAAGGGTCACCATGCACATCAGAGTTTTTGACACCCCAGAACTTGCCGGAGCGGCCGCTGCAAAGATTCTCTTCTCGGTTTTTGACCAGAAGCCGGACGCGAACCTCGGGGTTGCTACCGGCTCCACGCCCGAGCCTCTGTATGCGCAGTTGCGGGAGGCTCATGCCGGAGGCAAGTTCACCCTCGCGAACTCCAAGGCTTTCGCCCTGGATGAGTACGTGGGTATCCCGGAGGATCACTACGAGCGTTACCGCAACGTGCTGCACCGCGAGTTGGTGGGAGAGGATAAGACGGGCCTGAAGGACGAGAATCTCTTCACTCCGAACGGCTTGATCTCCGATTCGCATGCCGCAGCTGCGGCTCACGACCAGGCAATCAAGGATGCTGGTGGTGTGGACCTGCAGATCCTTGGTATTGGTTCCAACGGGCATATTGGCTTCAATGAGCCCGGTGGCTCGCTGGTTTCTCGCACTCATGTGGAGCCGTTATCGGCTCAGACAATCCGCGATAATGCCCGTTTCTTCGACGGCGACATCAGCAAGGTTCCCACCACCTGCATTTCGCAGGGTTTGGGGACCATCATGGAGGCGGGTGTGCTGCTGCTGCTTGCTTTCGGTGAGAACAAGGCCGAGGCTGTTGCTCAGCTCGCCGAAGGCCCCATCAGTGCAAAGTGGCCGGCAACGATTGTGCAGATGCACCCCGAAGTGTATGTCCTCACGGACACCGCCGCGGGTTCCAAGCTGGAGCTCACCGAGATGTACGAGGAGCGTTGGAAGCTCGCATTTGGTGAGTGATTCGCCAGGTCAGTACTGAAGAAGTGACTGATGGAGGGGCGGTGGTTGTGGCAGTGTCGCAGCCACCGCTCCTGGCGTAGGGATCCTTGCGTGGATATGCGTGGATATAAGGACGACGACGGCTCTGAGTGCGTTGGATGACGCCACCGTTGATTTTTCGGCACGACGCCGGCGTGGCTACGGCGCGTTCGAACTCCGACCAGATGAGCGTTCGTTGCACTAGGTTGTGAATTGAATGAGAAAAGAATCAATTAGGTCTGTAAAGTTCAACAGTTTTTACGTTAGACTTGGGTCACACTTCTGATCCAACAGCGTTGTTGAGGAGAAACCATGACCAAGATTGTCAATGACCCCGAAGCTTTCCCGAAGGAATCCCTGGCGGGATTCGTCGATGCTTTCGCAGAGTATGTGCAAGCAGTTCATGGCGGTGTAGTCCGCTCAACAGCCAGTCCTGAAAATGAAGTTGCCCTGGTGGTGGGCGGTGGATCTGGCCACTACCCGGCATTTGCCGGATGGGTGGGGCCGGGAATCGCGCACGGTTCGGTATGTGGCAACATTTTCTCTTCGCCTTCGGCCTCACAGGCCCGCTCGGTCATCCGTGCCGCCGATAACGGCGCCGGAACCCTCATGATGTTCGGCAACTACGCGGGAGACGTTCTGCATTTTGGGCAGGCAGCGGAACAATTGCGCGCCGAAGGAATTGACGTTCGTATCGTCACCATCACGGATGACATTGCGTCCAACACCCCGGACAAGCACCTGGATCGCCGCGGTATTGCCGGTGATTTCCCGGTGGTCAAGATCGTTGGCGCAGGCTGCGCCGCCGGTCTTAATCTCGATGAGGCCGAGGCTCTGGCTCGCCACGTCAACGATCGTACTCGCACTTTGGGTGTAGCCTTCTCCGGATGTACGCTTCCGGGCCAGCCCGAACCGCTCTTTGAGGTGGAGCCGGGCACCTTTGGCCTCGGCTTGGGAATCCACGGCGAGCCGGGAATCGCCACCGAGAAGCTGGGAACCGCGGATGATCTGGCGGCCATGCTGGTGGAGAAGGTGCTTGCGGAGGAGCCACCACGCGGCAAAGCCGGCTATGAGGGCCGTGTCGCTGTGCTGGTCAACGGCCTAGGAGCCACGAAGTACGAGGAGCTTTTCCTTCTCTATGGTTCCATCGCCAAGCTGCTGCGTGAGGCTGGGCTAACGATCGTGCGCCCGGTGGTAGATGAGCAGGTTACCTCACTCGACATGGCCGGGGTATCCCTTACCCTCACCTTCCTTGATGAAGTGTTGGAAGAGTACTGGGCTGCCCCCGCCGATACCCCGGCTTTCCGTTCTGGTGCGGTGGATCGCTCTGGTGAAGCAAAGCGTGAGGTTGCTACGCAAGCAGAGCTGGCAATTCCTGCGGGCTCAGAAGTCTCTGCTCAGCAGGCCGCCACATTCGCGGCAATACTCGAGGAACTTGAGAAAACTGCACGCGCCGCCGAGCGTGACCTCGGCAAGATGGACGCGGTTGCCGGCGATGGTGATCACGGTCAAGGAATGACGTTGGGAACCACCGCGGCGGCGGAGTCTGCACGGCGTTCGGTTGAGGCCGGTGCTGGTGTCAAGACGCTGCTGGCGCGAGCCGGAGCCGCATGGTCCGAAGGCGCGGGCGGCACCGCCGGTGCCCTCTGGGGTGGCGCACTTGCCCGGGTAGGTGCGGAGTTGTCAGACGACGTCGTCGTCGACGATGAAGCAATCAAGCAAGCCGTGATCTCCGGGTGTGATTCCGTCCTCGACATGGGTGGCGCGGAAGTTGGCGACAAGACGATGGTGGATGCCATCATTCCCTTCGCTGACGTACTCAAAACCCACGAGGGTGTGCTCGCGGATGGCTGGGCCACAGCCGCCACGGCAGCCGAAAAAGCAGCTGCGAAAACCTCTGAATTTGCAGCCAAGAAGGGCCGCGCACGCACCCACGGCGATGCCTCTATCGGTACCCCAGATCCGGGCGCTACATCCTTCGCACTTCTTATGCGCACCGTCGCTGACCAGCTCGGATAGCAGCTCGCGCCACAAAATCATGCCCTCATACATCGAAATATGAGGGACAATAGGACAGTCCAGAACTGGACGAACACGAAAGGTTACACAATGGGATTCCGCGTTGTAGTCGCTGGCGATATTGCCGGTGTTGGATACAAGAACACGATCAAAGCTGACCTGGAGAATGATCCCCGTATCGATGAGGTCATCGACGCCGGGGTGAATGAGGGTGAGGATATCGACTACCCGCACGTGGCAGTGAATGCTGCCCGCATGATTGCCGAAGGCAAGGCGGATCGTGGCATTTTCATTTGCGGGACCGGCATGGGCGTGGCCATGGCTGCCAACAAGGTCAAGGGTATCCGCGCAGCAACCGCGCACGATTCCTTCTCCGTTGAGCGCCTCATTCTCTCCAACAATGGCCAGATTCTGTGCATGGGTGAGCGTGTCATTGGCCGCGAGCTGGCCCGCCGCCTCGCTAAGGAGTTCTTCAATTACACCTTTGATGAGAACTCGCCCTCGGCCCCCAAGGTTGAAGCCCTTTGCTCCTACGAAGAGGGCTGAGTTTGACCCACCGGCGTGGAGGTATACCAGGGTATGCCTCCACGCCGCAGCCAGCGCCGAAACAGCGTCCCGGTGTCCGATGTATTTTGACTCCGGGACGCTGCGTGCGACGTAGGATTGACATGTGAACAACAATTCTCGTAACAACGTCGTTACTAAGCCTCACCAAGGCCGTCCTATTTCCGACATCGCGCGCGAGTTAGGTGTACCAGACGAACACCTGCTGCGCTATGGGCACGACAAGGCCAAAATCGAGCTGCCCTACCTCACTTCGCTACCACCAACCACCTCGCGCCTCGTCCTCATGACGGCGATTTCTCCGACTCCCGCGGGGGAAGGAAAAACGACGACGTCGATCGGGCTTGCGGATGGACTGCGTCGCCTGGGAGTGAAGTCGGTCCTTGCCCTGCGCGAACCTTCCATGGGGCCGGTCTTCGGGATGAAGGGAGGCGCAACCGGTGGCGGCCGCGCCCAGCTGATTCCCGGAGACGAGATCAATCTCCATTTCACCGGGGACTTCGCCGCCATAGCCGAAGCCAACAACCTGTTGGCAGCAGTGGTGGACAACGCCCTGCATTTCGCTACCCATGAGATTGACCCGCGCTCCATCTGTATCCGGCGGGCCATTGATGTGAACGACCGGGCATTGCGTGACGTCGTCGTCGGAATTGGCGGACGAACCGGAGGTGTCACTCGGGAATCTGGATTCGACATCACCGCCGCGAGCCAGATCATGGCGACCTTTTGCATGGCCACCTCGCTTGCTGACCTTCAGGAGCGGCTGGGCCGCATCATCGTGGGTTCCGACTTCTCTGGATGCGCCGTGACCGTGGACAACCTCGGGATAACCGGAGCGCTCACCGCCGTGCTCCGTGACGCCCTGGCACCCAACCTCGTCCAGACATTAGAAGGCACGCCCGCCTTCGTGCATGGCGGGCCGTTTGCGAATATTGCCCACGGGTGCAACTCCGTCATCGCAACGAAGGCTGCGCTGGCGTTGGGCGACGTCGTTGTCACAGAAGCGGGATTTGGTGCGGACCTGGGTGCTGAGAAGTTCATCGATATCATGAGCCGCCAGAGTGGAATGGAGCCGGATCTATCCGTCGTCGTCGCTACGGTGCGGGCACTGAAGTTCCACGGAGGAGTGGAACTTGACGATTTGGAGTGGGGCAACGCGGCGGCCGTCCAGCGAGGCTTGCCCAACTTGGAGCGGCACGTCAGCACGCTACAGGAGGTGTTTGGGCAGCGCGTCCTTGTCGCAATCAACCAGTTCGCGGCGGATACCGAGGCAGAAATCGCGGTGGTTGAGGAAGCGATGCGTGAGCGGGGCGTCGACGTCGTCCTGACGAATCACTTTGCTCACGGAGGCGAGGGGTCCGAGGAACTTGGGCGGGCTGTCATGCGTGCCTTGGAAGATCCCAGCCGGACGACGTACTGCTACGACACCGAAGCGACGCTGGAGGAGAAGGCCCAAGCTGTCGTCACAAAGGTATATGGTGGGGCGAACATTTCATGGACGCCGATGGCGCGCAGAGAATTATCACGGTTACAAAATTCTGGATGGGGGCACCTCCCTGTGTGCTTCGCCAAGACACAGTACTCATTCTCCACTGATCCCAAAGTCCTAGGTGCTCCGAGGGGTTTTGACGTGCCGATTCGGGAAGTGAGGCTTTCTGCCGGTGCCGGATTTGTGGTGCTCATTTCGGGAACCATCATGACCATGCCAGGGTTGCCGAAATCCCCCTCAGCGGTGGATATCACCATTTCAGCCGAGGGGGAGATTGGTGGAATGCACTAAGGGGGCAACGGAGCGGTGCGCCGGGATGGTTAACTTGAGACGCGAGAGATTCCGTTTTCGGCGGAATTTCAAGCAATTCGGACGGGCAGGTTCATCCGGGACGATAGTCGGTGTTAGCCTAGGGAGTGGCCCGCATATTGCGGATTTCACATCTGCTCCAATGGAGGACATTTAATGACGAAGTTTGTCTACGCGTTCACCGAGGGTAACAAGGACATGAAGGACCTTCTCGGTGGCAAGGGCGCGAACCTGTCCGAGATGACCCAGCTCGGACTGCCTGTTCCCCCCGGATTCACGATCAGCACGGATGCCTGCCGCTTCTACCTGGAGAACGGGGAGACCCCGGATAGCCTCGACGTCGAGGTTACCTCCCAGCTGCGCGCTGTCGAGCAGCAGATGGGTAAGCGTCTTGGTGATGCCGAAGATCCTCTCCTCGTTTCTGTTCGTTCGGGAGCTAAGTTCTCCATGCCGGGCATGATGGAGACCGTTCTCAACATCGGCCTCAATGATTCCTCGGTTGTGGGACTTGCAGCCAAGTCCGGCAACGAACGTTTCGCATGGGATTCCTATCGTCGCCTTATCCAGATGTTTGGCAAGACGGTTCTGGACATCGAGGGCGAGTTGTTCTCCGGTGTTCTGGAGAGCCTGCAGGAGTCCAAGGGCTACGCGGGCGATCTTGATATGACCACCGAGGATCTCAAGGAGATCGTCGCGCAGTACAAGGCTGTAGTTAAGGAAGCAACCGGCGAGGACTTCCCGCAGGATCCGCGCAAGCAGATGGATCTTGCCATCGAGGCGGTGTTCCGTTCCTGGAACACCGATCGTGCTCGTATCTACCGCCGTCGTGAGCGCATTCCGAATGAGATCGGCACCGCCGTCAACATCTGCACCATGGTGTTTGGCAACATGGGTGATACCTCCGGTACCGGTGTGTGCTTCACCCGCGATCCTTCCACCGGTCACCCGGGCGTCTACGGCGATTACCTTGTCAACGCCCAGGGTGAGGACGTCGTGGCGGGCATCCGCAACACGCTGTCGCTGGCAGATCTGGAGAAGATCGACAAGCCGGCCTACGGCGAACTCGTGGGCATCATGAACAAGCTCGAGACCCACTACCGCGACCTGTGCGACATTGAGTTCACCATTGAGGACCGCAAGCTGTGGATGCTGCAGACCCGTGTGGGCAAGCGCACCGCAGCGGCAGCGTTCCGGGTGGCCTCGCAGCTCGTTGACGAGCGCCTCATCACCAAGGATGAGTCCGTGACCCGCGTGACCGGCGAGCAGCTCACCTCGCTGCTCTTTCCGCAGTTCGACCAGAGCGCCGGGAACAAGGCGATCTCCAAGGGCATGCCCGCCTCGCCGGGTGCCGCCGTGGGTGAGATCGTCATGAACAACAAGCAGGCCGAGACCCGCGCCGCTACCGGAGCCTCCGTCATTCTGGTTCGTCGTGAGACCAACCCCGACGATCTGGCCGGCATGGTGGCAGCCGCCGGTGTGCTGACCGCTCGCGGTGGCAAGACCTCCCACGCGGCCGTTGTTGCCCGCGGCATGGGCCGCTGCTGCGTTGTGGGCGCCGAGGACCTGATCGTGGACGAGGCCGCTGGCACTGTCCACGTCAAGTCCAAGGACCTCACCCTGAAGGTGGGCGATACGATTGCCATCGACGGCACCACCGGTGAAATCTTCGAGGGCAACGTCCCCGTTGTGGATTCGCCCGTGATGACCTACATCTCCGAGGGGCTGGAGGCCGGGCTGGAGGTGTCTCCGGACGATGCGACCAAGGAACTGGTCGGGGCCGTTGACCGCATCCTGCGCCGCGCCGATTCCAAGCGCCGCCTGCTGGTGCGCGCCAACGCGGACACACCGGAAGATGCCGAGCGCGCTCGCGCTTTCGGCGCCCAGGGCGTTGGACTGTGCCGTACCGAGCACATGTTCCTCGGCGACCGCCGCCAGCTCATTGAGAACGTCATTCTGGCGGAGACCAAGGATGAGCAGCAGGCCGCCTTCGACGACCTCATGCCGTTGCAGAAGGGCGATTTCATCGGCATTTTCAAGGCCATGGATGGACTGCCCGTGACGGTTCGCCTCATCGATCCGCCGCTGCACGAGTTCCTGCCGGACATGACCGAGATGTCGGTTCAGCTGGCCCTGAAGGAGCAGCGCGGCGAGGAGATCACCGAGCACGAGAAGAAGCTCATGGCTGCGATCCGCGCCAACCACGAGCAGAACCCGATGCTGGGCCTGCGCGGTGTGCGCCTGGGCCTGAAGATCAAGGGCCTGTTCACCCTGCAGATTCGCGCCATCGCTGAGGCATACGTCGAGTGCAAGAAGGAGGGTCTCGATCCTCGCCCGGAGATCATGGTCCCGCTCATCGGCTCCATCCGCGAGCTCCAGATCATTCGTGACGAGGCCGTCGAGATCTTCAAGGAGATCACCGAGGCCTCTGGCATCACGGTTGACCTGCCGATCGGCAACATGATCGAGCTGCCCCGCGCCGCCCTCA
>RRZT011509814.1_pt1 | contig 16985 bp, 20 predicted proteins | sample 2165551 | NCBI WGS metagenome assembly RRZT01 (sample SAMN10456910, study PRJNA506462) | wastewater metagenome | biome: wastewater; feature: sludge; material: wastewater sludge; isolation source: wastewater sludge with Escherichia coli K12::gfp cells carrying plasmid... | place: USA: Moscow, Idaho...
GTGATGACGAACGCAAAAGTCGGCGGTGCGGGCAGGTCCGGGTAGCCCGCGGCACGGGCCGCCGAGACGTCATGGAACCGCGGCGAGAAGTCCCCGATGGCAGTCGCGAACTCCCGGACCTTCTCACGACCGATCAGGTACGAGTCCGTGTCCGGGTAGACCTTGCCGACAAAACCAGGATTGAGACCCATGCCCGGCAGGCGCCTAGCGGGTCTCTTTGTGCTCGGTGTGCTTCTTGCAATGCGGGCAGAACTTCTTCAGTTCGATGCGGTCGGGGTTGTTGCGCCGGTTCTTCTTGGTGATGTAGTTGCGGTGCTTACACTCCCCGCACGCCAGCGTGATCTTGGGGCGGACGTCGGATTTCGCCACGATGAACCTTTCCTCGTTCGTTGTTGTAGCGGAGGCCGGACTTGAACCGGCGACACAGCGATTATGAGCCGCTTGCTCTGCCAGGCTGAGCTACTCCGCCTCGCACGCTGCCTCCAAGTTCGAAGATCAGCGCTCGAGCCCCTTTACGGAATCGAACCGTAGACCTTCTCCTTACCATGGAGACGCTCTGCCGACTGAGCTAAAGGGGCAACCGTTCTAGGGTACAAGGTCTGGCGGGCACCCCACGACGTGACTCCCCCATTGCGGTGGGTCCTGAGATGGGGAGACCGGACTAGTGTGAAACAGTGGCTCACCGGGATCCGCCCCGTGATCTCGACGGGGTCGAGAGACGACCGGACCTGCCGCGGCCGGTTGCCGCTCTGATCGCCCTCACCGTCGCCCTGCTAAGTGGCTTCACAGCCTGGTTGCTGCTGGGACCCACCGAGTTCCTACCAGTGCGCGACGCCCTGCTCTACTGCGCCCTGCTGGTACCACCGATCATGATCTTCGCCGCGCGGGCCGCCACGGCGACGACGACCCGCCTTTCCTGGGTGCTGTTCGCCCTGGCCTGCACGGTATGGCTGATCGCCGAATTGGACTACTTCACCGGATCGGATCCGGAGGGTCCCGGCAGCCTCTGGTCGCAGCTGCTCTTCCTCACCATCAGCCCGACCATGTACGTGGCCATCGCGGTGCTCATCCGCCCCGTGATGGGGTCCGCAGCTGGCACCACCTATCTCGACGGGCTGATCATCGCCCTGGCCGCGGCGGCTGCGCTGTCCCTGCTCGCACCTGCGGTGGAGGTCGAGGAGTCAGCGTGGGAGCTGGTCATCCCCTGGCTCTACCCCCTGCTGGACCTCCTGCAAGTGGCCATCGTCGCGGCGGTATTGGCCGTGATGAGGCGGGCTGCCGGTCCCGCCTGGTGGTTGCTGCTGGCAGGTTCGGTCCTCATCTGGCTCGGTGACGCGTTCTGGCTGTTCGGCGTGGCCCAGACGGAGCAGGGCGTGGGCGCGATCATCGACCTCACCTGGCCGTTGGGGCTGCTCCTGCTGAGCCTGTCGGCGTGGACCCGGCTGGGTCAGGCACCGAGCGACTCGCGCATGAACTGGGTGGCCCCGGTCGTCGTCACCACTGCGATGTTCGCCCTCATCGTGTACGCCACCGAGCACAACGTCCCCAGCGTCACGGTTGCCCTGGCCACCGCGACAGTGCTGGCGGGGGCCCTGCGCAGCCTCGGCGCGTTTCGGGCCGCGACGGCCCGCGCGCGCGCCCAGCTGCAGGCCCGCACGGATGATTTGACCGGCCTGGTCAACCGGCGGGGACTGAACCGCCTGGCCGGCCAGGGTATCGACTCACCCCGCGCGCTGCTGCTGGTAGCCGTGGACCGCTTCAAACAGATCGACGACACCCTCGGCCACCAGGCCGGTGATGAGGTACTGCGGACCGTCGCGCAGCGCTTTCGATGCGCAGTGGACCCGTCGGTGGTGATCAGCCGCATCGGTGGCGACGAATTCGCGCTGCTCACCCCTGCTGGGACGGGCATCACGCAGGCCCTGGAACTCGCGGCCGCACTGCACAGCAGTGTCACCGATCCGGTCGCCGCATCCGGCATGGATCTGAAAGTGGAATTGAGCATCGGGATCGCTGTGGCCCCGGATCAGGGCGACTCCCTGTCGAATCTGCTGCTGGCCGCCGACCGCGCCATGTACCGAGCCAAGGGCGAGCACGTGAATACGCAGGTCTTCGACTCCCGGCGCGACGGCACGGATCAGGGGCGGCTGCTGATCATGCAGGATCTGCGCGGCGGGGTGGATCGCCAGGAGTTCGTATGCCATTACCAGCCGCAACTCGATGTGGTGACCAACGAGATCGTTGCGGTGGAGGCCCTCGTGCGCTGGCAGCATCCGCAGCGGGGCGTGATACAGGCCGCCGACTTCCTGCCCGTCCTTGAGCAGACCGCACTCATCCGCCCGCTCACCGACATGATCCTCAACCAGAGCCTCTGCCAGCTGCGCGCCTGGGACCAACAGGGCATCCACCTGCGGATGTGCGCGAACATCTCGGCGACGAACCTGCTGGACCGGGCCCTGCCCCCGCGCGTGGCGCAACTGCTGGCAGACCACCACATCCCGGCGCATCGACTCACGTTGGAGATCACCGAGACAGCCCTGAGCGGTGACGAGGAGCGGGTCCGAATCGTCCTTGCCCAGTTGCACGCCATCGGGGTGCAGATCTCGATCGACGATTACGGCGCCGGCTACTCGTCGCTGCACCAGATCGGGACCATGGACGCTCAGGAACTCAAACTCGATCGGGAGTTCGTGACCGGTGTTGGTTCACGAGCGGAGCTGCGCTCCATTCTCTCTGCGACGGTGCACCTGGCCCACGGCCTTCGCCTGCGCATGGTCGCCGAAGGTGTGGAGTCGGCATCGGACCTCGAACACGTCCGGCTGTCTGGCTGTGACCTCGCCCAGGGCTTCCACATCAGTGCCCCCCTGGACGGCGACTCCATGGTGGTCTGGCTGCAGGAGCGGTCGCAGCGGACAGGCGATGAGCGCCTGCGGTACTAGCCACGGGTTCGCCGTGTTCGTGGTGGTGGTGGCGGGTGCTGGGTTCGAACCAGCGTAGGCGTAAGCCGACGGTTTTACAGACCGTTCCCTTTGGCCGCTCGGGCAACCCGCCAAGGTGCGTTAGCCACGATACACGGTGCAAGTAGGGTGCTCGCATGGCAGATAGCAGCTTCGACATCGTCAGCAAAGTAGACCGGCAGGAGGCCGACAACGCACTGAACCAGGCCGCCAAAGAGCTGGCCACCCGCTTCGACTTCAAGAACACCGGCACCACCATCCGATGGTCCGGCGAGATGAGTATCGAGGTCGTCTCCGCGACCGAGGAGCGCTCATTGGCCGCGTTGGACGTGCTGCGCGACAAACTGGTGAAACGGCACATCTCGCTCAAGGCATTCAAGGCCGATGACCCCCGGCTGTCGGGCAAGGAGTACAAGATCAGCGGCTCCTTCGAGTCCGGTCTGAGCCAGGAGAACGCGAAGAAGATCGCCAAGATCATTCGCGATGAAGGGCCGAAGGGCATCAAGACCCAGGTGCAGGGTGAAGAGGTGCGGGTGTCCAGCAAGTCCCGCGACGACCTGCAGAGCGTGATGTCCTTGCTCAAGGAGCAGGATCTGGACGTCGCCCTGCAGTTCACCAATTACCGATGACCCCTAGGCAGCGTCTGGCCGCACGGGGCTGGCGGGTAGTCCGGAGCCGATCATGGCTGCTCTGTTCGATGTAGCCGTCCTGGGCATCGGGCTGGCCGTGATGGCCACTGTCCTGTGGGTGGTGTACCGCACCATGGACCATGCCCGACTGCCGTTGGTCCGCAGTGATGACCACGCCCCCCGCGTCACCTGGGCCGGCGGGGCCCGGTACGCCCTGCTGACCCCAGTGCTGGTCTCGTTCTGGCTGTCGGTGCTTCTGCTGCTGATCACCGCAGTCGCCCGGGAGCGCAACCCGGACGAGATCCTGGCGGCCGCATGTGCGGTCATCGCGGGAGCGCGGCTGCTGGCTCATATCCGGGCCGAGATCAGCCATGAGCTGGCCAAGACCATCCCGATCGTGATCCTGAGCGTCATCCTCATCGGCGGCCAGTTGGTGGGCGTCGCTGGGTTCGAGCAGACGTTCAACGCCATCCCCTGGGATCGTGTGGACGCCTACTGGTTCGGCCTGATCGTGTGGGACTTCTTGGTCACGTCCCTGTGGTTCGTCTACCAGCGCCGATCCTGGTACGGACGCAGACGGTCAGCGGGACGGCTGAGTCGCGCCATCACCCGGTGGCGCAGGATCGGCTACTCGGACTGACTACGGCAGCAGACTCAGCACGGCGTTGCCGGTGGACGGCACATCTACGGTGGTGCTGGCCGCGCTGAAGAACACCACGATCACGATGAAGAGCAGCGTCCCCAAGACGGTGACGATGATGTTCAGCCAGGCGATGACCTTGGCCGCCGTGACCATGCCCCCGCCGTCGAGGTAGCCGTTGGACGCGGCGATCTCGTTCTTGGCCTTGCTGGCGAAGACCAGCGCCACGATGGCCAATACCACCGGGCAGATCACCCACGACAGCAAGGACAGCACGAGGGCGACAACCGCGTCTGAAGCGTTCTGGCGTGCCGGCGGGTAGGCGCCGTATCCGGGAGGTGGCTGGCTCATGCCCTCACCCTAGCGTGCGCTGATGAGCAACCCAATGCATGGAAATGGCGGCTGCCACCGAGGCGTTCAGCGACTCCGTGGCCGAGGTCATCGGGATGGACACCAGGACGTCACAGCGTTTGGCCACCAGTTGTGACAATCCTCGCCCCTCGGCGCCGACCACGATGGCCAGTGGGCCGTCCGCGAAGCGCGCGAGTTCGTCCAGACCGAGATCGGAGTCCGCGTCGAGCCCCACACAGAAGGCACCGGCCTCCTGCAGCATTCCCAGAGTCTGGGTCACGTTCCCGATCTGGCATACGGGCAGGCGAGCCAGCGCCCCGGCGGACGTGCGCCAGGCAGCTGGCGTGACCGGCGCTGAGCGCCGTTGTGGAATCAGCACAGCGGTGGCCCCGAAAGCTGCCGCCGATCGGGCGATGGCCCCTAGATTCCGCGGGTCCGTGACCTGGTCCAGAACCACCCACAAGGGGTTCGGCGTGTCCAGCAGATCCCCGAGATCGGTGTAAACGAAGGGTTTGGCGACCAGCAGCAATCCCTGGTGCACGACATCGCCCGCGACAGCATCGATCTGCGACTTGGGGACCTCCTGCACCGGCAGCCCCGCAGCGGCGGCCAGACTGACCGCTTCATGCACGCGATCGTCAATATCGATGCGCAACTGCACCAGCAGCTCCACGGCCGGCGTCTTCGACCGCAGGGCCTCCACGACGGGGTTGCGACCCGCGACGATGTCCTTCGGAGGTTTCCCGGAGGATCGGGTGGACTTCTGTGCGCGTTCAGCCTTGTCCTTGTACCTGGCCTGCTTGGCGGCGGGGTGTCCCGGCCGGTCCTTGGCTGAGGGAGTCGGGCCCTTGCCCTTGAGCGCTTTGCGGCGCTGTGCACCGGATCCGACCACGGCCCCCTTCTTCGACCCGGGATTACGCCGTGCACCCGGGCGCTGCGAGTTACCCGCCATTGGTCAACGACCAGACAGGACCATCAGCACGGTCCTCGATGTGGACACCGGCGGCGATCAAACGGTCGCGGATGGCATCAGCCTGTGCCCAGTCCCGCGCGGCACGGGCCTCTCGACGGGCGACGAGCAGATCATCCACCAGTGCTCCCAGGGCTGCCATGGCTCCCCCGGAGTCCTCGCCGGACACCCACGGGTCCGCGAGGGGGTTGATCCCAAGCACCGAGCACATGGCACTGACCTGTCGCCAGGCCGTGCGGGCCGTCGCTGGATCCTGGCCCTCCAATGCGGCGTTGCCTGCCCGCACCGTGTCGAAGATGACGGCCACTGCTGCCGGGACCCCGAGGTCGTCGTCCATGGCAGCCACGAACGCCGGCGGGCAGTTGTCGGCCACCGGGTCCGGGAGCGGCTCGTCCGCGAGTTTGTCCAGGAAACCGGCGATGCGCCGGAAGCCCACGGCGGACTCCACCACGGACTCATAGGAGAACTCGATGGTGGATCGGTAGTGCGCGGAGGCGAGGTGGTAGCGCAGCTCCACCGGCTTCACGTGCTTGAGCACCTCGTCGACCGCCAGCGCATTGCCCAGCGATTTGCCCATCTTCTGCCCGGCCGCTGTCACCCACGAGTTGTGCAGCCAGTAGTTCGCGAAGGCGTCGCCCGCACCGCGTGACTGGGCGAGCTCGTTCTCGTGGTGCGGGAAGATCAAGTCGATGCCACCGCCGTGGATGTCGAACTGCTGACCGAGGTAGAAGGTGGCCATGGCTGAGCACTCCAGATGCCACCCGGGACGACCGGGCCCCCACGGTGAGTTCCAGAACGGTTCGCCGGGCTTGGCCGCCTTCCACAGCGCGAAGTCACGCTGATCGCGTTTGCGCTGGTCGTCCACGGAGTCGGCCGCGGGTTGCAGGTCGGCCAGTCGCTGGCGGGACAGTTCCCCGTAGCGCGAGTCAGCGGTCACCGAGAAGTAGACGTCGCCGTCCACTGCATACGCGTGCCCGGCATCGATGAGGCGGGTGATGAGTTCGAGCATCTGCGGGATGTGGCCGGTCGCGCGCGGCTCGATCGTGGGCGGATTGCACCCCAGGATCTCGTATGCACGGCTGAACTCGCGCTCGTAGTGCTGGGCCACGGCCCACCAGGGCCGCCCCTGCGACTGTGCCTTGGCCAGGATCTTGTCGTCGATGTCGGTGACATTGCGGCAGACAGTCACCTGGTACCCCTTGGCCGTGAGCCAACGAGCCAGGACGTCGAAAACCACTCCGGGCCGCAGGTGACCCACGTGGGGAGCAGCCTGGACTGTCGCGCCACAGTAGTAGATCGATACCGATGCCTCGTTGATCGGCACGAAGTCGCGCACTGTGCGGGTTCCGGTGTCGTAGATCTGCAGGGTCACCGATCCAGAGTATCGGCACGCATGACCAGCGCCGTCGCGATCGCCGCCAACCCCTCCCCCCGGCCGGTGAGGCCCAGGCCGTCGGTGCTGGTCGCGGACAGGTGGACCGGGCAACCCGCCGCTGCGCTGAGCACCTGCTCGGCTTCGGCCCGGCGGGCACCTATCCGGGGCTGATTGCCGATCATCTGCACCCCGATGTTGCCCGGCGAATACCCCTGCGCCCGCACGTAGTCGGCGACCTCTCGCAGAATCGTGGCTCCGCTGGCCCCGCGCCATTCCGGGCGATCGGTGCCGATCAGCCCGCCGAGGTCGCCCAGCCCAGCGGCGTTGAGCAGTGCGTCGGCGCTGGCGTGTGACACCACATCTGCGTCGGAGTGCCCCACGAGGCCCGGGGCGTCGGGCCAGAACAGGCCAGCGACGTGCGCGCCGAGTGTGTCGGAGTAGGCGTGGACGTCGGTTCCCACGCCGATGAGCAGATTCATTCAGACCTCCCGCATCGCACGCGCCACCGCCAGATCGAAGGCGGTCGTGATCTTGAAAGCGTCATGGGAGCCGGCAACCACGTGCACGGGCACACCCATGGTCTCCACCAGCATCGCGTCGTCGGTGACAGCATCGGTCTGCTGCTCGTGGGCGCAGCGCAGCGTGGCTACCCGGAAGCCTTGTGGAGTCTGCACCGCGACCAGATCGCAGCGGTCCACGGTGGCCACGACGATGCCATCCGCAACGCGCTTGATGGTGTCAGCCACCGGCAGCGCGGGGATAACGGCGTCCGCTCCGGTGTCCAGCGCGGTGATCACGCGGTCATACACCTCGACCGGCGTGAAGGGCCGGGCTGCGTCGTGGATGAGCACCATCTCCACGGTGGCGGGCAAGGCGGCCAGACCCGCCCGGACGGAGGCATCCCGGGTCGCGCCCCCCGCAACGACCGTCACGCCTTGAACATCGGCCGCGATGCGATCCACCTCGGCCGCCGGTGCGACCACGACCAGTTCCTGGATTCTGTCGACCTGGCGGGCGACGGCGATGCAGTGTCCGATCAGGGAGTCACCGGCGACCTCGACCAAGGCTTTGGGGACGCCGGCCGCCAGTCGTTGCCCACTGCCGGCCGCTACCAGGATCAAGGCGGTCACGAGGGTCAGCCTAGAGGCTGGCCGTCAGACCAGCCGCGCGAAGACCAACCGCCCGTGACTCGTGGTGGTCACCGACGTGAGATGCACCTGCACGGTGTCTCCGATCCGGTGGTCCGCGCGCTGCACGATGACCATCGTCCCGTCCGGCAAATGGCCCACCGCCTGCCCCGCTTCCTTGCCGGCCCGCGCCAAGTGCACCTCCACGGTGTCCCCGGAGGTCACGGGTGCGGCCATCGCCACCGCCAACGCGTGCAAGTTCAGGACTGTCACCCCGCTCAGCGCCGCCGCATCAGCCAGGTGCTGGTCCAGCGTGAGCAGCGCGACCTTACGGCGCAGGCAGATCTGCACGAGTTTCGCGTCGACGTCATCGACCCCGACCGGATCGTCGGCGATCACCTCGACGGGTAAGGCATCCCGCAACGTACCCAGGACGTCGAGGCCGCGGCGGCCCCTGGCCCGCCGACCTTCGTCAGCGGCATCGGCGAGGCCCTGCAATTCGTCGATGACCGGTTGCGGCACCAGAACGGTGCCGGTGAGGAATCCGCTGCGGGCGACGTGAACGATGCGGCCGTCGATGGCCACTGAGGTGTCCAGAACCTTGGGCCCCCAGCCGTGCCGAGGGCCACCGCCAACGACCCCGCCGATCGATGCCGCGCGCGTACGGCCGATCCGGAACCCGGCGATGCCGGCCACGACGACGGCGAAGACGAACAACGGCGCCATCACTGCCGCCGGGCCCAACAAGAACAAGGGCCAGGCGACCAGGGACGCCGCCAGCATGGCGATGACCGACCCGCTGAAGCCGGCCACGACCTGGTCTGGGGGTAGCCCCCGTAGACGCTGCTCCTGAGCGGTGATCCCCCGGATGATGACGCGGGCAATCACGCCACCCACCGAGTACCCGAAACCGGCCCCGATGACGACGCAGACGACGGTGATACTCAGGAACCCCAGCGAGACATCCGGGTTGCTGGCCTCGATCCGCGAACCCAGTTCGAAACCGACGGCTGCGCCGAAGACCACAAGCAGCAGCCTCAGCGTTTCCGCCCCTACATCAGGGACTTGGGAAAGTCGCGGCACACAGCCAGACTACGACGCGAGGACCTCGTCGAGGATTATCTCGGCCTTGTCCTCGTTGGTCTTCTCTGCGAGTGCGAGTTCGCTGACCAGTATCTGCCGGGCCCGAGCAAGCATCCGCTTCTCCCCCGCCGAAAGGCCACGGTCCTGATCCCGCCGCCAGAGGTCGCGAACAACCTCGGCCACCTTGATGACGTCGCCCGAGGCCAGCTTCTCAACGTTGGCCTTGTAGCGCCGCGACCAGTTGGTGGGCTCTTCGGTGTACGGCTGACGAAGGACGGAAAAGACCTTCTCCAGCCCCTCGGAGTTCACCACGTCGCGAACACCGACGAGGTCGACGTTGTCGCTCGGGACCCGAACGACGAGGTCGCCTTGGTCAATACGCAGCACGAGGTACTCGCGCTCTTCGCCCTTGATGACGCGCTGCTCGATACTCTCGATGCGAGCTGCGCCGTGATGCGGATAGACAACCGTGTCGCCGACGGAAAATGCCATGTGTGGAGGTGCCCCTTCCCGTGGCTTCAATCGTAACACGGACGATTCACGCCGTAAGACGACTGTAAAGAGTCGCGGTCGGGTTGCCCGGGCCGAGCAGGGGAACGGGTGCCGACGGCCGAGTCGACACGCAAGTGCAGCGAATCGGCAGTTGTTGCTGCGACACGCCGGGCAGAATCGCACCTTATGCCCGATCGTAACGCCATGAACGGGTGGTCGGCGTTGGTCCCTTTCCGGCCGTTCGGCAATCACAGAACCGCAACTGGCCAGTCGCCTTCCCTCGGGCAGGTCCTCGTCGGTAAAGTGCGGCACGTCAGTAGTGACCTGGGAGGAACTGTGTCTATCACCGCACGCCGCGTGACGGCTTTCGCCGCCGCTGCCGTCCTGCTTCCGTCGTTGAGCGGTTGCTGGTCCGGCTTCAGCGCTCAGACCTCCGAGCAGGCCAATCAGGCCGTCGGCAACGGGGCGAACCTCGCCACCGGCGACATCCAGATCCGTGGCGCGGTGTGGGTGCGCAACGTCCTGAACCCCGGTGAGGCGACTCTGGTGGCGACGTTCGTCAACAACGGTGACGTCCCGGACAAGCTGACCAAGGTGGAGATCACCCCGACCTCGCCCATGGGGATCACCGGCGGCGCTTTGGAGATCGCCCCCAACCAGTCCGTGCGCAGCGGCTTCTTCACCACCAGTTTCATCAACGCGTTCGGGGTGCAGGCCTTCCCATCGACCTTCGTGCCCACCACCTTCACGTTCGAGAACGCCGGGACCGTCGCCGGCGACGTCATCGCGATGCCCAACACCGGTCAGTACAGCGATGTCCCGGTGACCCTGGCAAAACAGCAGGAACTGCTGGAGTTCGCGGGCCAGGTGGAGACCACCGAGGAGACCACCACCACCGAAAAGGTGAAGAAGGCCAAGAAGAAGCGTGCGGAAGCCGCTGCTGCCGAGTGACGGCGGCTACATCTCGAGCTTGTATCCCAGCCCGCGCACGGTAACCAGCACGGTCGGCTCGGCAGGGTCCGGCTCGATCTTGGACCGCAAGCGCTTCACGTGCACATCCAGAGTCTTGGTGTCGCCGACGTAGTCTGCGCCCCAGACCCGATCGATGAGTTGTCCGCGAGTGAGCACCCGGCCCGCGTTACGCATCAGCACCTCGAGCAGTTCGAACTCCTTGAGCGGGAGTTTCACGGGCTGTCCGTCCACGGTCACCACGTGCCGATCGACGTCCATCTTGATGTTCCCTGCGCTCAACGTCATCTCTGAGCCGGATGCACTCTCCGGGCCCCGACGACGCATGACGGCTCGGATGCGCGCCACGAGTTCGCGCGACGAGAAGGGTTTGGTGACGTAGTCGTCCGCGCCCAGTTCCAGACCGACGACTTTGTCGATCTCGGAGTCCTTGGCGGTCACCATGATGATCGGGACCGAGGACACGTTGCGGATCTGACGGCACACCTCTGTTCCCGGAATACCGGGCAGCATGATGTCGAGCAGCACGACGTCGGCGCCCTCGCGGTCAAAGGTGGCCAAGGCCGCGTGGCCATCGGCGGCCACGGAGACCTCGAAACCCTCCTTGCGCAACATGAATGACAGAGCGTCACTGAATGACTGCTCATCCTCCACAACCAAAATCCGGCTCATGCGCTTGATTCCTCCTCGAAGACAGCGTGCATGGGAATGGAAATCTCCTCATTGGTGAAGGGCGGCAGGCGCAGCGTGAAAGTGCTTCCTTCACCGAGGATGCTCCACACGCCCACCTCACCACCGTGGTTCTCCGCGACGTGCTTGACGATGGACAGCCCCAAGCCGGTGCCCCCAGTGACCCGTGATCGCGCCTGATCCACCCGGTAGAACCGCTCGAAGACCCGCTGCAACTCACTCTCGGGGATGCCCATCCCCTGGTCGGTCACGCTGATCTCCACCACGTCATTCGTCAGTCGTGTGGCCACTGCGACACTGGTCCCCCGCGCGCTGTAATTGATGGCATTGGTCAACAGGTTGCGTAGGGCGGTGACGAGCTGGGACTCCATGCCCAACACCATGAGCTCTGATTGCGGGCCCACGATCACGTCGATCTGGGAGTTATGGGCAAGTTGTCGCACGGCATCCGTGGCTTCCCCGACCACCGCGTCGATGGACACCGGCGCCGCGTCCTTGAGCGGGTCGGTGCCCTGCAGACGGCTCAGGTCGATCAGGTCCCCCACGAGGTCACTCAGACGACCCGCCTCGGCTTCCATGCGCCCAGCGAAGTGGCGCACCGCTTCCGCTTCGTCCGCCGAACTGAGCACTGCCTCGGCCAGCAGACTCAAGGCGCCAATGGGGGTCTTGAGTTCGTGGCTGACGTTGGCGACGAAGTCGCGGCGGACCGCATCGACGCGCTGGGCCTCGGAGAGGTCCTCAGCCAGCACCAGGACCCGGTCTGGCCCCAGCGGGGCGACCCGCAGTCGCAAGGTGATCAGCCCTTTGCCCAGCGGTGGTCGGCGTACCGTGACATCGTGCTCGCGGATCTCGCCGTCGTGGCGCACATCGGCGATCATCGACGAGATCTCCGGGATGGCGATGCGCCCGTTCTGAATCAGTGTCATCGCCAGCGCCTGGTTACTCATGCGCACCGGGGCGCCCGATGCGTCCACCACGACCGAGGCCTCTGGCAGGGCGGCCAGCACTCGTTCGATCTCGCCCTGTTGAATACCGTCCTCGGCGGCCTGCGCGGAAGTTGGCACGTCCTGTTCGCGCCACTTGGCCAGCCACCACCCCGCAAGCATGCCGACAACTGCCCCCAGCAGCATCCACAACGCCATCACACTACGAACAATAGGTAACGCCAGCGCCCGGCGGCAGACAGCGCCCGAACTTGCGGCGTGCTCTTCAGGTGATGTTCACCCTCAGGATGCGTGCACGTGGGCTGCCGGATCCCCCAGCGGGGCTATCGTCACTGATTGATGCGCAGTGTCTTCCATGCCCGTCTCGCCGCGCTCGACCAGAATCTGGCCAGCCTCTGCGAGCAGGTGGGTCACGCCCTGCGTCGGGCGACGGAGGCCGCCTTTACGGCCGACCTGCGGTTGGCCGAAGAAGTGATCAGTGAGGCCCGTGACATCGACGACGAGGCCCGGCAGGTGACGATCGACGCGGCATATCTGACCGCACAACAACAGCCCGTCGCGCACGATCTGCGGGTCCTGCTCGCCGCTCAGCACCAGGCCGTGTCCCTTCGGCGAATGACCGGATTGGCCTCGAACATCGCCAAGGCCACCCGCCGACGCTACCCGCGACCCCTCATCCCGCGGGAGGTGCGTGACGTGGTGGTCGACATGGCCGAGTTGGCGCACTCATTGACCGAGCGCCTGCAGCGGGCACTGGGCCAAGCGGACCTGGCCAGTGCACATGTTGTGCGGGCAGCAGGGCGCCAAATGGGTTCGCTCCACATGGAGATGCTCGCGATCGTCGGCTCCTCGGCCTGGCCGCACGATGTGACGACGGCGGTGGATGTCTGCATGCTCAGCCGGGATCTGCAGCGTTTCGCCGAGCACGCCCAGACGATTGCCGAAGAGGTCGTGTACGTGGCCACGGGTTCTGCCCCGACTGTCGCGCACTAGGTCTGGACTGCCATTGGGCAGTCGTTGTGATCCCGCCCGGCGTGTCCCAGCACCTTCTGCCCATTTGCTCGCCGGGGAGCCCAGAGGAACGCGTCAACTGAACCCAGGCCCCAAGCCCGCCCACGACACGTTCCCGCAAAGAGCCCTGTCATTAACCCGCCATTCACTTTCACGTATAGTTCAGTTCATACAGGGAAGAGGTGGCACATGATTGAGATGACGTGGACCGTGAAGCGGGACGAAGCCGGACAACGAGTACTGAATGCCACCTGGACAAGCACTGTGAAGGCCCAGCTGCCACTGGCCTCGTAAGACCCGAGAGGCACGTTTGGTAGCCGTCGGGGAAAATGGTGCGTATGCGTGCGCACCGGGTAGCCATGATCTCGATGCACACGTCACCCTTGGCCATGCCGGGCAGTGGTGATGCCGGGGGCATGAATGTGTACGTACTGGAGACGGCGAAGGAACTCGCCCGCCAGGGCACCGAGGTCGAGATCTTCACCCGCGCCACATCCAGCGAACAGCCGCCACGAGTGCCTGTCACCGATGGCGTCACCGTGCACTACATGAGTGCTGGCCCGTATGAAGGCCTCCGCAAGGAGCAGTTGCCGGGCCAACTCTGCGCCTTCACCGCGTCGGTCCTGCGGGCCGAGGCACACCGACCCGAGGGCTACTACGACCTCGTGCACTCGCACTACTGGCTCTCGGGACAGGTGGGCTGGGTGGCTGCCGAACGCTGGCAGATTCCCATGGTGCACAGCATGCACACCATGGCAAAGGTGAAGAACCTCACCCTGGCGGCCGGCGATACACCAGAGCCCTACGAGCGAGTGCTGGGTGAGGAACAGGTGGTGGCGGCCGCGGACATGCTCATCGCCAATACCGAGACCGAGGCCGACGACCTCATCACCTTGTACGACGCCGACCCCGAGCGCGTGGCCGTCGCCCTGCCCGGTGTCGACTTGGCCACGTTCTCCCCCGGTCCTCGGACTGCCGGTCGGGAATGGCTGGGGATGTCCGCTGACGACATCGTCCTGCTTTTCGTCGGGCGTATCCAGCCTCTGAAGGCCCCGGACATTCTCGTCCGCGCCGCCGCCCACCTGCTCGACCGCCGCCCGGACCTGCGCACCCGACTCAAGGTGGTCATCAACGGCGGACTCTCCGGCAACGGCCTGCAGCGCTCGGCGGAGTTGCCTGCGCTCGTGGAGGCCCTGGGCCTGCGCGACATCGTCACAATGATGCCGCCGGTGACCCGCGACCGGCTCGCCGACCTCTACCGGGCGGCGGACGTGGTGGTGGTACCCAGTTATTCGGAATCGTTCGGCTTGGTCGCCGTCGAGGCGCAGGCCTGCGGCATACCCGTGGTGGCCAGCCGGGTCGGCGGCCTCACCACGGCTGTCGGGGATGGCGGGGTACTGGTGGCCGGCCACGATCCAGCCCACTTCGCCGATGCCTTGGAAGCCATCGTGGGTGATCCGGCGACGCAGCAGCGAATGTCCGTGCTGGCGCGCCGGCACGCCCAGCGGTTCAGTTGGGGCGCGACCGCCACCGCCACGCTGCAGGCCTACGACCGCGCCCTGGCGGGCCGCCCGATCCTCCTGAGGCGCTACGCATGATCGGCATGGTGACCCAGTGGGCCCGCGACTCCGGTCTGGATCACGAGGTGGCCGGCGATGTCGTCACCGTGATTCTGCCCGGCGAGCACAAACTGCGCACGACCTGCGCTTTGGTGACGGGACCCCACTCGCTGAGCATCAACGCCTTCGTAGCGCGGCACCCGGACGAGAACGCCGCCGTGGTCCATAGTTGGCTGCTGCAGCGCAACCGTCGCTTACTCGGCGTCGCCTACGCCATCGACCACCTCGGCGACATCTACCTGGTCGGCAGACTGCCGACCACAACGGTGACGATCGATGTGCTCGATCAGGTGATGGGGGTGGTCCTGGCCGAAGCCGACGGATCATTCAACACGATCCTGGAGATGGGCTTCCGGTCATCGATCGAACGGGAATGGCGCTGGCGGCTGTCGCGTGGCGAATCCACCGCGAACCTGGCCGCCTTCAATCACCTGCGCCCGGGCGACGTCTGAATCTGTGCTTCGGTAGGTTTGAGCCATGAGCACTCTGATCCTTTTACGCCATGGCGAGAGCCAGTGGAACGCCAAGAATCTGTTCACCGGGTGGGTTGACGTCGACCTCACGGACAAGGGTGTCGCCGAGGGCGCAAAAGCGGGAGAACTGCTCGCCGAGTCCGGCATCTTGCCCGACGTGGTGCACACATCGGTGCTGCGGCGAGCAATCCGGACCACGAATCTGGCTTTGGAGAACTGCGACCGGCACTGGGTGCCCGTGCGCCGCAACTGGCGGTTGAACGAACGTCACTACGGCGCTCTGCAGGGCAAGAACAAGAAGCAGACACTCGCGGAGTACGGCGAGGAGCAGTTCATGCTCTGGCGCCGGTCCTACAACACCCCGCCACCGCCCATCGACATCGATGATGAGTTCTCGCAGTTCGACGACCCGCGCTACGCGGTCCTGCCGCCGGAGATCCGGCCGCTGACCGAATGCCTGCAAGACGTCGTACGGCGCATGCTGCCCTACTGGTATGACGCTGTGGTCCCCGACCTTCTGGCCCACAACACGGTGCTGATCGGCGCGCACGGCAACTCGCTGCGGGCCCTGGTCAAACACCTCGAAGACATCTCTGACGCCGATATCGCGGGCCTGAACATCCCGACCGGCATCCCGCTGGTCTATGAGCTCGACCCGGCCATGCGCCCGATCGGCCCTGGTCGCTACCTGGATCCGACGGCCGCCGCCACCGCCGCCGCCGCTGTTGCCAATCAAGGCAAGGCATGAGTCTAGGCTGGAGGTAGCGCTACCGACAGGAGCCATCATGGGCAGGGAGTTCGGGGATCGCCCCGGGGACGAGGTCGTTGCGGAACTCTGGGGGGAACTGAGTCGGGAATTGGGGACCGACGGACCGGAGTACACCGACACCCGCAATGGCCAGGACCTGATCGGGCATTTGGTGACTGAGGACGAGGACGGTCAGGACACCACGTCCGAGGAGATCGCCTGGAACAGTCACGACACCAGCGATATGTCGGCGGAGGAATCCGCCATGCATTACGACGACGACGGTGGCGAGGAGGAGATCCTCTCCGAGGATGTTCTGCACGACCTGGAGGGGTTCGAGGACTGATCCCGACGGGCCCGCAGAAAGGTCGAGCGCCGCAGGGAGCGAGGAGTCGGACCAGGGCACTGCTCGGGCCGTCCGGGGTTTACGGGTGCCGCGTGCCGAGCATCGCCTTGATCCGCACGCGCTCCACAACTACTTGCACTCTCCTACCTCGAGTGCTAACAATGGACTTAGCACTCTCAGCGGGGGAGTGCTAATGGGAACTCGGTGAGACCGGGCCGTCAACAGGGACGTGACCTATTGGCGACCAGTCGTCCGTCGCGGGCACCAGTACCCTGAACCCCCAAATGTGGAGGAATTTCAACCGATGGCGAAGATTATCGCTTTCGACGAGGAAGCACGCCGGGCTCTTGAGCGCGGCATGAACACCCTCGCCGACGCAGTCCGCGTCACCCTTGGGCCGAAGGGCCGCAACGTCGTTCTGGAGAAGAAGTGGGGAGCCCCCACGATCACCAACGACGGTGTGTCCATCGCCAAGGAGATCGAACTCGAGGACCCCTACGAGAAGATCGGCGCCGAGCTCGTGAAAGAGGTCGCCAAGAAGACCGATGACGTCGCTGGCGA
>RRZT010235690.1_pt1 | contig 16981 bp, 8 predicted proteins | sample 2165551 | NCBI WGS metagenome assembly RRZT01 (sample SAMN10456910, study PRJNA506462) | wastewater metagenome | biome: wastewater; feature: sludge; material: wastewater sludge; isolation source: wastewater sludge with Escherichia coli K12::gfp cells carrying plasmid... | place: USA: Moscow, Idaho ...
CGTTTTTCCCCGGCACCAGCACTCCGACAGTATTGACAACTGACTTTTTACTTACGCTGGCACGGCCAGATGGAATGGAACTCGTGGCCATCAGCGCAAAGCTTAAGAAGGACTTGACCCCACGGAACCTTGAAAAACTTCTACTAGAGCGGCTCTACTGGAATCGCAGAGGCATACGTTGGATTCTGGCGACAGAAGACAACATTCACGCTATCCGGGCTAGCAACCTCATGTTTTTCGAAACTGCGCTAAACGACGAAAGGGCTGCACAGTCAGGCATCAATCCAGTCGAATTCAGTCGCATATTTGAAGATCACTGGGCTCCCTCGCTCTCGTTCAACGAAATCATGAACCTGACCATAGATTCGATGAGCGTTGACGTACACACCGGACATGCGCTCCTTGGCACCGCAGTTTGGAACCGCGACAGCAGAATTGATATCGACACGAAGAGACTGACTCACCGCGACACGGTCGCCTTGAAGCTCTGAGGAGGATCCATGTTCCAGATACATGAAATTTATCGTCCCACGAGACCCTTGGAGAAAATCACCGGGCCGGTGCGGATCATCGACTTGATCAACTTTGAGGCCATCGTGCTCATCGACATGGACACCGAGCACGAGAAGATTCCCTTTAAATTCAGCTACGAAGAATGGGTTGATCTGCTGAGTCAGGGGGCTCTGGAGAAGGCGACTGATCCGTTCCTAAAACTGACATCTTTGCCGACAGGCCTTCCGGCCGGTGCTGCTAAAAGGCTGAAGAATGCAATCGAAGCGACCTCCATTATTGCGCAAAAGCCAGGCCTGCTGCAGACCCCACAAGCCTTGGCGAGCGAGATCAAAGCTATTGCCCAGTCGATGAAGTTAAGCCAGCGTACCGTTAAGCGGTGGGTTCTTAATTGGCTGAAAGCGGGACGCAATCCTGCGATAGTCGTCCGTGAATTCATTCAGAAAAATGCAGACAGCGAAAAGCAAAAAAAACAAGTCAAAGGCAGCAAGCGCGGCGTGCGCAGGACAAAGCCGGAGACTGCCTCCAGCGCCCCCGCACACGAAGTTCGCGATAAATGTGAAAAAGCCTACACATCGTATGTAAAGAGCCAGCGGATGACTTGGAGAGAGGCATATTACGAGATGCTGATAATGCTTTGCGGCATCCCCTACGCCGAACTCAAGGGTTCCGAATACGGTCTGTTAATGGACCCCGTACTCATCCAAAAGTACCGCCCACCAACATGGCCCCAGTGTAGGTATATTTTTCGCAAACTTAAGAGTGCGGAAACTCCTCAGTGCTCCGAAAATCCGCGTGGCAAGCGCGGCAAAGCTACAGACAACATCCCCGGCCCCGGATTCTATGAAATCGATGCGACATACTTTCAGATCCAGCTCGTATCACAAGTCACAAAATCCCTACTCGTTGGGCGACCTACCGTCTACCTAATCGTCGACATCTTTGACGGCGTCATTGTTGGCTACGCAGTGACCCTTGAAAACCCGAGTTGGGCGGTCGCCGCACTGGCCTTGTACAACTGCTTCAGCGACAAAAGCGCGACCTTCTCTCGCCTTGGTTTGCCTTTCACCTCCAAGGACTGGCCCTGCAAGCATTTGCCGACGGTGTTGAGAGCAGATCGGGCTGAACTGGTCTCAAACATGGGACAAGATTTTCCAACTTCCGGTATACGAGTCGAGGTGACGCCTTCCATGACTCCGATTTCAAAGGGGACCGTCGAGGGCAAACACTCCGAGATGAAAAAGGAACGCCCTGGTCGCTTTAACTTGCCAGGCCGCTTCAAAAAGGCTCGCGCGCGCCGCCAATCTGACGGCAAGAAATCCGCGGCACTAGACATCTTGGAGTTCGAGCGCATCCTAGTCGAAATCATCATGGACATCAACGCTGAGCCAATCGACTCAAGAAAAATCCCTCCCGATGCGCTAAAACATGGAGCCAAGGTAGCCAGCCGAATAGGCTTTCATGAATGGGCACTGGAGAACCGAGCTGGCTTTACACGAACAATGGGGGACAATTTTGTTTTTGAACACCTCCTGACGGCAGGCACGGGAAATGTCACACCGCTTGGCATTAGGGCACAGAACGAAGTTTTCAACTGCGACCGATTGCGCGAAATAGGCTATCTTCTAGCAGCCGCTGGCTCTGAATTCGAGATTGAAATTGCATTCACTCCTCACTACGCCGGAGAAGTTTTCTTCTTCGAAAATAAGAGCAATACTTGGATATCGGCAGCGAACATTGACCCTGAAATCGATCGTTATAAGATGTCATTCGCAGAGGCCAAGGAATACCGAGCCATGCAGAGCCTGATGGCCGATCAAGCCAGCCTGGACAACCATTCTCGTCGCCGCCAAAGGATGCCAATTGTCCGCAAAGCCATTAAAGACGCGATCGCCGAAAAAGCGATGCTGGGTATCAAGACAAGCACCTCGAATGCCAACATAAGAGAGAACCGCCGACAAGAGCAGGCGGATCAGCGATCACAAAGTCTCAACGGAACACTACCCAAAGCAGCAACGACCAGCATCGGGGTGACAGAGAAGACGTCGGAGCTGCCACCTGCAACTGGCACGGAGCAATCTGATCACACAAATCCTCCGAACCCTCCTTCCGTTAAACGCCCGGCAACAAGCAGCGTGGCTCTATGGAGCAAGGTCGATGCGGTCAATAAGCACTGACCGTCAGGGTCACAAAAAGCCTATCAAATTGCTGGAAATGTGATGCCCAAAACTCCCACAACCCGACCTGACTACCTAGTCAGAGGGGTGCCTGAGATTGACGGAAACCCGCTGATCGCGCACATACCGCTGCCTCCGGAGACAGACAATGATGCTTTCATGGCCCTCGCGCTGCGACCCGACTTCGACCCCCTTGATCGAAATCTCCCCAACTCAATCCGGCGTCTTCGCATCAAGCGGCTTCGCCGATTCTACGTGCCAACCCTCCGGGTCCATCGCCAAGCACTCATTGACCTGTCTAGCAATATTCTTGATGGCTACATCCCTCGTAATCCAATGACATCGGGGGGCCGGGCGCTACTGTACGGAGGGGCTGCAGATTTGGCCTTCAAGCCCACTATCTCCCTGATAGCCGGACACTCCGGGATGGGAAAATCTGCGTTGATCGATCGTATCCTCGGGCACATGGGCAAGCAGTTGCATCAGCACGTCCGCTTCGACGGGAAGCCCTTTCCTGAAAAACAAATCTTGTTTCTCCGCCGAAACTGCCCGGAGCATTGCACCGTTGGAACGCTTTGCTCCACTTTCGGCGACTACACAGACAACGTGCTGGGGCTAACACTCTACTCCGGAATTTTTTCCAAACTGCAGGGGGGATCACGAACACTATATCTTTCTGAGATAACCAAGATCATCAAGACACACCATGTCGGCGTCCTCGTCATCGACGAATTCCAGAATCTATCTCTAATGGGTGTCGGAGCGAAAAAAATCATCGCCTTTCTCGTCAATTTACGGGACGAGTTAGGGCTTCCTATTGTCGTAGTCGGCACCTACAAGGCTCTCCGCCTTTTAGAGGGTGACATGAGCACCGCTCGAAGGCTGGTGGAGGGAGGCTACTATGACCTTGAGCGCCCCACATCAGCGGAAGACAGTAGTTGGACGGATCTTTGTCAAATTGCATGGGAGTACCAATGGGTGAAAAACCCCATCGAGTTCGACACCGAGATATGTGAAACATTGTACGATGTCAGCCAAGGTATCACCGGACTAATGATAAGCGCTTTCGCCTTCGCGCAACTCGCCGCCATCGACGATGAAACCGAACGTGTCGACGCAGCCCTGATACGCAAGGTTTACCTAGAGAGGATGAAGCCACTTCACCCAGCGATCCGAATCCTTCAATCAGGCAACCCTATTCTTATGGACAAATTTGACGATCTTTATCGGAACCTTTGGCCAAGACAAGAAGGACCCGAAGGATATCGGGCCCCTGAACCGTACGCATCATCCGACGACGAACCTGCAGCCCAAACCAAGATAGAGCCAGAAGCAGCCGAAGCAGCTACAAGTCCAAAGAGAACACGGAGCGGTCGCAATTCCGTCGCCGCGAGCCCCCAAAAGGTTATTAAGCCTGTGCTCTCTGATGAGCAAGTGAAGAAAATGGTGATGGCAGACTCAGTGGCGGACCTGATATCTATCCTCGACAAGCGATGAAACTTCCAGGATTCCCCGTCGCCGAGCCAGGCGAGACGGTCGCATCAGTCGTAGCTCGCCATCTGGAGAGAACCGCCGGCCCTCGATCACGGAGCCTGGACATCCTTTACCTGAAAAAGGCTGCGGCACACTCTATTGTTCCACTCCGACTAGCCGAGTTAGCGGACTCAATGCCCCACGGCCACCCCTGGGCCGCCAATCCTCGTGAGATTGTCGCCGGGCACACGCTGCTCCCTCTATATCTCCACTTCGCGAATTCGAAGCGCCGCGAGCGCATCTTTAACTCAATCCAATCGGGCTCAAGCAACAACCCTGCAGCCTCGTTGGGTTTAACGATCGCCGCCAGCAGAAACCTGGCGACGCGCCACAAGTTTTGTGCCGAGTGCGTTGCGAACGATGTAAAGACACACGGATTCTCAATTGCGTATCGTGAACACCAGCCCGCCTTTGTGAGAGTGTGTGCAGCCCATCTCACACCACTGCTCTTCGGTTGCACTCGATGCGCAGCTAATCGAAAAGCGCTTAGCATGTGGAGAATGGCAGGCAGATGCAGTTGTGAAGATCCGCAGAATCAACCAGCCTACATTCAAGGTGATGACCCCGCTCGTGAAGCCGGCTTCATTTGGCTAGCGAAGCAGGTACGAAGCATTCTGTCTGATCAAAGCTCTCATCACGAAGAATCACCAGCCAAGTGGCTTCGAGACGCGCTGATGGCCGGGGGTTATGGCGCCAGGTCTGGCTTGAACTCAGACGCCATCGTTTCAGCGTTAGTTGGGCGCTATGGGTCGCCGCTTCTGCACGAATTAGGCGTTTCGGAGTCTGCACGCTCATCCTCCGGATCTCGCTGGCCAAGTAGATTACTGAGTTCGACCGTAATCGCTGGAGATCGAACACCCGACGTTCTCCTCTCACTTCTACTGACCGGGCTTATTTCAGATGAGACCCGTGGCTCCACGGAACCGCTCTCTGTGGCAAAAAAGAACGCGGCGCAGGAGCCTGCCGGTTACAGCACGCCAAAGGAACTCCGGCGCAAAGTGCTTGACAAGGAGGCGATTGAGTTAGCTCTTAGGGTGTCCGACGGCAGAATCTCCGCAGCGGCAGCGCGCCTCAAAGTGAGTCCTTCGCGACTCGCGGTAGATATGCAACGGCAGAACATGCGATTGCCACTGTCTAAGATCACGATGAAACGTCTTGGGATCGACCTAATTGGTGCAGTACGAACGGCGCTTCAGAACGGCACCCCGAAGATCAAGATTCAAGACTCGCTGAAAGTTTCCGAGTGGTCAATACAACTGATCGAATTGGACTGCCCCGCATTGAGAGATGAGCATCGAGAGTCCACCATCAAACGTCAGCGCGAGGAACACAGGCGCGCCGTGCAGCAGCATCGACAGCTCCATCCTTCGGCTGGAAGATCCGAGATAATGACCGACTGTTCTGCGGCATTCGACTGGTTGAGGCGCTTTGACGCTCAGTGGCTCGACGCCAATCTACCGAACCCCAAGTATGCGGGCAGCAACGGACATAAGCCTCGAAAGGATTGGCCACAGATTGATCGAGCGTGTTTCGATGCAATTCAAGCCGCCGTGCGCAATGAGCTGGAAAAGGATGGACGCCCAGCGCGAATAACAACCTCGCGTTTACTTCGTGAAGCCGGTGCACTGCAAAAGCAAGCTGCACTCCTGCCAATGGCACATGCAGAAGCAAAGCGCCACGCTGAGAGCGAGGACACGTACTTGCGCCGACGGATCAAATGGGCTCTGTGTGCTTATTCATCTCGCCATGTGCCTATCTCAATGAACCAACTGCGCCGTGTAGCCGCTCTACACCCACAACACCTTCTTCGGTATCAGGAATACATCGCGGAATTGGCAGGAGAACTATGTTTGACGATTGATGCACGCTGCGCCTTTTCGCCACATCATAGGTAGCGGGCCAGAGGGCTGGGCAGCACCGGCGGATCGACGCTCCACTCTCGCATCCAGTACCGCAGCTGGTTGGCGTTGATCCCCGCTTACAGGGGCCAAGCCGGCCACCGAAGCGCACGGCTCGTCACAGGCTTCGAACACCCAATATCACGCTCGAAAAATATCCACTTTTGTTTCAAGGCACTTACGAAGGCTGAGATCGTTGGCCCCTATCTCGAACCAACCACCAGGCTTCTGATAAAAATCCAGCCCCCGACCGATCTTGATGATCCAGCCATTGTCGAGGCGGATCTCGCGATCATGAATGTTAGGGTTGAGCTTCACCTCAAGCTGGACATCCAGCTCCAACAGACTCTGCTTAAGCTCTTCGAGCTTTTCGGCAATGTCGGCCAACTGGGTTTTGTCGTCGTAGCCAGTGATCAAGCTGATCTTCTTCACGGTACCGGCCTTCAGAACTGTTTCGCAAAAGCGCACGAAATTCTGAATCTGATGCTGCAACCGGATGTACGGGTCTTCGATGACGACCGTCTTCGCGCCCTGCAGGTAGAGACCTAGGATTGACTCATAACTGTAACCTGTGTCGCCGTAAAGGATGGTGAAGTGCTGCTCCTTCAATTCAGTCGCGCTGGGGAGCGTAGCAACCGGGCTGAACGGTAGAGTTGCTTCTGGTGACGCATGCTCAGCCGGAGTTGCAAGCCCGGCCGCTACAACAGGCGCCTGGGGAGGCATCTCAGCTGTCGGTACTGGCTGGTCTTCCGTCCGCCTGAGACGCCGACGCGCGGGCTGTTGTGTGGCAGCGGCATCCTTTGACTCTGGGCAGAAAACAACAACCTCATCCCCGCTGGCCTTAAAGTAAGAAAGGCCAATGCGCGCAAACTCGTCGTCTGGCTTGCGCTTGTTCATCTGCTCCTTGACGCGACGGCGGCATTCGGTCGCGTAGGCCACGTATTCCTCGAACTCGGCATCGGTCGGCGGGCCGTTGGGGTGCAGGATCTTCAAGAACGCGCAGACGGTCTTCTTGATGCCCTTCTCATCACGTCCCTCTATTGCCTTGCCCAGCCGAATGCGCTTGCTGACCTCCTCGTACCGGTTCGTGTGCTTGAACTGATAGTGGAAGGCCTCGGCCAGGTAGTCAGTGATGAACCCGTAGTTGCTGGTCAGGAACTCGCTGCTGTTCTTGGGCATTTCCCAGCCTGGGATGTACGCCGCAAAGCGGTCCATCACAGCCAGATCAAGTTCCGGCGGCAGCGGCTGAAACAGGTCGTGCTCGTTGGAATTTACGACCTGCTGCACAGAAACGTCGATATTGCCGACGAAGCTGAGACTGGCGTCGGCGATGACCTCTGCACCCCGGGAGAAGCGCCCGTTGGCCATGAAGTCCTTCATGATCTGGATGGTGTCCGGATCACGCACCTTGATCCCGCCCACCTCGTCAAAGGCCACCGTGTCCCAGTAGCCCACTAAGCCCACCTTGCGGCGCGCATTGTTGTAGAACAAGGTTGCCTTGGTAGCTTGGCCGCCGGAGATCAAGGTCGCATAGGGCGAGAACTCGCTGAAGAAGTAGGACTTGCCTGTGCCGCGAGGACCTAGCTCGATGTAGTTGTAGTTGGGCTCCACCAGGGCGGCCAGGCGAGCGATAAAGTGCATCTGCACGCGTTGCGACAGTTTTGTCGGCTCCAGGCCGACCGACCGCAGAACTGCTGCCAGCCATTCGTCGCGGGTGAATGCGGCACGCCCTTCGGTGTATCTCGCGAAGTCGAAGCGCGTCAGTTGGATCGGGCGCAGATCTTCGATGGAGAACGCGTAGTCGTCCTCGTCGATGTCGTTGTGAACCAGTGTCACTTCGGCCCAGATGCCGCCCTCCAGCAAGCGCTCGTTATCGCGGTAGAACTTCTCGCCGATCGCGATGCGCTGGGAGTTGAAATTCTCCAGCGAGGCCCAATGCCGCTTTTCCTTCTCGACGTATCGGACGTGAACCTTGTCGATGAACCGGTGCTTGCCTTTGGTGGCTACCCTGGATTGCGCCGCGTTGGCCTCGTCCGGGCGGACGTAGTTTTCCTGGAGCGAGGACAGCACCGCCTCCATACCGGCATCCAGTTCAGCCTGGTCACTGCTGGCGCAATACTTGGCCAGAAGGAACTCCAGGACGAAGGTCGGGACGTTGGTGCCCTTCTTTATCCGGTGCAGCAGATCCTTGCGCAGGACTTTGCCATCAAAGGTCTCGTTCAGTTTCTTGTCGAGTTCGTCCATCAGGCTCACTCCGTGTAATCGGTTTCGAGGGCTAGTTCACTGTCCTTCGACGCCAGCGCCAGCGTCGTCGGGTTGAGCGCTTTGACCGCAAACTTGCCCCTGAACTCGTCGTCCATGCGCATTGCAATCTGCTTGCGCTGACCCGGCATCAAGGTCACCGTCCGGGTGGCAGGGTTCACGTCGCCGCCTGGACGCGGCTCGCCGACGACGTTGCCCTTGCTGTCCTGTGCCTCCAGCAAGATCTCCAGGCTCACGTCTTGCGAGAACATGTCGTCAGAGACCAGTACCACCTCGATGACCGGCAGCCGCGTCGTGATGCGCCTGGCCCCGTTCTTGTAGGTCAGCTCGACCATTACCTTGTGCTGCTCGGCGTGGGAGGCGGTATCCAGGCGCGCCACCAGCACCGGCACGACAGCCTCCGCCAGCGAAGCCCCGCCGTGAAAGTAGAGGTGGCCTGAGCGATACGGGGCCATACTGCGAGGCAAAGCCACCTGCGGGAAATCACCCCGAATGCCAACTTTTTCCGCGCCAATCACCAGGCTGTGGCTATCTGCCGAGCCTGTGCCCAGCATCATCCGGTCATGCGCATTCACCGGCCAATTGCCCTGCGGTTTTGCGCAGACATCTCCGGCCTCAGCGTGGGCGTTGAGGAAGAAGCCGTGGTCAGTGACGATGACCGCCTCCTTGAAGCCCATGCCCCGCAGCTTATGGAGCGCCACCCGAATCAGCTTGAGGGTTCCTGGGATCAAACCCAGCGTGGTTTCCGGATTGCTCTCAAGCTGGCTGTCGATCTCAGTGGAACGTAGTACGAGCAAGTCTACTGTGTCTGCGAGCTTAGGTTTACCGCGCACAAAGTCGTTGAGCGGCATCTCAGCAAAGCGGTCTCCGTAGCGCTTGTTCAGGAGGCTCATACGCTGCGCAACATTGCTTACCGTTGCACCATCCACCTTGGCCACGAGCGATTCGTTTTCCAGCGACAAAGCCAAACCCGTGCGTGCGCCAGGCAGCAAACTGGCCATGCCCACCAGGGTGATGGTTGGCAGCTGCGCATAGGCCGCTTGCAGCTCGACGGGGCCGTCTTCCGCCAGCAGTTTTTCGAGGGCCACGCCCAACTCGTAGCGCAGGGCGTCCACCATCAGGTAGACCACCTTGCAACCGCTTTCCTTGAGTCGATCGGCCACCAGGCGATCAAAGGCATCGGCGTTGGCTAGGCGCCCGGCTGGCGGCCATCCCGCGGTCTCGACGTGCTTCACAAACACACCTTGGACCTTTTCAGCCAAACGCCGATAGCAGGCCCGCGCCTGGCTGATGACATCGTGCATCAGTCCGTGCGGATCAAGGAAATCGCCTGCCGCCTGTTCGAACTCACGTTGCAAGCGATCTGCTTCACGCAGACTGCCCAGGTAGAAATCGATCAGCTCCGCCTGAGAGCGGGCGTGATCTGGCAACTGGCGTTCGAAGTCTTCACAGGCCTCCACCAGGCTCAAACCAGAGCGCACCAGCTCCCACTGAGCCTGGCTTTCTCCCTTACCCAGCCACACAGAGCTCTTATGCCGCGCCAGCACCCGGCGTGCGGCATCGGTGTCGCCGGTGACAATGCCCCTGATTGCCATGCACAGGAAGGTTCGCTCCTCAAAGGGAAAAGTGTCGCGCTCGCCCAGATCTTCAACGTCCCCACACAGATCGGTCAGGTTGAGTTCCATCTCGATCGCCTCTGCCCGCTCGATATAGAGCGCACGCGCCTTGGGATCGCTGCGCAACCGGTCGCACACATCCTCAACGATAGGCCTGGCTTCCATCTGTGCATGCGGTACCCCCTTCAGGGTGTCTGGCAACGCCACTGGCAAATCGAACACAAATTCACTAAACAGCACATAGCGCCACACTTCATCCGCCAAGGCGGACCACGTCTTGCTACGCGTCTTAACGTTCAGGCCCAAGGTGGCGCGGAGGAAATCACGTGCCTCCTGCTCCCAGCCTTCCTGGTCCTTGAGCGCTTCAGTCTGGATAGGACTAGGTGCCAGCAGTGCGGCCAGAATCTCGCGCCCCGACTCAACTCGTAGATTGGCTCGCAGTTGGGGCCAGCTTACGCCACCGCCGATCGCATCAATCACCGCGAAAGTCGGACCGGACGGCGTTGTGGCGAACACCTGACGGATTTCAGTAGCGTGATCGGGCCGGGCGCGCAGGCACAGGCTCAGATACTCATCACCGTCGTCCTGCGGGAACACCGCGCCACACTCTGCGTAGAGAGCAAATGGATCGGCCTGTTTTTGTTCATCTGTTTCCGGGCGCTTGGTCGGCACGTAGATCAACACCCCTTCGAGCGGTGCTTTCGGGTGCCCTACGTCGCGCAGTGCCAGCAGTGCCGTCTCCCGGCTTTCAATGCTACTTTCAGAGGTGTCGATCACGCGCACCTTATCGGCAGCCAAGTCGAAGCACTGTTCGCGGTAGCGCTTGTCAGAGTCGTACACCACTAGGCAGCCAGCTTGCTTTAGACGCGGACGAAGTACGATTTCCCGAACAAATTCCGCAATGGTCACAACGCAGCTCCCTTAAAAATCCAAATGTTTGCCACAATGGCCAACGATGATCTTCTTCTCTTTAGCAAGCCATTCAAAATGCACGCGCAGAGTCTCGGCCAAACTGTCCTTAACCCCGTGCTTCAGGTGTTTCTCCATAAGAAACTCACGCCCACGATAGGTGAATGAGCGACGGCGTTTACCATCATTGCTCAATGCACTGGCTTCATTGGCTGCATACGCGTTTTGACCGAACACAGCCTTAGCGTGTTGATCGCCCTTGCCATCAGCAAGCTGCTGCCAATAGTCGGTAGCCATCTTTTGCAAGAGCTCCAGGGCCTTAGCTACCTGGCGGAAGCCACCACGATCGGACTCCTTGGCAGAGCTTTTAGCTGTTTCCAGAAAAACAACCCGATCCGCATACAGAGTAGCTATCAAATCCACAACTTGTTGAAGGCTTGAGTTACCTTTAAGAACAGCAGCAACGGCATCGCGCAAGGGAGCCAAGGCTTCGGCAAAACCATCCTTACCGTCGTCGCTCGCCTGCAAGCCACTCAACGCATGCTTGAGGTTGGCGATATCCGCCTGAAGCGCTCTGGTTTCCTGATCTTTTGCCTCGTACTCGGACCGGATGCGGGCGAGTTCCTTGTCCTTGGTTTGTAACTCCAGATCAGCTGACTCCAGTAGAGCGATGTACTCCACCAATTCCCCTGAGCGATCGCCCGCTTTGGCCCGTTCGATCATCTGCGCCAGCTGGGCGCGAAGCACCGCCTGACCAACGGTCTCTAGTGAAATGTGCCGCCATGAAAATGGCAGATTGGTGCGATGAGTAATCGCAGACAAAACCTCGGATTCGATCGAGTTGCCACCTTCGAGAAGATCGGCAATCTCTTCAGCACGTAACAAAACGGTTTCGTAAAAGTGCCCGCGATCGCCTAGGCGGCCAGGAAATACTATGTTGAGCGCCCCGCCAAAAGCCATAAAGCGACGCCCAACAACCTCTTCAATAGAAAATGTATCTTCATCCGCAGGTACGCAGACGACATCGGCCAACCCAACCAAGATTGAACGCAGTCGCTCCGGCTCGACCGGGTATTCGCCATCATGACTCGTGCTTAATACAACAATCGGATAGTCACGCTTATCACGTTCCACCTCACGAAGAAATGCTGACGAGCTCTCCTGCGTCAATAGTTTGACCTTCAAGCCAGGGGTTTGCCCAAGCGGATTGCACGACTGGATCAGTTGCTCGACCAATCTCGGACGTGTCGCCTGAATGGGAGCAGTAACTCGCGCGCTAACCTCATCTGTTTTGAGCAGCAAGGTGCACTCGATAGGCTGCCTCTCAGCTTCCTGATGCAGCCCGACTTCAGTAATCCACCGTCTACCCGAAATTTTTGCGTCGCGGTGGCTGAGCTGTGCACAGAACCAAAAGGGGAAGGCCTTTCCCTTGTCGTCAGACAACGTGACACGGGAGGTCAATGTACTCCCGTCCTTAAGTTTCAATTCACGGATACCCTTTGCAAGCCGCGCAGTATCGACATGACTTTTGGAGCGCTGCCCCACCCATTTGGCCAAAAGCTGGATGACCTGATCTATGCCTTGCTCGGGTTCAAACAGAAAGCTGTTGACGTAAACCAGCATGCTTCATATCCCCATTTTTTTTCCACGTTTTTTCTTCGGCTGAGCCTCGGGCTCAACGTACAGGTCCTCCAAACCATGCGCAATGGCGAGTGACTTGTCGGTCTTGCACTTTTCGCGCACGCGTTCCGGCCAATAATTCATGGCTAGATGCGCCCAGTCGTACTCACCTTTTTCCAGCTTGGCCCAGGTGTCCTTGAGTACCTTCTGCCAGGGCTTATGGCGGAACAAATTCCACAGCAGCGCTGCGCTGATCTGCACGCCATCGTCGTGTTTGGGTTTGTAGGTGGGTGCGAGCTTGAGCAGTGTGTCGCGTAGCTCGATCAGTTCCAGCTCGAAGGCTTGGAGGGCCTCGAACTGCTTTTCATCATCGCCGGTGCGGGCGGAACCCTTGTTGCGCAGAGCCGCCACGTCAGCGCCGACTTGTTTGAGTTTGGGTTCGACGAAATCGTTGATCGCCGTGTACAGCGTCTGGCTGGTGAGGCTGGGGTAATAGATCCACAGCGTATAACTGCCAGACGTCGTGCTCAGCGGCCAGTAGATAGGCGCCTTGCGGCGGCTCTTGGAGTAGCGTTGCAGATGGAAGGCGAAGAAGTCACGTTGCAGCCAGCGGCGTACGTCATCAGGAACGGCAACCTTGACACGAACCAGCACTTCCTCAACCAGGCGCGCAAGGTCGTGCGGATGCCCTTGGTCGTCGACCAGGATGCCGGCGTGGGCGTGAAAAGGCTCAGCACCGTCCGGCAACATGCCGGGACTCTTGGCGGGTAGTGGATCGAAGGGATCAGGGGCCGGCGGCGCCTTACGTTCTCCAGTGGCTAGGCGCCAATCAAAACGGCCAAAGGCGCAGCCGACGGCCCACGAAAGCAATGTTGACACTACATCAGCAGGCAAACTGCCTACGTCATCTTCGTCCTCAGTATCGTTAATTGCATCGCCTGAGGCATCAATGACAATCTGAGAGATAGCCTCGCGGTCCTCTTCGGTAAAACCATAAATATCAAAGGCGATCAAATCAATATTGGCTTGGACACGAATCAGATCGACCTCCGCGCTTAATGCGGAGGATTCGTAAACGCGTGCATGCAGAGCCGCAGGCAAGCAAAACGCGTGAGACGTCTCTTCGACGGTGTCCATGCCGTATCGGAGAGACCAAGCTTCTTCTGCAAGACGCGCAAGCGTGTCCCGGATATCGCCACTCAAATCAGGCGCTGGCGTCTTTTGGATAATTCCAACTTCGAATGATCTTGCAGTTGAATCCGCAGCATTTAGTCTAGTGCCGACCAACGCCTTGAATGGAATTGAATTCATCAAAGCACAGTTGGCAAGCAAGTGCCTAGCGCTATTCTCTAAATCAAACGCAGCAGGGCCTTTTCCGGTGAACACACAACCGGATGGCATCACCCTTGGGCCAAATTCCTGTGTCCGACTTGGCCAAGTAATTCCTGGCCTGAAGAAGAAGTCAACGGAGGCTGGCTTTTCTAGAGGTCTATGCTCTGTTCCTACAAATCCAAGGTATGTCTCCCGCAGAGGATTCCAGGCCACAACCAAGTGAACATCATAGTAAAAGGAGCTGAAGCTCCCCCCTTTAGCAATTGGTCGCCAGGACAGATTTGGCCTTAGTGATGGCTTAACCTCCCACCAGGTGCGGATATATCGCTTATCGTCGCCAGCGGGGTTTGTGATACATGCAGTAGTCCGGCCGGTGCTAAATGCCGGAAAGGCTGAGAATGCGTTCCGGATATTCTTGGTTACCCAGTAAGCAAAAGATGATCCGGGGATATATGAGAACTCCTCTGGGGCAACTTCATAGAAATTACTTCTTGTCTCCCCTCGGCGAAATGAAGCCACTGCCGCGAAGAGCGCTTGTTTTTTATCTTGGTCAGCGAGCAGGCGTATGAATAGAGTCATTATTGTTTCTCCAGCACGTATGCCGCTGCTTCCACCATGGCATCATCCATGACTCCATGACCGAGATCTATCATGACCGCTGGTCGCGCCATATTGAGGACAATTTCTTCTCGCCACTGTTGGTAGCTTGATAGGAAAAAACAGGTTCTAGAAGTAATAGACCCTAGTCGGCCGCCAACTCTGAGCAAACCAAGACCTCGCTCAACAAAGATTGTGAGCAAATCGTTCCTCGATCGTGGGTACGCAGAAACAAGCACACTCTTGGCACCGAGACTAAGCTCTCCAAAGGGGGGGTTCATGACCACAACATCGAACACCTCTCGACAGAGATCAATTAGCCGCAATCCCTGCAAAGCGTCTTCTGCAAACAGGCGGCCCTGATATGTCGATTTCGCTGCGTGGGCAAATTCCGCAAGAGCTTCACGCAGGCGCGCCTCAGCCTGCTGCCAGTTCTCTTGCTCCTGTTCGGCAAACAGGCCAGTGCCTTTGCCTACGTAGACCTGGCGGATCAGGTGAGGCAACTCGCGTTCGACCTGGAGCAGCACCCCTAACTCCGGCAGACCCTTGAGCATCTGCAGGGTCTTCTCGAACAATTCGGAATCGCGCTGGTCAAGGTTGGCGGCAAACCGCTGGCGCAACTCACGCTCTGCCGGAGGCGCAATGGCGGCAACCACATGGCCTCGCCCAATCAACGGGCGGTCTTTGGCCTTCACCCCTGCATCGTGCCAGGCGCGCTGTGCCCTCAGCCACAGGGCCAGAGAGGCGATTTGCGCGGCGCGTGGATCGATGTCGACACCATAGATGTTGTGCTCGATAATCAGGCGCGGCACGTCGCGCAGAAATGCCGCCTCGTTCTCGTAGGTCTGGCTCAGGGGCTTGAGCGCTGCCTGAGGCTGCGTGGAAACATCCAGAGAACCCGGGCCGTGCTGCTGCTCCCAGCCCCAGGCTTCGCGGTAGATCTCGGAAAACAGATCGAAGGCATACAGGCCGAAATGCATGGAGCCGCAGGCCGGGTCCAATAGCTTCAGGGTTCGTGGGTCACGCAGCTTGGTGGCCGAATGGGGTGTCTCATCTGGTTTAGCCAGGAGGTACTGGCAGCGCTCGCGCAGGCCCGTTGCCCCGCCCGTGGTGTTGAACCACAGGCGGCCCAAGGTGTTGTCCACTAAGAACTCGACCACGTAGCGCGGCGTGAAGAACTGGTTGCGTACCGCTAGTTCACGGCTGTTGCGCGGCGCCTGCGATGCTTCTCGCATCGCCCGGCGCTCATCTCTGGAGTTGAAGTACTGGTAGATCCAGCCGATGGTTTCGTCCTCGCTCCACAGCGGGGCGATTTCGGCATCGTTGATCAGGTTCAACACTTGCAGCAGTGCAGCCTCACGCGGGAAGAGACGGCCCTGCGGTGAGTAGCGCTCGAACAGGCCCGGCAGGTCTTGGGCTAGCTCATCGAACACACTGACCAGATACCCGCGGTAGGCATCGCCGGTTTCGCCCAGGCCGGTGCCGGCCAGGCGCGCGTAGAGCTGAAAGCCCTTGGCCTGGAAGCCGTTACCCACCGACTCGACAAGTAGGCCGCGAGCCTCTGCCATGCGCAGAGCTGCCAGGCGGTTGAGCACGGTAAAGGCCTGCTCGCGCACGATGCGATCCAGACCCTGGGTCGCATTCATGTCTTCGCCGGCAGTATAGTGCGCCAGGGTGTCGCGCAGGATGCGGGCAGTTTCGCGTTGGGCGTCGTTGATATGGCGCAGGCTAGCCAGATCCGCCACGCTGCCTGCGTTCGGGTCAATGCCGTAGTCGTTCTGGAGCTGACGAGTGAATTCCTCCTCCAGCACACGGCGCGTGTCGTTGACGAAGCGCTGCAGGCGGTTTCTTGTTGTTTGGTCGAAGGCCATCAATCATTTCCTACTGTGCTGTTAAGGGCGTTTGCCAATCCTGGCCGAAGTGCGCGCGCAGGCCCTCAAGAGCGACTGGCAATGTCCCGTCGCAAGTGACACCAAGGTACGTGGCTGCTCGGGTAGTGCCCACGTAAAGGTACTTGTCGAACAAGGCCGGGTGCAACGCGGCCAGTTGGTCGACGCTAACGAAGAACACTGCTTCGAACTCCAAGCCCTTGATGTGCTGGATGTCGAACACGCGCACGTTGCTCTCTTGCCCCACGGCCTGCCCCTCGCGACAGGCAACGACCTGAATGTTGTGCTCGGACAGGGCTTCGTTCAGTGCTTCAGCCACGGGCGCAACGTCGTCTTCCGCGTTCACGAAAATGGCAGTTGACGGCAGCTGCCCGACAAACCGCTCGATCTCGCGGATGCGATCCGCCAACCAACTTACGACGGCGCTCGTCTCATTGGCATTTTCCAGAAGCGAAGGCGCTACGCCACCACTGTCCACATGAGCGGGCAAGCTAGCGTTCTGTTCCGTGCCGCTGACGGCGCGGATCATCGCTCGGGCAAGATCGTTCAGTTGCTTGCTTTGGCGGTAGGAGACGGTAATCTCCTTGATGTCAAAGTCAGTAAACACCCACTTGAGCTCCTCGGTGGAACGCGCACCC
>RRZT010620983.1_pt1 | contig 16981 bp, 15 predicted proteins | sample 2165551 | NCBI WGS metagenome assembly RRZT01 (sample SAMN10456910, study PRJNA506462) | wastewater metagenome | biome: wastewater; feature: sludge; material: wastewater sludge; isolation source: wastewater sludge with Escherichia coli K12::gfp cells carrying plasmid... | place: USA: Moscow, Idaho...
AAGCCGGCCTCGGCGACCGGTTCGCTGAAGTTCTTCGACTGGGCCTATGCCAACGGCGACAAGATGGCCGCCGACCTCGAGTATGTGGCGCTGCCGACCGCGGTCAAGGATCTGGTGCGCAAGCAGTGGGCCGAAGTCAAGGACGGCTCCGGCAAGGCGATCTCCTACAAGTGATCTGAAGTGACTCGAACGGGCCTGATCTGACCTGATCGGATCCGTTTCAACCGAAGGCGAGCCGGTGCGCCCCCTGCGCTGCCGACTCGCCTTTGCCATGAAGAACCCCCCAGAAGGAGTGGCCATGGCCGCTACACTGCCGGCTGACAGTTCACCGACTGCAGCCAAGAACATGATCAAGACTTCCGGCTCCGGTCAGCCCCGCAGTGCGCGCAAGCCCTGGGCTGACACCCTGTTCGCGCTGCTGGCGCGTGCCAGCGCGCTGCTGACGCTGGCGCTGCTGATCGGCATCATCGTGTCGCTGATCGACGGCGCGATGCCGGCGATCCGCGAATACGGCCTGTCCTTCCTGTGGCGCAGCGAATGGGATCCGGTCCAGGACCAGTACGGCGGCCTGGTGATGATCTACGGCACGCTGATGACCTCGATCATCGCGCTGCTGATCGCGGTGCCGGTGAGCTTCGGCATCGCGCTGTTCCTGACCGAGCTGTCGCCGGCCTGGCTGAAGCGCCCGCTGGGCATCGCCGTCGAGCTGCTGGCGGCCGTGCCGTCGATCGTCTACGGCATGTGGGGCCTGATGGTCTTCGGCCCGCTGCTGTCCGAACATGTGCAGATGCCGCTGCAGTCGCTGTTCCAGGGCGTGCCGGTGCTGGGCGAGCTGTTCTCGGGCCCGCCGGTGGGCATCGGCCTGCTGTCGGCCGGCATCATCCTGGCGATCATGATCATTCCCTTCATCGCCTCGGTGATGCGGGATGTCTTCGAGGTCACCCCGCCGATGCTGAAGGAGTCTGCCTACGGCCTGGGCTCGACCACCTGGGAGGTGGTCTGGAAGGTGGTGCTGCCCTACACCAAGACCGGCGTGGTCGGCGGCATCATGCTCGGCCTGGGCCGTGCGCTGGGCGAGACGATGGCGGTCACCTTCGTGATCGGCAACATGAACCAGCTCAACTCGCTGTCGCTGTTCGAGGCGGCCAACAGCATCACCTCGGCGCTGGCCAACGAGTTCGCCGAGGCCAACGAGGGCCTGCATCAGGCCTCGCTGATCTATCTGGGCCTGGTGCTGTTCTTCATCACCTTCGTGGTGCTGTCGTTCTCGAAGGTGCTGCTGGCGCAGCTGAAGAAGAACGAGGGCCGCTGACATGAACACCTCCTCCATGAACACCTCCCCGAGCGCTGCAGCCACCTCCGCGCTGCATGCCTCGCGCGCGGCGATGCATCGCCGCCGCAAGTGGGTCAACAATGTCGCGCTGCTGCTGTCGCTGGCGGCGATGGCCTTCGGCCTGGTCTGGCTGGTCTGGATCCTGTTCGAGACCATCCGCCTCGGTCTCGGCGGCCTGTCGCTGATGACCTTCACCGAGATGACGCCGCCGCCCCAGGAAGAGATCGGCGGCCTGGCCAACGCGATCATGGGCTCGCTGCTGATGGTGACGCTGGCCACGCTGATCGGCACGCCGGTCGGCGTGATGGCCGGCGTCTACCTGGCCGAGTACGGCCGCAGCGGCTGGCTGGGCAGCGTGACCCGCTTCATCAACGACATCCTGCTGTCGGCACCCTCGATCGTGATCGGCCTGTTCATCTATGCCGTCTGGGTCGACCGCTTCAAGTCCTTCTCGGGCTTCGCCGGCGTGCTGGCGCTGGCGCTGATCGTCATTCCGGTGGTGATCCGCACCACCGAGAACATGCTCAGCCTGATCCCGAACGCGATGCGCGAGGCCGCCTACGCGCTGGGCACGCCGAAGTGGAAGGTGATCCTGTCGATCACGCTGAAGTCGGCCCGCGCCGGCGTCATCACCGGTGTGCTGCTGGCGATCGCGCGCATTTCCGGCGAGACCGCGCCGCTGCTGTTCACCGCGCTGTCGAACCAGTTCTGGACCACCAACCTGAACGAGCCGATGGCCAGCCTGCCGGTGACCATCTTCAAGTTCGCGATGAGCCCGTACGAGAACTGGCAGAAGCTGGCCTGGGCCGGTGTCTTCCTGATCACCATCGGTGTCCTGGCGCTCAACATCATCGCCCGCACCTTCCTGCGCAACAAGCACTGAGCACTGAGTCACCCATCATGGATACCCAAGTCAATCTGCCGACGACCGAGAAGGTCAAGCTGTCGGTGCGCAACCTGAACTTCTACTACGGCGCCTTTCACGCGCTGAAGAACATCAACATGGATCTGCCCGAGAAGAAGGTCACCGCCTTCATCGGGCCCTCGGGCTGCGGCAAGTCGACGCTGCTGCGCACCTTCAACCGCATGTTCGAGCTCTACCCCGAGCAGCGCGCCGAAGGCCAGATCCTGCTCGACGGCCAGGACATCCTGACCAGCAAGGAAGACGTCTCGCTGATCCGCGCCCGCGTCGGCATGGTGTTCCAGAAGCCGACGCCCTTCCCGATGTCGATCTACGACAACATCGCCTTCGGCGTGCGCCTGTTCGAGAACCTCTCGCGCGTCGAGATGGACGAGCGCGTGGAATGGGCGCTGAAGAAGGCCGCGCTCTGGACCGAGGTCAAGGACAAGCTCGACCAGAGCGGCTCGGGCCTGTCGGGCGGTCAGCAGCAGCGCCTGTGCATCGCACGCGGCATCGCGATCAAGCCGGAAGTGCTGCTGCTCGACCAGCCGTGCTCGGCGCTCGATCCGATCTCGACCGGCAAGATCGAGGAGCTGATCGACGAGCTGAAGTCCGACTACACCGTGCTGATCGTGACGCACAACATGCAGCAGGCCGCGCGCAGCTCGGACTACACCGCCTACATGTACCTGGGCGACCTGATCGAGTTCGGCCCCACCTCCGACATCTTCATGAAGCCGAAGAAGAAGGAGACCGAGGACTACATCACCGGTCGCTTCGGCTGATCACAGGAGTCTCTTGATGGACAAGCATCTCTCCAGCCAGTTCGACGCCGAGCTCAGCGGCATCTCCACCCGCGTGCTCGAGATGGGCGGCCTGGTCGAGGCCCAGGTGGCCCAGGCGGTCCAGGCGCTGACGCTGTTCAGCACCGACATCGCCACCCAGGTGATCCGCATCGAGGAGCGGGTCAACCAGATGGAGATGGAGATCGACCGTGATCTGTCGTCGATCATCGCGCGTCGCCAGCCGACCGCACGCGATCTGCGCCTGCTGATCGCGATCTCCAAGACCATCGGCAATCTCGAGCGCGTCGGCGACGAGGCCGCGCGCATCGCCCGCACCGTGCAGGGGCTGGTGAGCACCGGGGTGTCGAGCCGGCTGCGTTTCCCGGTGGGCGCTGTCTCGCACGAGGCCAGCCTGGCGACCAATCTGCTGCGCAAGTCGCTGGATGCCTTCGCGCGACTGGACACCAACCAGGCGCTCGAGGTGATCCGCCAGGACAACGAGATCGACCGCGAGTTCGACGGCCTGATGCGCAAGCTCATCACCTACATGATGGAAGACCCGCGCACCATCTCGGCGGCGATCGATCTGGTCTTCGTCGCCAAGGCGATCGAGCGGGTCGGCGATCACGCCAAGAACCTGGCCGAGCAGATCATCTACATCGTCAAGGGTACCGACGTGCGGCACAACCCGCCCGATGCGGTCGCCGACATGGTCAAGTGACGTGACCCGCACGCTGATCGTCGAGGACGAGCCGGCGATCGCCGAGCTGATCGCGATCCATCTGCGCCATGCCGGCCATGAGGTGACGCAGGCCGGCACGGTGGCGCAGGCGCGTGCGGCGGTCGATGCGGTGCTGCCCGATCTGGTGGTGCTCGACTGGATGCTGCCCGGCGGCTCCGGCGTGGAGCTGGCACGCCACTGGCGCGCGGCGGCACGCACCCGCGAGCTGCCGATCCTGATGCTCACCGCACGCGGCGACGAGGCGGACATGATCGCCGGGCTCGATGCCGGCGCGGACGACTATCTGGTCAAGCCCTTCTCGCCGGGCGAGCTGATGGCGCGCATCCGCGCGGTGCTGCGCCGGCGCGCGCCGGCGGCACTGGCCGAGGGTCAGCTGCAAGTGGGGCCGCTGCGGCTCGACCAGGCGGCGCATCGGCTCGAGGTCGATGGCCGGCCGGTCAAGCTCGGTCCGACCGAGTTCCGGCTGATCCAGCACCTGATGAGCCATCCGGAGCGGGTCCACAGCCGCTCGCAGCTGCTCGACCGGGTCTGGGGCGACCATGTCTTCATCGAGGAGCGCACCGTCGATGTCCACATCAAGCGGCTGCGCGAGTCGCTGATGCCGGTCGATGCCGGGCGGATGATCGAGACGGTGCGGGGCGCTGGCTATCGCTTGCTGAAGGATCGTCCCGCCGCCGGCTGAGCCGGACCGCGCGCGAGACGACAGGACAGGAAGGTTCCACATCATGAGTCTGGCGCTCAAGCGCCTGCTGTCGCTGCTGCTGAGCCTGAGCCTGCTGGCGCTGGTCGGCGGGGTGGTCGGGCTGAAGCTGGGTGCGCCGGTGCTGGGCACCTGGGCCGGCGCGCTGCTGGGTGCGGCCTGGGCCGGCTGGCGCGATGCCCGCCGTGCCGGGCGGCTGATGCGCTGGATGCGCGGCAACATGGAGGCCGAGGCTCCGCGCGACGGCGAACTCTGGGGCGAGCTGGCCTACCGGACCGAGCGCGCGCTGCTGCAGCGCGACCAGCGCATGCAGCTCGAGCGGCGTCGGCGCGAGGAGTTCCTCAGCGCGATCGAGGCCTCGCCCAACGGCGTGCTGCTGCTCGATGCCGACGAGCAGATCGTCTGGCTCAGCCAGGTGGCTGCGGTCCATCTCGGGCTGGATCCCGAGCGCGACATCGGCCAGCGCATCACCAATCTGGTGCGCACGCCGGCCTTTGTCGCGGCGCTGCAGTCGGGCAGCACCGAGCCGCTGCTGATGGCGGGCAGCCAGCCGGCGCAGCTTCTGCTCTCGGTGCTGGTGCGCCGCTACGGCAGCGTCGGCCAGCGGCTGGTGCTGACGCAGGATGTGACCGAGCGCCAGCGCAACGAGGCGATGCGGCGCGACTTCGTCGCCAATGTCTCGCACGAGATCCGCACGCCGCTGACGGTGCTGGCCGGCTTCGTCGAGACGATGGCCACGCTGCCGCTCGGACCGGATGACCGCGAGCGCATGCTGCAGCTGATGACCCAGCAGACCCGGCGCATGCAGACCCTGGTGACCGATCTGCTGACGCTGGCGCGCCTGGAGGGCAGCCCGCAGCCTGCGCCCGACGACTGGCATCCGGTGGCCGACCTGATCGAGCAGATCGGCGTCGAGACGCAGGGGCTGTCGCGCGGTCGGCACCTGATCCGCCTGCCCGAGGCCGGCGACGCCGATCTGGCCGGCGTGGAGCTGGCCGGCAATCTCAGCGAGCTGCTGTCGGCGATGACCAATCTGGCCAGCAACGCGGTGCGCTACACGCCCGACGAGGGCCGGATCTCGATCGGCTGGCAGCTTCGCCCGGGCGGCGGCGCGGTGTTCGAGGTGAAGGACAGCGGCATCGGCATCGCGCGCGACCATCTGCCGCGACTGACCGAGCGCTTCTACCGGATCGACGGCAGCCGCTCGCGCGAGACCGGCGGCACCGGCCTGGGCCTGTCGATCGTCAAGCATGTGGTGCAGCGCCATGGCGCCGAGCTGACGATCGACAGCCAGATCGGCCAGGGATCGACCTTCCGCATCCTGTTCCCGGCCTCCCGGGTCCGGGTGCACCGGGCGGTGGCCGAGGCCGCGCAGGCTCAGGAACTGCGCCGGTAGATCAGGATCACTTCGTCGCGGTCGGTCGGGCGGCGCACCCGGGTCTGCAGCTGCCAGCCGGCCAGCACCGGACTGCGCTGGCGCTGCGGCTCGGTGCCGATGCGCTCGCCCTGGGCCAGCACCAGCCAGCGGCAATCGGTGCGGCGCGGGTCGCGGGTCAGCGTCCAGCGGCCGTGCACCTCCAGCGCGGCCAGCTGGCCGCGACTGAATTCCGGTGCGACCAGGCAGGCGCCCGCCGGCACCTGCTGCGCGATCTGGCGCACCATCGGCCGATAGCTGCGTGCGTAGTCGAGCACCGGCAGCAGCAGCGTCATCGTCAGCAGCCAGCTCAGCGCCACGCCGCCGGCCGGCAGCACCAGGGTCTTCCACAGCGCCTGACGGTGGCGCCCGGTGCGCCAGCGCACCAGGGCCAGCCAGGCCAGCGTGCCCGTCACCGCCGCCAGCAGCGCGAGAGGCTGGAACACCGGCTCGAAGCCGGGAGCGAGCTTCATGATGTTGCCCGCCGGCCGCGCCGGAATGCCGGCATGCATCGACAGGTAGAGCACCCACACCGTCAGCGCGCAGGCGCTGAAGAAGAAGACCGAGAACCAGTCGATCGCCGCACCGACGCTGCGCCTGAGCGTGGGCAGCGCGAACGCGGCCATGATCGCCAGCGCCGGCAGCGCCAGCATCAGCGCGCGGTCCGAGCCGCCCATGCCGATGCTCGCCGCCAGCGCGATCAGAAGCACCGCCAGCGGCACCGACAGATGGCGCTTGAGCAGATGGCGGCGCCAGTGCCACAGCGTCCATCCGGCCAGCGGCCAGACCGGCCAGGTGAACCAGATCAGCAGCCGCGCCAGGCTGGCCGGATCGCGCAGCGGCGCCAGCCGCCAGGCCCAGGCCTGCAGCAGCGTCGCGACGATGCCGGCCAGCAGGGCGCCGGCCAGCAGCCAGGGCACCTGACGGCGGGCGTCGGCATAGCTCGATCGCTGGCTGATCAGCATGCCGGCCAGGGCCAGCAGCAGGCCGGTGGTGGCCGCGCCGCTGGCCGCCAGCAGGGCGGGCGCCAGCAGCACCGCCATCCGGCCGTGCCAGGTCTTGTACGGACTGACCGCCAGGCCGTAGAGCAGCAGGGCGGTGGCAGCCAGCTGCACCAGCTCCGGCGTGGTCTCGTGACCGAGCTGCAGCAAGCCGAGCGAGGCGATCAGGGCCAGCAGCGCACCATCGGCGATCGCGCGGGCATAGTCGACCGGATGGGCCTCGCCGCCGAAGGCGAAGGCCAGCGGCTGTGCGGCCTCGGTCCGGGCCAGGTGCAGCGTGGCATACCAGACCAGTGCCATCGTCGCGGCCAGCAGCAGCGCGAAGGGCAGGCGTGCGGCCAGCGCCGGGTCCAGGCCCAGTGGGGTCAGCAGCGCCATCGAGGCTGCGCCGAGCCAGTAGGGCAGCACGCCGCCTTCGGCCACCAGCCCGGCGATCGAGGGCTGCAGCCAGCTCGACTCGCCACGCAGCAGGCTGGTCATGTAGCCGTAGGCGGCGATGTCGGCATTCTTCCAGGGGTCGCGGCCGAAGATGCCCGGCAGCAGATAGGCTGCGCAGAACAGCAGCAGCGCCAGCCGGGGCAGCCGCACGACGGCGCGCTGCGAGACCAGGGCAGGGGTGGGGCGGGTATCGGTCACGGCGACGGGCGCGTCAGGCAACAAAAAAGGCAGCCATGTCGGGCTGCCTTCGTGGCGCGCACCCTCGGTGGATGGGTGCGCATCGATTCCGGTGGCCCGGAGATCGATCGATCAGCGCTTGATGCCGACCTTGAACTTGTTGCGGAACTTCTCGACGCGACCGCCCAGGTTGTCGACGCTCTTTTGCTGGCCGGTGTAGAACGGGTGCGTCTCGCTGGTGGTTTCCAGCTTGAACAGCGGCAGCTCGCGGCCGTCTTCCAGCGTGATCTTTTCCTTGGTCGGAGCGCAGGAACGCGTCACGAACTGGAAGCCGTTGGACAGGTCGACGAAACAGACGTCGCGGTAGTTCGGGTGGATGCCGTCTTTCATGGGGATGCTCGCTGTGGTGCCGGGAGCCACCGCCCGCACCATGCGTAGCAGCACTTTCCGACAGCGGAAAAACCTCGATTATAGCCCGTGCAGGCCCTGCACGGGAAGGGTGCGCATCAGTGCGGGGGCTTCAGCCGCCGCGGCGCATCATGTCGAAGAAGTCGAGGTTGCTCTTCGTGGCCTTCATCTTGTTGAGGATGAACTCCATCGCCTCGATCTCGTCCATCGGGTAGAGCAGCTTGCGCAGGATCCAGGTCTTCTGCAGGATCTCGGGCTTCAGCAGCAGCTCCTCGCGCCGCGTGCCCGACTTGTTCAGCAGGATCGACGGGTAGACGCGCTTCTCGGCCATGCGGCGGTCCAGGTGGATCTCGCAGTTGCCGGTGCCCTTGAATTCCTCGTAGATCACCTCGTCCATGCGGCTGCCGGTGTCGACCAGCGCGGTGCCGATGATGGTGAGCGAGCCGCCTTCCTCGACGTTGCGCGCCGCGCCGAAGAAGCGCTTGGGGCGCTGCAGCGCGCCCGCGTCGACGCCGCCGGTCAGCACCTTGCCCGAGGAGGGCAGCACGTTGTTGTAGGCGCGCGCCAGGCGGGTGATCGAGTCGAGCAGGATGATCACGTCCTTGCGCAGCTCGACCAGGCGCTTGGCGCGCTCGATCACCATCTCGGCGACCTGCACATGGCGCGCGGCCGGCTCGTCGAAGGTCGAGCTGATGACCTCGCCGCGCACGGTGCGCTGCATCTCGGTCACTTCCTCGGGGCGCTCGTCGACCAGCAGCACGATCAGGTGCACGTCGGGGTTGTTGGCCACCAGCGCGTGTGCCAGATGCTGCATCATCACCGTCTTGCCGCTCTTCGGCGGCGCGACCAGCAGCGCGCGCTGGCCTTTGCCGATCGGCGCGATCAGGTCGATGATGCGGCTGGTGATGTTCTCCTCGCCGCGGATGTCACGCTCGAGCCTGAACTGTTCCTTGGGGAACAGCGGGGTCAGGTTCTCGAACATGATCTTGTTCTTCGATTCCTCCGGCGTCAGGTTGTTGACGCGGTCGACCTTGACCAGCGCGAAGTAGCGCTCGCCGTCCTTCGGCACGCGCACCTCGCCCTCGATCATGTCGCCGGTGTGGAGGTTGAAGCGGCGGATCTGGCTGGGCGACAGGTAGATGTCGTCGGTCGACGCCAGGAAGCTGGTGTCGGGCGAGCGCAGGAAGCCGAAGCCGTCGGGCAGCACTTCGAGCACGCCGTCGCCGAAGATCTGTTCGCCCTGCTTGGCGCGCTTCTTCATGATCGCGAACATCAGCTCCTGCTTGCGCAGGCGGCTGGCGTTCTCGATCTCGAGCGTCTCCGCCATCCGGACGAGCGCCGAGATGTGTTGAGCCTTGAGTTCGGAAAGGTGCATAGGGTCGGGCCCTGAAATCAGGCCTTGCCGGTGCCAGCCGGACAGGCCGAAGGGGTCGGACTCCCTGTCTCGCAAGCCTGCTGGTTCTCGCTGCTGCGCTGCGCGTGGCAGCTCTGCACCGGTGGAATCAGGAAAATGCGGGAGGAGGGAGCCGACGCTGCGCGCTCCAGCATCTGCGTCAGGAGCTGCAAACCCGGCTGGAACAACCGGCGCGCAGTGGCATTCGTCATGGCTGCAGCGGCGGGCGCCGCTGCAGGTGGGACGAATTATAGGTTGGACTTGATGAAATCGGTCAACTGCGCCTTGTTCAGCGCGCCGACCTTGGTGGCGGCCAGGTCGCCGCCCTTGAAGATCATCAGCGTCGGAATGCCGCGGATGCCGAAACGCGCCGGCACGTCGCGGTTCTCGTCGACGTTCATCTTGGCGACGACGAGCTGGCCGTTGAATTCGGCCGCCACCGCGTCGAGCACCGGAGCGATCGCCTTGCAGGGGCCGCACCACTCGGCCCAGTAGTCCACCAGCACCGGCTTGTCGGACTGGAGCACCTCGGCTTCGAAGGTGGCGTCAGAGATGTGTTTGATGAGATCGCTGCTCATGAAGATTCCGTCGCAGATGACAGGAGGTGACAGGGGAAAAGACGGCTGTGATTTTGGCATGAACCAGCCGATACCCGTGGCAGGCCTGCCGGAGTCCGCTCCGGCGCCGTGGTTCGCGCGCCATTCCCGATGCCCGGGGGCGTGAATCCGGCCTGTTCCGCCGAGGCATCGATCAGGAATCAGGAAAAGAACACCGACATGAACCAGGACGTCTCCGCCGCCGTGCCTGCCGCCGCACCTGCCACCGCCGTGCGCAGCTTCGGCCCCTACACCCTGATCCGCCTGATCGGCAGCAGCTCGCTGACGATCGCGTGGCTGGCTCGCGACACCCGCACCGATCAGCCGGTGCGGCTGCTGGCCGCGCGTCAGCCGGTCAACTCGCAGGTGGTGCGCGAGCGCTGCGTCGAGGAGGCCCGCAAGGCCTCGCAGCTCAAGCATCCGCGACTGCTGCCGGCCCATGAGGTCGGCTGCGTCGACCGGTTTCCCTATGTGGCCACGCTGTGTGATCCGGAGCATCTGCCTGCGCGCATCGAGGACACTTTTGCGCCGCCCGCGCTGCGCTCGCTGGTCCGCAATGGCTGCGAGCTGCTTGAAGGTCTGGCCTATGCGCACGAGGCGAGCATTCCGCATGGCGATCTCGGTCTGCACACCCTGGCCTTCGACACGCATGACAAGGTCTCGCTGTGGGGCCTGGGTCTGGGCGTCGCGATTGCCGGGGCGCGGCCGCAGGGCATTCCGAGCGCCGGTGGTCTTGGTCTGGGCGGCGGGCTGCTCGGGCGCGAGATCGCGGGCGCCTGCCTGCTGATCCAGCACTGGATCCAGGGCACACCGCCGCATGGCGAGGCCGACATGCCCGCGCTGCTGGATCGCTGGCCCACCAGCAAGCTGAGCCTGCCTCAGGAGCTGCCGATGCCGATCGCCGATTCGCTGCGGCTGATGCTGGACCGGGCGGTCGAGACCAATCCGCAGCGGCGCTTCATTCATGCGCGCAGCTTTCACCGTGCGCTCAGTGGCTGGCACTACACCGAATACCCGGAGGACGGCGGCTTCGATGCGATGCTGCAGGCCCAGCTGCGCCGCAACGGCCACCTGCCGGCCACCGAAGGCCTGCGCGAGCGGGTGGCCCATATCGCCGGCATGGACAAGGGCCGGCTCGACGAGATGGTGGAGGTGCTGCGCCAGGACCTGGCGCTGACGCTGTCGATGCTGCGCGCCGCCAATGCCAGCGAGATGGCGGCGGCTGGCGAGGAGGGTGCGGCGGTCACCAGCGTCAAGCGGGCCATGGCCCTGCTGGGCACCGACGGGCTGCGCCGGGTCAGCAATGGCCAGCAGGCCTGGCCGGGCACCGCCAAGCCGCATCATGCGGCCCAGCTGGCCCAGGCGATCGACCGTGCCCATCTGGCCGGCTATCTGGCGGCCGAGGTCGCGCCCGGCGGCACGGATGCGGAGGGCGCGGCGCTGGCCGGCATCTTCCAGAACTTCGGCCAGATCCTGGGCCTCTACCATTTTCCCGACGAGGTGGCGCAGATCCAGCGGCTGGTCATCTCGAGCAAGGGCACCGACAAGCCGATCACGCCGGAACTGGCGGCCCAGTCGGTACTCGGGGTCGATCTGCAGGCGATGGCGATCGCCTTCATGCGCCTGTGGGGGCTGGCCGAGCCGTTGCGTCATCTGGTACGGCCGCTGAGCGCGGATGCGGTGGTGCGCATGCCCGAAAGCCTCGAGGCCTGGTCGCGGCTGACTGGCAGCTTCGCCAACGGGGTGCTGCGCATTACCGATCTGCCGCAGCCGGAGCAGCCGGTGGCACTGGCCGTGCTGGTGGGGCGCTACCATTCGACGCTCGGCCTCGACGAAGGCCAGGTGCGCGGCGCGATGCGTCGTGCCCGCGAGAAGCTCTCGCGCCACATGCGCTGACCCTGCCGGGCTGATGCCACTCTGGATCGACACCCACTGCCACCTCGACGCCCCCGAGTTCGACGCCGACCGCGATGCGGTGCTGGCGCGTGCGCACGCAAGGGGCGTCTCCTGCCTGGTGCTGCCGGCGGTCACCGCCGAGCATTTCGAGCCGCTGCGCCATCTGGCCGAGCGCACCGGCCAGCCCTACGCGCTGGGCCTGCATCCGCTGTGGACCGGCGCGGCCGAGCCCGAGGACTCGCTGGTGCGGCTGGACGCGATGCTGTCGGCCACGCGCGACGATCCCCGCCGGGTGGCGGTGGGCGAGATCGGCATCGACGGCTTCGAGCCCGGCCTGGACGCAGCGCGCCAGCGCCATTTCCTGGCCGAGCAGCTGAAGCTGGCGCGCCGCCACGACCTGCCGGTCATCCTGCATGTGCGCCGCTCGGCCGATGCGGTGCTGGCGCTGCTGCGGCGCCATCCGGTGCGCGGCGGCATCGCACATGCGTTCAACGGCAGCGAGCAGCAGGCGCGCGCCTTCGTCGACCTGGGCCTGAAGCTGGGCTTCGGCGGCGCGATGACCTTCGAGCGCGCGCTGCAGATCCGCCGCCTGGCCGCGACGCTGCCGGCCGAGGCGATCGTGCTCGAGACGGACGCGCCCGACATTCCGCCGCACTGGCTCTACCGCACCGCCGCCGAGCGCACGGCCGGCCAGAGCAGCCGCAACGAGCCCGCCGAGCTGCCGCGCATCGCCGGGACGCTGGCGGCGCTGCGCGGCTGGAGCCTGGAGGAGACGGCCGAGATCACCCGTGCCAATGCCTGCGCCGCGCTGCCGGGGCTGGCGGCGCTGATCGGAGCGGCGACATGAGCGGCACCGGTGCGCCCGAGGCCCTGCCGCTGGCCGGCTTCGGGCCGGTCGTGGGGCCGCGCACCCGGCTGATGGTGCTGGGCAGCTTTCCCGGCGTGGCCTCGCTGGCGCAGCGGCAGTACTACGCCCATCCGCGCAACCAGTTCTGGCCGATCCTGTCGGCGCTCTGGAGGCTTGACCTGCGGGCCCTGCCGTATCCCGAGCGGCTGGAGGTGCTGCGCGAGCGCGGGCTGGGGCTGTGGGATGTCTATGCGCGGGTGCGCCGCGAGGGCAGCCTGGACAGCGCGATCGAGGCGGCCGAACTCAACGACCTGGCCGGCCTGCGCCGCATCGCGCCGGGGCTGGAGGCGGTGGCGCACAACGGCGCGGAGTCGGCACGCACGATGCGCCGGCTGCAGGCGCTGGGTTTCGCGGTGCATCGCCTGCCCTCGACCAGCCCGGCCAACGCCGGCTGGTCCTTCGATCGCAAGCTCGCGGCCTGGCGGGAAACATTCGCGCGCTACGATCTGGCATGACTTCCGCTTCCCGTTCCCGCCGCCGCGACGGCGAGCTGCCTTCCGCGACGATTTCCGAGTTCGATGGCGTGCGCTATCTGCACCTGGGCGACACGCCTTGGGTGCAGGGCGCGATGCGGCTGCGCAAGCCGCGTGCGCTCGAGCTCGACTATGTGCAGCGCATGATGGCCTGGCTGCTGCTGCGCGATCCGGCCGCGCTCGACGACACTCGCGTGGTGCAGCTCGGCCTGGGCGCAGCGGCGCTGACGCGCTTCTGCCACGGCGAGCTGGGGCTGCGCACCACCGCGGTCGAACTCAACGCGCAGGTGGTGGCGGCGTGCCGGCAGTGGTTCCGGCTGCCGGCCGACGACGAGCGCCTGTCGGTGCAGATCGCCGACGCCGGCGCCTGGGTGCAGGACGCGGCCCACCACGGCAGCGCCGAGGTGCTGAGCGTCGACCTCTACGACCACGAGGCGGCCGCGCCGGTGCTCGACGACGACGCGTTCTACCGCGGCTGCCACGAGGTGCTGACGGAGGGCGGCGTGATGACGGTCAACCTGTTCGGCCGCAATGCCAGCTTCTCGCGCAGCGCGCGCCGCATCGAGGCGGCCTTCGCTGCGTCGGGCGGCACGGTGCGCATGCTCGCGCCCACGCCGGAGGGCAACACCATCGTGCTGGCGCTGCGTGCCGGCACCTTTCCCGACGAGGCGGTGCTGCGCGAGCGCGCCGAGGCCGTCACCGCGCGCTGCGGCCTGAAGGCGGTGCGCTGGCTGGGGCTGATCCAGCCGCTGCCGCCGGTGCGCGCGCCCCGCCGGCCCAAGGCCGCGCCGTCCGTGGCGGAGCCGTCCGAATGAGCGGCCCGGCGCGGGTGCCGCCACCGGCGGCGACGGCGCGTCGAGCGGTGCCCGCCGCCACCGAGCCCGGCGGGCCGCTGAGCTGGCGCCAGACGCTGGGCTGGCTGGTCGAGGACGGCCGGGTGCGCCCGGACGATGCGGTGCAGCTCGCGCAGCGCCTCGGTGCAGGCGACAGCGCCCAGCATCCGCTGGTGCGCCTGGCCGGGGCCAGCCTGGTCGACGCCCGCGACGGCCGCGCGCTCGACCTGGAGGCGCTGACGCGCTGGCTGGCGCAGCGCGCCGGGCTGCCCTACCTGCGCATCGATCCGCTGAAGGTCGATGTCGCACGGGTCACCGAGGTGATGTCGGCCGGCTACGCCGAGCGGCGCCGGGTGCTGCCGGTGCAGGTCGGTGCGACCGAGGTGGTGATTGCCACCGCCGAGCCCTTCGTCACCGACTGGGTCGACGAGATCGCCCGCCACACCCGGCGCACCGTGCGCCGGGTGGTCTGCAGCCCGCTGGAGCTGGCGCGCTACACGGCCGAGTTCTACCAGCTCGCCCGCTCGGTCAAGGCGGCGCGCAAGACCGGCGAGGCCAGTCTGGGCGGCGTCAACTTCGAGCAGCTGGTCGAGCTGGGCAAGCACCGCCAGCTCGACGCCAACGACCAGGGCGACGTGCAGGTGGTCGACTGGCTGTGGACCTACGCCTTCGAGCAGCGCGCCAGCGACATCCACCTCGAGCCCCGGCGCGAGCAGTGCCTGATCCGGCTGCGCATCGACGGCGTGCTGCACACCGCCTACCAGCTGCCGCAAAGCGTGATGGCCGCGGTGACCGCGCGCATCAAGCTGCTCGCGCGCATGGACGTGATCGAGCGCCGCCGGCCCCAGGACGGCCGCATCAAGACCCGCAGCCCGCGCGGCGACGAGATCGAGATGCGCCTGTCGACGCTGCCCACCGCCTTCGGCGAGAAGCTGGTGATGCGCATCTTCGACCCGGAGACCGCGGTGCAGCCGGTCGAGGCGCTGGGCTTCGGCGAGGCGGACGCCGCGCGCTGGCAGCGCCTGGTCGCGCAGCCGCATGGCATCGTGCTGGTCACCGGCCCGACCGGTTCGGGCAAGACCACCACGCTCTACGCCACGCTGCGCGCGCTGGCCACCGACGAGGTCAACATCTGCACCATCGAGGATCCGATCGAGATGATCGAGCCGGCCTTCAACCAGACGCAGGTGCACTCGGCGGTCGAGCTCGACTTCGCCAGCGGCCTGCGCACGCTGATGCGCCAGGACCCGGACATCATCATGGTCGGCGAGATCCGCGACCTGGCCACCGCCGAGATGGCGGTGCAGGCGGCGCTGACCGGCCACCTGGTGTTCTCGACGCTGCACACCAATGACGCCGCCAGCGCGGTGACCCGGCTGCTCGACCTGGGCGTGCCGGCCTACCTGATCGGCGCGACGCTCTCGGGCGTGCTGGCGCAGCGCCTGGTGCGCCGGCTCTGTCCTGACTGCCGTGCACCCGACGAGACGCTGACGCTGCATACCCTGCAGGAGGCGCTGGGCCGGCTGCCGCTGCTCGAGCCCGACGAGGTGCCGCAGCCGATGCGCCCGGTCGGCTGCCCGGCCTGCCGCCAGACCGGCTACCGCGGCCGGCTCGGCCTGTTCGAGCTGCTCGAGATCGATCCGGCGGTGCGCGAGCATCTGCAGGCCGAACCCGACCTGAAACGGCTGCGCCAGGCCGCGCTGGCCGGCGGCCTGCAGCCGCTGCGCCGCGCCGGCCTGCGCCTGGTCGCGCAGGGCCAGACCACGCTGGACGAGGTGCTGCGCTCGACGCCGGCATGGGAGGAGGGTGTCCGCTCCGCTCCTGCCGCAAGGTGAGTGCCGCTTGCTCCGGCGTCGAATAATCCCGGTTCTTTGCAGATTTTCAGGGTCGGAAGGCCTTGTCTTGCGCTGAGTCAGGCGGGTGCAGGCCGAAAGTGAAAAACGCAAACCATGCGTGCACAAACTTCACTTCATCGCCGTGCCGGGGCCTGTCTGCTGGCCTTGGGTCTTGTTTCCTGTGGTGGCGGCGACGGCCCGCCTGTCGCCACGATCGATGCCTCGACGCCTGATGCGCGAGCTGCGGTGGCGGTTCCCTCCCGCGTCGATGTCGACAGCAGCTGGCCCTATCTGGGCATCGGCATCAATGCCCTGAACTACTACAGCGGCGCCTTCGCGACAGCCGATGTGGTGCGCGAGAGCCAGTTCCGCACGCCCCAGTGGGGCGATGCACCGGTCGATGCCGACGGCGCGCCGACGCGCGACGCGCTGATGATCTTCACCTCGACCCGCATGGGGCCGGGCGTCTACAAGCTGATCTTCAAGGGACAGGCCTCGCTGAGTGTTGCCGGCGTGCCGGCCGACGGCTCGGACCAGCGTCCCTTCATCCAGAACGCGGTCTACACCGCGTCGACCAACACCACCACCGCCGATGTGGTGATCCCGGTGGCGATCCGCGACAACGCCTGGCTCACCTTCGACAACACCCGTCGCACGGCCAGCTCGGCGCTCGACACCGGCGTGACCGAGGTCCGGCTCTGGCGTCCGGGTTATCCGACCGATGGATCGGTGCTGTTCACGAACGAATTCCTGACCGCGATGAAGAAGTTCCATGTCATTCGTGGCATGGACTTCGTCGCGGCCAACAGCAATGCCGACATCACCTGGGCCAGCCGGACCAACGCCCGGCACATCGGCGCCGTGGCCACGGGCAAGGGTCAGCCCTGGGAACTGCTGGTGCAGCTGGCCAATGCCACCGGCAACGATCTGTGGATCAATGTGCCGACCCGCGCCGACGATGCCTACCTGACCCGGCTGGCCCAGCTGCTGCGCTACGGCTCCGACGGGGTCAATCCGTACACCTCGGCCCGCGCCAATCCGGTCTGGCCGCCGCTCAGGACAGGCCTGAAGGTCTATGTGGAGCTGGGCAACGAGCTGTGGAACTGGAGCCCGGGCTTTTTCGGCTACGGCTGGTCGCTGGGGCTGGCC
>RRZT010530977.1_pt1 | contig 16972 bp, 18 predicted proteins | sample 2165551 | NCBI WGS metagenome assembly RRZT01 (sample SAMN10456910, study PRJNA506462) | wastewater metagenome | biome: wastewater; feature: sludge; material: wastewater sludge; isolation source: wastewater sludge with Escherichia coli K12::gfp cells carrying plasmid... | place: USA: Moscow, Idaho...
AAAAATAATTTATCCTTATACTGACATGAAAATAATTCATATATCAGTAGTTTTACAGACTTTAATGTAAATAAATAGACTTTTATTATTAGTTTATAAAGCCATAAATGTAATATATGGGAACATATTTCCTGCAAAATTATAATAAAAAAATATTTTTCTATTATTATAATTAAATTGTCATCAGCTCATTACAACTTACAGACCGTTTCCTTATCAAAGGAATGCAAAACAGACTACTATGATCGTGATCAGACGACAAAACCAAGAACCTAGAGCAATATTTTTTAATTTTTCACAGTTAATATGTAAAAAAAAATAAAATTAGATTTATTAGTTTCGGCTTTCAAATATTACAGCTAATAGGATGAAACTGTCAATAGTTTTTGCAATTTTAGAGAAAAAATTCATTAATAAATTATATTATATCATAAATTTAAATGTCAGAAAAAAATTAATTTATATTAAAAAATAACTGACATTTATTCTGGAATTATTTGTCCACTATTAACTTAAAACTCGGTTATAAAAAGCAACTGGCAAGATAACTGTTATTAGTTATCTTGCCAGTTGCTTTTAGCGCATTTAACGATATATAGCTGCTGCCGTTCACATTCGTATTTGTTTTAACACCATCTCAGCGGCTTTAAACTCCGCCTCCTTAATGCTACCGCCCCAAGATGACGCAAGAACTTTATCACCTAGAGTAACTTGTACCTTGAAGCTTAACGCATGGTCAGGGCCGCGGCGTTCTATAGTTTTGTAATAGGGGACCCCTTCATTCCTGCCTTGCAAAAGCTCCTGAAGCTCCGTCTTAGGATCTATAGCATTAATAGAAATCAGTTCTTTTTGACTTTCGAGAAAATTAAGTATGACAATTTTTGCACTTTCGTAACCATTGTCAAGAAAAACCGCACCAAATACTGCTTCTGCCGCATCAGCCGCCACAGACTGGGTTGCCCCGTTTTTTATCAGGCTTTTACCAAGCCTTATCAGCTTGTGCAGCCCTGTTTCCTCAGCCCAGATGCTGAGACTGTTCTTGCAAACCAGCTGAGAACGCAGCCTTGTGAGCTGTCCTTCGGCAAGGTCGGGATATTCGGCGTAAAGTTTTTCTGATGTTATCAGTTCCAAAACTGCATCACCTAAAAATTCAAGCCGCTCATTAAAATTTAAGAGCCCGGACTCATTCGCATAAGATGAATGAGTCAGAGCCTCTTCTAGCAGATCTTTTTTTTGAAAGGTGTAGCCTATTTTTTCCTGAAAGGCGCAAAGAAGACCCTCGCGTCCTTTTGTTTTATTCATCTTAGCCCTCGAAACGTTCCAAGGCGAGAACCCCGTTATGACCGCCGAACCCAAAGCTGTTTATCAGCACTTTTTTAACGTCAGCCTTTATAGCATGATTGGGCACTACGTTAAGGTCACAGTCAGGATCCTGTTCAAATTGGTTTATCGTAGGATGAACAATACCTTTTTCCACAGCCAACAGAGCTGCAATTGTTTCAACAGCGCCGGCGGCTCCCAGTGAGTGTCCAACCATCGATTTTGTTGACTGTACAAGAACCTTATCAGCATGATCACCAAGAAGACGTTTTATTGCCATCGTTTCCATTTTGTCATTTAGAGGCGTCGATGTCCCGTGAGCATTGATGAGATCAATTTCTTCAGGTTTCCAGCCTGCTTTACGCACAGCCATGGACATAGAGCGGTATGCACCGTCTCCGTCAGGGTCGGGAGCGGTAATGTGGTGTGCATCACAGGTGATGCCATATCCTTTTACTTCTGCATAGATGTGAGCTCCGCGGGCCTTTGCATGTTCGTACTCCTCAAATACCAGTACCCCGGCACCCTCGCCTATGACAAACCCGTCTCTGCCGGCGTCAAACGGCCGTGACGCATGTTCAGGATCGTTGTTTCTGCCGGAAAGGGCCTTTAAGGAGGCAAAACCCGCAGTGGCGATAGATGTTATTGGAGCTTCTGTACCGCCGGTCAGAATCACGTCAGCGTCTTCGCGAATAATGCAGTTGTAAGCTTCTCCCATACTGTTTACTGATGAAGCACAAGCCGTTACAACAGCCATGTTGGGTCCCTTTGCGCCAAAGCGGATAGCCACATAGGCGGCAGGCATGTTAGTTATCATCATCGGTACCAAAAATGGGCTGACACGGTTAGGTCCTTTTTCATAAAGCGAACGGAAGTTTTCTTCGATTGTGCCAATTCCGCCCTCACCGCTGCCTATATAGACACCGAACATATTCTTGTCTAATGTCTCCACATCAATCTTGGAGTCTTTTATAGCCATATCAGCTGCTGCTGTGGCAAGGTGGAGAACCCTGTCTGTGCGGCGGGCCTCTTTTTTATCCATCCACTCTTCGGGGTTAAAGTTTTTTATTTCCGCAGCAATTTTAGTTGTATGGTCTTTTGTGTCGAACAGAGTGATGTTACCGACTCCATTTTTACCTTCAGCCAGTGCTTTCCAAAAATCGTCTTTTCCAAGTCCTATCGGTGTCACCGCACCGACACCTGTGATTACTACTCTTCTCATAGGCGTCCCTCCATACCAGGGGGGCTGTGAGAGCCCCCCAAGCGGTATTTTAATTAATCTTCAGCACCAAGTTTTGTCTTGACATAGGCCATAGCCTCGCCGACGGTGGTGAGCTTTTCTGCATCTTCGTCAGGGATCTCGATATCAAATTCCTCTTCGATGCCCATGATAAGTTCAACGATATCAAGGGAGTCAGCTCCGAGGTCCTCAACAAATGACGCCTCCGGCTTGATCTGATCCTCTTCTGCGTTAAGGCGATCGATAACGATCTCCTTAAGTTTTGCCTGTACTTCTTCCATTTTCATACAGTTCACCTCCTTCCAAAATAGTAGTCCGAACTTTGATAGCTATTTATGTTCTAGACCATGTTAGCGGTCATCAAACCTGTTTTATTACATTGTCATGCCGCCGTCAACAGCGATAACCTGACCATGTACATACGCTGCGTCATCTGATGCCAAGAAACGTACGACTTTTGCCACATCTTCCGGTTTGCCGGTTCTGCCTGCAGGAATTCCGTTGACCATGGCTTCTCGTGCTTCCGCAGAAAGGACAGCGGTCATATCGGTTTCAATATATCCTGGAGCAACGGCATTTACCGTAATACCGCGTGAGCCTACCTCTCTTGCCAAGCTTTTAACAAACCCCAGCATACCTGCTTTAGCAGCAGAATAGTTGCACTGACCAGGATTGCCTACAAGCCCCGTTACAGAGCTAATGGCTATAATCCTCCCGTATCGAGCCTTGAGCATCGGGCGAAGTGCCTCTTTAGCACAGTAGAAGAGAGAGGTCAAATCAGCAGAGATTACGTCGTTCCACTCATTGTCTTTCATTCTCATTAGCAAATTATCTTTTGTTACTCCTGCATTGCAAACTAGGATCTCTACCGAGGATAGTTTTTCCTCCACCTCTTTAAAGAGATTTTTAACCTCTCCGGCTGAAGACACATCCGCCTTTACAGCAATTGCCCTGCCTCCGGCAGCCTCTATCTCGCAAACCACTGCTTCTGCAGCTGCAGAGGAGTTATTATAGTTCACCGCCACAGAACATCCTTCTTTTGCCAGTTCAAGTGCAATAGCTTTGCCTATACCTCTTCCGGCTCCTGTTACAAGTGCTGTTCTCATTCGGATTTCCCCCTAAGAAAGTCAGCCGCGGCTATAAGCTCTTCCCCTACTGACACGGGATAAGGTCTTTTACCCTTGCAGATTTTTCTAACTAAACCTGATAGTACGCTTCCAGGCCCAAGTTCCACATATACTTCAGGGCTGAATGATTCCATTGTCAGTACGCTCTGTGCCCATAATACAGGGGAGAAGGTCTGAGCATAAAGAGCCTGTTTGATTTCATCCACGCTATTTACGGCATGAGCCGTTGAGTTGGCGATAATTTTACATTTTGGCTCATGCCAGTCAATCGTTTCAAACTTTTCCTTCAGTTTATCTGCGACAGGACGCATTAGATCACAGTGAAAAGGCGCGCTTACTCTTAAGGGAACGACTTTTGCCAGACCCTTTTTTTCAATCATCGCCACCGCTCTGTCTATTGCAGAGGCATGTCCTGAGATTACCACCTGAGTGGGAGCATTAACGTTGGCCGCCTGACAGACATCTCCATTCGCGGCTTCTGCACAGACATCTCTCACCTCATCAAGAGTTAATCCGATTACAGCCGCCATTCCGCCCACTCCAATGGGAACAGCATCCTGCATCAGCCCGCCGCGAAGATGAACAAGCCGCACTCCATCAGTCAGAGAGAGCACTCCCGACGCAACCAAAGAGGTATATTCTCCTAGACTGTGTCCGGCGACGCATGCGGGAGTAAGTTCCGTTCCCAACTCTTCTTCCAAAGCTCTAAAAGCTGCTATGCTAACCGTCAGTATCGCAGGCTGCGTGATTGTTGTATGAGCCAGCTCTTCCGGTGTACCGTTAAAGATGATTTCGCTAAGAGAGAAACCAAGAGCGTCGTCAACTTCGTTAAAAACGGCTTTCGCCGAACGATATCTGTCATAAAATTCTCTGCCCATTCCGGGTCTTTGCGCACCCTGTCCCGGAAATATCAATGCTGATTTCATTCACTAAACCTCGCTGCTTTTCTTGATTCGCTAACTGCTGTTGCAATAATATCTTCAATTATTACAGCAGCAGGTTCAATTGCTTTTACCAGACCAGCGGACTGTCCCGCCATCAGAGAACCCCATTCTGTATCGCCGTCAACCACAGCACTTCTAAGTTTTCCGGCGCCTAATGCCTCTATTTCCTCAGCAGGAGCGTTTCTCTTTTCATATTCGTCAAACTGTTTGGAAAGTTTGTTTTTAAGGCTGCGCACAGGGTGTCCCAAAGACCTTCCTGTAATCACTGTGGCCCTATCTCCGGCTTTGACAATTTTTTCTTTATAGTTTATATGAACATTAGACTCTGAAGCACAGACAAACCTAGTGCCTATTTGTACAGCTTCCGCTCCGAGAGAAAAGGCAGCCAGCATCCCGCGCCCATCTGCAATTCCACCCGCTGCAATTACCGGTATTGATACGACATCGGCAACCTGAGGGATAAGAGCCATTGTATTGACTTCACCTATGTGCCCTCCCGCTTCACTTCCTTCAGCAATGACGGCATCAGCGCCCTGTTTTTCTACTCTTTCCGCTAATGATGAAGAGGGTACCACGGGAATTACAATTGTACCCAGAGGTTTTAACCGTTCAATTACTTTCCCGGGTGCACCGGCTCCGGTTGTTACTACAGGCACACGCAGCTTAGCAGCGATTTCTATAGCGTCATCGGCTGTCGGCGACATCAGCATTATGTTTACACCAAATGGTTTGTCCGTAAGCTTGCGTGCCTTAACTATCTGAGCTTCCAGAAGTTCGGGCGGCATGTTAGCTGCGGCGATAATTCCCAGCCCTCCGGCGTTGCTGACAGCTGCAGCCAAATCAGCATCCGCTACCCAAGCCATTCCGCCTTGTATTATCGGATATTTTATCCCCAGTAGTTTTGTTATCCTGTTGTTCTCAAACATTAAGATCACCTGTTTCCGCCTGTATCTGACTATAAGCCGGTACGAGCTAGAGTAAAAATAATTCCTGAGGCAATTACGCCTCGTACAACATTCCGCCGATGGTCATTCCAGCGCCAAAGGCGATAAAACAAATTCTCTGTCCGCTCTTTATAAGTCCTGCCTTCATTGATTCATCAAGTGCTATCATAATCGAAGCGGCAGAAGTGTTTCCGTAGCGTTCGAGGTTAAGGAGGGTTCTCTCTGTGGAGATGCCCACTCTCTTAAAGACTGAATCAATTATCCTAGTATTCGCTTGGTGAAGAACCCATAAATCTACTTGTTCAGGAAGAATTCCTGACTGTTCGCAAAAGCTGCTGATAAATGGCGGAAGTTCTTTATTAACATATTTAAAAACTTCGTGTCCCTTCATCTGGAAGGTTTTAGGTTCTCCTTCTCGCGCGCTGGCATAGGCCAAAATATCGTGTTTACTGCCGTCTGAGATGAATTTTGACGATACAAAACATGGACCGTCCTCATCGGAAACAGTCAGAACACACGCACCAGCACCGTCTCCCATCAGAATACATGTTCCCCTGTCGCTCCAGTCAAGGATTTCTCCGAACGCCTCAGCTCCGACAACCAGAACATTGTTCCACATGCCCGAGGCAATTCCCGATACTCCGACAGCCGTTGCGGAGAGGCTGGCTGTGCAGCCGGCATGGATATCCATAGCTCCGGCCCTTTTAGCTCCGAGACGGTCTTGGATTTTGGAAGCAACACTGGGAAACATGGATTCTGGCGAATTTGTACCCACCAAAATCATGTCTATTTCAGATGCGGAGATTTTTGCGTCTTTCAGGGCTTCTAGAGCCGCAAAATAGGCTAAATCACTGCATTGCTGTCCCTTTTCAACAAAGTGGCGCTTTTTTATGCCGGTACGTTCAACTATCCACTCATCGTTGGTATCGAGAATTTTTTCAAAATCAAAGTTGGTCATCACCCGTCCGGGAAGATACTTGCCTGTACCGGCAATTTTTGACGAACGACCGCTAAAATATGACAATTAGTTTCCTCCTTCTGCTATCTCTTCTCTTATTCGTTCAACTCCGTTGCGGTTGACAAAATTCGCCGCACCGAGAAGAGCGTAAGAAATAGCACTGCGTTTCGAGCGTCCATGTACCTTTATGACAGTTCCGTTAACACCGAGAAGCGGTGAACCGCCGACTTTTTCCCAGTCAAATCGCCCCAGAACACGCTTCATTGCCGGCCACATGAACATTAAACCTATTTTGGGAAGCAAGTGGTTGGTATACTCTTCTTTGAACTGACCCTTAAGAAGCTCTCCCAGCCCTTCACCGAACTTTATCAAAATGTTGCCGCTAAATCCGTCGCAGATTACAACGTCGGAAACACCGTTTGGCAAATCGCTGCCCTCTGCGTATCCTTGGTAATTAATGCTGCTGTTTTCGATAAGCTCACGCGCGGCACTAATAACATCGTCGCCTTTTGTTACTTCCTCTCCGTTGCAAAGCAATCTGACTGAGGGGTTTTCCACATTCTGAAACAGCTTCATATATGTTGACCCCATTTGAGCAAATTGAAAAAGGTTAATCGGCTTACAGCGGACTGTACCACCTACATCCATCAACAGAGTTGGTCTATTAAGTACCGGAAGCATGGCCCCAAGCCCAGGTCTGTCGATTCCGGGAATTCTGCCAAGCAACAAAACTCCGCCTGCGGCGATAGCGCCTGTACTGCCGGAAGAAACGATGCCTGCGGCCTCTCCTGAACGCACCATCTCAAATCCGACAACCAAGCTGGAATTTTTTTTGCGCCGAATTGAGAGTGACGGTGAATCATTAGCGGTAATTACATCCTCCGCGTGAACAATATGAAGACGAGAGCGCACAGTATTCTCAGCCTTTTCAAAATGTGGGGCTATTTTATCTTTATCACCGATCAGCGCGATGGATAGATGGGGATTTTCCCGGCATGCAAGAATCGCACCCTGACACGGTTCTTCAGGAGCATGATCCCCACCCATTGCATCAAGTGCTATGAGCATTTCTTCGCCTCCAATTGGTTTTCATCAGCGTAGTCTTTGGCAACTACAATAAAGCGGCCGACAAATATTTCTCTGTCTGCAACTTTGGAATGAACACTTACAACATATTTGTTGCCTTTGTGAGTTCCTACTTTGGAACATGCCAATATTTTTTCGCCGACGTAAGCAGGCTGGCGGTATCTTAATCTCGCCGCTCCGACAATGACCATATCCTCGCCGATGGTCGCGATGGCAAGGGTAGCGGCCTGAGCATATATATAGTAGTCGCTTACAAGGTCGGTATGGCGAAAAGCAATATCCGAAGATGCGGTAAGAACAGAGACGGCCCATTCATTAGGCTCAAGCTCAAGAAGTTCTCCTATGACTTCATCGGATCTCATAGATTTGAGTCTGCTAGTAGCCTGCTCGGCCATTGAACGCATTCTTTCGCGGACTTCAGGAATAGCAAGAAGCCCTCTGTCCAAGCGGACAGTGCTTAGGCTGACACATAAAGAAGCAGCTATTTCTTCATCAGTCATCAGAGGGTTTGCATTTATCAGATTGATAAGCGTCTGATGGCGTTTTCTTTTTATTTCTGAACGCATAAAACCCCTCCGGAAAATCAAATTGGTATCTGGTCGTAATACCAGACACGATATTACATCAAAAGCTCGTTGTCAATGGGGAAACAATGTTTTTGGTGGATTTTAACGAGCTTAGCTTTGTTTTCTTCGCAGAACTATTGTGTATGTATTGTCAACGCACACATTTTAAAAACTTAAAAAGTGACAAAAAAAAGCAGAACCCGAGGAAACCCTCGAGTCCTGCTTTTCTTTTTTGTAAGATACTAGTCTTTTGCTGTCTTTTCGGAAATCTTAACAACCTGACGTCCCTTGTAATAACCGCATGCGGGGCATGCACGGTATGTTTGAATCATTTCACCGCAATGCGTGCACGTTGTTAGACTGGGCCCTGTAAGGGCTCCAAGCCACTGGGACTTGCGTTCATGTGTGCGGGAGTGGGATACTCGCCTTTTTGGAGTTGCCATTCTTTGTTTCCCCCCTTAAATCTTCAGCGAAAAATTCGCCTGTACAATTCTATCACTATTCTATTATTTTTGCAGTATCAATTGTTCTGGGAATCTTTTGTAAAAGATTTCAGAATTTCGAACCGCGGGTCGCCTTTTTCTCCTTCGCAGGAGCACGGAGCAATATTCAGGTTAGCACCGCACCTAGAGCAAAGCCCCTTGCAGCTTTCACTGCATAGAGCCGTAGAAGGCAGAGCTGTTATCAACACTTCCCAAATCAGCGGGGCAAGGTCGATTTCATCTTCCCAGGAGTCAAGCAGAATAAGTTCTTCGTCTCCGTCCTGAGCACCCTCTTCTGTTTCTTCCGTAAACTCATTAGGCCGCAATGAGAAAAGATACCGCAAAAATCCATTTATTGCAACCCCCGCATGTTCAAGACATCTTGAACATGGGACATTTGCAGCGCTTTTTATATAAATTTCAGTAAGAATACGCCCCTCGGTGCGATAAGCTTCAACTTTCACCTCTATAGGCTCTTTGAAACTGTAGATTTGAGACCAATAGCTGATCGGCAGCTCAACAGTAAGATTGAAATCATCATTGTAGGGCTCTCCGTCTCTGGGAACAGCCGAGATAACCAGCGGATGTTTCCAGTTGGATGGTGCCGATTCGAGGAATTTAGCCATAGCAGAAGCTAGTTCGCACCCTCAACGCAGCGTTTGGTATCACGGGCAATGACCATCTCTTCATCGGTGGGGATGACCATGACTGTAACCCTTGAGTCGGGTGTGCTGATGATAACTTCTTTACCGCGGCAGTTGTTCCTAACGGCGTCAACTTTGATACCCATGAATTCCAGACCATCGCAGACTGTCTTACGGAATTCGCTGCCGTTTTCGCCGATGCCGGCTGTGAATACTAATACATCTATTCCGCCCATGCCTGCTGAATATCCGCCGATGTATTTTTTAACGCCGTAGATAAGCTTGTCCTGAGCCAACTGCGCGCGAGGATCTCCTTTAGCAGCGGCATCTTCCACGTCGCGGAGGTCGCTTGATATTCCGGAAAGGCCCTGAAGTCCGCTCTTTTTCTGAATTTCTTCGTTGACAAGTTTCGCATCACCGAGTTTATTCATGAGGAATATCATAACAGAGGGGTCTACATCGCCGCTGCGTGTTCCCATTACCACACCTTCAGCTGTGCCGTAGCCGAGGCTGGTATCAACGGATTTTCCTCCGTCTACTGCTGTCATTGAGCTGCCATTGCCAAGGTGGCAGGTTACTATTTTAAGGTCTTTAATATCTTTACCGAGGATTTCTGCCGCACGATTGGCAACATAGAAGTGGCTTGTGCCGTGGAAACCGTAACGGCGAACTCTGTCTTCTTCATAGTACTTGTAGTCTATACCGTAGATATACGCCTTAGGAGGCATTGTCTGGTGGAAGGCAGTGTCAAATACGACAACGTTGGGTAGTTCGGGGAGCACGGTCTGCACCGCTTTGATTCCCTGGAGGTTCGCTGGATTGTGGAGCGGAGCGAGGGGGATTACTTCTTCGATGCCCTTCATTACTTCCGGTGTGACAAGAACAGAGGTGGTGAATTTTTCTCCTCCGTGAACAATGCGGTGTCCTGCGGCGGAAAGTTCGCTGAGACTCTTAAGCACACCGTATTCTGCATCAACAAGCATATCGAGGACATATTTGATAGCTTCGGTATGTGTCGGGAAGTCGACTTCACGTGATATTGAGTCCATGCCGGTTTTGGTGTGTTTGATACGCGAACCGTCGATGCCGATGCGCTCAACGAGTCCCTTTGCAAGAACGGCTTCGCCATTCATATCGATAAGCTGGTACTTCAAAGATGAACTTCCGCAGTTAAGAACAAGAATTTTCATAGAACTGCCTCCCTAGGTCTTATATCTCCGCCTCTTTATGGTATTCTTACCCCAAGAGGACGGTGAATTTTATGCACATTCCCGTAGTAGGAATCGTAGCCGAATACAATCCGCTTCACCGCGGACATAAACATCACATCGAGCAGGCTATTTGCAAATGCGGAGCAGAAGCTGTAGTTGCCGTGCTGTCGTCTGATTTTGTCCAGCGCGGTGAGCCATCCATTGTCAATAAATGGAAACGGACGGAAATGGCTCTGAGTTCGGGGGCTGACCTGGTACTTGAGCTGCCGGCAGTCTTTTCCTCTCATAACGCGGGAGTGTTTGCAAGTGCGGCAATCGATGTACTGGGTGCTTCACAAATTGTTACTCATTTAGCCTTCGGACTTGAGAATCCAAACTGGCAGTTAGACAAAATCTTAGATATTGTAATCGAAGAACCAAAACCTTTCAAGTTTTTACTTAAAGAACATTTAGAAAAAGGGTATTCTTTTGTTGAAGCACGTTCTTCCGCACTGGATATTTTGGTTCCTGGAACAGCGGAAATGCTGCGCGGCTCCAACAACACTTTAGCCTTGGCTTATCTCAAGCAGATAAGGAAGAAAGGCTATAACATGGTTCCTGTGCCAATTCAAAGGGTTGGAGCCTCTTACAATGATGATCGTTTAGGATCTTTTTCCAGTGCCACCGCAATAAGAAAAGCAATTTCCTGCGGAAAAATCAGCGAGGCTTTGGCAGAAATGCCGCAAGAGACGGCGAAAATTTTAAAGGGCGAAATAGAGGCCGGGCACGCCTACTTGGAAAGCGATAGACTTTGGCGTCTGCTGCGGACAGTGTTGCTGCGGACACCTCCTTCGCAGATAGCAAGGATCGCAGAGGTAAGTGAGGGGATAGAATATAAGCTGATAAAAGCGGCATACTCGGCCTCCTCTTTTGAAGAGTGGGCCGATATCTGCACCAGCAAACGCTATACCATGGGGCGTATTAAAAGGCATGGAGTACATGTTCTGCTAGCTGTAGACCATTGGTCTAACCGTGCTTTTCAGCGCCTAGGGCCGCCTTATATCAGGGTCCTCGGGCTGAAAAACCGCGGACGCGAACTGCTGCGCCAGATGAAAAGCTGCGCCGCCCTTCCAATAGTCACTCGCTGCGGTGATGCCGCTCGGGTCTCAGCTTACGCGAAAAAAATAATGGATTACGATATTCTCGCAGCGGAGATTCGCGAGGAGGTTGTAGCAGAACCACAGCGCGGCTTGGAGCATAAGCGAAGTATAATTATGGCCGCAGGTGAATAGCAATACCCTCCGGCGGGCAAAAAGCACCAAGACAAGATTGTTTTACGGGCCGTGTGCCCCTTAAAAAAATAAAAATTAAGGAAGGTGTTTGGTATTGAAAACTTTGAACGACTTTAAACGCATACATTTGGGAATTTTGCCGACCCCATTTTATAAGTTGGAAAATATTAGTAAGAGGTTGGGAAAGAATATTTATATCAAACGCGACGACATGACTGGAATTTCTCTTGGAGGCAACAAAGTGCGCAAACTGGAGTTTCTGCTCGCTGACGCTAAAGAGCAAGGCTGTGACTACGTTATTACCACCGGCGGCGCTCAGTCAAACCATGCGATGTTAACTGCCGCTTGCGCCAATAAAATCGGTATGAAGGCTATTTTGGTACTAAAAAAACGCGGAGTTACCTCTAAAGCAGGCAATTTAATTTTAGATGATATTTTGGGTGCTGATGTGCGTTTTGTAGACAGTGACAGTTACGACGATGTTTATGCGCAAATGCACCAAATAGAGGCGAATCTTAGCGCACGTGGACACAAATCATACTTTGTGCCTGTCGGCGGATCCGTACCGCTGGGTTCCTTGGGCTATGTGAATTGCGCCGCTGAAATTTTCGCACAGGCAAAAGACTTGAAAATCAATGTCAGCCGTATTGTCAGCTGTGTTGGTTCCGGCGGCACCTATGCGGGGCTGGCTCTCGGGGCCAAGCTCTTTTCCCCGGCAACAAAGGTTACGGGAATAGGTGTTAGCGACGAGCCTTTTGAAGAAATTTCTCTTGATTTAATGGAGAAAACGGCAGCTCTGCTTGAGGCGGATATTAATATTTCAAAAGCGGACATCGACATTCACTACTGTTTCGGCAGCGGCTACGCGATCCCATCCGTTGAAGGATCGAGTGCTATCTCCATGCTTGCGGCTGAAGAGGGGCTGATTATCGACCCTGTGTACACCGGCAAAACATTCGCGGGGATGCTGCAGCTGATAGGAGCTGGCAAGTTTGCCGACGAAGAGAACATTGTCTTTCTTCATAGCGGCGGAGCGGCCGCCCTTTTCGCCATCGATCTGACACATTAGTAAAAGAGTATATGAAATCCGCCGCTTGCCCTATTGATTTTATATCAATAGCAGCATAAGCGGCGGATTTACTCATATTTAAGCGGTAAAAAACGGACAGGATGCACACGCAATAATTGCTAAGGAAATTTAGAAGCAAGCCTCCATTGGCAATCGTCGTTTAGGTCTCTTGTCGTAATCAAGGAGCGATAGTCAGTGATTTCGCCTGACATACGATTTCCTTAAATCCTTGATTTGCATACATAGAATATAGTTTCTTCACCAATCGCTTAGGTTACTTTTCGAATACGGCACAATCGGCACATATAAGCGGTGACCGATTAAAGGTTGCGAGGCGGTATCCTCTCACGCAGCCTTCTGAAAACACCTGGCGGAACCATCTCACGCACCGCACCGCCAAACTGAAAGGCGTCTTTAACTCCGCGGCTTGACAGGTAGGAATATTTGGCTTCTGTGGCGATAAAAAAGGTCTCTATTTCCGGAGCCAACTGCCTGTTCATTTGCGCCAGCTGAAATTCATATTCAAAGTCAGAAAGCGCGCGCAGCCCTCTGATGATAATCCGGCTCTGCTCCTGTCTCATGAAATCCACCAAAAGACCGTCAAAATATTTAACTTTGACATTAGGAAGGTGGATAAGAGCCTCACGCGCCATAATTTGGCGCTCCGCCTCACTGAATGTCGAACGCTTTTCAGGGTTGACCAGCACGGCTACCACAAGTTCATCAAACAATGATGCGGCCCTCTCCGTAATATAGATGTGCCCATTTGTAATTGGGTCAAATGAACCAGGATATATCGCCTTGATCATCAGTCTTTTCTCCTTCGGTAAAATGTAAGCACCGTGCCTCCATATGAGCGGTCTTCTCGCTCCCATTTCTGCGGATCAAGCTCCAAGATGCTTTCTCTGTCAGAATGCTCAAAGATAGCTACGCCGCCCTCCGACAAAATAGCGTCGTTTTGGTCTATCAGTGCAGGAAACTCTTTGCCCCATCCAAGTTCATAAGGAGGATCGGCAAATATTATATCGAATTTTTCTCCGTTTTTGGCAAATCTGCCAACGGCGCGTCTAGCGTCCATACAGAGGCACTTAACTCCATCTGGTGCCTTTTTGGCTATTTCAGCCGCTCTTTTCCTTTCTGACTCCACCGAATAGACCGGAGAGGCTCCTTTTTTAAAAGCTTCGATTGCTATCTGTCCGCTTCCGGAAAAAAGGTCAAGGAAACTGTTTTCCCTAAGAGAACCAAGTATATTAAAAAGTGCCAGCACAACCTTACCTGTTGTCGGGCGCATCTCTTTCATTAATATTCCCCCTATGCCGCAATATAAAGAGTATAATGTTGCAGTTCAATATTGTACATAAGGGGGCGAGATACTGCCATGAACCATAAAAACGAGCCATTGTCAGAAGAAAAAATTCAAAAGCGAAACCTTACCTGCTTCACATTCCTGCACGGCCTAAATGACATGCACTCGACTTCCCTGCCTACCATAATACCGATGCTGGTACAGTCCATTGGGCTATCCATGAGCGGAGCAGGAATGCTTAACGCCGTCTTCGGCATAACAAATATCTTCGCTCAGCCGATAACAGGATACTTCGCCGACAGGCAGAGGCGCCCATGGTTCGCGGTATGGGGGCCGATGATCAGCGCCTCAGGAGCATGCCTTCTGCCTATGGCACCATCATACGGAGCAGCGCTATTAACCGTGGGAATGATGAGTATGGGAACAGCTCTATTCCACCCGCAGGGGACAGGCAAATGCGGCTCTTCCGCAGGGAAAAACAACCTCGCCTTCTGCATCTCGCTCTTTGCCGCCTGCGGCAGTTTTGGCAGCGCCATCGGTCCACTTTATGTAGTATTTATGATCTCACTGCTCGGCAAAACATTTTTTCCACTCATGCTGCTGCCGATATTTGCTATCTGCCTCTATATTTGGCATCACACATCTGCTCCTATAAGCACGGAACTTCTGCCGCAAGATAAAGCTGACATCACGGGATTTATAAGTAATATCAAATACCTGCTCAGCAAGGTGGGAGGGGTCGTAATGATGGCCAGTCTCAGAGATGCCACCTTCCAAGGAATAAAAATATTCCTCCCCATGCTGATTATCACCAGAGGCGGCACCATCGCTGCTGGTGGTTTTTCTCTTTTTGCCATCACCCTTGCCGGAACGGCTGCCGGGATAGCAGGAGGAAAACTTGCAGACACTGTCGGCGACGAAAGAATTCTCATTGCCAGCATGAGCGTCTCCCCCATATTTATTTTGGCGGGCCTCCACACAGCAGGATTACTCTCTCTGGCTCTGCTAATGGCAGGCTTCGCGCTGTTGCAAACAAGCTGCCCCGTCACAACCGCTATGGCGCAAAAAAGGTGCCCCGAATCTCGGAGCACCGTAAGTTCATTAGCTTTAGGAGTCTCTTGGGGAATAGCCAACCTTTGCACGACCCCTGTAGGCTTCTCCGCCGACATCTTCGGATTGGAGCCAACTCTTAATGTGGTGGCTTTATTTCCCTGGCTGGCAACGGCTCACGCTCTTATTAAAAAATATTCGTCCAGATAGCGGTTACTTTGATGCGATATCTAAAGCGTGCAAAAGAGCAGCCCTCATCGCCGGCGTGCGGTATGGGTGCCCTACGGAGTCAACTTTTATAGTGATTCCCCTGTGATTGGGAATGACCTTAAGATAAAAATGCTGTTCAAACCCTTCGTCCGCGGTGATTACAAGTATAATGCCAATGCCGTCCGATGATATAAAAGCATCACGGAACACCCAGTGTCCCTTGCCGCCCACACCGCAGCCCGCAGCATCTTTAAGCGCGGCTAGGACATCGCCCGCCGTCTTCCTCGTCTCTTTATCACACTCCATAGGCCAACCATCCTCTCCGCCTCTCTCAGGCACGACTTTGCCGTTTTTACGCAGTATCAGACGCCAAGTATCCTTACCCATGGCTTTCCATTTACGCTCGTATTTTGTTACGCAACCCCTCACGGGATTGGTCTCCACAGGGTCGGCATCAAGAGCACCCAGCTCCGAAATCGTCTCCGACGCCTCTTGAGCATACCAGTCAACATCGGTGACCAACTCAAAGACGCCGCCCGGCTCAAGAAGATAATTCAGCAGATCGGCGAATATCGGTACTGTAACACGGCGCGTCGCATGCCTCGTCTTCGGCCATGGGCAGGGAAAGTTCATAAATACATGCTCGACACTCTCCGGCGGAAAACAGTGGCGCAGCAAAAAACGCGCATCTCCGTGCATTATGCGAATATTACCAAGTCCCTTGGCAAGCGCAAGCCTCGCCCCTTTTGAGGCATAGCACTGAGAGACCTCAATGCCGACAACTAAAACATCGGGGTTTGTCTTTGCAAGATACTCCAGAAACTCCCCGCTGCCAAAGCCTATTTCTACAAAGACACGTCCGGAGGGCGAAAGCGCCTTCCAATCCAAAGGAAGTTCTTTGTTCTCGGTGACAATCACCTCATCAAGATTCCACCACATAGACTAATCACCGTTCCCTGATGACATTGCTTTTGCTTTTAAAAAGAACTCCGGCTCTTTGGCCAGAGCAAACCAAACATCAAGAGGCAATTCTTCAGCCCTAGCGGACTGTTTCAACCCATGCCGATTTAAAACATCAAGCGCGGTTTCCCGGGTAATATCATTGTAACCGGCTATCCAGTTGTTCACCAAAGTTTTCCTGCGCTGAGTGAAAGATCTGCTTAGAAGCCCGCGCCAAGTTCTATCCAGCGGCAGTTCACGATTTTTCTCTATTTTTATCTCAATAAGGCACGAATTAACGCGCGGCTGCGGTCTGAAGGCCGTGGGAGAAACCTTCCTGAGAATAGATGCCGTTCCCATCGCCTCGATTGTAATACCCAAGGGAGATCTCTCTCTATTTTTTTCAGGTGAGGTAATCCTCTCAGCAGACTCAAGCTGAACCATCAGCAGCATATAATCCAGCCCCTTCAAAGAGAGCTTTTCAATAAAGGTCCAAAGGAGCGGTGTGGTAATATGGTATGGCAAATTAGCAATTATCCTATTGGGGAAAAAAGGAAGCCCATGCTCATAGTCAAATTGAACCGCATCGCCCCATAAAGGCATCA
>RRZT010457218.1_pt1 | contig 16969 bp, 14 predicted proteins | sample 2165551 | NCBI WGS metagenome assembly RRZT01 (sample SAMN10456910, study PRJNA506462) | wastewater metagenome | biome: wastewater; feature: sludge; material: wastewater sludge; isolation source: wastewater sludge with Escherichia coli K12::gfp cells carrying plasmid... | place: USA: Moscow, Idaho...
CGGCTTCCCGCCCGTGCGACCCCTGAACCGGACGGCTCGGGGCGTCCGTCCTGCGACCGCTGAACCGGACGGCTGGGCTCGGCGCGTCCGCCGAGGCGAATCACAGCAGCGCCGCCCCCACCAGGTAGCTCGAACCCAGCGCGGCCAGGCCGATGAACACCGAGCGCAGCAGGGTCTGCCAGATGCGGGTGTGGCCGAGTCTGGCCAGCACCACCGACGTGAGCGCCAGCGCGATCGCCACGGCCACGGCGGTCGCTTCGTCGTTCCAGCCGCCGGGTGCCACCACCGAGATCAGAATCGGCACCGACGCTCCGAGCAGAAACGCCATGCCCGCCCAGAACGAAGTGACGATCGCCCCGCCCAGCGTGGTGCGCTCGTCGAAGCCCTCGATTTCGAGCTGAGCGCTCAGGCCGTCGACCGCAGTGAGTTCCTCGGCGACCAGCCGGGCAGTCTGCGGAGTGACGCCCTTGCTCTCGTAGTATTCGGCCAGTTCGGCGATCTGTTCGTCGGGTGCGAGTTCAGAGCGGCGTTGTTCCTCTTCGGCGGCCAACTGTTCGGCGTCGCGGTCGGCCAACGCCGAGCTGAGCGCGACGGCGGCGATCGAGAGGGCACCTGCGACGGAAGCCATCAGCATGATCGGCGACCACAGATTCTGCAGCTCGCCCACGCTCTGCAAGCCCTGGCTGAAGCCCGAGATGGCCAGGATGCCGTCGTTGACGTTCTCGACCTGGGCCCGCACGCTGGCCGGGTCGAGGCGCAGGGCCAGCCGGTGCCGCCAATCGGACGCTGCCTCCACGGCAGCAGTGTGCCAGCCGACGCCGCCGGCGTGAACGGACCTGACACCAGCAGCTTTCTGCGTGCACAACGGGCAGTGGGCGCTCAGGAGGGCCAGGATGAGGCCATGTGGTCTGCGTTGGGGTGGGGTGCGCTCGCCGCCGTCTCGGTGGTGCTCGGCGCCCTGCTGGGCCTGGCCCGGCGCTGGCACGACGGCGTGATCGGGTTCGTGCTGGCCTTCGGGGCGGGCGCCCTGCTGTCGAGCGTCGCCTACGAACTGGTCGAAGACGGCATTCACAACGGCGGCCCGGTGCCGGTGGGCTTCGGACTGGCGGCGGGCGCACTGGCCTTCTACTTCGCCGACCGCGCTCTTGAGCGGCGGACGTCCGGTTCGTCGGGCGGGCTCCCGCTGGCCCTGGGCGCGCTGCTCGACGGCATTCCCGAGCAACTCGTGCTGGGGCTGGGGCTCGGCGCGGGCGGCGGCATCAGCCTCGCCCTGCTCGGCTCGGTGTTCGTGTCGAACCTGCCCGAGGGGCTCGGGTCGGCTGCGGCGATGCGCGAAGCCGGGCGCACGAAGGGTCAGATCGTCACGTTGTGGACGATCGTGGCCGCCTGCTGCACCGCCTCGACGGTGGCGGGATTCGCCCTGGCCGAGGTGCTACCGGCCGCGGCGGCCACCGGCATCAACGGTTTCGCCGCGGGCGCGCTGCTGGTGATGCTCACCGACTCGATGATTCCCGACGCCGAGAAGAAGGCCCCGGGCAAGGCCGGGCTCGCCACCGTGCTGGGGTTCGCGGCGGCGATGTCGCTCTCGCTGCTGCAGTGAGTGTTGAGTTGGACGCCTACTTGCTCTCGCCCGTGGTGCCCGCCGGCCGTACGAACGTGGCGCCGCCCTTCAGGGTGGCGTCCAACCAGTCGCCCAGCATGTCGTTCGACAGCCCGACTTGGGTCGATCGTGAGATCGAGCCCTTGTAGCAGCCCAGGCCGAAGAACGACGACGAGTCGAGAAAGCCGCAGTGGTAGCCGCCGGTGATCGACACCCAGGTGGCCGGCGACCGCTTGGCGTCGTACATCGCCCGGGTGGTGTTCGGCTTCACCACCGTGTCGGACGACCCGACGACGAACAGGGCGGGCACCGTCACCGATCGCGCGGCGGTGGTGGCCGACGGGTTGGTCTCGGCAGCGGCCAGCACGGCCACGGTGTCGATGCTCTGATCTGCTGCGGCGGCCAGCAGCGCCGCCCCGCCGCCCATCGAGTGGCCCAGCACGGCGTCTTTGGAGGCGTTCGCGTTGGGCTGGGTGGCCTGCGCCCAGGCGATCGCGGCGTCCAGATCCTTGGCGAACGCGGAGTGGCTGGGCAACAGGCCGGTCTGGCTGTTCGGCGCGATCACGACGTAGCCGCGGGCGGCCAGCGCGCGCAGTCGTCCAGCCGAGCAGGCCCAGGAACATGACGAGAAGGCCGACGATGGCGCGGCGAGCAGGTGAGATGCCCGCAGCGTAGGCCGCCGCGCAACAACCCTCCAGGGGTCGGGCGGGGCGGGTAATGGGGACGGTTCCGATTACCGTTCAAGCCTCGACCTGGCGGGTAATGGGGACGGTTCCGATAATCGTTCATCTGTTGAGCGAATGCCCTTGTCAGAGCGCTTCCAGACTAGCGTGCGTTGGGTTGGATCTGTCCCCGGTAACCGTCAGCGCAACTGCTTGGTGGGTAATCGGAACCGTCCCCATTGCCAACCAGGAACCGTCCGCATGGCCCACCCGGCAAGCTCAAGCTCGACGGTTCGGGCAGGCCGATCTGTGACTCCTTCCAGGGGCCGCACTAAGGTGGGCCGATCCGTTCAGCCCAGGGAGTGCACCATGCCCACCACACCGCTGATCGTCGACGTCGACACCGGCATCGACGACTCGCTCGCCCTGCTGTACCTGCTGGCCAGCCCCGAGGCCGAACTGGTCGGCATCACCTGCACCGCCGGCAACGTGAACGCCCGCCAGGTGGCGATCAACAACCTGGCCTGGCTCGAACTCTGTGACGGCCCCGACGTCGAGGTGGCCCTGGGCGCCGAGGTGCCGATCATTGCGCCGCTGATGACCACCGAAGAGACCCACGGACCGCAGGGCATCGGCTATGCCGAACTGCCGGCGCCCACCCGAACCCTGTCGACCCGGCACGCCACGCAGGTGTGGATCGACAACGCCCGAAAGCGGCCCGGCGAGATCACCGGCCTGATCACCGGGCCCCTGACCAACCTGGCCCTGGCGGTGAAGCTCGAACCCGAACTGCCGCTGCTGCTCAAGCGCATCGTGGTGATGGGCGGCGCGTTCAACCACCCCGGCAACACCACGCCCACCACCGAGTGGAACGTCGCCGTCGATCCCGATGCGGCCAAGATCGTGTTCGACGCGTTCTCGGTGGTGCCCGACGACCGGCGTCCGGTGATCTGCGCATTGGACGTGACCGAACGCATCGAGATGCACCCGCACCACATCGCCGAACTGGCCCGGGCAGCCGGCAGCACGCCTGATGAGATCATCAGCCCCGACGACGAGCCGGGCCGCCGCTCACAGGCGTCCAACAAGGTGATTCGGCACCTCAGCGACGCCGTGCGCTTCTACATGGAGTTTCACCGGCTCTACGACCAGGGCTTTCTGGCCCACATGCACGACCCGTTCGCGGCCGCGGTGGCCCTCGACCCCAAGCTCGCCACGACCCGGCCCGCGACGGTGGACGTCGAGCTCGCCGGCACGCTCACGCGAGGTCAGACGGTCGCCGACTGGCGTGGCATGTGGGGACGGCGCCCGAACGCTGACATCGTTGTCGACACGGATCCGGCCGAGTTCTTTCGACGAACGATTGACCGGGTCGGGGCCCTGGCGCGCGCGCTCGGCTGAGTGCTCCAGGGGCAGTACCGCCACGACGACGTCGCACAGGAGGACACCATGACATCAAGCGCGACCGCAGCACCGAACAGAGCCCGCAACATCGCCCTGATCATCGCCGGCACGGTGATCGTGCTGGCCACCTACCTGTATCTGGTGATCGCCCAACCCACCGAGTTACAGACCAGCAGCACCGCACCCGCCGGACTCATCGCCATGGCCGGCTACCTGATCGGCGCCGTGCTGATCGCCGCCGGCTCGATTCACCGGCTCTCGACCACCACGATCGCCATGATTCCGGTTGCCATCGCGCTGAACATCGTGGTCGGCCAGCTGGTCGCCGTGCTCGGGCTGCCGGTCTATCTCGACTCGATGGGTACCGTGCTGGTCTCGGCGCTGGCCGGCCCCGCCGCGGGCGTGGTCACCGGCATTCTGACCAACGTGATCTGGGGCCTGATCCTCAACCCGGTCTTTCTGCCGTTCGCCGTGGTGCAGGTGGTGATCGGCATGATGGCCGGCTACGCCGCCCGCATCGGCGTGTTCCGCAAGCCCTGGCTGCCGCCCATCGCCGGCGCGATCACCGGCATCGTCGCGGCCATGATCTCGGCACCGATCTCGGCGTTCGTCCTCGGCGGCGCCACCGGCGGCGGCACCGGCGCGCTGGTGGGCATGTTCCAGGCCATGGGTAGTTCACTGCTCGGCGCCACCACCTTGCAGGGGTTGTTGTCCGACCCGCTCGACAAGCTGATCAGCTTCACCGTGGTGTACCTGGTGCTCAGTGCGCTGCCGGCCCGGTTCAAGCAGCGGTTCCCGTTCGTGCGCCAGTACAACGTGTTCGGCAAGGCCCCCGCAGCCAAGGCCTGAGTCGCCCGTGTCGTCCACTCTGTACCTCGAGCGAGCGTCGGCGGTGCACCGGCTCAACCCGGTGACCAAGCTCGTCGCGCTGCTCTGCGTGATCGTGGTGGTGTTCGCGATTCCGCAGTGGTGGGCGTCGGTCGCGGTGCTGCTGGTGGTGATCGTGCCGGCGGCGGTGATCAGCGGCTGCGGGGGGCGGCTGGCCCGCATCGGCGGGCAGATTCTGCTGCCGCTGCTGGTCGTGCTGGTGCTGGTGCAGGGGCTGACGTTTCCGGGCGGGCAGACCGTGCTGTGGGAATGGGGTCCGCTGGCCCTGACCACCGAGGGGCTGATGTTCGCCGCCACCATCGGTGCCCGCATCGTGGTGCTGGTGCTCTCGTCGGTGCTGCTGGTGCTCACCACCCACCCGGGCGACCTGATGTCGGCACTCACCGAGAGCGGCATGTCGCCCAAGGTCGCCTACATCGTCAGCTCGACACTGCAGCTGATTCCGTCGTTCAGGGCCCGGGCCGACAGCATTCTGCTGGCTCAGCAGGCCCGCGGGCTCGCCGTGCCGCGCAACCCGGTGCGTCGGCTCGGGGTGCTGATGCCGCTGCTCGGCCCGCTGGTGCTGGGCATGTTCACCGACGTCGAAGAGCGCTCCACGGCCATGGAGGCCCGCGGCTTCGGTTCCACCGCCAAGCGGACGACGTTGACGCCCGTCCGCGACAGCAAGGCGCAGCGGGTGGCCCGCTGGGTGATGCCGGCGGTGGCACTACTGGCGGTCGTGCTGCAGGTTTGCTGGGTGTTGCTGTGATCAGGCTGGACGACGTCAGCTACGCATATCCGGACGCCCCACGCCCGGCGTTGGAGCGCGTGAACCTCGAGGTGGAGCGGGGTTCGATCACCGGGGTGGTGGGGGCGTCCGGGGCCGGCAAGACGACGCTGGCCAAGGTGATCGCCGGCTTCATTCCGCAGGTCGAGGGCGGCGAGTTGACCGGCTCGGCCACGGTGGACGGGCGCAACCTGTCCGAGTTGAGCCTGGTCGAGGCGGTCTCGCAGGTCGGATTGGTGATTCAGAACCCGTTCAACCAGATCTCGGGCGCCCGCTACACCGTGCGCGGCGAGATCGCGTTCGGGCTTGAGAACCTGGGCACCCCGCGCGACGAGATGGCCGCCCGGGTCGACGAGGTCGCGGCCCTGCTGCGCATCACCGACCTGCTCGACCGCTCGCCCTACGCCCTCTCGGGCGGGCAGATGCAGTTGGTCGCGATCGCGTCCATGCTGGTGTTGCGCACCCCCGTGCTGGTGATGGACGAGCCCACCTCGCAGCTCGACCCCGCCGGTACCCGGCTGGTGTTCAGCGTGCTCGACACGCTCGAAGAGGCCGGCGTGACCGTGGTGATCTTCGAGCACAAGCTCGAACTACTGCAGGCCCACGCCGACCGGCTGTTGGTGCTGGCCGACCGCACCATCGCGTTGGCGGGCACGCCCACCGAGGTGCTCGCCGACGAGCGGCTCAGCGGCTGGGGCATCGGTGCCACCCGCTACACCAGGGCCGCCCGGCTGGCCCGCGAGCGCGGCCTGATCGGGGCCGAGGTGCCGCTGCCGGTCTCTTTCGACCAGGCGGCGGCGGTCTTCGGTGCCGGTGCGGGAGGTGCGCGATGACTGCGGTGCGGTTCGAGAACGTCCGGTTCAGCTACCCCAGCGGCGTCGAGGCGCTGCACGGTGTGTCGTTCGAGGTGCCGACCGGGCAGCGGCTCGCGATCGTCGGGCAGAACGGCGCGGGCAAGACCACGCTGGTGCGGCATCTGAACGGCATCTTTCAGCCCACCTCGGGCTCGGTGTACGTGGCGGCCACCGCGACGACCGGCCGGGCCATCGCCGAACTGGCGGCGTCCGTCGGGTACGTGTTCCAGAACCCCGACGAGCAGATCTTCGCCTCGACCGTGATCGCCGACGTCGAGTTCGGGCCGCGGAACCTGGGCTGTTCGGCGGACGAGGCGCGGTCGCGGGCGATGGCGGCGCTCGAGACGGTGGGGTTGGCAGCAGAGGCCGACACGCACCCGCTGCACCTGTCGCTCAGCGAGCGCAAGCGCGTGGCGCTGGCCGGCGTGCTGGCCATGCAGACCCCGATCGTGGTGCTCGACGAGCCCACCACGGGTCAGGACGCCGGGGGAGTGGCGATGGTGGCGGGCGTCGTGGGGGCCCTGGCGAGCGCCGGACGTACGGTGATCGCGATCACCCACGACATGGACTTCGCCGCCGAACACTTCGACCGCGTGGTGGTGATGGCGAAGGGCGAGGTGCTGGTCGACGGGGCGCCGGCAACGGTGTTCGGCGAGGCAGATGCTTTGGCCCGGGCCGCGGTGGAACCACCGCAACTGTTCCGGCTGGCGGCCCACCTGGGCTGGCCGGATCGTCCGCTCACCGTCGAGGGCTTCGTGGACGCATTCGAACGCCGTTGAGCCCCGCTGGTCGAGCTTTTCGAGACCCGGTTGCCGCGGTGTGGGGGCACCCCGTCCTGCCTCCGCGGAGCTCGCCGGCCGCTTTCGTCTCTGCCTTCGATTCGTTGGTCGAGCCGACGAGCCCGCCTTGTACGCAGCACGCCGAAGGCGGGCAAGTTGAGGAGCGGAGCGACGAGACGCCCACCTACCGGGACGGGGTGCCCCCCACACCGCTTCGAAGTTGCTGTCGGCAGGGTGGTGAGATCCCGGGTCAAGCCCTGGATGACGAATCGTGCCCTGTCATCCCGGCGGACGCCGGGATCTCCCAACCGCACCCGACGGTCAAGCCCGGACGTCGATGTCGCGCCTCAGCTGACCTCGATCACCAGCTTGCCGCGGGTGTGGCCCTCACGGCTTTGCGCGAAGGCGTCCGCGACCTGGTCGAGGGCAAAGGTCTGTGCCACCTCGACGTTCACCGCCCCCGACTCGACCAGCTCGGCCAGCGCCGCGAGGTCGTCGGGGTTGGGGTGCACCCACATCCACTGCCCTCCGGCACCCACCACCTCGGGGTCGGTGATCGACGCGTGCACGCCGCCCTCGGCCAGCACGGCCGTGGTCGCCGGCACCACGCCGCCGACGAAGTCGGCCACGATGTCGACGCCGTCTGGCGCCAAGTCACGCACCCGATCGGTGAGCCCGTCGCCGTAGGCGACCGGCTCGGCGCCCAGCGAGCGCAGGTAGTCGTGATTGCGCTCCGAGGCGGTGGCGATCACCCGCGCGCCTTCGGCCACTGCGATCTGCACGCCGAACGACCCGACGCCGCCCGCGCCGCCGTGGATCAGCACGGTCTTGCCCGAGGCGAGCCCCAACCGGTGCAGCACCTGATACGCGGTCAGCCCGGCCAGCGGCAGCCCAGCGGCCTCGGCCCAGCTCAGCCGCTCGGGCTTGCGGGCCAGGCAGCGCGGCGGCACGGTGACGAACTCGGCGAATGTGCCGCCGTGCACCCAGTCTTTGCGGGCGTAGGCGATCACCTCGTCACCCACGGCGTAGTCGACGGTGTCGATGCCGACCGACTCGACCACGCCGGCCACGTCCCACCCGGGAACCACCGGGAACTGCGCCACCATCAGCGAAGCCAGTCCGCCCGACATCACCTTCCAGTCCACCGGATTGACTCCGGCCGCCTTCACCCGCACCAGCACCTCACCCGGGCCGACCGGGGGTACGGGTTGCTCGCTCACCGCCAACACCGAGTCGTCGCCGAACCGGTCGTACGTCACTGCCTTCATCGTCGTCATGTTCACCGCAACAGCCGTAGTCGCGAACTGATTCCCTGCCAGGCGGGCCGTTTCCAGGTCTCGGCGAGCTCGATCCACGACAATGTTTGCATTCCTGCAAGATTGCGCTACCGTAATCATGCGCTGCCGCAAGATTGGCAGCGTTTCGCATGTAGCAGGAGGATTCCGTGGCCGCTGCCACCGTTGAACGCCCGGTCGAGATCGACGACGGGTCGAACCCGATCATGAGCCACCGCCAGATCATGCTGGTGATGTATGCGCTGATGGCCGGCATGTTCTTGAGCGCCCTCGACCAGACCATCGTGGGCACCGCGATCAGGACCATCGGCGACGACCTCAACGGCCTCGACCAGCAGGCGTGGGTGACCACCGCCTACCTGATCGCCGCCACCGTCACCACACCGCTGTACGGCAAGCTGTCAGACCAGTTCGGACGCCGCCCGCTGTTCATCGTGAGCATCAGCATCTTCGTGCTCGGCTCGTTGCTGTCGAGCTTCGCTACGTCGATGCTCGGCCTCGCGGCGTTCCGTGCCTTTCAGGGCCTGGGTGCCGGCGGCCTGATGTCGCTGCCGCTGGCCATCATCGGCGACATGCTGGCCCCACGCGAGCGGGCCAAGTACCAGGGCTTCTTCTTGGCCACCTTCGGCATCGCGTCGGTGATCGGCCCCCTGGTCGGCGGCCTGTTCGCCGGTGCCGACACCATCTTGTGGGTGGACGGCTGGCGCTGGGTCTTCTTGGTCAACGTGCCGGTCGGAGCCATCGCCCTGCTGATGGTGATCAGCTTCATGCACCTGCCGCACCACCACAGCGGACACCCCCGCATCGACTGGTGGGGCGCCACCCTGGTGGTCGGCACCCTGGCCCCGCTGCTGCTGGTCGCCGAGCAGGGCCGCGAGTGGGGCTGGAGCTCGGCGCCGTCCATCGCGTGCTTCGTAATCGGTGCGGTGGGCCTGCTGGCGTTCATTCTGGTCGAACGGGCGATGGGCTCCGACGCGATCATTCCGCTGCGGCTGTTCAAGTCGTCCGGCTTCTCGTTCACCACCGTGCTGAGCGTGCTGGTGGGCTTCGGCATGTTCGGGGCGATGCTGACCATTCCGCTCTACCTGCAGATCGTCACCGGCCTGACCCCCACCCAGTCGGGCTTCGCCACGCTGCCCATGATGGCCGGCCTGATGCTTGCCTCGATCGGCTCGGGCCAGCTGATCGCCCGCACCGGCAAGTACGCGATCTTTCCGATCACCGGCACCGGCACCACCGCCGTGGGCTTCGGGATTCTGACCTTCATCAGCGTCGACAAGCCGCTGTGGTTCTTGATGATCGCCATGTTCGTGATCGGCCTGGGGCTGGGCCAGCTGATGCAGACCCTGACCAGGGCCGCGCAGGCGTCGGCCGAGGCGGGCGACATCGGCGTGGCCACCAGCTCGGCCACGTTCTTTCGCCAGATCGGCGGCACCATGGGCACGGCGATCATGCTGTCGCTGCTGTTCAGCATTCTTCCAGTCAACGTCACCAACTCGCTGGCCGACGAGCAGGTGCTCACCGAGGCCCTCGACGCCGCACTGGATCCGGCCGTGGCCAACGCCCCCGAGAACCAGGCGATCATGACCCAGATGTGGGGGCCGATCACCGACAAGATCAAGTCGCAGGTCGACGACAATCTCGCCGACGCCACCAAAGAGGTGCACGACCAGGTCGAGGCGGCGGTGCGCGAGAAGGTTTCGGATGCCGTGCACGCCAACGCAGCCAAGGGCGCGGGGAAACTGGCAGACGGCGTCTCGGCGGTCAGCCTGGGGCTGGGCAAGCTGAGCGACGGCACCGGCGTGTTCGTCGGCGGCGTGGGCAAGATCGGCGAAGGCGCGCAGGCGCTCGCCACCGGAACCAGGTCGGCGGCCTCGGGCGCGGGCAAGCTGGCCACCGGCTTGGCCAAGCTGAGCGACGCCGAGAACGTCGCGGCCACGAACGCCAAGCAGGCCACCGACGACTTCAACGCGCTCAGCGCGGCGATGGCCACCATGGGCGACGATCAGAAGAAGTGCTCCGACGGCGATCAGACCGCCTGCGACAAGCTCGAAGCCGATCAGGGCAAGGTGTCGGGGGCCATGAAGGCGCTGGGCACCAGCGTGTACACCACCAGCGGCTACCTCAACGGCAGCGGTGACAAGCCGGGCCTGGCCACCGGGTTGGCGGGCGTGGCGAGCGGAACCAAGGGCCTGGCGTCCGGCCTGAACAAGCTGGGCGACGGCCTGCAGAAGCTCGCCGACGGCGCCACCACTGCGGCCGACAAGGGCGGCGCGTTGACCACCGGAACGAAGGCGGCGGCATCGGGCACGAAGAAGCTCGGCGCAGGCGCGCGGCAGCTGTCGACGATCGAGAAGGTCATCAAAGACAAGGTGAAAGAGCTCACCCCTGCCGCGGTGAAGAAGGCGTTGCAGAAGGTGGCCGACGAAAAGCACTTCAGTGTGGTCGACGGCACGCTCGCGGTCGACTACAGCGACCCCGTGCAGCGCCGGGCGATCATCGACTCGCTGGTGCCCGAGATGGTCAAGACGATCAAGAACGGCGACACCGCCGACGTCAAGACCGACACCAGCTCGAGCGACACGTCATTTCTCACCGGCGCCGACCCGCGGCTGACCAAGCCGTTCTTGACCGGCTTCAACGCCTCGGTGGTGAGCATCTACTGGGTCGGGCTCGGCGTGATGCTGCTGGCGTTCGTGATCACGTGGTTCTTCCGGGTGCCGCCGCTGCGCACCCGCTCGGCCCTGCAAGAGCGTGCCGACGGAGCGAGAGAAGGCCACACACCCAGCGCCGCGGAGGGAATGTTGGGATGATCGGTGTCATGACCGAGCAGCCGTGCACGTCGCTGCGTGAGCGCAAGAAGCGGGCCACCCGCGAGGCGCTGCATGCGGTGGCGCTGCGGCTGGTCATTGAGCGCGGGGCCGATGAGGTGACGGTCGAAGAGATCTGCGACGAGGTGAACGTTTCGCCGCGCACGTTCTTCAACTACTACCCGACCAAGATCGCGGCGGCCTTCGACCTGCCGGCCGCCGACGAGATTCCGCACGACGAGCGCGCACGCTACCTCAGCGCGTCCGGCGGCCTGATCGCCGACTCGTGCGAGCTGGTGTCGCGCAACGTGAGCCTGCCGAGCGACTTTCCGCGCATCAAGGCGATGTTGAAGGCGCGCCCCGAACTGGCGATGGACTTTTGGCACCAGACGCTGCAACGGCTGCGTCCGTTCTTCGTGCTGATCAACGAGCGCACGGGTGACGCCGAGCGGGCCCGCATGACCTTCGGCATCGTCATCACGGCGGTCACCTCGGCCATGATGCGCCCCGAAGCGCAGGCCGGGGGCGAATCGCGCGATCGGCTGCTGAACGAGGTGCGCGCGCTCAAGGCCCTGCTGCACGAGGTGGACGCCTGAGTTCGCCGATGACCGCGGGTCGAGCTTGTCGAGAGCCATGGTGTGGTGGTCGAGCGTGTCGAGACCGCTCGCGGTGAGGGGGTACGACACCCTCAGATCCTGCGATCGATTCGGCGTGGCCGCCGCTTCATGCAGCGACTCCCATAGGTTGGCACCTGTGAGCGTCGACCGTTCGAGCATCCGCGTGAAGGCCATGATCATCGCCCCCAAGGACGTGCGCACGGCACATGCGGTCAGCGTCCACGCACCCACCAGACAGAATCCCGACGGCTTCCATCGCCTGATCGGTGGTTCGGTCGAACTCGGCGAGCGACATGTGGACACGATTCGTCGCGAGGTCAGGGAGGAACTGGGCGCGGACGTCCACGACCTCGCCCTGCTCACGGTCGTGGAGAACATCTTTCGCATCGACGGAGTGCTCGGCCACGAGATCGTGTTCCTGTACTCCGGCCGTCTGGATCCCCCGCCGCCGGCGACCGGGGCGACCTTGATCGAGGACGACGGCACGCGCGTCCCGGTGGTGTGGCGCCCGCTCAACGACCAGGACGAGCAGGTGCCCCTGTACCCCAGTGACGTCGGATCGTGGGTCGGCAAGTAGCCGACCCCCAGTGCACCGGACGGATCAGCGCACCGCGTTGAACCAGCTGCCGCCGTAGTCGCGGTTCATGGTCTCGGCCGACTGCACCCTGACCCCCGCCACCTCAATGCCCTCGACCGACGCGTCGGCCAACAACCGACCGACCTGCGCGCGCAGGTCGACGACAACCGACAGTGCGTCCCGGTGCAGATCCGTCCCGGTGCCCCGCCACGCCCACACCCACGCATCGGGCGGCGAGGCGACAAACTCGACCCGATCGACGCCGTCCGCGGCGAAGGCCGCTATCAGGTTCGCTCGCGCAGCTTCCAGCCGGTTCCAACGGAGGTCGCTCACCTGACGATCTTCGCACCGGCTGGGGACGACGCTCTCGAAGAGGACTCCGAACCGTCGAGATCCCGGCATTCACCGAATGACGAAAGGCGCGGATGAGGGTCGGCCGAAGATCCGCAGCGATGGTCATAACGGTGCGCTGGCGGCCGCGTTGGACTGCAGTCGCGAGCTGATCACGCCGGTGGTCAAGGCGGCTGAAATTCCGCTCAGCAGGGCAAGAGCGCCTAGTGAAACAATGATTAACGAAACTACATTCACAATGAGGGGGAGGGCTGCTTGTTCACGGTTGCGCAATAGATCGAGAATTCTCCGAGTAGAGAATCTAGTCGACCCACAAACCGACGCTCACAAGAAGTTTCTCGACTCTTGGTCGAGTGTTGATCTCAGCTTGCGCCAAGCCATGTTATGCGCATTTCATCGCTGATAATGTGCGGCACGCAGCGGAGCACGACATTTCGACACGCCAACCCGGTGGCGGGCGAAGGGGTCCGCAGAGCGGGGAACGCCGTGGCGCAGGCTCAACGATTCACGACGGGCGGTCGGGCACGTCGATACCTGACGGTGCTGACCGCATTCTTGCTGGCGCTCGGCTGGGTGCTCGGCCACCCGGTCAAGGCCTTCGCCGACGGCCCCACCACATTCAGCAACACCACCTCGATCGCCATTCCAGCCACCGGATCGCCCAACCAGATGGGCCAGGCCAGCCCGTACCCGTCGATCATCCCCGTGAGCGGTATGACCGGGGTCGTCACGAACGTCACGGTCACGTTCAACGGTCTGACCCATGGCGCGCTCAATGACGTGGACGCGATGGTGGTGTCGCCCACCGGCGCCAACCTGGTCGTGCTGTCCGACCTGGGCGACCCGAACAGCCTGAGACTCGCCAACAACATCAACCTGACCTTCTCGGATTCGGCCGCCTCGGGTATTCCCGAGATCGTCGATGTGCCCAGCGGCACGTTTCATCCCACGAACAACAACCCGGGAGCCGCGGTCGACAGTTTTCCGGCCCCGGCGCCCACCCCGTCCAGCCAGACCACCTTGGCGGGGGCTTTCGCCGGCATCAACCCCAACGGTGAATGGAGGCTGTTCATCGTCGACGACACCAGCGGCGAGGTGGGCAGCATGGCGGGCGGCTGGAGCCTGACCATCACCACCGAGGTCACAGCGGTTGCGACCACCACCACCGTGACCTCGTCGGACGCGACCTCGACCACGGGCGACCCGGTCACCTTCACCGCCTCGGTGCGGGCGGGTGCGACGCCCGTCACCGCCGGCACCGTGCAGTTCAGCAGCGACGGCACCAACGTGGGTGCCCCGGTGGCGTTGAACGGCTCCGGCACCGCCGGCCTCACCACGTCGGCCCTGGCCGAAGGCAGCCACCTGATTCGCGCCACCTACAGCGGTGCCAGCGGATTGCTGACCAGCAACGGCACCATCACCCAACGGGTCGACAACGCCACCACCGTCACCGACACGACGTTCTGCAACACCGGCGTGATCACCGTGCCCAACGTGGGCCCCGCGTCGCCGTACCCGTCGAACATCTTCGTCACCGGGCTCACCGGGCAGATCACCAAGGTCACGGCGCAGGTGAAGGGTCTCACGCATCAGGCCCCGATCGACTTGGACGTGTTGCTGTCGGGCCCCGATTCGAGCCGCAACCTGTTCGTGATGAGCGATTCCGGCGGTCAGACCCCGGTCAGCGACGTCACCCTCGACTTCGACGACGCCGCGGCGGGCTCGTTGCCCAACCCGCTGACCAGCGGCACCTTCAGGCCCACCCGCACCGACGATCAGAACGCCGACACCATGCCGGCGCCGGCCCCCGCCTCCAGCGGCGCGACGCAGTTGGCGACCTTCAACGGCCAGTCGCCCAACGGCACGTGGAGCCTGTGGGTCAGGGACGACGCCACCGGCGACAGCGGCAGCATCAGCGGCGGCTGGTGCCTGACCATCACCTCTGCAGTGCCGACCACGACGGCGCTGACCGCGAGCCCCAACCCGTCCACGGTCGGCCAGAGCGTCACGTTCACCGCCACGGTGGCCAGCGGCGGCAACCCGGTGAGCGCCGGCACCGTGCAGTTCTCGGACGGCCCCACCGACCTGGGCGCACCGGTATCGGTCAACGCCAGTGGGGTCGCCACCCTGACCACGTCGGCGCTGACCGCCGGCAGCCACACCATCACCGCCGACTACTCCGGTACGTCCACCCTGCAGGAGAGCTCCGACTCGGTCGATCAGGTGGTCAACCGCGTCGCCACCGCGACCGTGCTCACCTCGAGCCTCAACCCGTCGAACGTCGGTGACCCGGTCACCTTCACCGCCACGGTCACCGGTGGGGGCAGCCCGGTGGCCAGCGGCACCGTTCAGTTCTCGGACGGTGGTAGCAACCTGGGCGCGCCCATCGCCCTGGCCGCGGACGGCACGGCGACGTTCACCACCTCGGGGCTGGTCGCCGGAACGCATGCGATCAGGGCGAGTTTCGCAGCCACCGCCACTCACGGGGCCAGTTCGGATGACCTTGATCAGGTGGTCGACCTCGCCGCCTCGCTGACCACCCTGACCAGCAGCCTCAACCCGTCGGCGTTCGGCGACCCCGTGACCTTCACGGCCACCGTCACCGCTGCCGGCGCTCCGGTGACCAGCGGCAACGTCACGTTCAGCGTCGACGGCACCGATGTCGGTACCGTCACGGTGTCAGTCGCCGGCGTGGCAACATTCACGACCGCGAGCATCGGTGGGGGCACCCACACGGTGGCCGCCCGCTACCTGGGTACACCGGCACTCGGCGTCAGTTCGGCCAATCTCAGCCAGGTGGTAGGCCAGCGGGCGTCCAGCACGACCGTGACGTCGAGCCTCAACCCGGCCGCGTTCGGCGCCACCGTCAGCTTCACGGCCACGGTCACCGCGGGCGGTGCGCCTGTGACGTCGGGCACGGTGCAGTTCAGCGTGGGCGGCACGCCGGTGGGCCTGCCCATCGCGGTCGCGGCCGACGGCACCGCCGTGCTCACCCAGGCCGGCGGCCTCGAACCGGGCACGTTCACCATGACCGCGACCTACTCGGGCACGGACGACATCGCCGGCAGCAGTGGCAGCGTCAGCCAGGTCGTCCAGGGTCGGCCCACCACCACGGTGCTGACCGGTCCGGACAGGTCGTCGCTGGGCACCGAGGCGATGTTCACCGCCACTGTCTCCTCGGCGGGGGCCCCGGTGAGCGCAGGCAGCGTCGTGTTCGCGGTCGACGGGGTGCCCGTCGGCGGCGAGGTCGGCGTCGACGGCTCGGGGCAGGCGACGTTCACCACCTCGGACCTGTCCTACGGCGACCACACCGTCACCGCGACCTACAGCGACCCGGCCGGCGGGTACCACTCGAGTAGCGGCAGCCTCACGCACCGGGTGTTCGTCGAGTTCGCGATCGTCGGAACGCCCTACCAGGTCGCCGAGGGCGAGTCCCTGACCCTGCAGGCGACCGGCTCGCCGGGCGCCACCTTCGGTTGGGACCTCAACGGCGACGGGGACTACAGCGACGCCACCGGCCTGAACCCGACCCTGACCTGGGCGCAACTCGAGGCGCTCGGCATCGATGACGGACCCAGCACCCACCAGATTCAACTCCGGAGCACCAGTCCGGACGTGGGCTCAGCGTTGGCAACGGCGCTCACCGTCACCAACACCGCTCCCGATTCGGTGCTCACCGGTGATTTGACCGCCACCGTCGGACGTCCGTTCACCATCAAGGTCGGTGCCGACGACCCGTCGTCGGCCGACATGGCGGCGATGTTCACCTACACCGTCGACTGGGGCGACGGCTCGCCGGTCGAAACCGTGACCGGCCCGGCCGACCCACCCGTGACGCACACCTACACCACCGAAGGCACGTTCGAAACCTCGTTCACCGCCACCGACAAGGACGGCGGCACGGGGCCGGGCACGACGGTTCAGGTGGTGTCGCAACGGCAGGCGGCGCCCACACCGTCACCGTCACCGACCGACGATTCGAACGACGACGACCTGCCGCAAACCGGTGCCGACGCGAACCTGGGCCTGTTGTGGGCCGGTCTGGTGTTCGTGTCCGTGGGCGCGGTGGTGATGGTCGCCGCACTGATCGGACGGGGCCGCCGCCGGCAGGGCTGACCCGCTGAGGGGACGCCCCCTGTCGGGTGCGGTTGAGGGATCCCGGCGTTCGCCGGGATGACGAGAAGGCGTGTTGGGCTGCGCAGTGCTCAGTCGTCATTCCGGCGGACGCCGGACTCCCTGCCGGTCGAGCTCGTCGAGACCCTTCCTGAGCGGGTCTCGACACGCGCGACCAGCGTTCGTCAACCCGCGGCGGTGCGCGTCGTGCGGGCCAGGTAGGCCAACCCGCGCGGACTGAGTTCGTAGCCCA
>RRZT012892421.1_pt1 | contig 16961 bp, 12 predicted proteins | sample 2165551 | NCBI WGS metagenome assembly RRZT01 (sample SAMN10456910, study PRJNA506462) | wastewater metagenome | biome: wastewater; feature: sludge; material: wastewater sludge; isolation source: wastewater sludge with Escherichia coli K12::gfp cells carrying plasmid... | place: USA: Moscow, Idaho...
ATATGGTTCGTACAGGTGCTGAAATCGTCATAGAGTGTTTAAAAGAACAGGGCGTGGATGTTGTATTCGGATATCCGGGCGGCTCCATTTTGAATGTATATGATGCGTTATACAAGCATAGCGATGAGATTTTCCATGTGCTGACATCTCATGAACAGGGTGCTGCACATGCAGCAGATGGCTATGCGCGTGCAACCGGAAAAGTCGGTGTGTGTATGGCGACCAGCGGTCCCGGCGCGACGAATCTGGTTACCGGCATTGCGACCGCGTACATGGATTCCGTTCCGATGGTAGCGATTACCTGTAATGTAACGCTGCCGCTTCTGGGAAAAGATTCCTTCCAGGAGGTCGATATCGCAGGCGTGACGATGCCGATCACCAAACACGGTTACATTGTAAAAGATGTCAATATTCTGGCAGATACGCTGCGCAAGGCATTTCACATTGCAAAATCCGGCAGACCCGGACCGGTACTGGTAGATATTACCAAAGATGTAACGGCAGCGAGCTGTGAATATACACCCAAAAAACCGGAATCAGTTGAACGTGCCGGACATTACACGCAGGAAGATTTAGATGCCGCGCTGGAAGTGATTTCCAAGGCGAAAAAACCCTATATTTATCTGGGCGGCGGAGCAATTCTTTCTGGCGCTTCAGAAGAGGTGCGTGCCTTTGCCAAAAAACTGGATTCTCCGGTCTGTGATACCCTGATGGGAAAGGGGGCATATGACGGTTACGATCCGCTCTATACCGGTATGATCGGTATGCACGGCACAAAGACCTCCAACCTCGGAGTGAGCGAGTGTGACCTTTTGGTTGCACTGGGCGCGAGATTTTCTGACCGTGTCATCGGCAACGCATCCTTATTTGCAAAGAATGCAAAGATCCTGCATATCGATATTGATGCTGCTGAGATCAATAAAAATATCCATGCGGACGTGTCCATTGTCGGAGATCTGAAGGATGTTTTGACAAAGCTGATCGCACGGATGGAACAGATGCATCATCCGGAGTGGACGGCGCATATTCTGGAATTAAAAGAAAAGTATCCGCTCAAATATGACGACAGCCAGTTGAGCTGCCCTTATATTATAGAAGAATTAGACCGCATTACGAAAGGCAATGCAATTATCACAACCGACGTCGGACAGCATCAGATGTGGGCGGCACAGTATTATCATTATACGAAGCCCCGCACGTTTTTGTCCTCCGGCGGTCTTGGCACGATGGGCTACGGTATCGGGGCATGCATCGGCGCGAAAACAGGCTGCCCGGATAAAATCTGCGTTAATATCGGCGGAGACGGATGCTTCCGTATGAACCTGATTGAGCTTGCAACAGCCAGCAGATATCAGATTCCGATCATCCAGATCATCATCAACAATCATGTTCTGGGCATGGTGCGCCAGTGGCAGACGCTCTTTTATGGAAAACGCTATTCCCAGACGGTTCTGGAGGATGCAGTGGATTACTGCAAGGTAGCAGAAGGATTGGGATGCGCGGCAATCCGCGTCATCGCGAAGGAGGAGGTTGCTCCGGCAATTGAAAAGGCAATCGCACTTCAGAAGCCGGTTGTCATCGACTGCAGAATTCCTGAAGACGATAAGGTATTTCCGATGGTTCCGGCGGGTGCAGCGATCAGCGAGGTTTTCGATGGGGATGACCTTGCAAGCAAATAAATTAACGTAGTAGTTGACTAAAGCGAAAAATACGGGTACAATAGACCGAAAGGTCGGTATCCGTATTTTTATTCAGGCATGAGCGGTATTCGATATCATTTTTTTTAATCCAAATGTCCGTATCACGAAAACACATGTTTGATAAGAACGGGCAGATCGGCTTTTTAGAAAATTCAAGTGCCGCACAGGCGGCGGAATGAGAGGTAAAAATGTCCAGAGTGTACAATTTCAGTGCAGGCCCGGCTGTCCTGCCGGAAGAAGTGCTGCAGGAAGCAGCAGACGAAATGCTTGATTACAGAGGCTGTGGAATGTCAGTTATGGAGATGAGCCATCGTTCCGGTACCTATCAGAAAATCATCGATGAGGCGGAGGCTGATTTACGTCAGCTGATGGGAATCCCCGATAACTATAAAGTGCTGTTTTTACAGGGTGGCGCAAGCCAGCAGTTTGCGATGATTCCGATGAACCTGATGAAAAACCGCGTAGCGGATTACATCATAACCGGACAGTGGGCGAAAAAGGCATGGAAAGAGGCTTCCATTTACGGAAAGGCAAATGCGGTTGCATCCTCCGAGGATCAGACCTTTTCCTATATTCCGGACTGCTCCGATCTGCCGATCGACCCGGACGCGGATTATGTATATATTTGTGAAAATAACACCATTTACGGAACCAAATTCAAAACGCTTCCGAATACAAAGGGAAAACCCCTTGTTGCGGATGTTTCCTCCTGCTTCTTATCCGAGCCGGTTGATGTGACCAAATATGGCATGATTTACGGTGGCGTTCAGAAGAATATTGGACCTGCCGGCGTAGTTATCGCAATTATCCGGGAAGACCTGATTACAGAAGATGTGCTGCCCGGCACGCCCACCATGTTAAAATATAAAATTCATGCGGATGCGAAATCCCTTTACAACACGCCTCCGGCATACGGAATTTACATCTGCGGCAAAGTATTTAAGTGGCTGCAAAAGCGCGGCGGTCTGGAAGCAATGAAAGAATACAACGAGAAAAAAGCGAAAATTCTGTATGATTTCCTGGATGAAAGCAAGCTGTTCAAAGGCACCGTCCGCAAGGAAGACCGTTCGTTGATGAACGTTCCGTTTATCACAGGCAATGCCGATCTGGATGCAAAATTTGTTGCAGAGGCAAAGAAAAACGGTCTGGAGAACTTAAAGGGACACAGAAGCGTCGGCGGCATGCGCGCAAGCATTTACAATGCAATGCCGGTGGAGGGCGTGGAAAAGCTGGTTGCCTTTATGAAAGAGTTTGAAGCGCAGAATCAGTAAGCAGAGTGGGAGGTTTCAATGAGAAAATATTATTGCATGAATCCGATCGCACAGGTCGGACTCGATAATTTTTCGAAAAATTATATCAAAACAGACGAAATTACAGAAGCAGAAGGCATCCTGGTTCGAAGCGCATCGATGCATGAGATGGAGCTGCCGGATGGACTTTTAGCGGTTGCAAGAGCAGGAGCCGGCGTCAACAATATCCCGCTGGAGAAATGCGCGGAAAAAGGTATCGTCGTGTTCAATACACCGGGTGCAAACGCAAACGGCGTAAAAGAGCTGGTCATTGCCGGAATGCTTTTAGCAAGCCGTGACGTCGTATCGGGCATCAACTGGGTGAAAGAAAATCAGGAAGATGAAAATATTGCGAAGGATGCGGAAAAAGAGAAGAAGAAGTTTGCCGGTACAGAGGTGATGGGCAAACGCCTTGGTATCATCGGACTGGGCGCGATCGGCGTCAAGGTTGCTAATGTGGCGCGTCATCTCGGAATGGAAGTGCTCGGCTATGATCCGTATGTATCGGTCGATGCGGCGTGGAAGTTAAGCCGCGACGTCAGACATGTGCTGGATGTCAATGAAATCTATGAGCAGTGCGATTATATCACAATCCATGTGCCGCTGATGGACAGCACAAAAAATATGATCAGCGCAGAAGCTATCTCCCGGATGAAGGACGGCGTGATTTTGTTAAACTTTGCAAGAGATCTGCTGGTGGATGAAGAAGCTGTGTTAGACGGAATTACCGCCGGCAAAATCCGCCGTTACGTTTCGGATTTCCCGAATCCGGTCACGGCAGGAAAGCCGGGCTGCATCGTCATCCCGCATCTGGGCGCTTCGACCGAGGAGTCGGAAGAAAACTGTGCGGTTATGGCAGTCAGACAGCTGCAGGAATATCTCGAAAACGGAAATATTCTCCACAGCGTCAACTTCCCGGACTGCGATATGGGTGTGTGCACGGCAGAAAGTAGAGTCGTGATTTTCCATAAGAATATCGCAAACATGATCGCGAAGTTCTCCTCTGTCCTCGGCTGGAACAACTTAAACATCGCAAATATGATGAACAAATCCAAAGGCGATGTTGCATATACGATGGTCGACCTGGAGTCCTCCGTAAGCGGCAGTATTGTCAATCAGTTAAAGACGATCGATGGCGTGTTCCGCGTACGGGTGGTGAAGTAAAACGCAGGCGTTCTGTAACGGAGACTCACAGACCCCGGAGAAAGGCAGTATGGTGCCAGTCTTCGGGGTCTTTTCTGTATGGTACTGTGGGTATATTCTGTGTTTGAGCGTGCGATCAGTGCTGCGTTTGCACAAGATATTTATTTCTGTCCCTGTGCCGGTGTGTTCTGCGCTGCCAGCTGTTTTTTAAACAGGGTGCGGAAAATCAGGCGGGAGAGCGGTCCGCAGTAGAACATCTGCCAGAAAAATGCCATCGGCAGGTTGCAGCCAAAGGTGTGCGCCCATGTGCCGAAGCTGGGCTCCTTGAACAGCAGGGTAGCGACGAGACTCATGATCGGGCACATGATGCAGATGATCATCAGGGAAATCGCGTGGGACTGCTGAAGTACACCGCTTAGACATTTTCCCTTGCCTATTGTGCCCGGGAAGGGTAAAATAAAAATAAGAGGAGCGCGGCAAAAGCGTCCGGCAGGAGGGTATCGAATGAACGAAAAACTGTATAGGCTGATGAACTGGCCTGAAATAGAGGCAATTATTTATTCGGAGGAGGACGATCCGCACCGGCTTTTGGGACCGCACCGGGAAGGCAATGCGACGGTGGTGCAGGCATTTTATCCGGGCGCTGTTTCGATGGAACTGAAGCTGCCCGGTCAAAAGACCGTGGAAATGGAGCAGGCGGACGAGGCTGGCTATTATGCCGCACTGGTTGGCGGTAAAGAAATCGGAAGCTATACATTAAAGGCTTCTTTGGAAGATGGCACAACAGAAGAATTTGAAGATCCCTATCGGTTTGCTCCGGTCATTACCAAAGAGGATACGGCGCGGTTTGCGGCAGGAATCCATTATGAAGCTTACCGTATCCTTGGTGCGCATATGATGACCATCGACAAAACCCAGGGCGTGCATTTTGCAGTCTGGGCACCGAATGCGCTGCGGGTCAGTGTTGTGGGAGATTTTAACCATTGGGATGGACGCCGACATCAGATGCGCCGCCTGTGGGATTCTGGTATTTTTGAAATTTTTATCCCCGGAGTTAGAGAGGGCGAGAATTATAAGTTTGAGCTGAAATTAAAGGGCGGTCTGACTTACCTGAAGGCAGATCCCTATGCGTTTGGACAACAGCTCCGCCCGGACACGGCATCTGTTGTTCGCAACATCGATGGCTTTGCCTGGGAAGATGAAGCATGGATCTTGGCACGAGAAAAAAGCTGTCCTGAAAAAGAGCCGATGAGCGTTTATGAAATGTATCTGGGCTCCTTTGCAAAGCCCGAGGATGGCCGCAGATATTATAACTACCGGGAGTTTGCACCGAAGGTTATTTCCTATGTGAAGGAAATGGGCTATACCCATGTGGAGCTGATGCCGGTTATGGAGCACCCGCTGGATGGATCCTGGGGCTATCAGGTCATCGGCTATTATGCGCCGACTGCACGTTATGGCACACCGCAGGATTTTATGTATTTTGTCAACGAGCTGCACAAAGCAGGAATCGGCGTGATTCTGGACTGGGTTCCGGCCCATTTTCCGAGAGATGCTTACGGACTGTCCGGGTTCGACGGGACATGCCTGTATGAGCACAAAGACCCGAGACAGGGGGCGCATCCGCATTGGGGAACGCTGATCTATAATTACGGCAGACCGCAGGTAAGCAACTACCTGATTGCCAATGCGCTTTACTGGGTGGAGCAGTTCCATGCAGACGGAATCCGGATGGACGCGGTCGCTTCCATGCTGTATCTCGATTACGGAAAGCAGGATGGCGAATGGATTGCCAACATGTACGGCGGCAATGAAAATCTGGAAGCGGTCGAATTTTTAAAGCATACAAACAGCATGATTCAAAAACGCGGCAGGGGCGCGGTTACGATCGCGGAGGAATCCACAGCATGGCCGAAGGTGACGGGCGATTTAAACGATGGTGGTCTTGGCTTTACGATGAAATGGAATATGGGCTGGATGAACGATTTCCTCGACTACATGCAGTATGACCCATATTTCCGTGCGTATCATCACAACGATCTGACGTTTTCGATGGTTTATGCGTATTCCGAAAAGTTCATGCTCGTGTTATCCCATGACGAGGTTGTTCACGGCAAAGCGTCGATGCTTAGCAAGATGCCGGGAGAGGAAGCGGACAAATTCGCGAACCTGCGCGCAGGCTACGGTTATATGATGACGCATCCGGGCAAGAAGCTTTTGTTTATGGGACAGGATATCGCAGAGTACGACGAGTGGAACGAAGAGCGGGGCGTGGAATGGGAACTGCTAAAATATGATTATCATGAGCAGATACGCCGGTTTGTGAAGCGGTTAAATGAGCTGTACCGTAAATATCCTGCGCTGTATGCGGAAGACGACAGCTGGGACGGCTTCGAATGGATTGACTGCATTGATGCGAACGAATGCACGCTTTCCTATCTGAGAAAGAGCGACAAAGAGGAAGAGACGCTTTTGGTATGCCTGAATTTTGCAAACGTGGACAGACCGGAGTATCGGGTGGGTGTACCTTTTGAAGGAAAATATACGGAAGTTTTAAACTCTGACGATATCGCCTTTGGCGGAAAAGGAAGAATTAACTCCTATGTACTGGAAGCGGAAGAAATCGCATCCGACGGCAGGGAAAATTCGATCCTGATGCATCAGGCGCCGCTGTCTGTGAGCATTTTTGCTTATACGCCTTACACGGACGAAGAAAAAGAAGAGCGCAGAAAGATCGCCGAGGCTGCCCAAAATGCGGCGGAAGAGGCTGTGAGAAAAGCTACAGAGGAAGCTGCGAAAAAAGAAGCAATCGCTAAAAAAGCAGCGGAGGAGGCTGCAAAGAAGGAAGAAGCTGCGAGAAAAGCTGCCGAAGAGGCAGCTGAAAAGGAAGCGGTGGCAAGGCAGGCAGCAGAAGAGGTCGTAAGAAAAACGGCTGCTGCCAAAAAAGCGGTGGAAGAGGCTGCGAAGAAAGCAGCTGCCATGAAAAAGAAAACCCTGAAGGAAGAGCTGACCGAAAAGGCAGAGCAGGCGGACAGCGCGATTCTTGAGGGAAAAGAAAAAGAAAAGCCTGCACGCCGCACGACCCGCAAAAAGACAGCGACCGCGAAGGCTGTCGCACCGAAAGAGCCGACGGCTAAGAAGCCTGCCTCTGTAGCTAAGAAGTCTACCTCTTCCGCGAAAGTGACGAAAGGAACCAAAGCATGAGGAAGGTGCTGATGTCCGGCGCAGCATTTTTGACATCCTCTGTGACGCTGACAGGCGAGGCGATAGAAAGCCTTGCACCGGACGAATCCTTAAAGGATATGGAAAAACAGCTGAGCCTGCTGGAACGCTACTTAAACGAGCTGCCGGACAAGCTTCTGGGGCTGGGCGTCCGCACGGTGCTGGCGCTCATCCTGTTTGCGATCGGCAGCAGACTGATTGCGATGATCCGGCATTTTTTCAGACGGGCGATGGAGCGTTCCAGCGCGTCGGAGGAAGCGGCGCAGTTTCTGGATTCCTCGATTAAGTTTGTTTCGTATACGATTCTGGTGTTCATGATTCTGCAGCTGTTTGGTGTGGAGGCAGCAAGCATTGCGACGGTGATCGGTTCGGTCGGCGTAACGATCGGTCTGGCGATCCAGGGAAGCTTAAGTAACTGTATTGGCGGAATCCTGATTATGATGCTGAAGCCGTTTCATGTCGGAGATTATATCATTGAAGGGGGCGGTAACGAAGGGATTGTTCAGCAGATATCTGTCTTTTATACGAAGCTTGCAACCTATGACAATCAGATTATTCTGATCCCGAACGGAAACCTCGCAAACAGCAGCCTGACGAACGTGACGGATGAGGCGGAACGGCGTGTGGATTTGAAAGTCGGAATTTCGTATGATTCTGATATCCGCAGCGCACGGAAAGCAGTGCAGGAAATTGCGAAGAAAAACCCGTATGTGCTTCCGGAGCGGGAGATCACAGTCAACGTAGACGAACTGGCAGACAGCAGTGTTGTCCTTGTTGTGAAATTCTGGGCGAAGAAGGAAAACTACTGGCAGGCGCGCTATACGATGCTGGAGGATATCAAATACGGCTTCGATGAAGCGGGCATCCGCATTCCGTATCCGCAGATGGATGTACATCTGGATTCCGGGACTTGACTTGCAAGAAAATCCATGTATAATTATTTCATATCTGCATAGAGCAGAAAAAGTCGGCGTGCGAGCCTTATCGCCCGCCGCTTTTTTTCCTCTTTACGCACCGGTTTGAGCGTATACATAGCCTGCCGGGGCAAAAGGTGGACACAAAGCTCGTTTGAACGGGCAATTTCACAGATGAAAGGAGACAAACGTAAAAAGTATGATAAAAGAACTGATGAAGTCGATCAGGGAATACAAGCGCGATTCGATCCTGACACCGATTCTGGTATCTCTGGAAGTGGTCATGGAATGTATCATCCCGTTTGTAGTCGCTCAGCTGGTCAATGAAATCAAAGCCGGAAGCGGTATGGGCGTCATTTCACGGTATGGTCTGATTCTGGTGGTGATGGCGCTTATGTCCCTCGCATTCGGAGCCGGAGCCGGTTCGGTCTGCGCGTCCGCGTCCTGCGGATTCGCCAAAAACCTGCGCAAGGATATGTTTTACCGGATTCAGGATTTTTCCTTTGAAAACATCGACAAATTTTCTACCTCGTCTTTAGTGACGAGAATGACGACGGACGTTATGAACGTCCAGCTGGCATTTATGATGCTGATCCGACTTGCGATCCGCAGCCCGCTGATGTTGATCTTTTCCTTTACGATGGCGTTTATTATGGGCGGAAAGATGGCGCTGATCTTCCTGGTGGTCATCCCGATTCTGGGGATCGGACTGTTTGCCGTGATCCATAAGGTAGGTCCGCTGTTTAAACGGGTATTCCGTAAGTACGACGCTCTGAACAATTCGATTCAGGAAAATGTCAAGGGCATGCGCGTGGTAAAATCCTTTGTGCGCGAGACGTACGAAAAAGAAAAATTCCATCATGCGGCAGAAGAGGTTTGTCAGGATTTCACCCGCGCGGAGAAGATTCTGGCGATCAACAGCCCTCTGATGCAGTTCTGCCTGTATGTGGTTATGATTTTTGTCCTGTCCTTTGGTTCTTATACGATCATCACGAGCGGCGGTCTGGATCTGGACGTCGGACAGTTTTCTGCCCTTTTAGTATACAGCTTCCAGATATTAAATAGCCTGATGATGTTCTCGATGGTATTTGTCATGGTGACGATGGCTGCGGAATCCGCACAGCGAATCGTGGAAGTGTTAAAAGAGGACAGTACGCTGACAAGTCCTGCAGACCCGGTGGAGGAAGTGGCAGATGGTTCGATCGATTTCGACCATGTCAGCTTCAAATATTCTCTGCAGGCGGAGAAGATGGCGCTTGCCGATATCGATCTGCATATCCGTTCCGGGGAGACGATTGGAATTATCGGTGGCACCGGTTCTTCGAAGTCTTCCCTGATCCAACTGATTTCCAGACTTTATGACGCGACAGAGGGCGTTGTAAAGGTTGGCGGAAAAGACGTCAGAGAATATGATCTGGAAGTGCTGCGCAACCAGGTAGCAGTCGTATTACAGAAAAATATTCTGTTTTCCGGAACGATCAAGGAAAACCTGCGCTGGGGCAACCAGAACGCGACGGATGAGGAATTAAAGGAAGCATGCCGTCTGGCGCAGGCGGATGAATTTATCATGCAGTTCCCGGATCAATACGATACGCATATCGAACAGGGAGGCAGCAATGTGTCCGGCGGTCAGAAGCAGAGACTTTGTATCGCAAGAGCGCTGTTAAAGAAGCCGAAGATCCTGATTCTCGACGATTCGACCAGTGCGGTGGATACCAAGACGGACGCACAGATCCGCAAGGCGCTGCGTGAGTACATTCCGGAAACGACCAAGATCATCATCGCACAGAGAATTTCCTCCGTGCAGGATGCGGATCGGATTCTGGTCATGGACGGCGGTACGATCTGCAATATCGGCACCCATGAAGAGCTTCTCAAGACGAGCGAGATTTACCGGGAAGTATATACTTCCCAGAACAAGGGAGGTGATTCTGATGAAAAATAAGGGACAGGCGAAAAAAGGAACGATGAAGCGTCTGATCAGGATGCTGTTCGAGTTTTATCCGGTACTTCTGCCGTTAGTTTTGGTCTGCATCGTACTGAATGCGCTGATCAGCTCGATTCCCGCTATTTTTCAGCAGAATATCATCGCAGTGGTCGAGCAGTACTGGCAGACGAAGGACTGGGCGGCGGCAGCGCCGACGGTGACCAGACTGGTCCTCATCCTGGTTGTACTGTATGCGCTGTCTCTGGCAGCAGGCTATGCGTATTCCTATGGAATGGCGATTATCACACAGGGATCTCTGAAGAAGATGCGGGAAAAGATGTTCAATCGTATGCAGGATTTGCCGATCAAGTATTTTGATACACATAACCACGGCGATATCATGAGCTATTATACTAACGATATCGACACGCTGCGCCAGCTGATTTCTCAGAGTATTCCGCAGCTGTTGATTTCCTGTATCACCGTGGTTACGATTTTTTCCATCATGCTGTATTACAGCATGTGGCTGCTTTTGGTCGTGCTCTGTGGCGTTGCATTGATGTTTGTCGTTACCAAAAAGGTCGGCAGCAGCTCGGCACATTTTTTCTTAAAGCAGCAGATCGCAGTCGGCAAGACAGAGGGCTTTGTGGAAGAGATCATGAACGGACAGAAGGTTGTCAAGGTGTTCAGTCATGAGACCGAGACAAAAAAGGATTTTGACCGGGTCAACGACGAGCTGTTTGAAATGTCCTGTCAGGCAAACCGTTATGCGAACATGCTGATGCCGATTCTGATGAATATGGGCAATATCCTTTATGTTGTCGTAGCGCTTGCTGGAGGCATGCTGCTATTGTCCGGCGCGCCGAACTTGAGTTTGTCAGGCATGGCACTTTCCATCAGTATTACCGTACCTTTTTTGAATATGACAAGACAGTTCTGCGGCAATATCGGACAGGTGTCCAATCAGGTCAACTCAGTTGTCATGGGTCTTGCGGGGGCAGATCGTATTTTCAGCCTGCTGGATGAAGAGCCGGAGACAGACGATGGCTATGTAACCCTGGTCAATGCAAAAGAAGAAAATGGTGAACTGGTCGAATGCAGCGAGCGTACAGATATCTGGGCATGGAAGCATCCGCACAGCGCGGACGGCAGCGTGACCTATACGCGTCTGACGGGCGACGTGCGCCTGAAGGATGTGGATTTTGGTTACAATCCGGATAAAATCGTCCTGCATGATGTCAGTCTGTACGCAGAGCCCGGACAGAAGGTGGCGTTTGTAGGCGCGACCGGCGCCGGAAAGACGACGATCACAAACCTGATCAACCGGTTTTATGATATCGCGGACGGCAAAATCCGTTATGACGGAATTAATATCAACAAGATAAAAAAAGCGGATCTGCGCCGTTCTCTTGGCATTATTCTGCAGGATACGGTGCTCTTTACCGGCACTGTCATGGAAAATATCCGCTATGGCAAGCTGGATGCGACAGATGAAGAGTGTATCGGGGCTGCAAGGCTTGCGGGTGCGCATGATTTCATCACACGTCTGCCCGAAGGCTACCAGACGGTAATCGACGGTAACGGATCGAATCTGTCCCAGGGACAGAGACAGCTGATTTCGATTGCGCGTGCTGCAGTTGCAGATCCGCCGGTTATGATTATGGACGAGGCGACATCTTCGATCGATACCAGAACAGAGGCGATTGTGCAGAAAGGTATGGATGCGCTGATGCACGGACGAACCGTATTCGTTATCGCACACAGACTGTCCACAGTTCGGAATTCCGATGTGATCATGGTTCTCGAGCATGGACGGATTATCGAGCGCGGCAGCCATGATGAGCTGATCGCGCAGAAAGGAAAGTATTATCAGCTTTATACCGGCGCATTCGAGCTGGAATAAAGTGTAGTATGAGACTGCGCAGCTTCTTTTGCGCATGAAATAGCGCTCCCTTTGTAGCTGTCTGTAAACAGATTTTTATGCGAGCATAAAATCTGTTCGCAGACAGCTACGAGTGAATTGGGAAAACAAAAAGGCACTGGAATACCAGTGCCTTAAACAATAGAATGCTCGCAGAGCGTGCATTCTATTGTCATGAATTAAAATTCCTATAAAGAAAAGCCGGAAAAGGGACTCGAACCCTCGACCTACTGATTACGAATCAGTTGCGCTACCAACTGCGCTATTCCGGCAGAACTCCAACAATAGATATTATACTGATATTTCATCGGTTTGGCAAGTCTTTTTTGAAAAAAGTTTCGTCTTGACAGCATTTCTGAATTGTGGATAATGTAAGGAAGAGTAAAAAAGTAAATAAACTCACAAATGAAAGGCCGGTTACGCGGCAGAATGGGAGGAAGCATGACAGCTTATAAAGACAGAAGCAAAGAAGAGTTACTGCAGGAAAAGAGTCAGCTGGAGGCTCAGTATAAGGAGTTCCAGGGTAAAGGACTGAAACTGGATATGTCCCGCGGTAAACCGAGCGCAGCGCAGCTGGATCTTTCCATGGGTATGATGGATGTACTGGACAGCTTTACAGATCTGAAGTGTGAGGCAGGAATTGATTGCCGTAACTATGGTGTTATGGATGGCATCCCGGAAGCAAAGCGTCTGTTGGGAGAACTGATCGAAGTGCCTGCAGATAATATCATTATCTACGGCAACTCCAGTCTGAATGTAATGTTCGATGTAGTGAGCCATGCCTTCACCCACGGTATTATGGGGATGACTCCCTGGCATAAGTTAGACAAGGTAAAATTCCTTTGCCCGGTTCCAGGCTATGATCGTCATTTTGCGATTACAGAATATTTTGGCGTAGAGATGATCAATGTTCCGATGACTCCCCAGGGCCCGGATATGGATCTGGTGGAAAAGCTGGTCAGCGAGGATGAAGCCATTAAGGGTATCTGGTGCGTACCGAAGTATTCCAACCCGCAGGGCTACACCTACTCCGACGAAACTGTCCGCAGATTCGCTGCCTTAAAGCCTGCGGCAAAGGATTTCCGTATTTTCTGGGACAATGCTTACAACGTACATCATCTGTATGACGAGCCTCAGGATGTTATCCTGGAGCTGCTTTCCGAGTGTGAAAAGGCTGGCAACCCGGATATGGTTTATAAATTCAGCTCCACCAGTAAAATCAGCTTCCCCGGTTCCGGCGTCGCTGCAATTTCTGCTTCCAAGGCAAACCTGGATGATTTAAGAACACATCTGACGATTCAGACGATCGGTCACGATAAGTTAAATCAGCTGCGTCATGTGCGTTACTTTAAAGATATCCACGGCATCGAGACGCAGATGAAAAAGCATGCAGAGATTCTGCGTCCCAAATTTGAAGCAGTACTGGAAATCCTCGACAGAGAGCTGGGGGATCTGGAGATCGGTACCTGGACAAAACCCCACGGCGGCTACTTTATTTCCTTTGAAGCTCTGGACGGCTGTGCAAAGGCGATCGTTGCAAAAGCAAAGGAAGCCGGAGTTGTCATGACCGGTGCCGGGGCAACCTACCCTTATAAGAAGGATCCTCATGACTCCAACATCCGTATCGCCCCTTCCTTCCCTCCGATCGACGAGCTGGTTCAGGCAACGGAGCTGTTTGTTCTGTGCGTAAAGCTGGTAAGTGTAGACAAGCTTCTGGAAAACATGTAAAATAACACAATAGAATGCACGGTGCATGAGGCTTCTATTGCCATGAATAATGATGCGCGCCTGAGATTGTAGCAGCTGGGCGCGCATTTTTATCATATAGGAAACTTTGTTTCTATACGATTAAAACGCTTCGCGAGGATGTGCACTCGGCGCAAGGGTAGATGGCTGCAAAAGCAACAATAGAATGCACACTCTGCGAGCATTCTATTGTCATGAACCAGAGTTTTTGTAGGGGGATCAGGATGTCACAGGAGGAACAGACAATAAAGCTGGATCAGCGGGATGTGCTGGACGCAGCGATGACAGCAGGGCATATTTTGCTGGAAAACGGCGCGGAAATATTCCGTGTGGAAGAGACGATCGACCGGATCTGTCATCATTTCGGCGTACAGTCAGAAAACGCCTTTGTACTCAGTAACGGCATTTTTCTGACGTCCGGAGATGAGCATGAGAAACGCTTTGCCCGGGTGGAGCATATTCCAGTTCGCGGTGCACAGCTTCATCGGGTTGCGGCGGTCAATCAGCTCTCACGGGAAATAGAAGAGGGAAAATACACACTGCCGGAAATCCGGGAAAAGCTGGAACAGATCCGAAATGCGCCGGGCGCTTCCAAAAGGGCGCTGGTGCTGATGTCCGGTCTTGGCAGCGGCTGTTTTTGTCTGATGTTCGGCGGAATGTGGCAGGACTGTGTCGCAGCCTTTGTGATCGGGTGTCTGTTGTATCTGTATTTGCTTTGGTTAAACGGCAGATGCTCTAAAATTGTGGAAAATATCGGCGGCGGAATCATTATTACGGTGTGTAGTCTTTTGTTTATCCATATGCCGTTCGGAATGGATATGAGCCATATGATCAGCGGTTCCATCATGCCTCTCGTGCCGGGACTCGCATTTACGAACGGAATCCGGGACATCGCGGACGGCGATTACATTTCCGGGACCGTCCGCATGATCGACGCGGTGCTTGTTTTTTTGTCTGTGGCGGCAGGCGTCGGCTGTGTGCTGAGCATTTATCATCATCTGACGGGAGGTGTCATGCTATGACGGATTTGCTTCAGATTCTTGCGGCTGGAATCGGCACGGTCGCGTTCGGCGCGTTATTTGGCGTGCCTTCCAAATATTATCCCTACTGCGGTCTGATCGGAGCGTCCGGCTGGGCGGTCTATGTTTTTTTGTGGATGCGGACGGGCTTTTGGTCGGAAGCGGTCGTTGTCTTTTTGGCGACAGTGCTGGTTATTCTGATGTCCCGTTTTTTTGCCGTGCGGGAGCGTTGCCCGGTGACGATTTTTTTAATCTGCGGCATTTTACCGCTCGTGCCGGGAGCCGGAATATACTGGACGTGCTATTACCTGGTGACGGGACAGCTGGACGAAGCTTCTACCCGCGGATTTTCTGCCCTCAAGGCGGCGGTTGCGATTGTGCTTGGAATTGTGTTCGTATTTGAAATTCCGCAGCGTTTCTTCAAGGGAAAGGCGGTCAGAAAAAATGACAAACTGTGAAGCGTGCGCTTATTACAGCTATGATGAGGATTATGAATGTTATATCTGCGAAATGGATCTGGACGAGGACGAGATGCTGAAATTTTTGAGCAGCACGTTTGATGCCTGTCCCTATTACCGTTCCGGGGATGAATACAGTGTTGTGCGGCACCAGATGTGACGGCGCATGGGAAATATCGTTTTTTAAATCTGGACGTCACTCGCTTTCATTAAATTTTTATATCCCAATTATAATCAATTTATAAAATTGGAGAATCCGCTTGACGGGTTCTCTTTTTTCGTGCTATCATCCAGACACATACAGAGCAGGAGCTCGGAAAGTTCGCCCCATGCAGAAATAGCAGGAGGCAATATCCTTTCGGAACGAAAACGTTCCATTTCTTTTGCAGATAGCCGATTGGGTCTGCAGTCTTTTTCAAACAATAGAAGATCCCCGGACGGGATGCTATTGTTTTCAGAAATTGATTTTCGTTTTTCAACGACAGTTTCCAGAGTTAAAAAATCAAACAGACAGTCAGATTTTGCTGTCAGACAGGAGGTTTATGCAAAAGCAGACACTCCTTGGACGCGCAAACCGGGTGAGGGACAAGCCTGAATTCTACCCTGTTGGTTCACGTCATTTCGTCCGGCTGTTTTCGACGTATCCTTCCGATACATCCGTCGGACGTCGTCTTGTGGGAGGAGAAAAATCCCATGCAATCAAATAATTCTAAAAAGACCTTTCGCCCTGAAACAGAGGAAAAAGGCAGAAAAAGAAATTCCCAGAAAAAACAGGCAGCTGCAGCGGGCGTTGCGATGACGGCGATTGCCGTGATTTTACTCGGTGCAGGAATCGGCTATTCCGTGCAGAGGGCGGGAAAGACCGAGAGCATTTCCCTGGAGGAAATGCAGAACAGTGTGAGCAGCGCACTGAAAGGAGAGATGGAATCGGCGGCAACGAGTCTGGAACAGTTAAACCAGAATATTGCCGACAATCAGAAAAAGCTTGACGAGGTCAATGCACAGCTTGCGCAGCGCGAGGAAAGTCTGCTGCAGGTAGAAACGATTCAGCACAGGCTGGAAGAAAATGCGTCCGGGATGACCGGAAAAGTGACCGATCTGGAAAAAACGACCCATACGAAGGTAAATGAAATCCGGACGGATATGGAGAGTATCCATACAGATGTCACAAAGACGTTGGAAGAAATTTCCAGAATCATGCAGGAAATGGATGCCCAGAAAAAACAGGACAATACCGATCACAAAGAATCCATAACGGAGATCAACAGAATCAACGAGTCGGTGCAGTCTGTCAATCAGACCGTGTCCAAGCTGGAGGACCGCCTGAACACTTCTTATGAGAACCTGAAAAATCTGGTGCAGGAAGTCCGCACAACAGAGGAGAAGAACCGGGAACTCTGGACACAGGAACAGACCCAGCTGACCGAGCAGCAAAAGCAGCTGTTAAAAGAGGTTGAGGAAAGCAGACAGGAAACAATCAGAAGTCTGGCTTTAGTTGAGAGCAATTTAAAAAATATGCTGGAATCCGATATGGTGCAGATTACAGCCGCCTTTGGTTCGCTGACAGCAGAGCTGCAGACGAGAGTGCAGGAGCTTTCCGCCCTTCTGGAAAACAGAATGAA
>RRZT010830289.1_pt1 | contig 16958 bp, 9 predicted proteins | sample 2165551 | NCBI WGS metagenome assembly RRZT01 (sample SAMN10456910, study PRJNA506462) | wastewater metagenome | biome: wastewater; feature: sludge; material: wastewater sludge; isolation source: wastewater sludge with Escherichia coli K12::gfp cells carrying plasmid... | place: USA: Moscow, Idaho ...
CCGAGCACGGCGTCTACGGCCTCGACTCCGGACGCATGTGCGTGGCCGCTCTGAACACCGGAAACCTCGACTACGTGGCTGACGCCATCGCGGCGGTGCGCGCCTCCGCCTGAGGTCAACTGAGGTGCGGGTGACGATGCCAGATTCGCATCGTCTCCCGCATTTTGTTGGGTAGCCGTCGACGGCACCACACCACGCGGGTCGGGGCAGAGTGGGGACCGGTCAGCCCGGTTCAGGGCCGGCGAGGCCGCTTGCCCGGCGGGCAGGCGTGCCGACCGCCTCGGCCAGCGCCTCCCAGGTGCCGTAGAGGCGGACGCCCTCACGCGCCCTCGTCACCGCCGTGTACAGCAGTTCGCGGGTCAGTAGCGGGGAACCCTGCGGCGGAAGCACGACGGAGACGCGGTCGAACTGGCTGCCCTGGCTCTTGTGGATCGTCATGGCGTGCAGATCCGTCGCGTCGTCGAGCAGCGAGGGCGCGACCCACAAGGCGCCCTCCGGGCGGTCGACGACAGCGACGAGCTCGTCGTCTGCCCTCCGCACCACGACGGCGGTGTCGCCGTTGCTGAACAGGTCGCTGTTGCGCTGGATGAGGAGAGGCTGGCCCGCGTAGTGCCGGGCGTCGAAGCCGTAGTCGTCGAGTTCGGTGCTCAGCCAGGCCCGCAGCGACCGCGCCCAGTGCGTGACGCCGAAGGGCCCCTCGCGGTGGCCACACAGGACACGGTGTCTGTCGAGCGCCTTGTTGGCCGCGTCGCCCTTGCCGTCGATGGCGTGCCCCCGCACCGAGGTGGCCGTGGCGAGAGAGTCGTGGCGAAGCGTCGGGAGGGTGGAGGGGTCCACCTCTCCGGTGAACACGACCAGTTCGATGGTCTCGGCCGACTCGACCGCCGCGCGGGCTGCCTCGGCGTCGCCCTCGAGGATGGCGTCGGCGAGGTAGTTGATCTCGGGGTTCGACCGGTAGTTGTTCTGCAGCCTGGCGAGGCTTCCTCCCGGCTCCGTCACGAGGTCGTCGGCGCTCTCGATGTCGGCGAGCACCGCACCGGCCTCGACCGAGCGGAGCTGGTGCGGGTCGCCGAGCAGGATCAGGCGGGAGCGTTCGGAGAGGGCGGAGACAAGGGCGGTCATCAGTTCGAGCGAGACCATCGACGTCTCGTCGACGACGACCACGTCGTAGGGGAGCGGATTGTCGGGCCCGAACTCGCTCCCGCTGGAGCGGGGACGAAGGCCGAGCAGCTTGTGCAGGGTGCCTCCCCAGGTGTGGCCCGTCGCCCCGCCCACCTCCTGCAGCAGCCGGGCGGCGGCCTTGCCCGTCGGCGCGCAGAGAGCCACCCGCGGAGCGGTCGGTGCGAGAGCCTCGAGGATGCGCGCGACGATCGTCGTCTTGCCGGTGCCTGGGCCGCCGGTGATCACGGTCGTCAGGTGGGAAAGGGCGGCGGTGACGGCCGCGCGCTGGTGCTCATCGAGGCGTTCATCTGCGGCGAAGTCCACGTGAACCGGGTCGCTCCCGATGCCGCTGCGGGCCCGTAGCAGCTCCGCGAGGGCCCGCTCCTGCCGCCAGTACCGGTCGAGGTAGAGCAGCGAACCGTCCAGGCGGAAGGGGGCCTCCACCTCTTCCGTGGTGGCGACTGTCGGGGACTCTGCGACCCGGCGCAGCCACGACTGTGCATCGGGCCACGGCAGCTCGACCCGCGCGGCCTCGGTCGTGCCGTCGTCCAGATCGGCCTCAGGCTGCAGCCGCTCGGCCGCGCTCGCGAGGTCGACGCAGACGGAGCCGAGCCGGAGCTCGCGCACGGCCAACGCGCAGGCGAGGATCACGTCAGGATCGGCCTCGCCGGTCAACTGGGCCAGCCTCCGAGCGAGGTGGAAGTCGATCAGGCGCAGCATGCCCGCCTCGCAGAACGTTCGCAGCTTCCCGGTGGCGGCGATGGGCAGTTCAGCCACGGTGACCTCCCAGCAGCTCAGAGGCGGCGAGTACGAAGGCCGCAGGCGGGTACCAGCCGAACACCCCGCAGGTGGTGCCGTCCACGACCGGGGTGTCTGGGCCTGCCATGCCCCGGACGAAGAGGTAACCGACCCCGCCAAGGTGGGTCTCCGGGTCGTATCCGGGAAGGCGGAGGCTGAGGTGGCGGTGCAGCGCGACGCAGTAGAGGCTGGCCTGCAGCGGATAATGGGCCTGCATCATCGCCTCGGCCATCGAGGGCGCGGTGTAGTGAGCCAAGGTGAGCGGATCGGCAGGTGAGGGACTCAGCCGGTTCGTCTTGTAGTCGACCACGACGAAGCGACCGTCTGCCAGGCGCAGCACAGCGTCGATCGACCCCGTCAGGAAACCGTTGAGCACGGCCGGCGCGGCCTCGGAGGAGGCGAGCCGCCGCGGATAGTCGGCGAGCGGGTCCTCCGGGGTCAGATGCTCGTCCATGAGCGCGGCAAGGTCGGCGAGACTGGCCGGTGCACCGGAGTCGGCCAGCGGGAGATCGAAGTCGAGCTCCGGCAGACGCGAGGAGGTGGGTAGATCGGACAGCGACTCGGTGGTCAGGGGGAGCAGCGGCGTCAGGCACAACTGTTCGAGGGCCGAGGCGAGCTGAGCCGACTGTGCAGCGTCCAGCCCGTTGGCAGGGCCGAGCTCCGAGAGGAGCAAGGTGGCGCTCGCGGACAGGCGGGCCGGTGCCCAGTCAAGCTTCTCGAGCGCCTCGTGCACGAGGGTGCCGAAGCCGGCCCCCGCGGGTAGATCGGCCATCGGTGAGAGGGCCTGCAGCTCGGGTGGCACGTCGGTCACAGGGGTGAGGTCCAGATCTGCCACCTCGTCGACGACGACCCGGACGGCCGTCTCGTGGAGGCCCTGGGTGAGGCCGGAGTACGAGGTGCGGCGCCACGAGTGGTCGATGATCCTCGGCAATGTGGCGAGCGTGAGCGGGGCACCCGCATCCGGTACGACGGCGTCGACCTGGCCGGGAGGCGAGTCGTCGAGCAGCGAGTCGAAGACCGAGGCCAGCCGGATCAACTGGGTCTCGCCGTCCTTGCGGTGGCGCCATCCGTGCCGGGAGAGCAGTTGGCTGAGCGGGCCGTCGGAGCTGGCTCGTCGCGCGTCGCTGACGTGCCAGGCGACGGTGAGGTGGCAGGCGCGGGTCATCGCGACGTAGAGCAGGCGCAGCTCCTCCTCGATGTTCTGCCGGTTCACGTCCTTGGCCAGCTCGTCGCGCCAGTCGGGCCGCTCGCCGACGTAGAGGTGGCGGCGGTTGCCCTCGATGACTGAGAACGGCTGGCCGGTGCGGACCTGGCTGCCTCCAGTCTCGGGCAGCAACACGACCGGGAACTCGAGCCCCTTCGCGGCGTGCATGGTCATCACCCGGATGGCCTCGTCGTCGGACTCGATGCGGATGGAATCGGACTCGTCCTCGTCGGACCCGCGCTCGGCGAGGACGGCGAGAAGGCCAGGCACCGTGTGGGCATCGCTCGCGTCGAGCAGTTCTGCGACGTGGAGCAGGTCGGTGAGCCGGCGGGCGCCGTCGGCCTCGGCGAGGACGCGCGCGTCGAGGCCCGCACCGGAGCGCAGCACCGTGACGACGGCACCGATGCCGCCGGAGTCGAAGGCCAGGCTGAGCTCACGCACGAGCGTGCTCACCCGGGCCGGCTCCGGGCTGGAGTCGCCCAGAAGCTCTGCGAGCTGCGAGCCGATCAACGGGGTGAGCGCCGCGAGCCGGATGTGTGACTGGGTGGGGTCGGCCATCGCACGCAGCAGCCGCTGCCAGTCGTCTGCGGCCTCCTGCTGCCAGACGGACTGGCTTCCGGTCAGCACCGCGGGCAGCCCGGCGGCGGTGAGCACCGAGCGGATCTCCCTGGCCCGCGAGGTGGTGCGGGTCAGGACCGCGATGTCGCCGGGGCGAAGCGGAGCTCCGCCGTCGACGAAACGGGCGTGGCGCAGCAGCAGCCTGGCCTGGCGGACGAGATCGTGCTCGATCGCCGAGTCGGCGTCTATGCCGGGGCCCAGCTCATCGACCCCGCAGCGGCGCAGCCACAGGCGCGACTCTCCAGGCACCGCCAGCCGCGTCGCGTGACTCGCGTCGACAGGGGTGACTTTCACCTCCGAGGAGCCGAGCTCGGCATCGCCGAACAGCTCGATCACGCCCTGCACCAGCGGCCGGTCGGTGCGGTAGTTGGTGGCCAGCGTCTGCACGTCGGCGCGTTCCCTTGCCCTCAGGTAGCTGCCCAGGTCGGCGCCCCGGAATCCGTAGATCGACTGCTTGGGATCGCCGATCAGGATCGTCGGGCGCTCGGCGGCGACGAATGCCCGCTCGATGATGTCCCACTGCTCCGGATCGGTGTCCTGGAACTCGTCGACGAGCACGACCGGGAACCGGGTGGCCAGCCTCTCGCGCACCAGGTCGCCGGTGCGGGGGTCGGTGAGGGCCGCCCGCAGCCGCTCGATCACATCGTCGAAGGTGCAGATGCCCTCGGTGACCTTCCTGGCGGCGTAGAGCTCGCGGACGGCCGCCGCGAAGTCGTGCCGGGGGCCGTCCTCCGGCAGCAGCGGCAGCGGCGTCTCGCAGGCCGCGATGCCGATGGTCATGGCGTCCTTCGCCGTGAAAGGCGGATCGGGCTCGTCGCGGTGGAAGCGGAGGTAGGTGTCGCTGGCGCACTGGCGGGCGAGCTCGCGGTCGTCTGGCCCGACCACCTCCGCCTGGTCCCAGTCACCGAGCACGCCCAGCTCGCGCAGCATCGACTCGCAGAACGCGTGGGTGGTCAGGATCGTCGCCTCGTTGTAGCGCTCGAGGGCGGCCGCGATCCGGTCGCGATGCGTCTTCGCGTCTTTCGACATGAGAAGCCTGTCGACCGCATCTGCCTCCGAGGGGGTCGTTCCCGCGAGGTGCCGGTCCAGCTGCTGCAGCGTGTGGTGCAGCCGCTTGAACACGCGGCTGCGCAACTCACCCGCGGCGTGGTTACCGAAGGTGATCATCAGCAGTTGCGTGACGTCGAGATCGGGCCGTTCGGCGAGGAACCTGGTGGCGAGGGCGGCGATCGCATAGGTCTTGCCCGTGCCGGCGCTCGCCTCAAGCAGCGTCGTGGTCGTGGGGAGCGGGCTGGTGAGGTCGAAGGCGTGGATCATGACCTACCTCCGAGGATCCCGGTGTAGAGGGCGACGGACCAGGCGCCGAACGCGCTGGTCTCGCCGTTGGACGGGTCGTCGGCCGCAGGCGGGTCGACGAAGAGTTCGGACACCTCATCGTCGTAGAACATGGCCCACGCAGGACCGACCGAACTCCACTTATCGTGCCGGAAACCGGGCCGGCCCCGCCACTGACGTGGATCGAACCGGCCGCGAGCCACATCGTCGGCGTACGCGATGCCTGCCGCGGCAGGCACCGGCACCAGGCGATGCTGGCCGAGGGCGTAGGCGCGCAGCACCGTCGCGAGCCTCTCCCGAGCGGCCACCTGCTCGGGAACACCGAGGGAGCGGTCGTCGACCATCAACGACTTCCAGTCGCCCGGCACCTGGACCAGCCGGAAGAACCGGGCCGGCGTCGGCGACCCGGCGGCCGTCAGCGCCAGCGACTCGAGCCATGGCGCGATCAGCTTGTCTGCCCCCTTGCTCGCGGTGACCGACACGGGTGAACCCCCGCGGAGTCGGATCTCGTCCACGAGTCGGATCGAGCCGAGCCCCGGGAGATCGAAGTCGAGGTCGACCGGCACGTCGGTGACGTCCTGCTGGTAGACCGGACCGGCCTGACTCCACAGCAGCTCGGCCTGCGACTTGGCGCGCGAGAACTCGACGCGACCGATCTCGTCGGGAGGGAGTTCCTCGTTGCTGCGCAGCGTGCGGATCACCGTCTCGAGCGGGGTGCCGCTCTTGAGCGCGTCGAGCAGGGTGGTGGTCACCTGCCAGTGGGCGAGCCCGTTCAGCTCAAGTGGCATCTCGTCGCTCAGCGCCGGTTCCGAGTAGAGGGGAAGGCTTGCCGCGGAGCGCAGGAACGCCTTGGCCGGGTCGGCGAGGAACCGTGCCAACTGGTCGAGCGAGACCTGCTGCGGCAGCTGGCCGACCGGGCGTGTCCGCGCCTGTTCCCGCCGACGTGCCCGTGCCGTGCCCTCCGGCGCGGCGCTGCGCCGGGCGAGCGCTCCTGCATGGGCGGCGGCATCGAAGCTCGCGGGATCGTGGAAGTTGGCCTCCGACGTCGCCGTCGGCGGATGCCGGACGGGTTCGGGGGTCGCGCCCAGTTCCTCGAGCAGCCAACTGACGGCCGCGGGCGGTGCCATCTCGTCGTTGGTGCGCTGGGAGTAGGCCTGGCGCACGATCAGCAGACGCTCGGCGGAGCGGGCGTGGCCCAGGAGATGGGCGAGCCGGCGCCTGCGGAGATCGGGCGCCAGATCGCCGAGTTCGAGGGCGTCGGGGGCCTGCCCGGAGGGGCCAGGGACGACGTCGTCGGTGACACCGAGCAGGGCGACGAGACGAAACTCCACATGGCGCAGTTCGCCGAGCGGCGCCACGAGCAGCGACCCGTTGCCCGCGGCGACCCGTGCGCGGGGTGCGCGCTCGGTGGAGGCGAGCAGGTGCGCGAACTCGCCCCTGGTGAGCAGGGTGGTCCCTCCGACATGGTCGGCCTCGAGCCGGGCGAGGACCGAGTGCGCGTGCAGCAGTTGCCATTCATCGTCGCGCGGCAGCCCGAGGAGTTCGGCGATGATGCTGCGGGTGCGGACGACCCACTGCGTGATCGGCGCCGGGGTGGAGGTTTCGGCGATGAGCCGGCGCAGCCGCGAGACGATCTCGCAGAGGGCGCCGACCGTCTCAAGATCGGACGACTCGACGGCCTCGGTGCCCGCGAGCTGGACTCCGCCTTCATGCCCGTCGGCCACGGCGAGGCCGACGAGTAGCCGGTCCAGCCCGCGCATCCAGGTGTTCTGGGCGAGGCCCTCCAGGTGGAAGGCCGCCCGGTGCTGGGCGTCCATGCCCCAGCGGACGCCCGCACCGCCGACGAGTTCGACGATGGCCTGCCGGTCGGAGAGCCGCCACCGGTGGGCGATGGGCGAGCTGAGCAGCAGCTCGACCAACTGGGTGGCCGACGCCCGGAGCTCCCCGAGCCGCAGCAGCGTGGTGAGGATGCCGAGGACGGGGTTGTCCGCCTGGCCCGCCACCGCCTGGACGCGCAGACCGCGGCCAGGGTGTCCACCGTCGACGGCCACCTTGAAGGCCGCGTCGAGCAGCGTGGCATCGCGCTCGGGCCTCGGACAGATGATGGCCACGTCTCGCGGTTCGAGAGTCGGGTCGGCCGCGAAGGCGCGGGTGAGTTCGTCGCGCAGCACCTCCACCTGTCGGGCCGGGCCGTGGGAGTCGTGCAACTCCACCGCGGGAACCGCGGCGGGCGGATCTGGCAGGTCGACGATCTCATCGGCCGCCTCCCAGGCGGCGCCGGGTGATTCGGCGGCCGCGAGCACGGTGAGTGACCCGAGCGCCTCGAGCACCGCCCGTTGTGGAACCGTCAGCTCGTCAACCGCGAACAGCACCGTCGGCGTGGTGTCCAGGCGCACCGATTCGACGACGGACTCGAGGATCTCGACCGGATCCACCTCGAGCGAGGTGACCGCCGCGCGCAGCAATGCGGGCTGCCAGGCCCACCGTGGCGGCAGTTCGGCGCCGTCGGGGCCGAGGTCGTCGCCCTCGAGCCACGACGCGAGGAGGTCAGGGGCCACGTCGACATACCAGCGCAGCAGCCGCGCGAGCCTTGCAGAGGTCGCCCGCCTGCCTCCGACGCGCCGCGCGTCGACGGCGCGGGCCAGCACGGGGTACTCGCCGCTCAACTCGTCGATCGCCTCCCACACGGCAAGTTCGAGCGGCGTCCCGAGCCATCGGGAACGGTCGCGCGCAACGCCTGCCCGCTCGGCCAGCTGGCTCATGAGCTGAGCCGGGGTCACGTAGTCGATCCCGGCCGAGATGCCGAGCCGTGCCGCCACCTCCTGCCCGACGATCCGGCCGGTGGCCGCCGACGACACCACGACGCGGGAGAACGCGAACGGATCGGTGTTGGAGGTGCGCAACTGGTCGGCGAGCCGGTCGAGCAGCCCCGCCCACCGGTGGCCGCGCACGAGGCTCACACCCATCGTCGACCCTGCCCTTCCTCGGCCCACCGGCCCACTCGAGAATCCTGAATCATCACCCTACTGGGAGGCTCGGACGGTTTCCGGTTGGCATTGTGTCAGTGGGCGCAACGACAATGGAACGTGTGAGCGACCAGATACTCGATGCCCTCGACCCGGAACAGCGACGCGTGGCCACGATGCTTGAGCACCCGGTCGTTGTCCTTGCCGGGGCAGGGACGGGCAAGACGCGGGCGATCACGCACCGGATCGCCTACGCGGTGCGTGAGGGTCGCTACGACGCGGCAGGCACGCTCGCCGTCACCTTCACCACGCGCGCCGCCGGCGAAATGCGCTCCCGGCTTGCCTCGCTCGGCGTGCGCGCCGCGCAGGCCCGCACCATCCACTCGGCGGCGCTCAGGCAGTGTCAGTTCTTCTGGCCGCAGGCCTACGGGGTCGACTTCCCGCGCGTCGCGGAGAACACCTTCGGTCTCGTTGCCCGGGCCGCGCACCAGGTCCTCGGGTCGTCCGATACGGCGTTGGTGCGCGACCTCGACTCCGAGATCTCCTGGGCGAAGACGAGCAACGTCAGCGCCGCCCGTTACCCGGACGTGGCGGGGGAGCGGTCGGTCAACGGGGCGACCCCGGCGCAGGTCTCCGCGGTGATGGCCCATTACGAGAAGCAGAAGCTGACCGAGGGATCGGTCGACTTCAACGACATCCTGATGTGCAATGCCGTCCTGCTCAGCGAGCATCCGGAGATCGGCGAGCGGATCCGCGGCACCTACCGGCACTTCGTCGTCGACGAGTACCAGGACGTCTCAGCGCTGCAGCACCGGCTGATCTCACTGTGGGTCGACGGCCGCGACGACGTGTGCGTCGTCGGTGACCCCAACCAGGCCATCCACTCGTTCGCGGGGGCCGACGCCGCGTACCTGCTCGGCTTCGCCTCGGATCATCCGGGCGCGCAGACCGTGCGGCTCGTCCGCAACTACCGGTCCTCCCCGGAGGTGATCTCCTCGGCGAACAAGGTGATGCGGATCCGTGAGGGCGGCGCCTCCGCGCTGCGCGCGACCAGGCCCTCCGGGCCGCGGCCGAGCTTCCACGGGGAGCCTGATGAGCGCACCGAGGCCGCAGGCATCGCGGCCTGGATGAAGGCCGCCCACGCCGAGGGCACGCCGTGGTCCGAACTGGCGGTGCTCTACCGGATCAACGCGCAGTCGCCGGCCCTTGAGGCGGCGCTGACCGAGGCTGGCGTTCCCTACACCGTCCGCGGCACGGAGCGCTTCTACGACCGGGCCGAGGTGCGCCAGGCGGTGCTCGAGTTCGGTCGGGTGGCGTCGCGACAGCCGGAGTTGAGCCCAGGCGAGGTCATGGGCCAGGTGCTGGGCGGGCTCGGTTGGAGGCCGGACGCGCCGTCCGGGCAGGGGCGCCAGCGGGAACGCTGGGAGTCGCTCGACGCGGTGCGCACCATGGTGGGCGAGGAGGATGAAGCCCGCGAAGGGTGGACAGGTGAGGAGGCCGCGGCCTGGCTCCAGGAGAGGGCAAGCTGGCAGGCGAGCCCGGTGGCATCTGCGGTCACCCTCTCGACGCTGCACGCCGCGAAGGGCCTCGAGTGGGACGCCGTCGCGATCATCGGTGTGCGCGAGGGGCTGATCCCCTTCGTGCTCAGCCAGGAGGAGCCTGCGCTGTCCGAGGAGCGCCGACTGCTCTACGTCGGCTTCACCCGTGCCCGCCGAGAACTCAGGGTCAGTTGGGCCGCCTCGCGCGGCAACGCCACGCGTTCACGCTTCATCGCCGACCAGGTCACCGGCCCCGCCACCGTCAGCAGACAGACGAAGCGCGGATCGTCCTCGTCGAAGTCGCGCGCCTGTCGCGTGTGCGGCAACCTCCTGCACACGGCGGCCGAGCGCAAGCTGAGCAGGCACGAGGACTGCGAGGTCACCTACGATGAGGCCCTCTTCGAGGCGTTGCGCGCCTGGCGGAAAGCCGAGGCCGACGGTGCGAGCGTTCCAGCGTTCGTCGTGTTCACCGACGCGACGCTGCTCGCGATCGCTGAGGCGGTACCCACGTCCGAGCAGGACCTGCTGCGGCTCCCGGGGATCGGGCAGTCGAAGGTGAAGAAGTACGGCGGAGGGGTCCTCGGCGTCATCGAGGAGCATCGAGGCTGAGCCCACCGGCGGTGATGGGCTCGGTGCGGGGCGTGGTGCAGCCGGAGACCGGGCAGTCGCCCTGTCTCGGCCAGAGCGCCAGTTCGAGCCCTGGGCGGGAGAGATGCCAGCGCCAGCTCACGCCGACCAGTTCGCTGTGCATGGAGGCGCCCATCGACAGGCACTGCAGCGCGGTCCACGCTCCCACCCAGGCGCCGAGCAGCGGCGCATCGCCACCTGTGGGCTGCGTCGCCGATCCGGCGAGGCAGCGCGGGCACGGACCCGATCCGGCGCCGAGGACGGGACCGATCTCGCCTCGTCGCGAGTCCCACCTGGCATAGAGCCCGGCCCCCGCGAAGGCCTCGGCCTCGAGGACCGGCTGGGTTCCCGGCTCGAAGGCGAGCACCGTGACGTCAGCGCCGATGCCAGCGCCGGGGGAGCGGAGCGCCTGCGCGGGAGTCAGGTGCCGCACGATCAGCGGCGAGCGCAACGCCCGGACGAGCACCCGGGCGGGCGAGGGTTCTGCGACGAGGTGGACACGGATGCCTGGCATGACGCAAGCTCACCCCGGCTCCCGGTCGGGCACGCGACCGGTCGGGCCTCGGACAACACCGTCCGCCGAGACGACAACGACGGGGGTGGCGGATCGTTCCGCCACCCCCGTCGGAGTGCAAGGTCGGGCTGGCTCAGGCCTTGCCGAGGATGCGGTTCAGGTTGGTGCCGCACACGGGGCACTTGCCCTTGGCCATCTTGGTGCCCTTGTCGTTGACGACAACCTCTCCCTTGGCGTCGCGCTTCTCCTTGCACTTGACGCAGTAGAAAGAACCTTCCCAGGTCTCCGTAGCCATATTTCCTCCTTTTGGGTGGCCGCCGAGGTTCAGCGGCCTTGTCAACTGTAACTGGGTGCCGAGCCACGCGTGCGTGACACTCCCAGACACGGCGGAGTCCCGGGTGCTCGATCCGCCTTCCCCTGCGAATTGAGCCTCCGGGACTCACGGGTACAAAGTCTTGCGTGCCGATGCGGGCACGTCAAGCGACTTTGCGGTAATCAGCCCGATTTCTCACTCTCCGAGCAGCTTGCGCAGCTCGGTGTCCAACTCGTCCTCGGCCGTGTCGGGGGCATCCTGGCCGGTCGCGAAAGACAGCGGGTCGGCGAGATGCGACTTCGTCGGCAGCAGGTCGGGGTGCCCCCAGACGGCGTCGCGGCCGGCCTGGCCTCGCTCATGCTCGACGGCGGCCCACAGGTTCCTCGCGTCGCGCACGAGCCGCGGCCGCAGATCGAGGCCCACCAGCTCCGAGAACACGCTGGTCACCGGGGTGGCGGAGGCGCGGCGCCGGTTCAGCACCTCACCGAGCTGGGCCGCGTGGGACATCCACGGGGCCGTCGCCTTTGCCACGACATGGTCGACCCAGCCCTCGACGAGGGCGAGCAGAACCTCGAGTCGCTCGAGAATCTCCAGCTGGGTGGGGGTGCTTGCCGGCTGGAAGAAGGAGCCGCGCACCGACTCACCGACGGCCACGACGTCCTCGAGCGAGAGACCCTCGAAATTCTCAGGCTGGAACTGGCCTGCAATGGACTCGAAGTCGATGGTGATCTCACGGGCGAAGTGCGCAAGCAGCGCACTGAGCTGAGGGGAGAGCCAGCCGACGGAGTGGAAGAGGCGTTGCCGGGCAGCCTCGCGCAGCAACAGGTACAGCACGAGGTCGGAGTCGTTAGCGTCGAGATCGCGGGTGAACTGGGCGACGTTGGTCGGCAGGAGCACGACATCGCTCGAGCCGAGCAGGTTGAACCCCAGCTCGGTCCCGGTCAGGATGTCTCCGGCCACGTTGGCCAGTTCGCGCTTGAGCCGGTCACGGTAGATCAGCGAGGCGGAGCTCTTCATCATGGGAGCGAGCATCTGCTGCATTCCCTGCATGGCCTCGTCCTCGACCTCGCCGGCGCCTCCGCGCTGGAGCGCATCGGCGAGCCCGTCGATGATCGGCTCGATCACCGCGCGCCAGCCGTCACTTGTGGCGTCGAGCCACTCGCCCCGCGTCATGGCGCGCGCGGCACGGCCCGTCTCGGCAAACTCGGTCACGGGGGTCAGCCAGGACTGGGCGAGCCGCTCGGCGTCACGCACGGCGGAGATCTCGTCCTCCCGCAGCGACGGATCGCCGCCTGACTCGGCCGCCAACTGCTTCGCGGCGGTCAGGGTCGTGCGCCACGCCGCGTCTGGGTCGCGGTCGGCGTTGGTCATGCCGAACATGAACGGGCTGCCGGGCGCCTGCAGCTTGTTCACCTGCGCGATCAGTTCCTCAAGATTGAGATCCTCTGCGTCACCGAATCCGAGCTGCTCAAGCATCCTGCGCAGCTGTTCGAAGTCGAAGGGGTTGTTGCTGGACATCGGCTTACCTCCTCGCACCCATTCTTCCGCATCAGGCAAGGGCCGCGCGAGGCGCCATCTTGGCGGCGCTTGCTAGGGTGAGCGCATCATGTGCGCAGGAGGTGGCGGCTGTGTCGCGTAACGCGATGGCTATCGTTTCTTCGCTGCTGTTCGCCATCCTCGCGGCGCTGCTCGTCCTGATCCCAGTGCCCTATGTGGCGCGCAGGCCAGGCCAGACGATCGATGTGCTTGCCAGCAGTGACAAGGGCCCGGTGATCGACGTCAGCGAGGTGCCGACGTTCGACACGTCCGGACGTCTGCTGATGACCACCGTCTCGACCACCCGCGTCGACTCCACCCTCAGCCTTCCAGAGGCGATCTTCGTGTACCTGGGCTCCGATTCCGAGGCCATGCCGCGCGACGTGATCTACCCGCCGGGCAAGACAAATGAGCAGGTGGAGACGGAGTCTGCGCGCTCGATGGTCGATTCGAGGACACGCGCCACCGTCGCCGCGCTCCGAGCGGCCACCATCCAGGTCGAGGACAAGCCGATGGTGACCGCCGTGTCCATCTCGGGGCCCAGCGCCGACGTCCTGCAACCCGGTGACCTGATCCTCCAGGTCAACGGCCAACCTGTCAGCGACCGCGAGGAGGTCCGCCAGGTGATCGGCCAGAATGACGTGGGACAGGTCGTCACGCTGCAGATCTCCCGCGGCGGTGAGGAGTTGACGGTCGAGATCACACTCGCGGCCAGCACGACCGAGGCCGACCGCCCCGTGATGGGCGTCGACATCGGCCCCGGGTACCGGTACACGCCGCGGGTCACCTTCGGGGTCGATCCGTCGGTGACCGGGCCGAGTGCCGGGCTGGTGTTCGCGCTCGGCATCTACGACCGGATCACCGAGGGGGACCTGATCCAGGATGAGGTCGTCGCGGGGACGGGCACGATCGACGCCGAGGGGAGCGTCGGCAACATCGGCGGGGCCCGCGAGAAGATCAAGGGAGCAGAGCGCGACGGGGCGAGCATCTTCCTCCTTCCCGAAGGCAACTGCCCCGACGTCGAGGGCATCAAGACATCGCTGACCTTGGTAAAGGTCGCGACGCTCAGGGACGCCATCTCGGCCCTGCAGCTCATCAACGAAGGAAACACCGCGGAGGTGCCTACCTGTGGCTGACACGTCACGCCTGATCGCCTGCCTGATGGACGTGGAACGTCACGTCTCGTCCGCAGGCTGGGACCAGCCGACCCGACTGTTCGCGCTCGTCACGACGAGCACGCTGCTGGAGGTCGAACCCCAGCTGCGGGGGCGGGTTCCAGAGACCGCCCCGGACGCGCTGACCGCGATCGAGCAGGACGAGTTCACCGCGACCGACAACCTGTTCGAGCGCCTGAACTCGATCTTCTGGCCCGAGACGGTCGAGGGCTGCGCCATCGCGCTGGAGCGCGCCTTCCTTCCGCCGCAGTTCGAGGCGGATCTCCCCGAGGATCCGCACGAGGCGGCAGACTTCGTCGCGAAGCACCCGAACAAGACCGACGTGCGGGTCGTCGTCGGCGTCCTGCGCGACGGCACGAAGCACGGCCTCGCCCGCCTCGTGAGTGATCCAGACGACCTGCTCGGGGCCGAGGACCTCGTCCCCGGGCTCGCCGAAGCACTGTTCGACACCTTCCGGAGCGACGAATCATGAGCGCTGAGACCGCCGACCTCGACGAGCCGACCCGCAGGAGCCCGTTGCTCTGGACCGTGCTGATCATCGGCGTGCTGGTGATCGGTACCGTGATCGCCTCCCGTGTTGGCACCGACTACCTGTGGTTCCGCAGCGTCGACTTCCAGGGCGTGTTCACCACCCGGCTCGCCGCCCAGGTGGGGCTGCTCGTCGGGTTCGGCCTGCTGATGTTCCTGGTCGTGTTCTTCTCGATGGTGATCGCCTACCGGCTGCGCCCCAAGGTGCGCAGGGCCAACCTCGACTCCGAGTTCCTGGTGCAGATGCGCGACGTGCTCGACCAGCGTTCACGACTGTTGATGGCCGTGCCCGCCGGAGTGATCGCGCTGCTCGCCGGGCTGACGGCGTTGGGTCAGGCCGACACGTTCCTCGCCTGGTGGCACTCGACTCCGTTCGGTGAGAAGGACGCCTACTTCGGTGTAGACGCAAGCTTCTACGTGTTCGCGCTTCCGTGGCTGCAGTTCGTGGTCGGTTTCGTGCTGTTCGCCGTCATCGCGGGCGGCATCGCCGCGCTCTGCGTGCACTTCCTCACCGGGTCGCTGAACGCTTCGGCGCTTCGCGGCCGCGGCAACACCTCGGCGAGCGTTCCCGCGCAGCGCCAGCTGTCGATCACGCTGGGGATCGGCATCCTGCTCTTCGGCGTCAACATCGTCCTCGACCGGTTCGCGCTGAACGTCACCCAGTCGACCCTGTTCACGGGCATGGGCTACACCGACTTCACCACCCGCGTGCCGGTCACCACGATCATCGCCGCGATCTGCGCCATCTGCGCGATCGCCTGCTTCGTCAACGCCTGGAAGGTGCGCTGGTCGGTGCCCGGCGCATCGATCGCGCTGCTGATCGTTTCGATGCTGCTCCTGTCGAGCCTGTACCCGTGGCTGATCCAGAACTTCCGGGTCAACCCGCAGGAACAGGACATGGAGGTGCCCTACATCGCCAACAACATCGCCGCGACCAGGTACGCCTACGACATCGACGATGTCGAGATCGAGGATTATCAGGCGACCACTACAGCCTCGGCCGGCCAGCTGCGCGCCGACGCCGACGCGCTGCCCGCCATCCGCCTGATCGACCCCGCGGTCGTTCCCCGCACGTTCGAGCAGCTCCAGCAGGTGCGCGGCTACTACACGTTCCCCGAGACGCTGGACGTCGACCGGTACGTGATCGACGGAAAGGCCACCGACGCGGTGGTCGCCGTCCGCGAGCTCGACCTCGCGTCGGTGGACTCCGGGGACAACTGGAACAACCGACGCACCGTCTACACGCACGGCTACGGTCTGGTCGCCGCCTACGGAAACCAGCGCGAGGCCAACGGCGAGCCGGTGTTCTTCTCCGGCGGGATCCCCACCACCGGCAGCCTCGAGGAGCACGAGCCGCGCATCTACTTCGGTGAGAAGAGCGACTACTACGTCGTCGTCGGCGCGCCAGAGGGGGCGGAGCCGGTCGAGCTCGACACGCCGTCCGGCGGTGAGGGCCGTTCCGAGTCGCTGTACACCTACACCGGCAAGGGCGGGGTCCCGGTCGGCAACTTCCTGACGAAGGCGGCGTTCGCGATCCGCTTCGGCGACATCAACCTGATGCTCTCGGACCGCGTGAACTCCGAGTCGCGCCTGATGCACGACCGCGTCCCGACGCAGCGCGTGCAGGAGGTCGCCCCCTGGCTGACGGTCGACTCCGATCCGTATCCGAGCGTCGTGGACGGCCGGATCGTGTGGATCGTCGATGCGTACACCACGTCCGACTCCTTCCCGAATGCGAACCGGGTCGACTGGACCCAGTCGATCTCCGACTCTCGCACCTCTGCCGACCGCACCCTGCTCGGGCAGCAGGTCAACTACGTGCGCAACTCCGTCAAGGCCGTCGTCGACGCCTATGACGGGTCGGTGAAGCTGTACGAGTGGGACGAGAACGATCCGATCCTCAAGACCTGGTCGAAGGTCTTCCCGGGCGCCGTCACCCCGAAGAGCGAGATCTCTGACGAACTGCGCGAACACCTGCGCTATCCGCAGGACCTGTTCAAGGTGCAGCGCGAGGTGCTCGGCCGCTACCACACCGAGAACGCCAATACGTGGTTCCACCAGACCGACATCTGGCAGGTCCCCAACGACCCGGTCAGCGGGGAGAATAAGAAGGAGCCCCCGTACTTCCTGACGATCCGATGGCCGAAGGACGAGACTCCGCACTTCGCCAACACGACCGTCTTCGTGCCGAAGGACCGCGAGAACCTCAGCGTGTACATGGCGATCAACTCCGACGCCACAAGTCCGGACTACGGCAAGAAACGGGTGTTGAAGCTCTCTGACGCCAAACAGATCGCGGGCCCGGGACAGACGTACAACTTCATCTCGACCAACCCGCTCGTCGCGGAGAAACTCCTGCCGTTCAACCGTGACGGCTCCAGCGCTTCGGCCATCTACGGCAACCTGCTGACCCTTCCGCTCGGAGGCGGCCTGCTGTACGTGCAGCCCATCTACACGCAGACCAAGACCACGGGTTCCTACCCGGCGCTGCGCTTCATTGTGGTGCGCTTCGGCGAGCAGATCGGCATCGGCGACACGCTGCAGTCGGCGCTCGACCAGGTGTTCCAGGGCGACGCTGGTGCGCAGACAGGCGAGGGCGACAACCCCAGCACGATCCCCGATCCGAACACGGAGGAGCCGGGCAC
>RRZT012580647.1_pt1 | contig 16958 bp, 12 predicted proteins | sample 2165551 | NCBI WGS metagenome assembly RRZT01 (sample SAMN10456910, study PRJNA506462) | wastewater metagenome | biome: wastewater; feature: sludge; material: wastewater sludge; isolation source: wastewater sludge with Escherichia coli K12::gfp cells carrying plasmid... | place: USA: Moscow, Idaho...
CGGATACGCGGAGAAGCACCGCGGCTCCCGGCTCTTCGGCGCTCGTCCCGGGTGCGTCGGAGACGAGGAGGGCGGCCAGCCCGCGGAGAGGGGGCGTCGCAAGCCGTTCTCGGTGGTGTTGTTCGACGAGATCGAGAAGGCTCACGCCGATCTGTTCAACTCCTTGCTCCAGATTCTGGAGGAGGGCCGCTTGACTGATTCGCAGGGCCGCATGGTGGACTTCAAGAACACCATCATCATCATGACCACGAACCTTGGCACCAAGGACATCGCCAAGGGAGTGTCCACCGGCTTCCAGTTCGATCAGGACACGACCACCTCCTACGAGCGCATGAAGCGGCGCGTAGGTGAGGCGCTCAAGGAGCACTTCCGCCCCGAGTTCCTCAACCGGGTGGACGACATGATCGTCTTCCCGCAGCTCCAGCGCGATGAGATCCTGCAGATCGTCGACCTGATGATCGGGAAGCTGGACAAGCGCCTTGCCGCCCAGGAGATGCACATCGTGCTGACCAAGGCATCCAAGGAGCTGCTGGCGGACCGTGGTTACGATCCGGTTCTCGGTGCTCGCCCGCTGCGTCGCGCCATCCAGCGCGACATCGAGGACGTGCTGTCCGAGAAACTGCTCTTCGGAGAGTTCAAGCGCGGCCAGAACATCGTGGTGGACGTGGACGCGGAGAACATCCCGATGACCTTCACCTTCAAGGGCCAGGGTACGGATGAGCCACTTCCCGAGGATGTGGTGGAGGTTCGCGAGCCCACCGAGATGGACGGTCTGACGGCCGGAGTGGACAACCGCGGTCCGGGCGACGGCGGCTCCCAGCCCAGTGGTCTTGCCGCCTCCTACTGAGTGAGCCTGGCGGGGACCTGAACGGCCCGCGGGGATTGCGTGGGCGGGAAGCCGCGGCGTGATCACCGCGCAGGCACTCGACAGGCATTTTGATACGGCACGAAGGGTGCGTCACCGGAACTGAACCGGAGGCGCACCCTTCGTGTGTCAGGTGTCACGATGCTGCAGGAAATGTTAAAGTCGCAGGTAGGACTTACAAAATGGAGATGAATGGCTCGGATGCGTCACAGATGCACGGGTCATGGTGAGTCCGGTACAAGGATGTGCTGCTGCTGATGAAGGAGTTTCCCGTGGTGGAAGTTGTTGAACCGGAAAGTGTTGGAGTTTCGAGCGAGTACCTGTCCCACATCGACGATCTGGTGGCGGAGCACATGGCGGCCGACGCCTATCAGGGCATGGTGGTGCTGGTGGCGCGCCACGGAAAGATCTGCTATTTCAAGACGTTCGGACACGCGGATGATGGCGTACCCATGCGCGAGGACAGCATCTTCCGCTTGGCGTCCATGTCCAAGGTTCCCAGCGCGGCGGCCGTCATGCAGCTCTGGGATCGGGGGCGCATCTCGCTGGCCGATCCGATTTCGAAGTATCTCCCGGAGTTCACGCAGATGTATGTGGCACGCCAGGATGGCGAAGGCCGTGACGTGCTCGAACCGGCGGCCGCCCCCATCACCATCCATCACCTGCTCTCGATGACAGCCGGGTTGACCAACACGTGGTGGTACGACGGCGAGAGCGACTCGTACGCCTACCGAACAGTCCCGAAGTACTACGCCGAAGGCGGCGTACCGGACGATTTCCAGGTGACGGACACGACTCTTGAGGAGAAGGTGCGGCTGCTGGCGCGCCAACCCCTGATCGCGAATCCGGGGGAGGCCTTCGACTACTCGAACAACTCGGTGGACACATTGTGCAGGCTCGTGGAAGTGGTTTCCGGCCTTGATTTCGACACCTACCTGCGGCGCAACCTGTTCGAGCCTCTGGGGATGGACGAGATCTGGTTCTATCCACCCGAGGAGGTTCATGATCGCGTGGCGGCCGTGTACTGGGGTGGAACCAAGGACAAGCAGCTGGAGGACTTCCCGCTGGGCTTGGGCAAGATGGGGGTGGACTACGGCTTCGAAGGTGCGAAGCAATTCTTCTCCGGAGCCGGTGGACTGCATTCAACGACCTACGCCTACTACCGCTTCGCCCAGATGTTGCTCAATCGGGGGGAGCTGGACGGCGTGCGAGTGCTCAGTGAGGCGGCCGTGGAGCTCATGACCCACAATGAGATCGGTGATCTGACCAATTGGCAGTTGACGAAGAACAAGTGGGGCTACCAGCTCGACATCCAGGAGGGTGTGAACGCCCCGGTGGGTTCCGCGACCTATCTGGGAGGCGCCGGTGCATACAGCTGGCAGGGATTCTTCAGCACGAAGTTCGTCAACAATCCGGCGAAGGACACCGTGATCTTGACAATGACCACTCCGGGTTTCGACGGCGCTCTGCCCCACAATCTGCTCTTGGTCGCCGCGGCCAACGCCGCCGTCGTGGGTGATTGAGGCACCGTGCCTGTGTGCGTGAGGACGCAGTCTCCGGACGTGTGAGCGGAGTAAGGACTGGGTAACGCGCAACTCCGGAACCATGGGGATTGCGAGGAGAATAGTCATGGAAACACCGTGATTATTTAACATTGCTTTTATCATCCCGCCGCACAAACCGGTTGCGGCGGGACGTGGTTGGTGCGATTCAATGCAAAACATTGCGACGTTACTGAAAGAATTGTCATCCAGAATGGAGTCGGATACCGCGCAGGACTTCCGGGAGAGCGTCATTTTCCCGATGGGGAAAGTGCGTCGATTCTGGGGCTTTCGCACGTGAACTGCGAAAGTCCACCATTTTCGGGGTGTCCGGGCAATTGGCGAGCTGAGGAGGTGACGCTGCACGGGATCGGAAATGCAACATGTCTCACCGCCTCTCGGGGGCGTGGGAGTATGTTCAAAGTAACATTTTGAGAGCAGAAAATAACACGGGCAGTGTTAGTCTCAGCGGGACGAGGAAGATGGCACATCGCTGTGTTGGTCCTTGTTCGCTGAAACAGATCTCAAGAGAGAAGGGCTCATCATGGGATTGCGCATCGTGGTTGGGGCAGACATTGCCGGCTATGACTACAAGGAGATTCTGAAGAAGGACCTCGAGTTGGACGAGCGGGTAAGCGAGGTCATCGACGCAGGAGTCAACGCCGGCGAAGATGTTGACTACCCCAACGTTGCGATCGCAGCTGCCAAGCTGGTTGCGGAGGGCAAGGCCGACAGGGCACTGCTCGTCTGCGGCACAGGCATGGGCGTGGCGATGTCCGCGAACAAGGTTCCTGGAATCCGGGCGTCGGTGGCTCACGATTCGTTCTCCGTTGAACGACTCGTTCTGTCCAACGATGCTCAGGTTCTCACGTTTGGCCAGCGCGTCATCGGAGTCGAGCTCGCCCGTCGACTAGCCAAGGAATGGCTGGGATACACCTTTGATCCCACGTCCCACTCGGCCCCCAAAGTCGCAGCGATCGAGGCATACGAGAAGGAACTCGGCCTCGGCAACGGCGAATCCGCCGGCTGCTGACTTCATCAACACCTTTGAGTAGAGGAAAGTTAACGTGACTATTGATCCCCTATGGCTGATCGCCGCCTTCGGTGGCGGTGCATTCGGCGCTGCAATCGGCGGCCAGACCGCCTTCATCATGACTGGTTTCCTGTACATGGTTGGCCTCGGTGGCTACCTCGGTGGCGCTGATATGACGTGGTTCATGAACTCCGTCGTGTTCGGCCCCGTGTTCGGCCCGCACATCGCCTTCCTGGGTGGTGCGATCGCTGCTGCGTACGCCGCCAAGAAGGGCTACATGCCCGCAGGCACCAACGGCCGTGACATCGTCACTCCGCTTGCCGGCCTGTCCAAGTCCGACGTCTACGTCGTCGGCGGCATCGGCGGCATGGTGGGTTACCTGGTCAACCAGGTGTTTGCGCTGATTCCGGCGATCGGCACGGACGCCGCCGCCAACTACGGCAACGACGTTCTGGGTTCCACGGACACCGTGGCCATGACCATCATCGTGGTCTCCATCGTGGTCCGCTTCGTCTTCGGCTCCACCGGTATGTTCTCCACCAAGCAGGGCCCGCTGCTGTGGGTCGGCGGCGACAAGCACTGGGTTGGCCATCAGGAGAAGTGGGGCCAGACGGCCCTGATCGGCGCGTTCACCGGCATGCTGTCCGGCTTCGCCACGCTCATGATCGTCCAGCACGTCTTCGCGGACGTTCCCGAGATCGTCGGTCACGCGCAGTTGGTTGGCTGGGCGTTCTCCGCCATCACGCTGCTGTTCCTGACCTGTGGTCTCAACACGCCGGTCACCCACCACATGACGATCATCGGTTCCATTGCGGCACTGAAGTTCGCTCCGCTCCTGACGGGCGAGGATCCCACGGCGTGGACCAGCTCCGGACTCATTGTTCCGCTGCTGTTGGCAGGACTGTTCGGCCTGCTCTCGGGCGTGCTCGGTGAGGCCCTGTCTCGTATGACGAATGCCAACGGCGACACCCACATCGACCCGCCGGCCTTCGCCATCTTCCCGATGACCACCATCATCTACGGCATCGTTGCCGTGATGGCCTGATCATTTCCAACGGTTGAGAGATTGCACCCATGGGTTCGGCCCATGGGCGTGATCTCCAACTGTGGTGGCCGCATCGAGCCATCCGAGCTCAATGATGCGGCCACCACTTTCATGACACGACGTCACCCTTTTCAGCAAAAGAAGCCAAGGAGCGCAGCCGTGCGGTACACCTCTCCAGACAAGCTCTACGATGCCTACATCTTTGACATGGATGGCACCATCTATCTGGGGGATCATCTCCTTCCGGGTGCAAAGCGCCTCATTGAGGGATTGCGCGCCCTGGACCGCCCGGTGCGGTTCCTTTCGAACAATCCCACCAAGGATCCCCAGCAGTATCTGGAGAAGTTGCAGAAGCTGGACATCCCCACGCCGATTGACGAGATCGCCAACACGGTGGTCACCACCACCCGGTGGCTGAAGGCCAACCATCCGGATGCCACGGTGTTCCCGATCTCGGAGGAGCCGCTCAAGCGGGCACTGGCCGATGCCGGTATCAGGATGAGTGAGGATCCTGAGGAGATTGACATCGTCATCGCTTCCTACGATCGAACCTTCGAGTACCGGAAGCTGCAGATCGCCTTTGATGCCATCTGGTTCCACAAGAGGGCCTTCCTCATCACCACCAACCCTGATCGTTACTGCCCGTTCCCCGGCGGCCGCGGTGAACCCGACGCGGCGTCCATCGTTGCAGCCATCGAAGCCTGCACCGGAACCACGTGCGCCGCCAACATGGGCAAGCCCGAAGCCATCATGCTCGGCGCGGCCATCGGTGATCTTGATCTGGATCCCGCCAATTGCATGATGGTGGGAGACCGCCTCATGACGGACATCGGGATGGCCATCAAGACGGGCATGGCATCGACCCTTCTTCTCACAGGAGATTCCACCCTGGAGGAGGCCGAGGCGTTGGACGAGAAGGATCAGCCAACCTACGTCCTTGGGCGCATCGATCACCTCATTCCCGAGGACATCCGCCTCCAGTGGGGCTGGTCGGACTCCGACCCCGACTAGAGACACCTCGGTTCCCACTGGGAACTCGTCATTTCACCATCAGATTTTGCTCATCGAAGATCACAACCAACTTCAATGTGGAGGTTCAATTGTCTGTCTTACAGAATCCGAATTCGCTCACGGGCGGTCCGTACGTCATGGGAATCGACTTCGGCACCGAATCGTGCCGAGTGGGAATCTTCGACCTCGTGGGTTCTCCCGTGGCATTCGCGGCCACCACGTACAAGACGACTCATCCCGCACCGGGTTGGGCCGAGCAGTCCCCCGATGACTGGTGGGAGGCACTGATTGCGTCCACCAGGCTGGTGATGAAGCGTTCGGGCCTTCAGCCCCACGAGATCGCGGGCATTTCCTACGATGCCACCACGATGACCGTTGTGGCAATGGACAAGAATGGCGACGCCCTGCGCGATGCCATCATGTGGATGGACGTCCGTGCAACCGAGCAGGCGGCTCGCGTCATCAACACGAACTCCACCGCACGCCGCTACACCGGCAATGGCACGCTGCCTCCCACGGCCGAATGGTATCCGTTCAAGGCGGCCTGGCTGCGGGAGAACGAGCGTGAGACGTGGGACAAGACCTATCGGTTGCTTGACGCCCCGGATTGGCTGACCTACAAGCTCACCGACGAGTGGACGCTCAACATCAACACGGCCGCCCACCGCGCCTACTACGATCGTGATCACGGCGGCTGGCCCGTGGACCTGTACGAGGAAGCCGGCGCGGGCGATGTGTTCGAGAAGCTTCCCGACGTCGTCAATGACCTCGGTGTGCCGGTGGGCGGACTCTCCCGCAGCGCCGCCGAGGAACTCGGCCTCATCCCCGGTACCCCCGTCGCCCAAGGCGGCGGCGACGCATGGCACGGCCAGATCGGACTCAACGTGATGCGTCCGGGCAAGATGTCTCTCGTCACCGGATCCTCGCACGTGATGTCGGGTCAATCACCCGATCCCGTCTCCGGGCCCGGCTTCTTTGGTGGCTACACGGACGGCGTCGTCCCCGGCCAGTACACGGTTGAGGTCTCGCTGGTCTCCTCCGGTTCCGTGCTCAAGTGGTTCAAGGACCAGTTCTGCCCGGACATCACCATGGCGGCCGAACAGACCGGCCTCAATGTCTACGACATCATGAACCGCCGCAGCGCGAACATTCCGATCGGCTGTGAGGGTCTCATCATCAATGAGTACTTCCAGGGCAACCGCACGCCGTACTCGGATTCGAAGGCCCGCGGCGTCATGACCGGCCTTTCTCTCGCGCATTCGCGTGAGCACATGTACCGCGCGATTCAGGAAGCCGTCTGCTACGGTGTCGAGGCCAACATGCGCAAGCTGCGCGACGCCGGCTTCGGCGTCACCGAGTTCGTGGCATGCGGTGGCGCGACCAAGTCCCGTATGTGGACCCAGATGCATTCGGACGTCACCGGCGTGCCGATCACGCTGACCGAGGTGGGAGATGCCGTGACCCTCGGTTCCTGCATCCTCGCCGCAGCTGGCGCGGGCCTGTATTCCTCCGTCCAGGAGGCTGCGGACAACATGGTGCACACTCGTGAGCACATCGAGCCGGACATGGCCAGGCACGAGGAGTACAAGTACTTTGCGGACAAGTACTGCGAGCAGTATCCGCTGGTTCAGGAGCACGTCCACGATCTCGTCGATCACGTAGCGGCGGCTCACGCAACCAAGTAGTTCCTCGATGGGCTGTCTCCACCAGTGGAGACAGCCCATCGGAACGTGGCGCACGTCCATTCACACATCCATCAACATTCACGGAAGAAGAGAGAAAGAACATGGCGAGCGAACTTATTGCTACAGCTCTCAAGACAGCTGATGAAACCAAAGCAATTGCCTTCGGTGATGACGTACTTGCCGAGACCGGAAGCATCTTTGCCGAGCAGTTCCCCGGCTCCAAGGTGCTCGTTGTCGCGGACGGCAACACCTTCAAGGCCGCAGGTGACACCGTCGTCGCCTCGCTCAAGGAAGCGGGCGTCGAGTTTTCCGAGGATCCCTATCTCTTCCCCGGCACCCCGACTCTCTACGCGGGATACGAGAACGTTGAGATCCTGCGCGATCATGTCAAGGATCTTGACAACACGGTGATCTGCTCCATCGGTGGTGGCACCCTCAATGACATCGCCAAGCTCGCGTCCGGCGAGTTGGGCCGCCCCTACATGAACGTGTGCACCGCAGCGTCGGTGGACGGCTACGCGTCCTTCGGCGCGTCCATCGCCAAGGACGGTTTCAAGATCACCCGCAACTGCCCGGCACCGGTGGGCCTCGTCGCGGACAACGACGTCATGGCTCACGCGCCCCAGCGGCTGACGGCGACCGGCTACGGCGACCTCATCGAGAAGATCCCCGCGGGCGCCGATTGGATTCTGGCCGATCTTCTGGGCATCGAGGCGATTGACGACTACGTCTGGGACCTCGTCCAGGGCCCGCTGCGTGAATCCCTCGCTCATCCCGCCGAGCTGGCTCAGGGCGATGTCAGGGCCATCGAGCTGCTGGCCGAGGGATCCATCATGTCAGGTCTGGCCATGCAGGCCGCCAAGTCCTCGCGGCCCGCCTCCGGAGCAGGCCACCAGTTCTCCCACACCTGGGAGATGGAGGGCCACGGCCTCGATTGGGAGCCGCCGCTGTCCCACGGATTCAAGGTGGGCATCGGAACCGTGGCCTCCTGCGCCATCTGGGAGGTCCTCCTGAAGATGACTCCCGAGGATTTCGACATCGACAAAGCCCTCGCCGCCGTCAAGTCGCCGGAGCTGATCGAGAGCGAAGTACGTGGCGTGCTTGCCCCCCGCATGCAGGATGAGGCCGTCAAGCACTCCCTGAAGAAGCGTACCGAGGGAGACGAGCTCGTCGCCCGCATCGAGCTGCTCAAGAAGGTGTGGCCGGAACTGAAGGAGCGTTGCGAGGCCCAGCTGATCTCCCCCGAGGATGCGATGGACCGCCTGCGGACCGTGGGAGCTCCGTACCACCCCGAGTTGATCAAGATTGATTGGGATCGTTTCCGCGAGACCCATTTCAAGGCGCAGATGATCCGCGATCGTTACACGGTTCTGGACATTCTGACCGACCTGGGCATCCTTGACGAAGTTGTCGAGGAGCTCTTCGCAGCAGACGGTTTCTGGGGACGTCATCGCCATCCCGAAGCCTGACGGCTCGACCCTTTAGGAGAACACATGTCAGATAAGAAGTACCTTGTCGGTGTCGATTTCGGCACCCTCTCCGGACGCGCCATCGTGGTGGATGCCGCAACGGGCGAGACCCTGGGAACAAGCGTCACCGAGTACCGTTACGGCGTCATGGATCGCACCCTGACCGCCGCGGACAATCAGGCGTTGCCGCCCGAGTTCGCGCTGCAGAACCCCGATGACTACATCGAGGTCCTCGCCACCGCCGTGCCAAAGGCCGTCGAGGCCTCGGGCGTGGATCCCGCGGACATCGTCGGCGTTGGTCTGGACGCCACCTCGGCCACCGTGTTCTTCACGGATCAGGACGGCGAGCCGCTGTGCAACAAGGAAGAGTTCAAGAACAACATCCACGCCTATGTGAAGCTCTGGAAGCATCATGGCGCGCAGAATCAGGCGGACCGCTTGGTGATGGTCGCCGAGGCACGCCGCGAGCCGTGGCTGGGACGCTACGGCGGAGTCCTCTCCAGCGAGCTGCTGCTTCCCAAGGCTCTCGAGGTCTTCGAGACCGCTCCCGAGGTCTACGAGAAGTCCGACGTCGTCTGCAATCTGCTTGATTGGCTCACCTGGAAGATGACCGGCGTCCTGACCGGCGCCGCGGGTGATTCCGGATACAAGCGCATGTATGTCGACGGCGGCTACCCCTCACGCGAGTACCTCGAGGCAGTCAAGCCGGGCTTCGGTGACTTCTTCAAGGACAAGATGGACTACCCGGTGCTTGCGCTGGGTGCCAAGGTCGGAGAATTGACCGCGGACATGGCGCAGCTCATGGGGCTGAGGGCCGGCACGGCCGTCGCCTCCGGCAACATTGACGCGCACGTTCAGGTCGCGGGAGTCAACGCCGTGCGGCCGGGGCAGCTCACCGCCATCATGGGCACTTCCAGCTGTTACGTGGTCAACAACGAGGAGTACGAGGATTGCCCCGGAGTCTTCGGAACCGTGTTCGGCGGAGCCGTGGACGGCCTGTGGGGATTCGAGGGCGGACAAACAGCGGTGGGCGACATCTTCGCCTGGTTCACCGAGAACTGCATTCCGCCGGCGTACCACGATGAGGCCAAGGAACGTGGAGTCTCACTCCATCAGGTGCTCGTCGAGAAGGCCGAGTCGCAGGACGTTGGTGAGCACGGTCTCGTGGCCCTCGACTGGCACAACGGCAACCGCTCGATTCTCGCGGATGCGCACCTGTCCGGACTGGTCATGGGCCAGACCCTGACCACCCGCGCCGAGGAAGTCTACCGCGCATTGCTCGAGGCGACCTGTTTCGGCGCCCGCGTCATCATCGAGAACTTCGAGGATCACGGCGTGAAGATCGAGGAGATCGTTGGCTGTGGAGGGTTGCTGAAGAACAAGTTCTACATGCAGCTGCTCGCGGACATCACTCGCCGTCCGATCTCCGTCTCCCTGGAGGAGCAGACGGGTGCCCTGGGTTCGGCCATCTTCGCTGCAGTCGCGGCAGACATCTATCCGGATGTCCGTGCGGCTGCGGATGCGATGGCACGCGTCGAGGAGCATGCCTACGTCCCGAACACAACGCGGGCGGATGAATACGACGGCCTGTACGAGATCTACAAGGAGATGCACGACTACTTCGGCCGTTACGCCGGGGTCTCGCCCATGCATCGCCTGAAGAACATCAAGCTCAAGGTTTTCGAAGTCAAGCGCGGATACGAGGGGTGATGAGTGTGATTCTGGCGGAGCTTTCACCTCAGATTCAGGAAGCGGTCCAAGCAACCAGGGAGAAGGTGGCCAGGCTTCATGCGGAGCTTCCCGCCAACAATCTGGTTGTCTGGACTGCGGGCAACGTCTCCGAGCGTGTTCCCGGCGCGGATCTCTTCGTCATCAAGCCGTCAGGCGTTCGTTATGACGAACTCTCGGCGGAGGCCATGGTGGTGTGCGACATGGACGGCAACAAGATCGTGGACGGGACTCCCGAAAGGCTCTCGCCCTCCTCTGACACCGCCGCCCATGCCTACGTCTACCGTCACATGGAGGATGTTGGGGGAGTGGTTCACACGCACTCGACGTACGCCACGGCGTTCGCGGCGGTGCACAAGCCGATTCCTTGCATCCTCACCATGATGAGCGACGAGTTCGGCGGGGAGGTTCCCGTGGGTCCGTTCGCGATCATCGGAGATGATTCGATCGGCAAGGGCATCGTTGAGACGCTCCGTGACTCGCGATCCCCTGCGGTGTTGATGGCCAACCATGGCCCGTTCACCATTGGGCGGGACGCCACAGCGGCCGTGAAGGCGGCGGTGATGGTCGAAGAGGTGGCGCGAACCGCAGCCGCGGCGATGCAGCTGGGCGAGCCGGTGCCGGTTGCGCAGGAGCACATCGATTCACTCTACAATCGCTACCAGAACGTGTACGGCCAGCACTAGAGGCCAGGGAGGCCACCCGTGCTCGACCGGGTGGCCTCCTTCTCATTCCTTCCGGCCACTCGTTCCCTTTCCGGTGCCTCGTCCTCACCAACTTCACCGGTGCGACAGCCCCGCCCGCCGCGCCATCCCCAGTTCTCCAAACGTTGGACACAAGATCGGAAGTACCATGTCCGCAGCGAACGTGGAACCACTTGTCATAGCCATCGATTCATCAACCTCCGCGTCCAAAGCCGTCGTCGTCGATGTCCGGGGTTCCGTTCTCTCGGAAGGCCGGGCGGAGATCGATCTGCTCACGCCCGAGATGAACCACTACGAGCACGATCCGCGCCAGTGGTGGACCTCCACCCGTGACGCCATTGCCGCGGCCGTCGCCGCCTTGGATCCCTCCGAGCGTGCGCGAGTTGCCGCCATCTGCATCACCCACCAGCGCGAGTCCTTCGTTCTGGTGGACGACGACGGCAACGCGCTTCGTCCGGCCATCCTCTGGCTGGATTCGCGTGCGGGTGTGGAGATCAAGGAGTACGGCTCCGCCCACATCCATGAACTGTCCGGCAAGCCGGCCGACACCACGCCGGCGCTCTACAAGATGGCGTGGCTCAAGCGCCACGAGGGCGACCTTCTGGCCCGCGCCAGCAAGGTCGTCGATGTGCACGCCTACCTTGCCAAACATCTGGTGGGGCGTTGGGTCTCCGCCATGGGTTCGGCGGACACTCTCAATCTCATGGACATCGCCCATCAGGACTACTCGGACGAACTGTTGGAGATTGCGGGCGTGCGCCGCGATCAAATGGCGGACTTGGCCGAACCGGCCTCGATCATCGGCGAGATCCATCCCGAGCTGCTTGCCCAATGGGGCCTGTCCGAGGCCGTGGTGCTTGTTGCCGGTGTGGGCGACGGCCAGGCCGCGGGCTTGGGCACCGCGGCCATCGCCCCCGACGTGGCCTACGTCAATGTGGGCACCTCCATCGTGGCGGGAGTACACTCCTTCGAATACCAGTACTCGCCCGCCTACCGCACCCTGCTCGGGGGCATCCCCGGATCCTTCGTGCTGGAGATCGTGCAGAATTCGGGCTCGGTCCTGGGCAACTGGTTCCGCAGGGAACTGGGCAATCCGCTGCTGGAGGGGCGTCCGGACCCGGAGCTCGAGGCGGCGGCCGCGGAGCTGGAACCGGGGTGCGAGGGCCTGCTCACGGTTCCCTACTGGAACGCCGTGCAATCCCCGCACTGGGATCCCTTCGCCAAGGGCGTGATGATCGGATTCGGTTCCACGCACACCCGCGCCCACGCCTACAGGTCTATTCTGGAGGGCATGGCGATGGAGCTTCGAGAGAATCTCGAACGGGTTCAGGCATCGACGGGACGCCAACTCACGGAGTTGCGCTGCACGGGCGGCGGCTCGCGCAGTACTTTGTGGCGCCAGATCATCGCCGATGCCACGGGCCTTCCCGTGGTGGTCTCCGGCGTTGACGAGGTCTCTGCCCAGGGCGCCGCGGCGATGGCGATGGCAGCCATCGGTGCCTACCCGGATGTCCAGACCGCCGCCGAGAGCATGTCGAGCTTCGTCGAGAGAACGGAACCGGACATGCAGGCCCATCGTCTGTACGGGCAGTGGGCCGCGATCCAGCGCGACATCTACCCCGCTGTGGCGGACATCTTCACCCGGACCCAAGAGGTCCTGAACAGTCAGAAGGAAAGGTAATCATGGCGAAAATTGCTGTACTCGGATCGGGAATCATGGCCACCGCGCTGTCATTCCCGGCGTCGGAAAATGGGAACGACGTCCATCTCATCGGGACCTTCCTTGATCGCGAGATCATCGATTCGATCCAGAAGACGGGAGTCCACCCGGATCTCGGGCTGAAGGTGAACGACGGCGTCGTCGCCCATCAGCTCGAAGAAGCAGCCGACGTCATCAAGGACGCGGATCTCGTGATGTGCGGTGTCAACTCCTTCGGCACCGAATGGGTGGGCGAGCAGCTGGCGAAGTTCGTCCAGCCCGGTCAGAAGCTCCTCATCATCACGAAGGGCATGCGGGCGGACGAGGACGGAACTCTGCACCTGCTCCCCAATGTCATCAAGAGCTACTTCGATCCCGCGCTGGCGGAGTCGATCTCATGGAACGCCATCACGGGCCCCTCCATCGCGGGCGAGCTGGCGGTGCACCATCACACCGCGGTCGTGTTCTGCGGGCACGACCAGGGCGATCTCGACTACATCTCCGGCCTGTTCCGCACGGATTACTACCACGTATGGACCTCACTGGACTTCAACGGTTACGAGACCGGCGCCGCCACCAAGAACGTCTACGCGTTCGCCGCGGGCTTTGCCAAGGGTTTGCTTCGCAAGCAGGGCAAGGAGAATGACCGCTATGTCATGCACAACTACTCCGCGGCCATCTTTGCGCAGGGCCAGCGTGAGCTGACCTCATTCATCAAGCTGATGGGCGGAGATCCGGAGACGGCCCTCGGACTCGGTGGTGTGGGTGACATGTACGTCACCTCGGCCGGCGGGCGCAACGTCATGGCCGGGGCCTACGTGGGGGAGGGCGTCCCCTTCTCCGAGGTTCGCGATTCCCTCATGAAGGGTGTGACGCTGGAGGGCGTGGCCGCCATCAACGTCATCGGCAAGGCGTTGAGACCGCTGACCGAGCGCGGCGTCGTGGGCCCCGAGGAGTATCCGCTGTGCCGCTTCCTGTATTCGGTTGTGGCCGAGGATGCTTCGCTGGACATGCCGTGGGAGAAGTTCTTCGGCGGACTCAAGTAATTCGTGGGAGTGTTACGCTGAACACTCCTCTCCAGGATTGCGGAGTGCGGGCCCCGAGTACATTGGGGTCCGCATTCCGCTTGACAACGATCGGGAGCCAGGTTGGCCAATCCACAGGGCAAAGACGAGCGGCAGCGTCTGATCACCGAGTTCATCCTTGAACGCGGTTCCGCCAGAATCGAGGAGCTGCAGGAGCTCGTTGAGGTGTCTCCGATGACCCTGTATCGCGACCTGCACGAGCTCGAATCCGCTCGGATCATCGACCGCTTCCGGGGTGAGATCACGGCCGTGGCCACCACGCTGTCCGAGACCTCCATGCGCTACCGCGTGGCTCACGACACCGAGGCCAAGCGGAGGCTGGCGGGACCGCTCGTTCCCATCATCACACGCGGGATGTCGGTGATCGTGGACGATTCGTCCACCTCGCTGATGATCATGGAGGCATTCACTGACGTGCCCTCCCTGACCGTGATCACGAACAATTGGAAGATCATTCAGTTGGCAGCGCGCACCCCGCACTGGGAGCTGATCACGATCGGTGGGCAGTACAACAGGCATCTCGACGCGAACTTCGGCCCCGCGGGCATTGAGATGATGGGCAGGATGCGGGCCGATGTGGCGATTTTCTCCGCCGCCGCCATCACCGACGGCGTTGTGTACCACCCGTACGAGGCCGTCGCCGACTTCAAGGAGGCGATGCGCCGTGCTGCCCGCTCCTCCTATCTTGCCGCGACCTGCCCCAAGTTTGGGCGCACGGCGCTGTATCGGGTGGCAGACACCACCGACTACACGGGCGTGGTCGTGGAGGGGTCGATGGATCCCGAGCTTGTTTCCTTCCTCGAGGTGCGTGGGGCGCGTGTGTTGCGGGCGTCGGAGTGAGGGCTGCGTGTCCGGCGGTGCGCGGCTCCGTGAGAATTCAGAATATGGACACCGGTTCCGGGCCGCGCGTTCCCTGACCGCCCAAGGTGTTCCCTCGTAGCACGCCAAGTGCTTGAATCGTGGAGCATTTGAGCTGGTGGAGAGGGTCGGGAGAATCCGGTGGGAATCCGAGTACAATGGCGGCCGCTCGTCGGCCGGTTCGCGGGTTCCGCAGGCCGTTGCATGTCAGGTTCGATGAGTCTTCTGGGATCTCTCAATCCGAGTATTCCTTTGGGATACACTGCTGAATAAGTTTGATCGTTGCGAAGCTGCACCAGTCAAACCGATCGGCAACGTATAGATGCAAGGACGCTTTTCATGACACAAGAGTCTTCAGGGAACACAGCGAAGGTTGCGAGCGAGATCACTGGTACACCGGTTGTATCGGGTATGGCGTACGCTCCGGCGATGTGGGTTGTTCGCCCGTCCGTGCCACCGGCAACGGCACAGCCCATACCGGAGGAGGGCCGCGAGGAGCAGCTCAAGAAATATGACGATGCAGCGGCTGCGGTGGCGGCGCGCCTGCTCAAGCGCTCGGAGAACACAATTGGCTCGGCATCGGACGTTCTGAAGATGTCTGCCGGTCTGGCCGAGGATCGCGGAATCCGCAAGGAGGTCCGCAAGGCGGTTCTCGGCGGAGTTCCGGCCGTTCAGGCCGTTGTGCGTGCCACGGACAAGTTCGTCGAGATGTTCCAGAAGGTCGGCGGCCTCATGGCCGAGCGCGTCACGGACCTGCGCGATGTGCGTGATCGAGTGGTTGCCGAGATTCAGGGCGATCCGGATCCCGGCGTCCCGGTTCCGGATGAACCGTGCGTCCTCCTCGCCGATGATCTGGCTCCGGCCGATACCGCCGGGCTGAACCCGGACCTCGTCGTCGGCCTCGCAACCGAGCTTGGCGGCCCCACCTCTCATACGGCGATCATCTGCCGCCAGCTGGGTATTCCTTGCATCGTCGCAGTGCGCAGTCTCTCCGAGATCGGCGAGGGCGAACTCATCCTTCTCGACGGCGGCAAGGGACTCATCACCCGCAATGCCGACCCGGAGGTTGCAGCCCAGAAGGTTGCGGCGGACAAGGTGTGGCGCGAGAAGATCCGAGATTGGCGGGGTCCCTCCATCACCACCGATGGCCACCACGCCGATCTGCTGGTCAACATCCAGGACGGACCCACTGCACAGAAGGCTGCGCAGGGGCAGGCGGAGGGCATCGGCCTTTTCCGCACCGAGCTGTGCTTCCTGGACTCCCAGACGGAGCCGTCCATCGACGAGCAGGCCGACATCTACCGGCCAGTCTTCGAGGCATTCCCCGAGAACAAGGTTGTTGTCCGCACTCTCGATGCCGGCTCGGACAAGCCGATCGCCTTCGCCAACATGGAGGAGGAGGAGAATCCGGCGCTGGGTGTGCGTGGCCTGCGAATCACCGGTCAGAATCCCGAGCTGCTGCAGCACCAGCTGGATGCGATCGCCAAGGCGGCGGAGGGCCACAAGGGCAAGGCTTGGGTCATGGCTCCCATGGTTGCCACGGTCTCGGAAGCTGAGTGGTTCGTTGGCGAGGTGCACAAGCGCGGTCTGACGGGCGGCATCATGGTGGAAGTTCCCGCCGTCGCGGTCATGGCCGAGCAGTTCTTGGAAGTCGTGGACTTCGTGTCGCTGGGAACCAACGATCTCACCCAGTACACGATGGCGGCTGATCGCCTCTCCTCACACCTTGCCGAGTACACCGATCCTTGGCAGCCCGCGGTGCTGGCCCTCATTGCAAAGACGGCCGTCGCGGGGAAGAAGCTCGGCAAGCCGGTGGGAGTGTGTGGTGAGGCCGCGGCCGATCCGATCCTCGCCTGCGTGCTGTTGGGCATGGGAGTCACCTCGTTGTCGATGGCAGCCTCGGCGGTTTCCACGGTCGGTGCGCAGATCTCCGCGGTGAGCTTGGCGCAGTGCGAAGCGGCTGCCGAAGCGGTCAAGGCCGCGCGCAGTTCCGGCGATGCTCGCACTCTGGCACGTGACGCGCTCGGAATCAGCAGCTTCGGATAGAGAATTGCTCGCGCGCCACGAGATGAGGCGCGGGTGAGTGTTGTGTGGGGTCGGGTGGTGAGAACCATCCGACCCCACTCGTGCTCGAGGGTCCTGGGGAGCGGGAGAGAGGGCCCTCTCGGCCCGAATAGATGAGGGATAGGGATATAGACAAGGGTTGGGACAGTGACCTGGGGCTGAGCTATATCC